>Ga0172372_10004302_pt1 | contig 20335 bp, 16 predicted proteins | sample LakKiv5m_2_FD_114544 | JGI IMG/M metagenome (GOLD analysis project Ga0172372, IMG submission 114544) | Freshwater microbial communities from Kabuno Bay, South-Kivu, Congo - kab_092012_9.5m | ecosystem: Environmental > Aquatic > Freshwater > Lake | place: Democratic Republic of the Congo...
CCGGCATCCCGGGCACGCTCGGCGGTGCGCTCGCCATGAACGCCGGCGCCTTCGGCGGTGAGACCTGGCGGCACGTGCGCGAGGTCGAGGTCATCGACCGTGCGGGCGTGATCCGTCATCGCGATGCCGGCGAGTACCGCGTGTCGTACCGCCATGTGGAGCCGCCCGCGACGGGCGAGGCGTTCCTCGGCGCGGTGCTCGATTTCGAGGCGCGTCCCGGCGCCACCACCGATGCGATCCGCGACCTGCTGGTCGAGCGCAAGGCCAAACAGCCGATCGGCGAGTGGAGCTGCGGCTCGGTGTTCACCAACCCGCCGGGCGACCACGCGGCGCGGCTCATCGAGTCCTGCGGCCTCAAGGGCCGGCGGCTCGGCGGTGCGGTGGTCGCCGAGAAGCACGCCAATTTCATCCTGAACGAGGGCGAGGCCAGCGCCGCCGACCTCGAGCAGCTCATCGCCTTGGTGCAGCGCACGGTCGAGGAACGCACCGGTGTGCGCCTGCAGACCGAGGTGCGCGTGGTAGGGGAGGCCGCCTGATGCATCTGATGCACGATCCCGCCGCGCTGCGCGAGCTCGCTGATTCGCGCGATTTCGGCAAGGTCGCGGTGCTGCTCGGCGGCGATTCGCCCGAGCGCGAGGTGTCGTTGCGCTCCGGCAAGGCGGTGCTCGAGGCGCTGCGCGCGCGCGGCGTCGACGCCCACGCCTTCGACCCCAAGGACGAGCCGCTGACCGACCTCATCACGCAGCGCTACACGCGTGCCTGGATCGCGCTGCACGGCCCCGGCGGCGAGGACGGCACGCTGCAGGGCGCGCTCGAGTGCCTCGGCCTGCCTTACACCGGCAGCGGCGTGCTCGGTTCCGCGGTGTGCATGGACAAGACGCGCACCAAGCGCCTCGCGGCCTCGGTCGGCATCGCCACCGCGGAGTTCGTCGAGCTCACCGGGCCGCAGGACTTCGAGACCGCCATCGCGACCCTCGGACTGCCGATGTTCGTGAAGCCGGCGACGCAAGGGTCCTCGGTCGGCATGGCGCGCGTCGACGAGGCTGCGCAGCTGCCTGCGGCCTATGCGGCGGCCGCGGCCGTGGACCACTCGGTGCTCGCCGAGGCGTTCATACCCGGTGCCGAGTACACCGTCGGCGTGCTGCAGGGCCGGGCGCTGCCCTCGATCCGCATCGAGACGCCGCGCGCCTTCTACGACTATGTGGCCAAGTATTCGAGCGGCGACACCCGTTACCACTGCCCGTCGGGTCTCGCGCCCGAGGCCGAGAAGCATCTCGGCGCGCTGGCGCTCGGCGCGTTCGCCGCCGCCGGCGCCGAGGGTTGGGGGCGCGTCGATTTCATGATGGATGCGACCGGTCGGCCGCTGCTGCTCGAGATCAACACCGTGCCCGGCATGACGGCGACCAGCCTCGTGCCCAAGGCCGCAACCGCGGTCGGCATCGATTTCCCGACGCTGGTCTGGCGCGTGCTCGAGACCAGCCTGACGAGGAGGCCAAGAGGATGATCGGCAACCGCCCGCGCAACCGTCGCCGCGAGGAGAAGTCCTGGCAGTGGCCCGAGGTCGACTGGCGACGCGCTGCGCGCATCGGCGCTGCGCTCGCCGCCGTCGGCCTGCTCGGTCTGCTCGTCACCCGCGCGCTCGACGAACCGATCGATCAGGTGACGTTGGAGGGCCGCTTCCAGCGTGTCTCGCCGCTCGAGCTCGAGCAGGCGGTACGCAAGCGCGTCGACGGCGCGGGGCTGGTGTCGGTGGACCTCGCGGTGCTGCAGCGCTCGGTCGAGGCGCTGCCGTGGGTGGACCGCGCCACCGTGGCGCGCGCCTGGCCGCGCGGGCTGCGCATCGAGGTCACCGAACAGGTCGCGGCGGCGCGCTGGGGCGCGGACGGCCTGCTCAACGCGCGCGGCGAACTGTTCCTGACCGGCGCGCGCTTCCTGCCGCCCGAGCTGCCGCGGCTCTCCGGCCCGGTGGGCAGCGAAGGCGCGGTGGCGCGGCGTTATCTCGCCATCCAGGGTCGGCTCGCCGAAGGCGGCGTGCGGCTCACGGCGCTGCGGCTCGACGCGCGCGGCGCTTGGGAGATCGACCTCCACAACGGCGTCCGCGTCCGCCTCGGCCGCCGCGATGTCGACGAGCGCTTCGAGCGCTTCGTGGCGGCGGCGCTGCGCCTCGTCGAGCAGCGCGGCGCCGAGCTCGCCTACGTCGACATGCGTTATTCAAACGGTTTCGCGGCCGGCTGGCGCAACGGCACCCGCATGGCCGCATTGGACGAGGGCGACGACGCCCCTGAGGGTTGAGCGACACACATGGCCAAGAAGATCGAACGGCAGCTGATCGTGGGGCTCGACATCGGCACCTCCAAGGTGGTGGCGTTGGTGGGCGAGGTGGGCGCGGACGGGAGCGTCGAGGTCATCGGCATCGGCTCGCAGCCCTCGCGCGGCCTCAAGCGCGGCATGGTGGTGGACATCGAATCGACGGTGCAGTCGATCCAGCGCGCGGTCGAGGAGGCCGAGCTGATGGCCGGCTGCGAGATCCGCTCGGTGTATGCCGGCATCGCCGGCAGCCATGTGCGCAGCCTGAACTCGCACGGCGTGGTGGCCATCCGCGACAAGGAGGTCCAGCAGTCGGACATCGAGCATGTGATCGATGCGGCCAAGGCGGTGGCGATCCCCGCCGACCAGAAGATCCTGCATGTGCTGCCGCAGGAGTTCATCATCGACGGGCAGGAGGGCGTGCGCGCCCCGATCGGCATGTCGGGTGTGCGTCTCGAGGCCAAGGTGCACATCGTGACCGGCGCCGAGAGCGCGGCCCAGAACATCGAGAAGTGCATCCAGCGCTGCGGCCTCGCCGTCGACGACATCGTCCTCGAGCAGCTCGCCTCCAGCCACGCCACCCTCACCGAAGACGAGAAGGACCTCGGCGTCTGCCTCATCGACATCGGCGGCGGCACCACCGACATCGCGGTGTTCACCCACGGGGCGATCCGGCATACCGCGGTGATCCCCATCGCCGGCGATCAGGTCACCAACGACATCGCGGTCGCGATGCGCACCCCGAGCCCGAACGCCGAGGAGATCAAGATCCGCTACGCCTGCGCGCTGTCGCAGTTGGCGCGTGCCGAGGAGACCATCGAAGTGCCGGGCGTCGGTGACCGGCCATCACGACGGCTCGCGCGCCAGACGCTGGCCGAGGTGGTGCAGATGCGCTACGCCGAGCTCTTCGGTCTCGTCGCGCACGAGCTCAAGCACAGCGGCTTCGATGAAGCGATCGCCGCGGGCATCGTGCTCACCGGCGGCAGCGCCAAGATGGAAGGCGCGGTCGAGCTCGCCGAGGAGGTGCTCGGCAAGCCGGTGCGGCTCGGCATGCCCGGCGGCGTGCGCGGACTGTCCGACGTCATCAGCAACCCGATCCATGCGACCGGCGTCGGCTTGCTGCTGCACGCGCGCGAGCACATGACGCCGGGGCGGCGCGGCGGCGGACTCGCCGGAGCGCGCACGACGCTCGAGCGGATGAGAAATTGGTTTCAAGGCAACTTCTGATTCATTACAATCCCACAAACCTGAGGAGCACGCACCATGTTCGAACTGATGGACGCTTACACGCAGAGCGCGGTCATCAAGGTGTTGGGTATCGGGGGCGGCGGCGGCAACGCCGTGTCGCACATGGTGCGCAGCGGCATCGACGGCGTGGAGTTCATGTGCATCAACACCGATGCCCAGGCGCTCAAGCACTCCGACGTCAAGACCACCCTGCAGATCGGTTCGGGCATCACCAAGGGACTCGGCGCCGGCGCCAACCCTGAGGTCGGCCGCCAGGCCGCCATGGAGGACCGCGACCGCATCATCCAGATGATCGAAGGCTGCGACATGCTGTTCCTGACGGCCGGTATGGGCGGTGGCACCGGCACCGGCGCGGCGCCGGTGGTCGCACAGCTCGCGCGCGAGCTCGGCATCCTCACGGTCGCGGTGGTGACGCGCCCCTTCAACATGGAAGGTGGCAAGCGTGCCGCGGTCGCCGAGCAGGGCATGCAGGAGCTCGCCCGCAGCGTCGACTCCCTCATCACCATCCCCAACCAGAAGCTGCTGACGGTGCTCGGTCCCAAGACCACGCTGCTCGACGCCTTCAAGAGCGTGAACGGCGTGCTGCAGGGCGCGGTGCAGGGCATCGCCGAGCTCATCACCCGTCCCGGCCTCATCAACGTCGACTTCGCCGACGTCCGCACCGTCATGGGCGAGACCGGCATGGCGATGATGGGCTCGGGGGTCGGCACCGGCGAGGATCGGGCGCGTGTCGCCGCGCAGATGGCCGTCTCCTCGCCGCTGCTCGAGGACGTCAACCTCGCCGGTGCGCGCGGTATCCTGGTCAACGTGACCGCCGGCATGGACCTCGCCATCGGCGAGTTCGAGGAGGTCGGCAACATCGTCCGCGAGTTCGCTTCCGAGGACGCGACCGTCGTGGTCGGCACCGTCATCGATCCCGAACTCAGCGGTGAACTGCGGGTCACGGTGGTCGCCACCGGCCTCGGTCGGCCTCAGGCGGCGGTCGTGCAGCAGCCGGCGGTCGCCCGCGCGGCGGCGCCGGCCATCGGTGCGGGTGCGGGCTCGGCACCGACGCGTGGCGCCGGTTTCGGCGCAACGCCGGGGCTGCGTCCGGCGCTCGGCTCGGGTGGCCTGCGCAGTGCGGCGCTCAAGACCGCTGCGACGGTCGCGACCGGCGACTACTCGCGCTTCGAGGAGCCGGCGATCAACCGGCTCGCGGCGGCCTCGGGCGACGGTCTGCGGCACGACGACTCCGCCGAAGAGATCCTCGACATCCCGACCTTCCTGCGCCGTCAGGCCGACTGACGGCGACGAGGCCGCTCGGCCTGAAGGCCGACGGCCCCGTCACTTTCGGGTAACATCCCCCGGCTAGGCGACGGACGGCGACCCGCGACCTGCGGGAGCCGGGTCGGCCGGGGGGATCCATGGTCGGTCAGCGCACTCTCAAGAACATCATCCGCGCCTCGGGCGTCGGTCTGCACACCGGCAAGAAGATCCTCATGACGGTGCGCCCTGCCGCGCCCGACACCGGCATCGTGTTCCGTCGCACCGACCTGCCGACGCCGGTCGACATCCCCGCGCGTGCGGAGAACGTCGGCGAGACCATGCTCGGCACCGTGCTCTCCAAGGGCGATGTGAAGGTCTCGACCGTCGAGCACCTGCTGTCGGCGTTCGCCGGTCTCGGCATCGACAACGCGCTCGTCGAGGTCAGCGCGCCCGAGGTGCCCATCATGGACGGCAGCGCGGGTCCGTTCGTGTTCCTGCTGCAGTCGGCGGGCATCGAACAGCAGCGCAGCCCGAAGCGCTTCATCCGCATCCGCAAGACGGTGCGCGTCGAGGACGGCGACAAGTGGGCGCAGTTCGACCCCTTCGACGGCTTCAAGGTGAACTTCGAGATCGAGTTCAACCACCCGATCTTCAAGCGCCGCGCGCAGCGCGCCACGATGGATTTCTCGACCACCTCCTTCCTCAAGGAGATCAGCCGCGCCCGCACCTTCGGCTTCATGCGCGACCTTGAGAGCATGCGCGCGCGCAACCTCGCGCTCGGCGGCAACCTCGACAACGCCATCGTGCTCGACGACTCGAAGGTGCTGAACGAAGGCGGCCTGCGCTACGAGGACGAGTTCGTGAAGCACAAGATTCTCGACGCGATCGGCGATCTCTACCTGCTCGGCTACAGCCTCATCGGTGAGTTCAGCGGTTTCAAGTCGGGCCACGGCCTCAACAACCGTCTGCTGCGCACGCTGCTCGCCGACGAGTCGGCCTGGGAAGCCGTGGTGTTCGAGCGTCCCGAGGACGCGCCGATCTCCTACGCGCGCGCGCCCGTGCTCGCCGCGGCGGGCTGAACCCGCACCGACCAACGCTTGAGTCCGGGCGCCGCTTCGAGCGCAGCCGGCCAATGTTCGGCGAGCGCGAAGCGCAGCCGCGCCGACCACGCCGCCGAGGCGGCGTAGACGCTCAACACCCCGTCCCGCTCCACCACTTGGGTGACCTGAGCGGCGAGGTCGGTCGGCAACCGCAGGGCGAAGAACTCGCGCCAGAAGACCCCCCGGTCCGTCTGTCGGGCGATGGCTTGCTGTAGAGGCGCAGAACGTCCCAGCAAGTCTTTGATCCCTATGGGCTTTTTCAGCCGGTTGGATGGGCTGGTCGGAGCGCTGACTTTCGGCAGGTTGTTTCGGGGGGGTGGTTTGGGCATAGTCTCGCCTCTTGCGCCTCTCGGTCGGCTTGCTGCCGGGGGCGTCCGGGAACCTGCCGGGGGGACTATGCCATCTTCCACGACGGCGAGCATCGTGTCGCGCCGGGTGGCGGCGTCGGAGCCGCGGGCGTGAGCCTGTCGTTGCTCTGGCGTCGCGCCTCGGGCGTCGCGCGTATCGACCTTGCGAACCCCGTCGTGCTCGGCATCGGCGCGGCCGCCGCGTTGGCGTTGTTCGGCGGCGTGTTCATGGCGGGCGTGACGCTCGGTCAGCGCGCCCAGTTCGGCGACGGCAGCCCCGCTGCGCTGGCGCGTGCCGCGCTCGTCCAGAAACAGGAACTCACCGAACTTCGCCGCCAGCTGCAGGATCGCGTCGATGTGCTCTCCGCGCGCATCGGCCAGGTCAACGCCCATTTGGTCCGTCTCGATGCGCTCGGCAGACGCGTCGCCGAGCTCGCCGACCTCGACTCGCGCGAATTCGATTTCAACATCGCACCCGGCAGCGGTGGTCCCGAGTCGGAGGGTCTTCCGGCGCAGGCGCCCGACATCTCGCGTCTCATCGACGATGTCGAGGGCCGTCTGGCGCAGCGCGATTCACAGCTGAACGCGATCGAGTCCATCCTGCTGCAGCGCGAGCTGCGCGCGCAGATCCTGCCGGAAGGGCGCCCCGTCGAGCGCGGCTTCCTGTCGTCGGGGTTCGGGTACCGCCAGGACCCGTTCACCGGCGTCTCGACGCTGCATCGCGGCGTCGACTTCGCGGGCAACCACGGTGATCCGGTGGTCGCCGTCGGCGCGGGCGTGGTGACCTTCTCGGGCGTGAAGGACGGTTATGGTTGGGTGGTCGATGTCACCCACGGCGACGGCTATGTCACCCGCTACGGCCACAACCGCAAGAACCTGGTGAAGGTCGGCGACACGGTCACCCGTGGCCAACGCATCGCCGAGATGGGTTCGACCGGTCGGTCGACCGGTCCGCATGTGCACTTCGAAGTGCTGCGCAGCGGTCGCCCGGTCAATCCGCTGTCGTACATCGACGGCTGAGACCATCCCGCCCACAGACGGTGGCTGGCGCCACAGCGGGCTCGTCGACGCCCGGGTGGCGACCGCCCCGCCTTGCATTCCTGCGCGGCACCCCCATCTCCCCGTAGAATATCGGCCCGTTCCGTAAGGTCTCCCCCCGCGTGCGCAACCTTCTCACCAGGCTGTTCGGCAGCCGCAACGACCGCCTCCTGAAATCCTCCTCCCGCGAGGTCAAGGCGGCGGCCGCCTTCGAGTCCGGGCTGCAGGCGCTCTCCGACGAAGCCCTCGGCGCCAAGACCGCCGAGTTCCGCGCCCGGCTCACCGCCGGTGAGACGCTCGATGCCCTCATGCCCGAGGCGTTCGCGGTGGTCCGTGAGGCCGCCCGTCGCACCCTCGGCATGCGTCACTTCGATGTCCAGCTCATCGGTGGCGCGGCCCTGCACCGCGGCCGCATATCCGAGATGCGCACCGGCGAAGGCAAGACCCTCATGGCGACGCTGCCGGCCTACCTCAACGCGCTCACCGGCGAGGGGGTGCATGTCGTCACCGTCAACGAGTACCTCGCGCAGCGCGACGCCGACTGGATGGGTCCGGTCTACCGCTTCCTCGGCCTCACGGTCGGCGTGATCCGCAACGGCCAGTCCTCCGACGAGAAGCGCGCCGCCTACGGCTGCGACATCACCTACGGCACCAACAACGAGTTCGGCTTCGACTACCTGCGCGACAACCTCGCGTTCCGGCTCGAGGACCGCGTGCAGCGCGCGTTGTCGTTCGCGATCGTCGACGAGGTCGACTCGATCCTCATCGACGAAGCGCGCACGCCGCTCATCATCTCGGGTCCCGCCGAGGAGAGCACCGACACCTATGTCGCCATCAACCGGCTCGTACCGCGGCTGCGCCGCGCCGACGGTCCGGCGCCCAAGGCCGGCGAGCCCGAGCCGGACGGCGACTTCATGGTCGACGAGAAGCAGCGCCAGGTGCATCTCACCGAGGCCGGCCATGAGCGTGTCGAAGAGCTGATGATCAAGGGCGGGCTGCTGCGCGAAGGCGAGAGCCTCTACGATCCGTCGAACATCCGGCTGATGCACCACCTCAACGCCGCGCTGCGCGCGCACTCGCTGTACCGCCGCGATGTCGAGTACATCGTGCGCAACGGCGAGGTGGTGATCGTCGACGAGTTCACCGGCCGCACCATGCCGGGTCGCCGCTGGTCCGAGGGTCTGCACCAGGCGGTCGAGGCCAAGGAGGGCGTGCGGGTCCGCGAAGAGAACCAGACCATCGCGTCCATCACCTTCCAGAACTACTTCCGCCTCTACAAGAAGCTCTCCGGCATGACCGGCACCGCCGACACCGAGGCGCCGGAGTTCCTGCAGATCTACGGCCTCGAGGTGATGGTCATCCCGACCCACAAGCCGATGGTGCGCAAGGACCTGCCCGACCTCGTGTATCTCACGCAGGAGGACAAGTTCAAGGCGGTCATCGATGACATCCGCGACTGCGTCGAGCGCAAGCAACCGGTGCTGGTCGGCACCGCCTCGATCGAGAGCTCCGAGCTCATATCGGGCATCCTCCAGAAGGAGGGCGTCGCCCACGAGGTGTTGAACGCCAAGCAGCACGAGCGCGAGGCGCATGTGATCGCGCAGGCTGGTCGTCCGGGCGCGGTCACCATCGCCACCAACATGGCCGGCCGCGGCACCGACATCGTGCTCGGCGGCAACCTCGAGGCCGAACTCGCGGGCCTGCCGGCCGAGGCCGACGACGCCGCGCGCGAGGCCGTGCGCGCCGCCTGGCGCGAGCGCCATGATGCCGTGGTCGCCGCGGGCGGCCTGCACATCGTCGGCACCGAACGCCACGAGTCGCGCCGCATCGACAACCAGCTGCGCGGCCGTTCGGGCCGCCAGGGCGACCCGGGTTCGACCCGCTTCCATCTGTCGATGGAAGACAACCTGATGCGCATCTTCGGCGACCCGAACTTCACCAAGCGGCTGCTGTCGGCCGCCGGCATGCGCGAGGGCGAGGTCATCGAGAGCCGCATGCTCACCCGCCGCATCGAGACCGCGCAGCGCAAGGTCGAGGCCCACAACTTCGACATCCGCAAGCAGCTGCTGCTGTTCGACGACGTCGCCAACGACCAGCGCAAGGTCATCTACCAGCAGCGCACCGAGATCATGGGCGCCGCGGACCTCGGCACCGCGGTGCGCGGCATCCAGGCCGATGTCGTCGGCCGGCTGCTCGACGAGCACCTGCCGCGCAACGTGCCGCACGAGGACTGGGACCTCGAGGGCCTCGCCGAGGCGCTGCGCAAGGATTTCTTCGTCGACCTCGAGCCGCGCGCCTGGCTCGCCGCCGAGCCCGAGCTCGGCGAGCAGACGATGCGGCAACGCGTGCTCGATGCCGTGGCGCAGGCCTACGACGCCAAGACCGCGCGCTTCGGACCGGAGCTCACGCAGCACCTCGAGAAGGACGTCATGCTGCGCACGCTCGACCAGCACTGGCGCGAGCACCTCGCGGCGATGGATTACCTGCGGCAGGGCATCCACCTGCGCAGCTACGCGCAGAAGGACTACCGCTACGAGTACAAGCGCGAGGCCTACGAGCTCTTCGGTGCGATGCTCGAGCGCGTGAAGTTCGACACCGCGTCGGTGCTGGCGCGCATCGAGGTGCGCAGCGAGGCCGACCTGCAACGCGAAGAGGAGGAACGCCAACGGCGTCTGCTCGCGGCGCTGCAGGCGCAGCACGCGGAGGCGCAGTCGCCGCTCGCCGCCGCCGCGCCGGCGGAGGGTGCGGCAGCTGCCGGCGGCATCGCCGGCGCCGCGGCTGCCGCATCGGGCGCGATGCCCGGTCTCGGCGGCATGGGCGGCGAGGGCGGCGTGGAACCCGCCGATTCGACCTTCGTGCGCGGTGACCGTAAGGTCGGCCGCAACGAGCCCTGTCCCTGCGGGTCGGGCAAGAAGTACAAGCAGTGCCACGGGCAGCTCGAATGACGAGCGCCGTGGCGTCGCCGTCGCCCGTCGCGTCGGCGCTGCCCGTCGTGAGGGTGGTGGCCGCCGCGTTGATCGACGCCGCGGGCGCGGTGTTGATCGCGGAGCGACCCTCCGGCAAACCGCTCGCCGGCCGCTGGGAGTTCCCGGGCGGCAAGATCGCGGCAGGGGAGTCCGACCTCGAGGCGCTGACGCGCGAACTGCGCGAGGAGCTCGGCGTCGAGCTGGCGCGCGACGCCGCGCCGCCACGGCACGTGCTCACGCTGCGCCACGACTACCCCGACCGCTGCATCGAACTGCGCTGCTACGAGGTGCAGGGCTTCATCGGTGCGGTGCAGCCGCTCGACGGTCAGCGCCTGAAGTGGGTCGCCCCCGCTGCGCTCGCCGCCGAGGACATCCTCGAAGCGGACCGGCCGTTCATCGACGCCTTGCAGCGCGAGGTCGCAGGATAGCCCCATGGACCGCGCCGCCACCGACCCCGTCCGCTACGATGTCGTGAACCCGCGAACCGGCGCGGTCGACCACCGCTTCGATGCGCCGACGGCCGACGAGCTCGCCGCCACGCTCGCGCGGCTGCGCGCCGCGCAGCCGACCTGGGCGGCGGCGCCGCTCGCGCACCGCATCGAGGTGCTCGCGCGCTGGCGTGCGGAGTGGATCCGTCGCCAGCAGGACATCATCGACGCGCTCACGCTCGACACCGGTCGGCATCTCATCTCGCGCGTCGAGGTGATGGGTCTGCCGCCGACCATCTACCGCTGGAGCCGGCTCGCGCCCTCGCTGGCGCAGGAAGAGGACGCGCGCTCGGCCGCGCTGCCGAACATCTCCTACCGCTCGCAGTACGTGCCGTATCAGCTCGTCGGTGCGATCAGCCCCTGGAACTTCCCGGTGTCGTTGTGCTTCATCGACGCGATCCCGGCGCTGCTCGCCGGCTGCGCGGTGTTCATCAAGCCGAGCGAGGTCACGCCGCGGTTCGCCATCCCCGCCATGCAGAGCATCGCCGCCGTGCCCGAACTCGCCGCCGTGCTGCATGTGCAGCCGGGCGGCCGTGAGACCGGCGAGCGTCTGGTCGAGGCCGTCGATGCCGTGTGCTTCACGGGCAGCGTCGCCACCGGCCGCAAGGTCGCCGAGGCCGCGGCGCGGCATTTCGTGCCGGCGTTCCTGGAACTCGGCGGCAAGGACCCGCTGATCATCACCGCGAGCGCCGATCTCGAGCGCGCCACCGATGTCGCGCTGCGCGCGACATGTCTCGCGACCGGCCAAGCCTGCCAGAGCCTCGAGCGCATCTATGTCGATCGGCGCATCTACACGCCCTTCGTCGAGCGGCTCGTCGAGAAAGCGCGTACGGTCGAGATCAACTGGCCGGACATCCACGAGGGCACCATCGGCCCCTTCATCTTCGGCAAGCAGGCCGACATCGTCGCGGCGCAGCTCGCGGATGCCCGCGCCAAGGGCGCGCGCGTGCTCTGCGGTGGCGAGATCCTCGACCACGGCGGCAAGTGGCTGCGCCCCACGGTGCTGGTCGATGTCGACCACCGCATGACGGTGATGACCGAGGAGACCTTCGGCCCCGTCATCCCGGTGATGGTCTACGACAGCATCGACGAGGCCGTCGCGCTCGCCAACCACGGCGTCTACGGTCTGTCGGCGGGCGTCATCGCCGGCACGCTGGAGGAGGCCGAGGCCATCGGCCGGCGGCTCGACGCCGGCGGCATCAGCCTCAACGACGGCTCGCTGACCGCGATGTGCCACGAGGCCGAGAAGAACTCCTTCAAACTGTCGGGCCTCGGCGGTTCGCGCATGGGGCCCGCGGGCTACACGCGGTTCTTCCGCCGCAAGGCCATCATCCGCCAGCACGGCGCACCCGCCACGATCGACAGCGTCAAAGAATCACTCGCCAGGAGCTGAAGCATGAGCACGCAGGACATGGGTCTGCCCGAGATCAAGATCGACACCGCCTCCCTCTGCCGCGAGGAGGTCTACACCGACCGCCGCGCCGGCACGCTGCGCCGCATGGTGCCGGTGCTCGCCGACGGTTCGCCCGACGCGTCGCGCCCCATCCTGTGGCTCGGCCAGACGCAGCTCATGACCCCGGGCGGCGTGCTGCCGCTCGGCTTCGAGATCGACGCCAAGGACCTCGCCGAGGCGGTCGAGAAGTTCCCCGACGCCGTGAAGCAGGCGCTCGAGGACGCGATCAACGAAGCGCAGGAGATGCGCCGCGAGGCCGCCTCGCGCATCGTGGTGCCCGATGCCGGCGGCATGCCGAGCCCCGGCAAGATCAAGTTCCCCTGACAACTTCTCCTGAAGAGGTGCCTCATGGACTTCGCGATGCATCCGTCTCGCCGCCTGCGTCGGCTTTCGGCGCTGGCGCTTCTGACGCTCGCAACCGTAGCCGCACCCGCGATGGCGCAGCAATGGGACATGGTGGCCGGTGGCTACCACACACATCTCGTCTTCCATGCCGACCGTTTCGAACTGCACCTGCATGACAAGGCGACGCATCGCGTCATCGAAACCACGCGCGGCCGCTATCGCGCCGTGCTGTCGACGGGTGGACGGCGGGTTGATGTGCCGCTGACGAGCACCCAGGCCGGCATCCTTGTCGGTCGGCCGGTGCCGAGCGGGGACTGGACACTCGAGTTCCGGGTCGAAGGACCTGGCGCGGCGCCCGCAGACCTGCGCTACACGGCGAAGATGAAGCCCGGCGTCCAGCCTGCACAGGGCGCGGCCGGGAAGCCGGAGAAGTCGGGCGGCCACGCGCACCACCACTGACAGGGCGCGTGCACCGAAGCGCGGCTCGCGGCGCTTCAGGCCTCGAGCACGGACCGGTAGACCTCGTCGAACTCCGCGGCGTTCTTGACGCAGACGCTGAGGTCTTTCAGCAGTCCGTCGTGCAGGTCGTAGATCCAGCCGTGGATCTCGAGCGCCTTGCCGCGGTCCCAGGCGCTCTGCACGATGGTGGTCTCGCCGACGCTCAGCACCTGCTCCATGACATTGAGCTCGCAGAGGCGGTGCAGACGCGAGGCCTCGTCCGGCAGCGCGTCGATCCGCGCGCGGTGCTTCTTCATCACGTCCTGCACATGGCGCAGCCAGTTGTCGATGAGCCCGAGGCGATCGTTGCGCAGCGCCGCGAGCACGCCGCCGCAGCCGTAGTGGCCGCAGACGATCACATGCTCGACATCGAGCACATCCACCGCGTACTGCAGTACGGACAGGCAGTTGAGGTCGGTGTGGACGACGACATTGGCGACGTTGCGGTGCACGAAGAGCTCGCCGGGCAGGAGACCCACGATCTCGTTGGCGGGGACCCGGCTGTCGGCGCAACCGATCCAGAGATAGTCCGGTGACTGCTGCCCGACCAGGGTCTCGAAGAAATGCGGGTCGCGGCTCTTGACCTCGTCGGCCCAGGCGCGGTTGCGGTCGAAGAGCGGGCGCAGGCTTCTCACTTGGCCGCCTCGGGTGCGGTCGGCGCGTCCGGACGCAGCGTGCGCACGAAGAAATCGCTGATCGTCCGGTAGCCGTGCAGCCCGGTGGTCGGGAAGCGCAGCAGCGCATGCTTGCTGCCGGGGTAGGGCATCACCTCGAAGGGCTTGCCGAGGTCCTGCAGGCGTTTGAAGAGCGCGGTGCTGTGCGTGAAGAGCACGTTGTCGTCGGCCATGCCGTGCATCACGAGCAGCGGTCCCTTGAGCGCCGCCGCGTGGGTCATGACATTGCCGTCGCGGTAGCCCGCGGGGTTGCTCTCGGGCGAACCCGGCTCGGGTATGCCCATGTAGCGCTCGGTGTAGTGCGTATCGTAGAGCCGCCAGTCGGTGACCGGCGCGCCGGAGACGCCGGCGGCGAAATGATCGGGCGCGCGCACCATCGCCATCAGCGCCATGTAGCCGCCGTAGCTCCAGCCCCAGACGCCGATCCGCGAGGGGTCGACGAAGGGCAGGCTGCGCAGGTACTCCACGCCCTTCACCTGGTCCTCGACCTCGATGCTGCCCATGCGGTGGTAGAGCGCGGTCTCGAAGGCGCGGCCGCGGTTGCCGGAGCCGCGGTTGTCGAGCATGAACACCACGAAGCCCTGCTGCGCGAGGTACTGGCGGTAGTAGCCGCCCCAGGCGCGCTGCACGCGCTGCACGCCGGGACCGCCGTAGACCTCGACGATGACCGGATAGCGCCTCGCGGGGTCGAAGCCGAGCGGCTTCAGCATCGTCCAGTGCATCGTCTGCCCATCGGCGGCGCGCAGCGTGCCGAACTCCGGACTGCGGTGCGCCGCGAGATAGGGCGCGTACGAGTGACCGGCATCGAGCTTGTTCGCCACCAGCACGGCGGGCGCTTTGCCGGTGGTGTGGCGCAGCGTGAGCGAGGGCGGCGTGTCGGGCGTCGAGAAGGTGTCGAGCCAGCGTTGTGCGTCGCCCGCCATCGACACCGAATGCCAGCCCGCGCCCTCGGTGAGGCGGCGGATATCGGCGCCGCCGGCGAGCGACGCCGAGTAGAGATGCCGCTCGATCGGGGTGTCGCGGTTGGCGGTGAAGTACACGAGCCCGCGCGCCTCGTCGACGCCCTCGATGGCGCGCTCACGCGAATCCCCGACCACCATCCAATCGCCCGCGGTGAGCGGGCGCAGCAGCTTGCCGTCGAGGTCATAGAGGTAGAGGTGCTTGTAGCCGCTGCGGTAGGACGCCCAGATGAACGCGGGCTGACGCGCGAGGAAGGTGAGCTCATCGTGCAGCTCCACCCAGGTGTCGCTGCGCTCTTCGAGCAACTGCCGTGCGGTGCCGGTGGCGACCTCGACCTTCAGCAGTTCGAGACGCTTCTGGTCGCGGGTCTGGCGCTGTACGGCGAGTGCGCGGGAATCGGGGAACCAAGACACACGCGCGAGATAGCCGTCGCCCGCGGCGACGGCGGGCAACTCCCGCAGCGTCGGCGTCGCGATCGCTGAGGTCGGGCCGGTCTGTGCCGGCCCAGCAAGCGTCGCGACCCAAAGATCCACGCGCGCATTCGGTCGGCCCGCGGCCGGGTAGCGTTGGCGGATGACGCGAACGCTGTCGGCGAGGATCTCGAAGCGCTCGACCTCGTCCACCGTGGATTCATCGACGCGGGTGAGCGCGATCATGCGTTCGTCGGGTGACCACCAGTAGCCGGTGTCGCGGTCCATCTCCTCTTGGGCGATGAACTCCGCCATACCGAAGGACACGAGGCCAGAGCCCTCGCGGGTCACCGCCGTCTCGCGGCCGGTGGCGACCTCGATCACATACAGGTTCTGCTCGCGCACGAAGCTCACAAAGCGCCCGCGCGGTGAGAAGCGCGCGTCGGTCTCGGCGGCCGCGGTGCTCGTCAGGCGGCGCACCGCCGAGGCGCCGCGCGGCGCCTTGAGGTCGTAGACGAAGAGATCGCCCGCTATCGGGATCAGCAGCAGCCGCGAGTCCGACGAGAACTGGTAGTCCACGATGCCGGCGAGCGCGACGGTGCGTTGCCGTTCGCGGCGGGCTTCCTCCTCGGGGGAGAGCTTGCCTTCGTCGGCGACCAGGCTGCGCGAGTCGACGAGCAGCGCGTTGCGGCCGGTGGCGATGTCATGCGCCCACAGATCGAGCCGGTCTTTGGCCTCGGCGCTGCCCTGCAGGTAGGTGACGAGCTTGCCGTCCGGCGAGAACCGGGCACCGCGCAGCGAGGCACCGGCGAGGTCCGGGCCGCTGAAGAGCCGCTCGAGGGTCAGGCGCTGCAGGGGCTGGGTCGGGGGCTGCGCCGGGGACGCCGCCAGTGCCGACAGCGACAGCAGGGCGAGCAGGGGGGTGAGGGGGGCGAGCGGGCGGCGCGGGCGGTGCAGCATGGGCGTGTTCCGTTAACATGGGCGTCCTGAACGGCTCGCCCGGCATCGCCGGAGTGTAGAGAGGAACATGCTGCATCGCCACATCCTGCCCCGTCGTCTGACCCGCTGCTTCGGATACACCCTCATCGCCATGACGCTGACCCCATCGATCGCTGCGGCCGCACCCGCGTCCACCACCTCGGCGGCTGCGCCCGCATATCCCGCCGCCGAACGCGGTGCGGTGGTCGACGACTACCACGGCAGCAAGGTCGCCGATCCCTACCGCTGGATGGAGGATCCGGCTGCGCCCGCGACCCGCGAGTTCGTGCGTGCGCAGAACGCGCTCGCCCAGCCCTGGCTCGAGGCCCTGCCGCAGCGCGAGCGCATCAAGCAGCGTCTGACGCAGCTCTGGAACTACGAGCGCGTCGGTCTGCCGCGCGTCAAGGGCGGCAAGTATTTCTTCACCCGCAACGACGGCACCCAGAACCAGAGCGTGCTGTATGTCGCCGATGCGCTCGATACCCCGCCGCGGGTGCTGTTCGACCCGAACGCGGCGAGCAGCGATGCCACCGTGGCGCTCGCGCGCTTCGAGCCTTCGCCAGACGGCAAGGTCGTGGCCTATTCTTTGTCCGATGGCGGCACCGACTGGGAGATCTGGAAGTTCCGCCGCGTCGCCGACGGCGTCGACCTGCCGGACGAGCTGCGCTTCGTGAAGTTCCAGGGGCTCTCTTGGGCGCCTGACGCCGCGGGGGTCTACTACAGCCGCTATCCCGCGCGCCCCGGCGATGCCGGTCGCGGTGACGATCAGGCGCAGCCGGTGGTGCACTTCCACAAGATGGGCACGCCGCAGTCCGCGGACCGTGTGGTCTACCGGGTCACCGATCACCCGCGCCGCACGCCCTCGGCCTCGGTGTCGGATGACGGCCGCTGGCTCTTCGTGTCGTTGTTCGACGGCTACCGCGCGAACGGCGTCGATGTCATCGACCTGCGCGACCCGACCGCTGCGCCGCGCCGCATCTTCGGCGCCTGGGACGCGCGTTACGATGTCATCGGCAGCGAAGGCGATATCGCCTATGTGCAGACCACGAATGCCGCGCCGCGCGGCCGCATCATCGCGGTGGACCTCAAGGATCCGTCGCCCGCGCGTTGGCGCGAGGTGGTGCCGCAGGCCGACAACGCGCTCGACAACTCGAACCTCGTCGGCGGCCGGATCATCGCGACCTATGTGCGCGATGCGCACGGCGTGGCGCGCGTGTTCGCCCGTGACGGCAAGGCGCTGGGCGAGGTCGGCGGACCCGGCATGGGCACCATCGGCGGCTTCGGCGGCAACGCCAAGGACACCGAGACCTTCTTCGCCTACACCGATTTCCTGACCCCCGGCCGGGTGATGCGGCTCGACACCGCGACGCTCGCGGTGAGCACGTGGCGCGAGCCGAAGATCGCGGCCGACACCACGCCCTATGTCACCAAGCAGGTGTTCTACACCAGCAAGGACGGCACGCGCGTGCCGATGTACATCACGCACCGCAAGGACCTCGTCAAGAACGGCGACACGCCGACCATGCTTTACGGCTACGGTGGCTTCAATATATCGCTGACGCCGGGCTTCCGGCCGACCGTGCTCGCCTGGCTCGAGATGGGCGGCATCTACGCCGAGGCGAACCTGCGCGGCGGCGGCGAGTACGGCGACGCTTGGCATGAGGCCGGCACCAAGCTCAAGAAACAGAACGTGTTCGATGATTTCATCGCCGCGGCCGAGTTCCTGGTGCGCGACGGTTGGACCAAGCCCGCGCGGCTCGCCATCTCCGGGCGCAGCAACGGTGGTCTGCTGGTCGGTGCGACGCTGCTGCAGCGGCCGGACCTCTTCGCTGCGGCGCTGCCCGGCGTCGGCGTGCTCGACATGCTGCGTTACCACACCGCGAGCGCCAACGCCCGCCAGTGGTCATCGGACTACGGCCTCTCAGAGAACGCCGACGAGTTCCGCGCGCTGCAGGCGTACTCGCCGGTGCACAACGTCAAAGCGGGTGTCTGTTATCCCGCGACGCTCGTGACCACGGCCGACCGCGACGACCGCGTCGTGCCCTGGCATAGCTACAAGTTCGCGGCGGAGTTGCAGCGCGCGCAGGGCTGTGCGAACCCGGTGCTGCTGCGCGTCGAGACCCGCGCCGGCCACGGCGCCGGCAAGCCCACCTGGATGCAGATCGAGGACTTCGCCGACCAGTGGGCGTTCGCGGGTCAGGCGATCGGGCTGACCGCCGCGTTTTGATCGGGCGCGGATGTCCGGTCCGGAGAGTACGTCGATCACGGTGGGCGATGGGGTGGTCCTCACGATGACGAAGTGCAAGCCCGGTCAGAACATGGATGGCGATAGTTGTACCTATCCGGACTGACTCGGGGCGCCCTCGGGTCGGGCCCTGTGGCATTAAGACGGAGACGTGGTATGTCTGAGCGCGCAGCCATGCTCAAAGACCATTGGATCGCTTGCGTGATCTATGCGGTCGCGATAGCGCTGGTGATGGTCAGCGCGGGGTTGGTCCATGGATTCCGGAGTGAGTCGATCTCGCTCAGACTGGTTCTGCTCTCGCTCGCTGGGGTCTTAGGCGCGGTCGTTGGCGGCTACGGGAGGGCGAGTAAGGACGCTCGGCGACGCGCTTCGCTGCCACGAGGCTCCCGGGCGCGGCATCGGGCCGGTCCGCGGGATGTGGGGTGGTGGGTGTGGGTCGTAGGCGCGATCGCGTGGAGCGTCGGGGCGATCTTTTTTGCTCCGAACAGCGGATTCGAAGTCGTAGGGATAGTGTTTTTGCTGGTCCAGTTCTTTTCGGAGATCGGAGAAGCCATCTTCCTCTCGACCCGCGACGAGCGGACCTGAGGGCCTGCTCCGTAGAGGGTTTGAGGTCACATCCGTGACCTCGAAAGATCGGTTCCTGGAAATTCAGCCGATGCTGTTTGATTGGCCGAAGTTGGCGTACGACCCGAAGAAGATACGCGTCGAGTAAGGGTACTGAGCGGGTCTTATGTCTAATCAAGCGCCTGCCTGATGGTGAGGGTGCGGGTGTTTTGATCTTTTCGAGAAAAATTTTTCACGCGCTGTCGTAATCGAAATCGCTTTCTTCGCTTGAATTTCGAAGATTTCAAGTGCCGAAAGTCACCCTCGGGTGACATCTCGACCATGTCCTCTTTTGTCCCTCCGCTCCGTACCTCTTTGCAGGACACCAAAACTTTTGGTCGTCATCGCCGAAGAGGGCAGGCGTGGTGCGCGACGGGGATATCGCCACTGACAAGGTGACCGGAGGCTTCGCGCCTTCGGGTGCGGGCGGGTCTGCACCGCCGCCCCCGCCCCGTGATTTCGGGGGGGGGGCGACTCCTCGCCATCTTCTCCGCTCTTCCGCCCTGAGGCGCTAGCCGCCCACACCGAGCTGCGTTGGGGCCGCCCGATCGGGCTGATCCCGCTCTCCTGGAAGATCGTCAGCGTATTTTTGGCGCTGCTCGTCGCCGCGGCGGCGGTGTTCCTCAGCACCGCGACCTATGCCCGCAAGGAGACCGTCCGCGGCATCCTCAAGCCCGTCGGCGGTGAGACGCGGGTGCTCGCGACGCAGGGCGGGGTGCTGCGCGCCCTCTATGTCGCCGAAGGCGCACTCGTCGAGCGTGGTACACCGCTCGCCAAGATCTCCCGCGAGACCATGCTGAGCGATGGTGCCATCGCCGATGAGCAAGTCCTCGAGGGTCTCCGGCAAGAAGAAGCCACGCTGCGCGATCGCATCTCCGCACTCGCCGGTGCGGCGCCCCTCGATGCGGCGTCCATGGCCTCCAGCCTCGCCGCGCTCGAAGCCGACCGCAGCACCGCGCTCGAGGCCGCGCGTCTCGGCGAGTCCCGCCTCGCCATCGCCACGCAGCGTGTGACCATGGCAAGGCCGCTGGTGTCCTCCGGCCTCATCGCGGCCGAGGAACTGCGCCGCCGCGAAGAGGCCGAGCTCGCCCTGCAGCAGGAGGTCGCCTCCGCCCGGGGCCGCGCCCGCAGCTTGGAAGCCCAGATCCGCGAACTGACCGCCCGCCGTGCACGGCTGCCGTTCGACCAGGCGCAGCAGCGCTCGCAACTGGAAGCGGCGCTGGCCTCACTCGCCCAGCGCCGCGCCCAGGCCGAGGCCTCCCGGGGCTACGAACTGCGAGCCCCCATCACCGGTCGCGTGAGCGCCGTCCAAGCCGCGCTCGGTCAGTCGCTGGATCAGTACCGCCCCCTCATGACCCTCACCCCGAGCGATGCCCGGCTCACCGCCGAGGTGTATGTGCCGTCACGGGCGATCGGGTTCATCCGGGCAG
>Ga0172372_10004305_pt1 | contig 20327 bp, 10 predicted proteins | sample LakKiv5m_2_FD_114544 | JGI IMG/M metagenome (GOLD analysis project Ga0172372, IMG submission 114544) | Freshwater microbial communities from Kabuno Bay, South-Kivu, Congo - kab_092012_9.5m | ecosystem: Environmental > Aquatic > Freshwater > Lake | place: Democratic Republic of the Congo...
CGGCGCTTTCCAGCCCTTCACGTTGTAGGTCGGGATGGCCCACGCGGTGCAGGTCAGCTCGCGCTTGCCGGCGAGGAACTCCTGATAAACCGGCGTGCCGAAGATGGTGAAGAGCTGGCCCCATTCCTCAATCTTCGCGAACTTCTTCCGCGTCATGTCGCGCGTGAGGAAGAACTCCTTCGGGTCGCGGCCGAGGCGCTTGACCATGTCCTTCTTCGCGGCGTCGTAATCGTAGCCGGGGGAAATAGTGTGGCCGTCCACGTCGAGCGAGGAGAGGAACTTGAACATATCCTCGATTTCCTGCACGTCGGTCTCCTTGTAAACCGTCGTGTTCGTCGCGGTCTGGTAGCCGAGAATCTTCGCCATCTTGATGGCGGCGACGCATTCCTTGAACACGCCTTCGCGCTCGACGATGAGGTCGTGCGTGAATTCCAGACCGTCCACATGGACGTTCCAATACATCCACTTGCTGGGCTTGATGACGACCTTGGCCTTCGCGGCGGCATCAGCGTTGCGGATGGCCTCGGCTTCCTTCTCGGTGACGAGCTTCTCGGCGACGAGCTGCTGGAGTTTCGGCTCCAGCTCCGGCGTGAAGACCGTGGCCATGTAATCCCGCATCTTCTTCCGCATGAACATGCCGTTCGTGCAGATGTAAATGATGCGGCCCTGTGTGCGCAGCCCGGCGACCAGCTCCTCAATCTTCGGATAAATCAGCGGTTCGCCGCCGCAGATGGACACCATCGGTGCATCGCAATCCTGCGCGGCTGCAAGGCATTGCTCCAGCGGCACCATGTCCTTGAGGGACGTGGAATACTCGCGGATGCGCCCGCAGCCGGTGCAGGTGAGGTTGCAGGTGTGCAACGGCTCGAGCTGCAGGACCATGGCGAACTTCGGCGTCTTGCGAAGCTTGTGTTTGACGATGTGACGGGCGATTTTGACCGTCAACGCGAGCGGGAAGCGCATAGGCTATTGGACTGAGGCGACCTGCGGCACCGGCTCCCGCGAGACGTCGAGACGTTCGGCGGGGGTGGTCTTGGTCGGCGTGTGAATCAGGCCGGGAATCAAAAACGTGGCCGGTGACACCGATTGCGTCGAGTGGATGCGGCTGCAAGCCGTCCCGCCCAGCGCGACGAGCACCGGGAGGATTGCCAACCTCAGACGTTTCCACTTAAAACGCATCGCAGCACTGTATGCAGCCGGACAACACCAGCGCAACGCCTAATTCCGCCGCCTCAAACCGGGGCGCGCGCGCGCGCCTTGGCGGCTTCCTCGCCGTCGTGCTGCTGACCCAGCCGATTGCCACCCTCGCAGCCCCACCGCCCAAGAAGCCCGCCGACATCCCGATGCCCACGCTCTCGGCGAAGTTCGCCGACACCGCGCAGATCAAGCTTATCAATGCCCGCAAGAAATTCCAGGCCGACACCAACAGCGTCCCCGCAGCGTGGGCGCTGGGACAGGCGTGCTTCTGGCGCGGCGAGTTCGCGGTGGACGACGAGGAGCGCACCGCGCTCGCGAACGAAGGCATTGCCGTCTGCCGCGCGTTGACCATGCGCGCGCCCACCGTGCCGGAGGGCCACTACTACCTCGCGATGAATCTCGGCCAGCTTGCCCGCACGAAGTGGCTCGAAGCCCTCGGCCTCGTCAAGGAGCTGGAGCGGAGCATGAAGTTCGCCGCCGGCATGAACCCGCGGCTCGACCACGCCGGCCCCGACCGCTGCCTCGGCCTGCTCTACCGCGACGCGCCCGGCTGGCCCATCAGCCTCGGCAGCAAGTCGAAAGCCCGCACGCACCTGCTCCGGGCGGTCGAGCTTGCGCCGGACTTTCCCGAGAACCGGCTCGTCCTCATCGAGACGTGGCTCATGTGGAAGGAGAAGAAGCCCCTTCAGCGTGAACTCGACGCGCTGGGAGCCTTGCTGCCGAAAGCCCGGAAGCAGTTCACGGGCGAGGATTGGGCTGCCCATTGGGACGATTGGGATCGCCGCTGGCTGGAGGTGCAGGCCCGGGCCGCCGAGTTGCTGCGGAAGAAGTAGCGGCGAATTCGGAGTTGCGCGCCGCCGCGCCGCGTGGCTCCATCCATACACCAGCACCAACAGCGCCGTTCCCGAAGCGCTGCTTGCCAACCCGGCGGCGCTTGGGTTCCACGCGAACCAAACCCAAGCACCATGCACTTGCACCCCAACCATCGCCGCCCCGGAGGCTTCACCCTCATCGAACTCCTCGTCGTCATCGCGATCATCGCGATCCTGGCCGGGATGCTCCTGCCCGCCCTCTCGAAGGCCAAGGCCAAGGCCGCCCGCATCAAGTGCGCGAGCAACCTCAAACAGCTCGGCCTCGCCTTCACGGTCTTCGCCAACGACAACGACGACCGCTTCCCCTACAAGGTCCAGACCTACACCATTCCCACGACCGTCATCCCGGCGGCGAATCTGCCCAACGTCACCGTCGCCACCGCGCAGCGCGTTTGGGCGCACTTCCTCGTCATGTCCAACGAACTCGGCTCGGCCAAGGTGCTGATGTGCCCCGGCGACCGGCTCAAGCTCAACAATATGCGCGCCGACTTCACCGCCACGGCGGGCACTGGCTATCAAGTGCCGGCTCCCGGCGACAACACGGTGATCGCCGCCGCCCCGCCCTTCTATGCCGCGCAAGGCAAGGACAACGCCACATCTTACATTGTTGGTTTGGACGCGGACGCCAGGCAGCCAAACACCTCCCTTTCAGCGGATCGCAATTTCACCATCGGAATCAATCCGAACATGGCTGTGCTGGCGCGCGGCACACAAAGCCAGAACTATCCAATAACACCAGTTGGAGCAAGGCTGCTGTGGGTCGTGGGCACCGGCAACTCCGGCCAGTTTGGCCACCACGATCAGGCCGGCAACACCGTGCTGTCGGATGGCAGTGTGCAGCAATTGACCTCGGCGGCGTTGGATCAACAAGCGCTGCAAATTGCCACCGCTCTCGGAGCCACCACGCTCCGCGCGGTCTATCCGAACTGACCGCCGCTCACCCCCACAACTGCCGGTCCAGCGAGCGATACTGGATCGCCTCGCCCAAGTGCTCCGCCGTGATGCCCGTGCTCGTGGTAAAATCCGCGATGGTGCGGGTGACCTTCAACACACGGGCGCTGCAACCCGGGGAGCTGGCAGTTGTTTGCCTCAGAAGCTCGCCTGCACAGAAAGGTGGACGCGCGAGTTGTCGCCGCTGCGGCTGGCGCGGGAATCGCGGAGCTGCCAGCCGTGCGTGAAGTTCACGGAGAGATTCTGCCGCACGTTGTAGCGCAAGCCGACGCCGAGGCTGTGCAGGTCCGTGTAACGGCGTTCGCCCGCGAGCCGGTCGGCGTTCCAGAGCAGGGCGAAGTCCTGAAAGCCGAAGACTTGGAAGGAGTCGCCCGCTGACTTCAGGCCGAGCTTGCCGAGCAGCGGGAACGCGGGTAGCGCGAGTTCGTGACTGAGCAGTAGGCCATTGTCGCCGTAAACCTCGCCTTCCTCGTAGCCACGCACGCTGCCGCTGCCGCCGCCGACCATTTGTTCGCTGCCGAGCAGGTTGGCGGTGGATTTCTGGAACTGCGCGCGCGCGGACCAGTTCAGGCCCAGCGGCAAGCGCGTCTGCCGGCTCGCGCTCAACTGCACGTAGGCGTAGTCGGGATGCGAGCCGGCGCGGCTGATGGCGTAGAACCCGGGCCGGCTTCGGCTGGTAAGCCCGCCGGGGCTCAGGAACGCGTTCAGGCCGAGGTCGGTCCGGCCCCATTTGTCCGTGATGCCGAGGTCGTAGGACAGCGCGAGTTGTGCGACGTGCGTGAGATTGTCCGTCACGGGGATGGTGGCGAAGATCAGGTTGTTGTCGCTCTCCTTGAAGTCGAAGCCAAAGGAGAAGCTCTGCGTGATGTTGGCGCGCGGTTTAGGCAGCGGGATGTCGTAGCGCAGGCCGACCTGCCACGAACGACCGGTGAGCGTGAGCGGCGCGGCGACGCGGCCCTGTAACTCCGAGTAGGCCCCGGTGAGCCGCAGTGTGTGCCGCCACGGCAGGTCCATCGCATAGTTGCCCGAGTGGGCAAGCGAAGTCTTGAAGTCCTCGCTGCTGCTGAACTGGTAGCTCAACTGGTCGCCGCGCCCAAAGGCGTTGCCCCAGTTCAAGCCCGCCGTCAGCCGGTCATCGTCGCTGACCAGGGAGCCTGTGTTGTTGTAGCCGAAGGTGGCCCGCAGCGGCAGGCGCTCGGTGACCCGAAGCTTCAGGTCGGTGGTGCCAGAGCGCCCGCCCGGCTCGGCGATGGCGGCGACATTGCGGAACGGGTTCCGATTGAGCCAGTCCAAGTCTTTCTTGAGCTGGGTGGCGTTGATGGGCGCGCCGGGGGCCTGAGTGACGGCGGAGCGGTAGTGCTGTTCACTGAAATACTTGGCGCCTTCCACCTTCACGATGTCCTCCGTCTGGCTGACCGAGACGATGATTTGCACTGTGCCGCCGGTGATGTCCTGCGGCGGCAGGTAGATGGTGAGAAACGGGTAACCAAGCAGCCGCAGATATGTCCGCACCGCCAGCGTCAGCCGCTGCAACGACGGCATGGACGCGGGCTGGTTCAGGAACAGGTTCATGCTCGCGGGGAAATCCGCCCCTTGCAGCAACGGCACGGCACTCACCTCCAAGCCCACCGTGCTGACGCCGTTGGTCACCACTTGCGCGGGGGTGGCGAGGAACTTGAGGCCTTTGAGCTTCGGGAGAATGACCTTCTCGCCGGGTTGTGCGCCGCCGTGCTCGGGCAGGGCCGGCGCGTTCGTCAGGGCGGAGCTGTCCGCACGGCCGGGGACGAGCTTGGGAACGGGCGGTGGCAAATCGCGTTTCAGATCCTGACCGGGCAGCGCCGGGACGAGCCAGATCAGCGTGCCGAGCAGCAGTGCCGGAACCAGGCGGTTTCGGGTTGAAGAGGGGACTGCAATGGATTGGGTCATGAATCTTGCCGGGTGGCCAACGAGCGTCAGAAGGCGGCGTCGCCGAAGGTCGAATAGAGTGCCGTTGCGAGCGTGGTTCGGTCGCCAGGGTTGTTGAAGTCGAAGGTGGGCGTCTCCTGGCCGTTCGCGATGCGCCTGGCGGACTCGACGGCGGCGATGCGGCCTTCCTCCCCGGCAATTTGATTCGCGCGAATGACGCTGACCACCACGACGGCCACCACGGCCGCCCCGATGACACCTGCTGAAAAGCCGCTTGCCGACGCCGACGCGCCGGCAACGCCGGCAACGACCTTGGCGCTGGAAACGAGCGCGATCCCCGCTCCTTTCAGCGCAAGGAAGCCGAGGGTTCCGGTCGCCGCGCCCGCGCCCGCTCCCGCTGCCAAAGCTGCGACGGTGTCGCCCAGCCGGTCGGCCTGGACTTCGGTGGCAAAGTCCGGCGTGTCATCCCCGTAGAGCGTCTGCAATCCCGCCCGGGCCGGCGAGTTGCGCCAATCCTCGTAGCGCTGCACCACTTCCTTGGCCTCCTCGACCCGCTCCGCCGCGGCGCGCTTCTGAGCCATCGCCATGATTTCTGCCATTGCGGGCGGCCGCAGCGCCTCGGGCACGGAGGAGTAGTTCACGACCAGTTCGGCCATTGCGCCCATGAGCAGGGATTGTTTGAGCTGGTCGGTGCCCAGATTCGCGAGAAAGCCCTCTATGCCGCCGCCGAACAGATTGTTAATGGCCTCGGTGTCGCCGGATTCTTTGAGCTGCTTCATGAGGTTGTTGGCGGCCTCCTCCAGAAATGGACGGTATTTCGGAGCGGTCAGCGGCTCGCTCAATCGGGCCACGGGGGGCGCGCTGCTGATTCCGACGGCCGGTTGGTTTTGAGCGGCTTTGATGGCCCGATCCGTCTCCGTGTCGGCGCGCGGCGTGCGGGTCACGAGCCGGCCGTTGACCACTTTGGTCACCGCGTAATTGGGATTCGCGTTGTGTCCTTCCACGGTGATGAACTGGCGGTTCACCGACGCGCCGCCGACCGTCAGCGTGCCCAAATCGAAACTGAAGGAACGGTCTGGATCGTGCGCCGACGGTGACGTTGGCACAACTCGAAGCGGGGTGAACGTGCCGACGCCTCCCTGCACCACTCCGTTTTCATCCACCACTGTGTTGTCGGCCAGCACCGGCGCGGGCGGGGCCGGGGGAGTGAAGACCGGCAGTGTTGGCACCGGCTTGACCTCGGGGGCGATGTCCGTCGTGCTCGTGCGGAAGGTCAGGCCGGGGAAGGCCCGTTCCGACGTGACTCCGGACGGCAACCCGGTGAACTGCGCGGTGAAGGTCGGAATCGGGTCCGTGTTGGCGATGTCGAAGCTGTCCACACGGATTTCCACCGCGCGCGGCACGATGGTCAGATAGCCGCCGGTGAGCGAGATGTCGTAGTTCCGGTTGTCCTTCACCAGCGGGTAGTAGGGATGGTGGCCCACGTTGGCGTCCTGATCGGGCAGCACGCCCTGCAAGCCCATCACTTCGTTGATGTTGTGGAACGGCGCGAGCCCCGCGCCCCCGAGGGTGTAGGTGATTTCCGGGTTCTCATCGAAGTAGAACCGCGCGAGGTTGTGCATGGTGATCTCGATGGGCCGCCTTTTCACCGTCAGCACGCCGGGCTGCGTGGTGACCTGATAATTCGGGTTGGCCACCAGCGTCGGGCTGATGAGGTAGGGGTTGGGTGCGGACTCGCGGGTGGTCGGCACCGTCGTGTCCACCTTCTCCACCAACGCGGCGAGTGAATCGTGTGTGGCCAGGCCCATCCCGCCGAGCGCGATGTCGAAGGCCGGATTCGCGTCTCCGTAGAACCGCTCCAGGCTGCCGGCGGTGATCGTGATCGGGCGGGGGGTCACCTGCACGCCGCCACCCGTGACACTGCGAATCTGGTAGTTGCCGCTGAGGCTCGAAACACTGTGCGCGTAGGTGCCGACGGGTTGGGTGGTGGAGGTGGGATTGAGCACGGAGACAACGCTGCCAACGGTCTGGCCCAGCTTCAGCCCGGTGGCGCTCACCGGGACGTTGACCGGATTCGCCTCGCCGTAGAAGCGGTTCACGTTGCCGATGGTCACATCAAGATGGGCGGGGAGGATTTGCAGGCTGCCGACGAGCGTGTTGTTGAGAGTGTAGTTCGGGCTGGTGATGGCGGCGGTCAGGTCGTAGATGCCGGCGGAGGACGCGGGCGTGGCAGTGGTCTCGATGCGCAGGTTCACGCTGGCCGCCGTGTCGCCCGCGCGCAACCCGCCCGAGGCGATGGACGGCGTGAAAGCCGGGTTGGCATCGCCGTAATCGCGGAAGTGGCTGCCTGCCGCAATGGTCAGGGGCGCGGGCGTGATGGTGAGCTGGCCAGGCAGGTGCGTGATGGCGTAGTTCGCGTTGTTCCCCGAGGTCGGCGTCACTCCGAGGGGCTGAACGCCGGAATTTACCGTCGCCAGCGTGGTGAAGCCGAGGTTCGGGATGACGGAAGGCGAATCGTGCGGAGCCAGCCCGGTGAAGGTCGCGGTGAACGCCGGGTTCGCCAGCCCGTATTCGCGCGAGACGTTGTCGGTGCGGATGGTCAGTGGGCGCGCCGTGATGGTCTCCGTGCCGTTGGCGAAGAAGGTCGTGTAGTTGTCGCCGGGGACGTCCTGCCCTTGGAGGAGGATGGTGTAGCTGCCCACCGGTGCGGTCGCCGAGCCGAGCGTGCCGAAGGCGGTGACATTGAACTTCCCGCTGGCACTGTCCCCGTTCCTCAAACCGCTGACAGTGTAGGTGAGCGTGGGATTGGCGTCGCCATACACGCGCACCGCGTTGTCAGCCTTCACGGCGAGAACCGCCGGGTTGATGGTGAGCGTGCCGTTTTGGCGGGTGAAGGTGTAGTTCGCCGCGCTGCCGCCGGAAGAGGTGATGGCGTGGTTGCCCACGCCGGTCGTCAGTCCCGCCGCCGTGCTGTAAGCCGGCGCGCCGGCCAGCACGCTCGCATCCTCACCCAGCACGAAACCCGTGAGCGTGCCGGTGAGCGTGGGGTTCGCGTCGCCGTAGGTGCGCGACTGGTTGTCCGCGCGGACGGTGAGGGTGGCTGGATTCACCGTGAGCGTGCCCGGCGCGTGCGTGATGTCGTAATTGGCCGCGCTCGCCCCGCTGCCGGTGATGGGATACGCGCCGACGCCCGAGCCGGCCGTGGCCGTTGTCGCGAGTGACAGCCCGCTCACGACCGAGGACAAGTCGCCGTTCACCAAGCCGCTGAAGCTCGCCGTGAACGCCGGGTTCGCGGAGCCGTAGGTCTTGCTCTGGTTATCCGCCGTGATGGTGAGCGGGGCCTGGTTGATGGTCAGCGCTCCAGACGTGTAGCTGATGCTGTAGTTTGCCGCGCTCGCGCCGCTGCCGGTGATGGGATACGCGCCGACGCCGGAGCCGGTCGTAGCCGTGGTGCCGAGCGAGAGACCGCTGGCCACGGAACTCAAATCGCCGTTGACCAACCCGCTGAAACTCGCGGTGAGAGTTGGATTGGCCGCGCCGTAAGTCTTGCCCGCATTGTCCGCCGTGATGGTGAGCGGGGCCGCGATCACAGTCAGCGTGCCGGGCGCGTAAGTGATGGCGTAGTTCGCCGCGCTCGCACCGCTGCCAGTGATGGGATAACCTCCGACGCCCGAGCCAGTCGTGGCCGTCGTGCCGAGCACCAAGCCGCTAACCACCGAGGACAAGTCGCCGTTGACCAAGCCGCTGAAGCTCGCGGCGAGCGTCGGATTCGCCGCGCCGTAAGTCTTGCTGGCGTTGTCCGCCGTGATGGTGAGCGGGGCCTGGTTAATCGTCAGCGTGCCGGGTGCCAGCGCGAGGCCATAGCCCATGTCCGAGAGCGACAGCGAGCCATTCGCGACCGTGATGGGCACCGTGCCTGCGCCCGTGCCGGCGGTCGCGGTGGTGGAAACAGCCGGCGTGCCGGAGATGGCCGCGCCGAGCGTGTCGCTGCTCTGCAAGCCGCTGACGGTGTAGTTCAGCGTCGGGTTCGCCGCACCGTAGGTCTTGCTCGCGTCGGTGGCGGTGAAGGTTAGCGTCGGCGCGAGGCTGTAGAGGAAGCGGTCGCCTGTCGCCGTGATGCTCGCCGGCGCGTTGGCATCGAAGGTCTTGTTGTAAACCGTCGCGCCGGTGAGGCCGCCCTTGGTCGTGGTCGCCGGGGCGTCCGAGTAAATCAGGTAACGTCCACTGCCGCTCGCGTCCACGGCGGACGCGTCCGCGTTGTTGATGAAGCTGCCACCGCGCGCCCCCAGCACGAGGTCGCTGGCTCCGGTGTTCTGGATCTGCGCGCCCGTGTCGAGGGTGAGATTGCCGCTGGTGGTGATTTCCACCGCACCCGCGACGCCGGTCAGTTCACCTCTCACGGTCAGGCCGCCGGAGCTGTCGCGCACTTTCAAATCGCCGTTGATGGCCGCCGTCGCACCGAGGCCGCGGAAGGTGCCGAGCATGTTGTTGGCGTTGTTAATGAGCACGTCACCCTGCACGCCGCCGTCTCCGCGTTCGAGGACCACCGTGGCCGCATTGACGGTGCCGGCGAGGTTGATGGTTCCAAGGTCCGAGCTGTCGGGCGCGCGGTCGGCAGTGGCGGGGTTCAGTTTGAGCCGGAGTTCACTCACGGTGATGGATTTGTCGGCGGCGAGTGTGGTGGTTCCGGCGGTGCCGGAGGTCGTGCTCCTGCTGCCCGGCTGCAAAATGAGCGAGCTGTTGGCGGCGTTGATGTTGGCATTGAGCGCGATGGTGTCGCCCGAGATCAAGGTGAGCGTATTGCCCGAAACCCAGGACAGGTCGGCATTCAGGCTGATGCCGTAGAAGCCCGCCGGGTTTGGCCCCCCGGTCTGGCCGCCGTAGTCCGAACTCATCAGCGTGACTTCCGCCCCGGCCAGGAGAGTGGCCAGGGTGCCGACGTTGATGACCGAGGGAAGGCTGCGCGAAACATGTTGGCCAAAGGCATCCACGAGATTGCCCGAATCCGGGTCGTTGCTGATGACAATGGAATCCGGGTCGAGCAACAAACTGCCAAGCCGCCCGAACGGAGCCAAGGTGTCCACCGCGCCCGCGAATTCGAGGAACCGCTTGCCGGAGACTTCGACAAGTCCGCCGTCACCACCGGCGCTGCCGCCGCGCGCAGAAATGCCGCCCTTGAACTGCGTCGCGCCGTCCGCCCAGACGATGACTTTGCCGGCGTTGCCGGTCGGGGACGCTGCGCTGACGTCGAGCCGCGCGGAGTCTGTGACGACGGTGGTCGCGGCGTTCGGCACGGTGGCATTCTTCCCCTGGTAATTTCCGCCCACGAGGATTTCGCCGCCGTTCCCATCTGCGTCGCGGGCCGACATTTCCCCGGAGACCTGCACCGTGCCCGCCTCTGCGGTGAGGATGACGCGGCCGTTCCGCTCCTCGACGCCCGTCGCGCGGACGATCCCGGACTGGTTCACCGCGAGTTCGTAGATGCTCCCGCCCGCCGCCTTCAACTCCGCCTGCGCTGCCGCCACCACGCCGGAGTTCTCCACGCCGGTCTCCAAGCCGGCGGCTTTCACTCCACTTTTTACCACGATGCGCTGGTCGCCCTGGTGCGTGAGCAATACTTCCGAGCCGGCGGCAAGCCCGGCGACGCCCTTCGCCGCGTTGACTTCGCCCGCGTTCTTCACGGTGTAGGCGATGAGCATCACATCGCCGTCTTTCGCGTTGATCACGCCGAGGTTTTGGAGGCCGGCTTTGGAATCGCCCTTGAACAGGAGGCTGCCGCCCTTGAGGAACTCGTCCTCGCTCACGTTCAGCGTCGAGGCGAAGAACGCGCCGACATCAATCCGGCCCTGCGGTCCGACGACGATGCCGTTGGGGTTGATGAGATAGACCGAGCCGTTGGCCTGAAGCTGGCCCTGAAGCAGCGAGGGGTTCGCGCCGAGCACGCGGTTGAGCACGGTGCTGTTCACGCCCGGCTGGATGAAGCGCGTGACGTCCCCGGCCTTGATGCCGAAGTCCTGCCAGTGGATTACCGCCGCGCCGGTGTGTTGCTCAACGGTGCGGATGTTGCCGTTCTGGCGGAATGTCGCCGCGCCCGCAACAACCTGCGGCCCGCCCGCCACATCCGCCGCTTGCGTGAGCAGGGGAGACAACACCAGCGCCACTGCCACGTAAGTCATCGCGCGCCACACAAGGGGGAGCGGGCGGAAGCGAAAGCGGCGTTCCCTGCGCCGCGGCAGCCGGATGTGATTCGGAGTGTTCATGCTTCGTGTCGGGCCGAGCGTTCATCCCGCTGGGGACAAGGTTCACGGCCTCAATACGTTTCTGAACTGTCTGCGGACGGGAGTTTCGCGACGGAGCGAAGTTTTTCGCCGGCTCGTCGGCGGGCAAAGGGTGCGGAGCGCACCTGCTTTCACTCCGGGGAGGGGGCGGGCCAGAGAAATTCTTCGGGGTGTGCCCGCCGGAGTTGCTCGAACTGGGCGGAGAGTTGGGCTGGGCGGAGGGGAACCGTGCCCCCGGATTCATCCAGTTGGCGTCCACTGAGGGAGCTGGCCATGCGCTGCCAGTCGGTGGCGGACCAATTGCGCCGAAGTGCTGGCATCCACCGAATCTGCCGGCTGGTCGCGATGACGAGGCCGTTGCCCTGCGGTGCGAACCGCAGCGCAGGAGCGAGCGTGGGCAACGGGAGCGCGGGGGCGAGAAGATGGCCGCGGCGGGCATCCCAGAACCGCAGGCGCTGATTGAGCGTGACCGTGGCCAGCATCGAGCCGGAGGGGTCAAAGGCCAGCCCGCGCAGGGCGCTCGCGTGCCGCATGGGTTCGCCGATAGGCTGGCCATCCGCCACGCGCCAGATGCGCGCGACATTGTCTTCGCCGCCCGTTGCCACCCGTGTTTCGTCCGGGGAAAAAATCGCCTCGGCCACGCCATCACCGTGCCGGAGCGGAGGGGAAACGGGTTCGAGCGAAGGCAGTCGGTGGAGGCGCGCGAAGGCAGGCTCGATGGTGTCGTTCGCAAACGCCACCAGCAATCGCTCTCCGTTCCGCGTGAAACGGGCCGCGCTGACTTCAGCGCCGCGCTCCACCAGCTCGCCCACCGGTTTGTGGGTGCGAGCATCCCAAACGGTGAGGCGGTCCGATCCGCCGGCTATGGCGATCCAGCGGCCATCGAGACTCCACTCCACCAGCGTTCCCGTGGTGGCGTGCGGCATGGGCGGGCCTTCCTCCTGGAGCGTGTTCAAGTTCCAGACGCGGGCTTCCGTCATGCGCGAAGCCACGACCACGCGGTCGCCCGTGGGATCAAACGCCAGCGTGCTGACGGTGCCGACCTCCTTGAGGTCGAGCGTGAGCCTGGCATCGCGGAGACTCCAGACTTGTGCGCCGTTTCCCAATGCGGACTGGCCGACCCACCGCCCGCTGGCGTCGAGCGCGGTGCGCGTCACCGGCGGCCGCGCCTCAATCGTGGTGGCGAGTTTCTTTCCGACCACATCCACGACGTGAATCTGGTTGGAACCCTGAACCGTCGTGAGCAGCCGGCCATCCAGGGAGAAGGCGAATTTCGAGTCCAAGTTCCCCGGCGCAATGGCGGCGGGCAGCAACGGCTGGAGATCCCAGACGCGCACCCCGCCGTCCACGTCGCCGGTGGCCAGCAGCCGGCTGTCGGAACTTAAGGCGACCGACTCGATCAGCGAGTTGTGCTCGATCACGGGGCCGATCCGCTCGTGGCTGAGCGCATCGCGCAATTGCAGTTTGTAGTCGAACCCGGCCGTGAGCAGGAACCGCCCGTCCGGGCTGAACGTGGCGTGATTCGCGCCGCTCTCGTGAACGATCCGCTGCCGATAGTCGTTGTTCTTCTGCGTCGAGAAGATGCGCGCTTGCAGATCCCCCCAGCCAGCAACGGCAAAGTATTCACCCTTGGGACTGAATCCGTAATCAAACAGCAGCGCCCGATGGCTCACCGGAAACTTGTAGCCGCCGGTCGCGCGGTAGTGGACTTGGATGTGCGTCGCCTGGTCCTGCGCGGTCGCCACCAGCCGCCCGTCGGCACTAAACCGCGCCGAACGCGGGGTGCCCGAATACTTGATGACCGCGCCTGCACGGAGCCGTCCGTCAATTGCGCTCCAAAAGCGGCCCTCCCGCCGGTCGTCCACCGCCAGCAGTTCACCGCCATCCGGCGCAAAGGCCAGCATCGTGATCGGGCGGCTGTTGGTCAGGGACAGCACACGGTTCTGCTGGGCATCCCAAACTCGCGCCATGGCACCTCCCGTAGCCACTCTCAGGCCGTCGGGACTCAGGGCAACCACGTCCAGCGCGTTCATTTCACGCGGCAGGTCGCGCAGGGTGTTGGCCGTGAGATCCCACCAGCCCGCCCTGGCGGACTGGGGGTGGATTACGAGGACTGAGTTTCCTTGGGCCGAGAGCAGGATGCGGCTGTCTGGTGTGAGTTCGCCCGGAAAATTCAACAGCTCACCGCTCTCCGTATTCCAAACCTGCACGCCGTTCGAGAGTCTCGCGATCAGTTGCCGCTGGTGCTTGGAGAAGACCAGCTCCTTCACGGCGGCGCGGGCATCCCACAGGCGCAGGAGTCGGGGCGAACGGTCCACGATGGCATTGAGGCGCAATCCAGCCGACAGGCGGTCCACGTCATTCCCGGCGAGCCGAAAAGCCTCCGCGGCCGGGAGCGCGCCCAAAAAGGAGTCCCCCGCCGCTGTGGAACGGGCCGTCTCGATCAAGTGCTGGTTCACCAGTTGACGATTGCTGGTCCGGGCCAGTTCCTGCGCTCGGGTGGCCAGCGTCTCCGCCGCATCGCGGGCCTCACTCAGCCGGAAATTGAACCACAAGGAGCCGACGGTGATGATGGCGAGCGACAACGGCACGAGCAACGCGAGCGCGGCCTTGGCCGGATGGCGGCGTGTCCACTTCACGCTGCGTTCCCACCTCGTGCTCGCGCGGGCCTGCACCGGCTCGTCGCGCAGCCAGCGTTCGAGATCATCGGCAAGCTCCGCCGCGCTGGCGTAGCGGCGCGAGGGCTCCTTCTCGAGGCACTTGAGGCAGATGACTTCGAGGTCGTGGGCGGCGGCGGACTCGTGCCGGAACGAGGGCACGTCCTCCTCGGTGATTTTGAGCAGCAGGGCCGGCGTGTTAGGCGCAACGAAGGGCGGGCGGCCCGCGAGCAGTTCGTAGAGCACCGCGCCGAGGCCATAGACATCGGCCGCCACCGTCACGTCGCGCGTCTGCCCGATGGCCTGCTCGGGCGCCATGTAGGCGGGGGTGCCGAGCACCGCCGCCGAGTAAGTCAGGTCACGGCTGTCCTCCAGGATTTTCGCGAGGCCGAAATCCGTGAGGTGCGGCTCGCCCTGCGGATCGAGGAGGATGTTGGTGGGCTTGAGGTCACGGTGCAGCACACCGTGCTGGTGCGCGTGGTGGACGGCGCGGGCGACCTTGGCAAGCAGGCGGGCAGCGGCTTCCGGCGAGACGGGCCACTCGCGCATCCACGCCGCGAGCGTGCCGCCCTCAATGAGCCGCATGGAGAAGAAGTGCCAGCCGTCGTGATGGCCGACTTCGAGGATGGGCACGATGTGCGGATGCTGGAGCCGCGCCGCCGCCTCGGCCTCGGTGCGAAAGCGCTCGACCATCCGCGGCGAGGCCAGTTCCCCGGCGGCGATGACCTTGAGCGCGACCTGCCGGCCGAGCTTGGATTGTCGCGCGCGGAACACGACGCCCATCCCGCCGCGGGCAATTTCCTCAATCAGTTCGTAGCCGGCGAAGACGCGGCGCTGGAGCAACTTCTCCGGCGCGAGCAGCGCGGCGGCCTCCGCCTCGGTGTGGCTGATCGGCGCGACGGCATTGGCGAGCAGGCAGCGCACGCAGAGCGCGTCCGGCGTGACGTCGGCGAGCGACGCGCCGCAACGGGTGCAGCGGCCGGCAGGAGTTGAAGGCGCGTCGGGCATCGGGCTGTGTCCATTCAATACTTGAACCGAACCGGAGGGGAAGTTTCCCGTGAGCAGGGTTCAGCATCCAGTAACCAGTCTTCAGGGAAGGGTAGAGCGTGACTGAAAACTGACTGCTGGTTTCTGAATGCTTGCTGCATCACGTCGCCAGCAGTGCGATGAGGTGTTGAATCTCCGCCTCCACCTCGGCGGGTGTTGCGACGGTCTGCGCAACCTCCTCCCGGATGAGTTCCCCGTAGCGCCGCCTCATGCGGAAGATGGCGGACTTGGTCGCGGCCTCCGACAAGCCGAGTCGGGTGCCTACAGATGCGTAGGAATCTGCCCCCCCGTCGCCTTGCAGGAAAACTTTGAGCACCGTGAACCGCTCCGCCGTGCCTTCCCGCCGCATCTCTGCATCGAGGCGGGCGAGCGCTCCGGACACCACCGCCTGCGCCCAACGGCGGTCGAAGAGCGACTCCGCCGGAGCGCTGTCCGTCGGCTCCAGCGCGTAGCGGTGCTCCGGGTCGAGTTCATCCCACGAGAGAAATTCCATCCGGCCACCGCGTTTGAGTCGGTGCGCATCCCGCCAGTCGTTCGCGAGGAAGTTCTTCAGCGCCCCCAGCAGGAACGTGCGAAACTTGCCGCGCTCAGGCTGTGCGGTCTTGAACGACTGGTTCGCCAGCAGCCGCGCGAAAAACTCCTGCGTCAGGTCCTGCGCCTCGTGCTCGGCGTAGCCACGGCGCCGCACGAAGGCGTAGAGCGGATACCAGTAATGGCGGCAGAGCGTTTCGAGTGCCGTGCGCGCTGGACCATCAGAACCGCCCGCCTCCAGCACCACGCTCCAATGCGTGGTGTGAAAGCCCTGCGCGGCTTCTGCGCCCGACTTTGCTTCAGCTCTGATCATCGCGACGTCACCGGCTCACCGTTGTTTGCGAGGCTGGTTTACGAGACTTGCCACAGGCGAGGAATTTCAAGCCGCTTGATGGTGGCTCTGGGCCTGCCGTTGCCCCAATTCACCCCCACAACTGCCGGTCCAGCGATCGATATTGGATCGCCTCGCCCAAGTGCTCCGCCGTGATACCCGCGCTCGCCGCGAGATCCGCAATGGTGCGGGCCACCTTGAGGATGCGGTCATGCGCGCGGGCGCTGAAACCCATCTCCGTCATCGCGTGCTTGAGCAGCTCGCTGGCCGCCTCGTCGAGCTGGCAAAACTCCTTCAGCTCCCGGCTGCCCATGCGCGCGTTGCACGTCACCTTCCGGCCGGCGAAGCGCTGCTGCTGAAGCTTCCGCGCCGCAATGACCCGCTCGCGGACTTGCGCGGAAGTTTCGCCCGGCTTGGCCGCCTGCATCTCGCGGAATTTCACCTGCGGCACCTCGACATGCAGGTCAATGCGATCCAGCAACGGCCCGGAGATGCGCCCGAGGTAGTTCTGAATCTCGCGCGGAGAGGATTTCGACTCGCCCGGCATCTTGCCGTCCGGCGTCGGGTTCATCGCCGCCACGAGCATGAACTGCGACGGGAACGTCATCGTGCCCGCCGCGCGCGAGATGGTGACTTTGCCGTCCTCCAGCGGCTGGCGCATCGTCTCCAGCACGGTGCGCTTGAACTCCGGCAGCTCATCGAGGAACAGCACGCCGTTGTGCGCCAGCGAGATTTCGCCCGGTGTCGGGTTGATGTTGCCGCCGAGCAGGCCCGCATCCGACGCCGTGTGATGCGGCGAGCGGAACGGCCGCTGCGTGATGAGCGCCTGCCCCGCCGCCAGCAGCCCGACGATGCTGTGAATCTTCGTCGTCTCCAGCGCCTCATCGAGTGTCAGCGGCGGCAGGATGGTGGGAATGCGCTTCGCCAGCATGGACTTCCCCGTGCCCGGCGGGCCGATGAGCAGGAGGTTGTGGCCGCCCGCCGCGCCGATTTCGAGCGCGCGCTTCACGGACTCCTGGCCCTTCACGTCCGCCATGTCCACCAATTCGTCCGGCACGCACTCGAAAATTTTCTCCAGGTCCACCTTGGCCGGCGCGATGACGACCTCGCCCTCCAAGAAGCTCACCGCCTCGCGCAGGTTCTGCACCGGAATCACCTCCAGCCCGGCGACCACCGCCGCCTCGGGTGCGTTCTCCTTCGGCACGAGAATCCCCGTGCGGCCCTCCTGTTTGGCGCGCAGAGCCATCGGCAGCACGCCCTTCACCGGCCGCACCGCGCCCGTCAGCGCCAACTCGCCCACCATGACAAACCGGTCGAGGTCCGCGCCGGCCATCTGCTCGCTCGCGGCCACGATGCCGACCCCGATGGGCAGATCAAAACCCGGCCCCTCCTTCTTCACGTCGGCCGGCGCGAGGTTGATGGTCGTGCGGCCCATCGGGAAGTGGAATCCCGAGTTCGTCAGCGCGGTGCTCACGCGGTCGCGCGACTCCTTCACCGCCGCGTCCGGCAGCCCCACGATGGCAACGTTCGTGTCGCCATACCCGACGTTGACTTCCACCTCGACCGGATACGCCTCAATGCCCTGCACGGCGGCGGAACAAACCTTGGCTAACATGAGGGCAGCTTGCCGAATTTCTCCCCGCCGTTCCAAGGGGAAAACGCGGACGGGAGCGACGTGAATGGCGGTCGAAAAGTGCGGCGGGCGGCGCTCGAACAGTGTGGATGATTCCCGGGAGGCTAAAGCGAAAGCAACGCGGTGCCTTACCAGACCAGCCCGATTCCGACGCTGAAGCTGGTGACCGAGTCCAGCCTGACATTTACCTGGCGTCCCCCGACCGACTGCTGATAGCCGGTCAGCCATTGTTGCGCGGCCGAGGCAAAGACAAAGGCGTGCTCGCTGACGCCGCAGCGTATTCCGCCTTCCAGGAATCCGCCTCCGAGTCCCAGAAGTTTAGTCGTTGTTCCGGAGGCGGTCTGGACTCCCGCCGCCGGAATCGTGGTGGTCTCCGTGAATTCGAACCGGCTCGCACCAAGCATGGCGGTGCCGCCCCCGGCCAGCTGCACGAACAGGCGGTCCGTCAAAGCGAATTCCATCCACGGACCGAGGCGCAGGGTGGCCAGATCGGCCGCCACGGACCGCAATCCGGCGATGGTGGCCCCGCCGGGAACCGTGGCGCTGGAAGCCACCGGGATGTCGCTGAGGAGTGGGCCGGGCGTGCCAAACAAGCCCGCATGGCCCGGGGCCGGGGCGGGGGCACCGCCGAGACTGTAGGCGTGAGTCAACACCGTGACCGCGCCGGTGGTCGTGCGGCGATCCGTGTTTTCCACCTTTGCCCAGCCCACCCGTGCGGCCAGGCCCCAGAGGCTTCCTCCTACCCGGGCGAGTGGCAGGTCGTAGCGCAGTTCGATCCCCGGCGCCAACTCGTTGTCGCTCGCCAGCCTACCGGGGGCGCCCAACGATGAGCTGTTCATCAAGATGCTGCCCGCGACGTTCTGCGAGGCGTTGTCGTAGCCCCAAAACAAGGTCAGGTTTCCGGCATTGCCCGAGATGTCCACCCGGTTGTAGCCGTCGTCGTAGAAGTGATCGATCCCCGCAATGGCCGCGCCGGGCGCGGTCAGGGCGGGAAAGCTGCCCAGCCCGGAATACTCCGTCCGAATGCCCCGGGTGGCCGCGCCGGAAATGCTCCAGCGGGCAAGCCGCGCGCGCGCGCCCGGTTCGTCGCCCAGCCACTTCAACCGCCACGGCGGCGGCGTGTCGCGCTGGGCGGCCGGTTCGCGCTCTTCGGCGCAAAGGCAAGGCGGCCCCCCCACCGCCAACGCCATGACCAAAGCCCGCGCCACGGGTGGGATTGAATGAAGCTGCTGGATGGACATGCGGATGGATTCACGTTCGCGGTGGATCACGGGCGGGCCTGGATGACGCGGTAGAGGCGCAACGCCCCGGTGCCGGAACCCGGGGCGGGTGGGTTGTGGTCCACCCAGGTCGCCGATTTGGCCTGGACAGAAATCACCTCATTGACGGTGGTCCAGTTGGCCGCCGTCGCATCGTCCTTATACTGGATCCGGTAGGCGACCCCGGGCACGCTTTCGAACTCGATTTGGATCCCACCGGTCACGGGAATGACTTTGCGAATGCCGAAGGTCTGGCTGGGTGGCCCCAGCACGGTGGAGCCACCATCATCCGCCACGGCCGTCAACACGGGGCTCCAGTTGGTGGCCCGCGTGAACGAGAAGAACTCCAGCAGCAGTTCCGTCTTGGAACCGGTGGCCGTGCCGGCGGCGAACTTGATGAACGCCATCCCGTTGGTTTCCCCGGTCCGGTTGTAAAGGGTCACGCCACCGGGCAGCCCCTCCACGAACACCACGAGGCCGCGGCCGGCGGTGATCCATGAGTTTTCGACCGTGATCCGCTGTTCGAGCAGGCCGGTGGAGAGATTCAACTTCAACCCGCCCTCATGGGCGGCGATGTAGGTGACCGGAATGCTTCCCTCGCCATAGATGGACCGGAACTTCACGATGTCCCCGGCCGACTCCGGCCCGAAGATGACGCTGCTGATGTAGCCGCTTTCCAGGCTGAACAGGTAGTTCGTCGCGGCGGCCGATGGTGAATTCCTCCGGTAGCCCCCCTCCACGGACGTGACTGCGCTGAAGGTGGCACCCCCTCCCACGGCCCCGTTGCCGATGCTGAAATACACGTTCATGTTGCCGTCGGCCGCCGCAGCCATGCCCCCGATCAACAGGATGCAGAGCAGCAACGCCGGACGGCACCGGCGGGCCGCAGTGGATTGAGGTTGGAGCTTCATCGGTATGAGATTTTGGTTCGCGTGGGCCATCGCGCGTCCGGTTACTTCGCCTGCAACGCCTTCAATTCCTCGCGCATTTTCTCCAGCGCCTGCTGCTGCTGGAGCAGCATCTGGCGCAGGGCCTGGAGCTCGGCGTCACGCTGCTGCAACTGGGTTGCCTGGCCCTTCACGATGCCGTCGAGCTGCTTGAGCGCGCCCACGGCGGTGATGAACATCGGGTAGGTGTCCACCTGCAGGATGTCGCCCTCGCCGGACCGCTTCACGGCGTTCGGGAAGACCTGCTGGAATTCCTGGGCGATGACGTTGTGGTAGAACTTGTCGCCCACGAACGGATGCTGCCGCCGGTATTCCTCGGTGTATTGGAACTCCACTGGCCGGAGCTTCTGGAGCACCGCCAGCGGGTTCTCGAGGTCGTGGATGTTCGTCTTGATGCGGCGGTCCGAGTTGGCCAGCCAGCTACCCGCCGTGGTCTTGGAGGCGTCGCCTTCGACTTCCAGCGCGTTGACTGCCGCCACGCGGCCAATGCCCACTTTGGAGGCAAGCTGCGCCTCCCCAAGGGCCTGCCAGGTATTGTTGCCCACGTATTGCAGGCGCGCCGTCGAGCCCGCCACTCCCGCCAAGGAGAAATCCGCCGCTCCCACCGAGGTGTAGAGCTGGCCGGTCCAGGCCGACGCCAGCATCTTCGAGCCATCCGCCGACACGGCGGCAAACCGCCAGCCCCGGCTGCTGTCCCGCGCCGTCCACGTCACGCCCGA
>Ga0172372_10004306_pt1 | contig 20326 bp, 20 predicted proteins | sample LakKiv5m_2_FD_114544 | JGI IMG/M metagenome (GOLD analysis project Ga0172372, IMG submission 114544) | Freshwater microbial communities from Kabuno Bay, South-Kivu, Congo - kab_092012_9.5m | ecosystem: Environmental > Aquatic > Freshwater > Lake | place: Democratic Republic of the Congo...
GGCTTTGGCGTCGATGGGTATCTGGTGGCCATGGATGGCCTGGTGCGCAAGTTCGTGCATTCAGCGGCCACCCGGGCCGCCTGACACTGCGGGACACGCCGCCGGTCGGCGATGGCTACAGGGCGCGGACCGCGCGCCGATAGCCTGACCAGATCGCCGGTAGTCCGACCGGCGCAACGGAGTCCCCATGCCGGTCATCGCCCCCTCTCACACCGCGGCCAGTGCCATCGGCCTGAGCGGCCTGCGCGCGGCGCAGACCCAGCTGGACACCGCGGCGCACAACGTGGCCAACGCCCGGACACCGGGCTTCCAGCGCCACCGCGTCGAGCAGAGCGCCCTGCCCGAAAGCGGCGGCGTGACCACCCGTGTCACGCGCGAGGCGAACCCGCCGGGCGGCGACGGTGTGGCGCTGGCCGATGACCTGGTGACGCAGCGCCAGGCGCTCTACAGCTTTGCGGCCAATCTCAAGACCATCGAAACCGAAGAGCGCCTGCTCGGCGGCCTGCTGGACACCCGGGCCTGAGAGGCCTGACGCGGTGGCCTGAGACTCAGGCGCCGAGCGGGAAGTCGTAGTCGTCGTCCACGGCGCGACCCGCCATGTACGGCAGGATGCGCGCCAGGAAGGTTTCACCCATCCAGCGGCGCACGGCCGGGTCCTGCAGGTGGGGACCGCCGTCGATGGTGAGGGCACAAAAAGATGCAATGCCGTCGTCCAGGGTCAGGCCGGTGGGCAGCGGCGGGGGCGACACCATGTCGCCATCGGGCTGGGTGCTCAGTTCCAGCTGCCAGGCACTCATGAACCGGTGGAAGTAGCCCACCGAGCCCTTGCGCCAGGCCTCGGCCACATACACATGCCAGGAGCCCTGGTCCTCGGTCACGAAGCCCCAGGCAAACTCGTACACCGCCTGCGGCACCGACGCCAGCACACCGAGCTGGCGCACATCGTCGCGCCCGGTGAACTCAGCAAACAGGGGCCCCGGCCCGCCGGGCTGCCCTGCCACAAAACGCTGGATGTGCTCCGCCTCGAAACCGAACAGCGGCCCGGGGTCCGACATCGGGCGCTTGGCGCGCTTGATCAGGCGATCGGCCGCGTCCACGCTCTTTTGCGCCTGGATGCACTGGTCCATGAAGGTCTTGCGCCCTTCGGCGGTGGCGAGCTGCACCAGGGTGGCCTCGAAGGCGGCATCGTCCTTCAGATGGCCGTCCTCGCGAAAACGCAGCACGATGTCCAGCATCGAGCTGCGGGTGATGTGCTCCAGGGCATAGGCGATATCACCGCCCTCGAATTCGTGCATCGAGCGCTGGATCCAGGCCATGGTGTCCTGGTGCGACAGGCCTTGCGGTGCGCGCGGCATGTCGTTGAACAGGGCCCGCAGGGCCCTTACCGTGTCCAGTTCGCTGGCCATGTGGTCTCCATGAGGGAAAGAAGCCATCACATTGTGCCGCGTCAGCCAGACGGCACCGTCGTGGCGGCTGTGCAAGGGATCACGGTCAGCAGACATTGAGGGACGTGGTGCGACAAAACAAAGGTAGTACGTTTTCGTCCGCTCACGGCAAAACTTGAGGCCGCCGACGCCGCGCAGGGAACTGGCAGAATCGCCGGCCCGCCCGAGCAGCCGAACCCGGCCACGGGCCCGACCCATTCCCGCTTTTTTCATGACCGCTTCTCCCGTCGGCACGCTCGGCATCGACTTCGGCACCTCCAACTCCGCCATGGCCTGGGCCGGCCCGCAGGGCCCGGCACGCCTGATCCCGCTCGAAGGCTCGGCCGTGGCCATGCCCACCGCGGTGTTCTTCAACGCCGAGGACCAGACCACCCATTTCGGCCGCGACGCCATGGCCCAGTACCTGGCCGGCACCGAAGGCCGGCTGATGCGCTCGCTCAAAAGCCTGCTGGGCAGCTCGCTCATCCTGGAAAGCACGGTGGTGAACCACCGGCAGATGCGCTTTCTGGACATCATCGCCACCTTTCTGGGCGAGCTGCGCAGCCGCGCCACCCGGGCCCTGGGCCACGCGCCTGAGCGGGTAGTGATGGGCCGGCCGGTGCACTTTGTGGACGAAGACGCTGCGCGCGACGCCCAGGCCCAGCAGTCGCTGCTGGAGGCGGCGCAGGCGGTGGGCTTCAAAGACATCACATTCCAGTTCGAGCCCATCGCCGCCGCGCTGGACTACGAACAGCGGCTGGCGAAGGAAGCCCTGGTGCTGGTGGTCGATCTGGGCGGCGGCACCTCCGACTTCACCGTGGTGCGCCTGGGCCCGCAGCGCATGGCGCAGGCCGACCGCGCGGCCGACGTGCTGGCCACCACGGGTGTGCACATCGGCGGCACCGACTTCGACCGCCAGCTCAGCCTGGAACGCGTCATGCCGCTGCTGGGCTTCCGCCACACCGGCCCGCAGCAGCGCGAGGTGCCCAGCCGGGTGTTTTTCGACCTGTCCACCTGGCACCTGATCCACTGGCAGTACCAGCCGCGTGCCATCGCGCAGGCGCAGGCGCTGCGCACCAACTACAGCGACCCGGTGCTGCACCAGCGGCTGATGCGGGTGCTGCAGGACAAGCAGGGCCACCACATCGCGCACGAGGTGGAGCAGGCCAAGATCCGCGCCTCGGTGCAGGACGCCGACACCGCCGTGGATCTGGACGTGGTCGAAGCCGGCCTGAGCGCGGCGCTGGGCCCTGCCGCCCTGCACGAGCATCTGGACGCGCTGCTGGAGCGCACCGTGGCCTGCGCCGCCGACTGCGTGCAGCGCGCCGGGCTGACGCCGGATCGGCTGGACGCGATTTACCTGACCGGCGGATCGTCGGCGCTGCGCCCGTTCCAGCAGGCGCTGCGCGCGGCCTTTCCCACGGTGCCGCAGGTCGAAGGCGATCTGTTCAGCGGCGTGGCTGCAGGGCTGCCTTACAGCAGGACCTGATTCAGGCGCGGTGGTCCAGCGCGCGAAGGCGCAGCGCGCAGCCAGTGGCCACCAGCGCACAGCCGGCCGACAGCCAGAACACGCTGGCCAGCCCGAAGGCCGACGAGAGCACACCACCGCCCAGCCCGCCGATCACCCCCGGCAGGCCATAGCCCACCACGGTGTACAGCGCCTGGCCACGCCCTCGCAACCGCCCGGGGAAGTGGTGCGAAATGAGCGCGATGCACACCGTGTGGTGCGCGGCGAAGGTGATGGCGTGCAGGCACTGCGCCGCCAGCAGCAGCGGCCAGACCTGCGGCAGCCCGGCGGTCAGCGCCATGCGCAGCGCCATCAACGCGGCGGCCAGCACCAGCCAGCCGGTCAGGCTGAGCCTGGGCAGCCAGCGCCCCTGGGTGAAGAACCAGCCGATCTCGATGACCACCGACACCGCCCACAGCAACCCGATCACCGTCTTGCTGTAGCCCAGGCTGTCGAGGTAGAGCGAGAAGAAGACGTAGATGAAGATGTGCGCGAGGATGTGGAAGAACACCGCCGCGAAAAACCAGCGCACCGGCGGCTGCCGCAGCAGCGGCCAGATGGCCGGGTGGTCGGTGTCGTGGTGCACGGCCTCCTTGTGGTCGGGCAGCCACCAGACGCTGATCACCACCGCCAGAAGGGTCACCAGCGTCCAGGCCGGGAAATGGCCCAGACCGAAGCGCTCGAACCACCAGCCGGCCACCATGACCGTGACCAGGAACCCCAGCGAGCCCCAGAGCCGTACGCGGCCGTAGCGCTTGGCGTCGAACGCCCCGCCCTGGCTGACCAGGTGCGCCAGCGCCGCCTCGCTCATGGGCATCATGGCGCTGGTGTGGGTGAACATCAGCAGCAGCACCGCGAACAGCGCCACCGGGCCGAGCGGGAACCACAGCGCCAGCGAGAAGAACAGCGCCGCCGTGGCGCCATACCGCAGCAGTTTGACGCGCTCACCCGTGCGGTCGCTCAGAGTGCCCCAGGCGTAGGGTGCGAACAGGCGCGTGGCCGACTGCACGGAGGTCAGCACACTGATGGCGAACAGCCCGAACCCCAGGTCCTTCAGCCAGAGCGGCAGGTAGGGGTTGAAGAAGCCGATGTGCGCGAAGTAACTTGCGGACAGCGCGGCGAAGGGCAGCAGCTGCTTGCGCTGGCTCACAGCCAACCCCGTTCGCCCTGAGCTTGTCGAAGGGCTCGCGAGGGCTTCGACAGGCTCAGCCCGAACGGATGTGGCAGGTGCACGGATAGATGCGACGAATCAAGCACGCGAGGCGGCAGCGATGTCAGGTGTGTCCACTTGCACGTCACCGCACTGCGCGCGGTGCCGCAGCGCGTGGTCCATGACCACCAGGGCCAGCAGCGCTTCCATGATGGGCGCGGCGCGGATACCGACGCAGGGGTCGTGACGGCCCTTTGTGATGACTTCGGTCGGCGTGCCCGCCACGTCGATGGAGTCGCGCGGGATCAGGATGGAGCTGGTGGGCTTGATGGCGACCGACACGTCCAGGTCCTGCCCGGTGCTGATGCCGCCGAGCACACCACCGGCCTTGTTGCCGACGAAGCCGCCCGGCGTCAGCGAGTCGCCGTGCGTCGAGCCCTTGTCGGCCACCGAGGCGAAGCCGGCGCCGATCTCCACGCCCTTGACCGCGTTCAGGCCCATCATGGCGTAGGCGATGTCCGCGTCGAGCTTGTCGTACAGCGGCTGGCCCAGGCCGACCGGCATATTCTTCGCCACCACACGCAGGCGCGCGCCGCACGAATCGCCGCTCTTGCGCAGCGCGTTCATGTAGTCCTCTAGCGCCGACACGTCGGTCACCGGGGCAAAGAACGGGTTGTTCGGCACGTGGTCCCAGCTCTCGAAGCCGATGGGTACCTCGCCGATCTGGGTCATGCAGGCGTGGAAGGTGGTGCCGAACTTTTCCTTCAGCCACTTTTTGGCCACCGCACCGGCCGCCACGGTGGGCGCGGTCAGGCGGGCCGAACTGCGACCCCCACCGCGCGGGTCGCGGATGCCGTACTTCTGCCAGTAGGCGTAGTCAGCATGGCCGGGGCGGAAGGTCTGCAGGATGTTGCCGTAGTCCTTGCTGCGCTGGTCGGTGTTGCGGATCAGCAGGGCGATCGGGGTGCCGGTGGTCCGGCCTTCGTACACGCCGCTGAGGATTTCCACCGCGTCGGGCTCGTTGCGCTGGGTGACGAACTTGCTGGTGCCGGGCCGGCGGCGGTCCAGGTCGTGCTGGATGTCGGCTTCGGTCAGCGACATGCCGGGCGGGCAGCCGTCGATCACGCAGCCGATGGCCGGGCCATGGGATTCACCGAAGTTGGTGACGCAAAACAGGGTGCCGAAGGTGTTGCCGCTCATGCGCGGAATTATCGCTGAGGCCCCTCGCGCGGCCCGGGCTCAAGTTTTCGGGCCAGCAGCCGATATCAACGCCAGCGTTGATGTCTGCCTCCCTGCGGACACCCGGCTGTTCACGGAGCACTCCATGCATTCCCAAACCCTTCTGGCCAGCGCACTGCTGGCACTGACCGCCACGGCCGCCCAGGCCCAGCCGGTGGTCGGCACCCAGCCGTCGCGCACCATCGCCAACCAGTACATCGTGGTGTTCAAGGACGGCACCGCCGACGCCCCTGCCCTGGGTCGGCAACTGGCCGGCCAGGTGGGCGGGCAGTTCCTGCATGGCTACAGCCACACCATCAAGGGCTTTTCCCTGCGCCTGCCGGCCCAGGCGGCCAGCCGCGCGGTGCAGGCCCTGCAGAACAACCCCAACGTGGCCTACATCGAGAGCGATGCCACGGTTTCGGTCAAAGAGACCCTGATCAGCCCGCCCGCTGCACAGAACAGCGCCACCTGGGGCCTGGACCGGGTGGACCAGGTGGACCGTCCGCTCAGCAGCCAGTACCTCTACCAGTACCGCGGCAGCGGGGTGTACACCTTCGTGCTGGACACCGGCATCCTGGCCGGACACCAGGACTTCGGCGGCCGCGTGCTGCCCGGTGCCGGCTTCATCGGCGACGGCCAGGGCAGCAACGACTGCAACGGCCACGGCACCCATGTGGCCGGCACCATCGGCGGCAGCCAGTGGGGCGTGGCCAAGGACGTGACGCTGGTGCCGGTGCGGGTGCTCGACTGCGCCGGCAGCGGCAGCTGGAGCGGCGTCATCGCCGGCATCGACTGGGTGGCCGCCCAGACCGGTCTGCGGCCCGCTGTGGCCAACCTGTCGCTGGGCGGCGGCAAATCCAGCTCGGTCAACGCGGCTGTCGCCGCCGCGGTCGGCAAAGGCGTCACCATGGTCGTGGCGGCGGGCAACGCGAACGCCGACGCCTGCAACTACTCGCCGGCTTCCGAGCCGTCCGCCCTCACGGTGGGCGCCACCACCAGCAGCGATGCCCGCGCCAGCTACTCCAACTTCGGCAGCTGCCTGGACCTGTTCGCCCCCGGCTCGTCCATCACCTCGGCCTGGCACACCGGCGCCACCGCCATTCAGACCATCAGCGGCACCTCGATGGCGGCGCCCCATGTGGCCGGCGTCGCCGCCCTGGCCCTGGCCGCCAACCCGGCCAGCACACCCGACATGGTGACGCGCTTCCTGCTGGACAACGCTTCGCTGAACAAGGTGGGCTCGGCCGGCACCGGCTCGCCCAACCGGCTGGTGTTCTCGATGGCCCCGGGCGCACCGCAGGCACCCGCCACCCTGGTGGTGTCGGTGGCCTCGATCAGCGGCAGCGCGGCGCTGTCGGGCCGCAACAACTGGATCGCCCATGCCGACGTGCGCATCCGCGACCAGCAGGGCAACCCGGTCCCCAATGCGAAGGTCAGTGGCGCCTTCGTGCCCGGTGGCTCCGCAGGCTGCACCACCGCCGCCACAGGCACCTGCCGCCTGAGCAGCAGCGCGCTGTCCAGATCCAAGGTCGCCTTCACCGACTTCAGCGTGAGCGGTGTCACCGGCACCAACCTGGTCTACGACGCCAGTCAGAACAGCGCCACGCGCATCCGCATCAGTCGCCCCTGACGCAGGGCCCCGCGGTTTCCCGGCGCCACGCCTCACGGGCATGGCGCGCTTCCTGCATCGCGGTGGGTGCAGCCATTTGGCTGCCCCAAACCCGACAGGAGCGCACCATGCTGGACAAAACAGGCACCCTTTTCTCCCATGTCAAACCCGGCGAAACCGAATTTGTGCGCGGCGGTCTGCGGGACTTCTTCCTGTACCGTGACCTGGGCGTGGCCGCCGCCACCCATGGCAAGGTGGTGGCCCACCTGGTGAAGGCCAACCTGCCGCCCGACGGCGGCACCGGCTGGCACATCCATGTGGCCGACTTCCAGATCGTGGTCATGACCAAAGGCTGGGCCAAGTTCATGTACGAGGACAAGGTCACCCTGGTCGAGGCCGGCGACGTGGTGCACCAGCGCCCGGGCATCCGCCACTACCTGTTCGACTACTCGCCCGACATGGAGTACCTGGAAATCGTCGGCCCCGCCGACTTCCAGTCCATACCGGTCGACCCGGTCTGCGAGATCCCGAAGCCCGCGCCCTGGACCGAGCCGTGACCCCACACGCTCAGTCGGCACGAAATGCCTGACACCTGGGATGCGGTGGAACCGGCTTTGCCGGGCCACTCGCGTCGCCCCCTGGAGGGGGGTCGCGCGTAGCGCGGCGGGGGTGTGTCACATGCTGCGGCGGGGGTGACTCAGAACTCCGCGTCGAGTTCGTCGATCTCATCGGGCTCGGCTTGCGCAGCGGCGACCCACGCCTGCATCGCTGGCTGGGCCATGATGGTGTCGCAATAGGCCACGCAGGCCTCGTCCAGCGGCACGTCGTAGGTGATGAAGCGCGTCACCACGGGCGCGAACATCGCATCGGCGATGCAGGGCTTGCTGCCGAACAGGTAGGGCCCGCCATAGGTGGCCAGACACTCGTTCCAGATGGTTTCGATGCGGTCGATGTCGGCCTGCGCACGCGACCAGACCTTGAAACCCGGGAAGTGGGCCTTGATGTTCATGGGCAGCGAACTGCGCAGGGCCGAGAAGCCCGAATGCATCTCGCCGCAGATGGCGCGGCAATGCGCCCGCGCCTTGCGGTCAGCCGGCAACAGGCCCGCCTTGGGTTTGATCTCGTTGAGGTATTCGCCAATGGCCAGCGTGTCCCACACGTGGATACCTTCGTGGTCCAGTGAGGGCACCCGCATCGAGGCCGACAGCAACAGCATCTCGGCCTTCATGGCCGGGTCATCGGGCGGAATCACGTGCTCCGTGAAATCCAGCCGCGCCAGCTTGCACATGAGCCATCCCCGCAGGGCCCAGGCGCCGTAGTTCTTGCTGCTGATGGTGAGTACCGCTTTGGCCATGACGTGCTCCTCTGTGCGCTGTCATCCAGCAAGCCCTGTGCCACATGGTGCGCAAGCGTCTGCACCGGTACGGTGCGGCGCTGTCTGGCCCGGGAATTGCCTGCTGCCATGAGACCCCACCAGGAAACACCATGCTGTACCAGGCCTATCAGCTCCATACCGACACGGCCGCTCCGCTGCGCCTGCTGGCACAGCACCTGAGCGCCACCCTCTGGCTGGAAAAAACCGAACGCAGCCTGCTGCGCCAGATGGCCGCGGCCTGCGACGTGCTGGCGCGCCTGCGCCTGACCCACAGCCGACCGGCCTATGGCATCGAATCGGTGCAGATCGGCGAGCGCACCGTGCCGGTCATCGAAGAAACCGTGCTGACGCTGCCCTTTGGCACGCTGCTGCGCTTTCGCAAGGACGACCCGGCGCAGGCCGGCCAACCCCGGGTGCTGCTGGCCGCCCCGCTTTCGGGCCACTTTGCCACCCTGTTGCGCGAGACCGTGCGCACCCTGCTGCAAGACCACGAGGTCTACATCACCGACTGGCACAACGCGCGCGACGTGTCGCTGCGCCACGGCGCCTTCGGCCTTGAGGACTACATCGAGTACATGATCCGCTTCGTCGAAGCCGTGGGCGAAGAAGCGCATGTGGTGGCGGTCTGCCAGCCCTGTGTGGCCGCACTGGCCGCCACGGCGGTAATGGCCGAGGACGACCACCCCGCCACACCCCGCAGCCTGACGCTGATGGCCGGGCCGGTGGACTGCCGCGTCAACCCGACCGGGGTCAACCAGTTGGCCACCAGCAAGCCCATCGAGTGGTTCGAGCAGAACCTGATCAGCCATGTGCCACTGCCCCACAAAGGGGTGATGCGCCGCGTCTACCCGGGCTTTGTGCAGCTCAGCGCCTTCATGAGCATGAACCTGGAGCGGCACCAGCAGTCGTTCCGGCACCTGTACGAGCACCTGGTGGAAGGCCGGACCGAGGAGGCGCGCACCATCCAGACCTTCTACGACGAGTACCTGGCGGTCAACGACCTGCCCGCGGAGTTCTACCTGGAGACGGTTGAGAAGGTGTTCCAGACGTATGACCTGCCGCGCGGCGCCCTGCAGTACCGCGGCCGTACCGTCAACCCGGCGGCCATCCGCCGCACCGCGCTGCTGACGGTGGAGGGCGAGCGCGACGACATCTGCTCGGTGGGCCAGACCGTGGCGGCGCAGGACCTGTGCAGCAGCATCCGTCCGTACCTGAAGAACCACCACGTACAGACCGGCGTGGGCCATTACGGCGTGTTCAGCGGCCGCAAGTGGAACCAGCAGATCTACCCGCGGGTGCGCGACACGATCCACTTCGCACAGGGTTGATGCCGGCCCACCCAAAGAAAACGCCCCGCAAGCGGGGCGTTTGTCATGCCGGCGGCGGCGTCCTTCTCACTTGGCCTCTTCGCTCGACGCGGCGTCCTGGTCTTCGGGCCAGTCGCGGATATAGGCCTTGAGCATCTTGTTCTCGAAATTCTGGCTGTCCACCACCGCCTTGGCCACGTCATAAAAGCTGATCACGCCCATGAGCATCTTGGCGTCCATCACCGGCATGTAGCGGGTGTGGCGTTCCAGCATCAGGGGGCGCACCTGCTCCAGCTCGGTTTCGGGCGTGCAGCTCATCGGGTGGTCGTCCATCACGCTGCGCACGGTGCTGCTGCCCACGCTGCCGCCGTTGCGGGCGATGGTGTGCAGCACCTCCCGGAAGGTCAACATACCCACCAGGTCGCCATGCTCCATGACGGCCAGCGAGCCGATGTCGAACTGGGCCATCACGTCCACGGCCTTGGACAGGGGTTCATCGGGTGAAACGGTGTAGAGCGTGCCGCCCTTGACGCGCAGGATGTCGCTGACTCGCATGTCTGTTCTCCTCAGGATCGTCGCGTGGTCTTCAGGTTGTCGCCAGTGCTCTGGCGTGCGGCCACTATAGCCCACAATAATCGCCAAAACCACTGGAGACCCACGCATGCCCGGATACGCCGACCCCGGCTTTGACACCCTCGCGCTGCACGCCGGCGCCGCCCCCGACCCCAGCACCGGCGCCCGCGCCGTGCCCATCCACCTGACGACCTCGTTCGTGTTCGAGTCCAGCGACCACGCCGCCGCCCTGTTCAACCTCGAACGCGCGGGCCACGTCTACAGCCGCATCAGCAACCCGACCAACGCGGTCTTCGAGCAGCGCATGGCCGCGCTGGAAGGCGGCATCGGCGCCATCGCGGTGGCCAGTGGGCAGGCCGCGCTTCACCTGAGCATCGCCACGCTCATGGGCGCGGGCTCACACATCGTGGCCAGCACGGCTCTCTACGGCGGCAGCCAGAACCTGCTGCACTACACGCTGCGCCGCTTCGGCATCGAGACCACCTTCGTGAAGCCGGGCGACATCGACGGCTGGAAGGCGGCTGTACGACCCAACACAAAACTGTTCTTCGGCGAGACCGTGGGCAACCCCGGCCTGGACGTGCTGGACATCCCGACCGTGGCGCAGATCGCGCACGAGGCCCAGGTGCCGCTGCTGGTGGACAGCACGCTGACCACGCCCTACCTCATCAAACCCTTCGAGCACGGCGCCGATCTGGTCTACCACTCGGCCACCAAGTTCCTCAGTGGCCACGGCACCGTCATCGGCGGTGTGGTGGTCGATGCCGGCAGCTTCGACTGGGATGCCAGCGGCAAGTACCCCGAGCTGACCGAACCCTACGACGGCTTCCACGGCATGACCTTCAGCGAAGAAAGCACCGTCGGCGCCTTCCTGCTGCGCGCGCGCCGCGAGGGCCTGCGCGACTTCGGTGCCTGCCTGAGCCCGCACAGTGCCTGGCTGATCCTGCAGGGGCTGGAAACCCTGCCGCTGCGCATGGAACGCCACATGAGCAACACCGAGAGGGTGGTGCAGTTTCTGGCCAGCCACCCGCTGGTGGGTCGCGTCGGCCACCCGCTGCTCGAATCGCATCCCAGCCACGCACTGGCGCAAAAGCTGCTGCGGCACGGCGCCCGGGGCGCCGGCTCGGTGTTCAGCTTCGACATCCAGGGCCGCCGCGAACAGGGCAAGGCCTTCATCGAGGCGCTCAAGATCTTCAGCCACCTCGCCAACGTGGGCGACTGCCGCTCGCTGGTGATCCACCCGGCCAGCACGACGCACTTCCGCATGAGCGACGAGGCGCTGGCCGGCGCCGGCATCGGCCCGGGCACGATACGGCTCTCCATCGGGCTGGAAGACCCGGACGACCTGATCGACGACCTCAAACGCGCCCTCAAGGCCGCCGAGAAAGCGGGGGCATGACCATGTACCTGCAAGTCAACGGCGCCAAGACCTACTGCTACACCGGCGGCAAGCCTTTCGACCCGGCCAAGCCCACCGTCGTCTTCATCCACGGCGTGCTCAACGACCACAGCGTCTGGATTCTGCAGAGCCGCTACCTGGCCCACCACGGCTTCAACGTGCTGGCGGTGGACCTGCCGGGCCACTGCCGCAGCGAAGGCGAAGCGCCCTCCACCGTCGAAGAGGCTGCCGACTTCATCGGCGCCCTGCTGGATGCCGCCGGCGTGCAGCAGGCCGCGCTGGTCGGCCACAGCTGGGGCTCGCTGATCGCCATGGAGGCCGCAGCGCGCCTCAAGGACCGCGTCACGCACGCGGTGCTGGTGGGCACCGCCTTCCCGATGAAGGTCTCGTCCGCACTGATCGAGGCTTCGCTGAACGCGCCCGAAAAGGCACTGACCATGGTCAACGTGTTCTCGCGCGCCACCCTCTGCGCCCCGCCTTCGGCGCTGGGCCCGGGCACCTGGGTCTACGGCGCCGGCATGGCGCTGGGCCGGCGCGTGCTGCGCAGCAACCCCAAGGTCAATGTGTTCCACCGCGGCTTCGTGGCGTGCGACCGCTATGCGGGTGGCGAGGCGGCCATGGCGGCGCTCACCTGCCCGGTGCTGTTCCTGCTCGGCGGCCAGGACCAGATGACCCACCCCAAGGCCGCGCAGGGCCTGATCAAGGCCGCGCAGGCCGCTGGCCAGAAGGTCAAGGTGGTGTCGCTGCCCGTCGGTCATCACCAGATGACCGAGGCACCCGACCCGACGCTGTTCGCGATCCGCGACTTCCTGGGGACCTGATCGCCGTGGTCGAGGCCGCGCAGATCACCCCGCCAATGGGCGCCGGTCGGGCGCGCGATATCGCGGCATCCTTCGACCTGCGCGCCCTGCCGGCGGACTTCCTGGCCAACCCCTACCCGGTGTACGCCGCGTTGCGCGAGGCCGAACCGGTGCGCCGCATGCCCGACGGCAGCCTGTTCCTCACCCGGCATGCCGACCTGATGGCGGTGTACCGCGACGCCGCCGTGTTCAGCTCCGACAAGCACGTCGAGTTCGCGCCCAAGTACGGCGTGGACTCGCCGCTGTACGCCCACCACACCACCAGCCTGGTGTTCAACGACCCGCCGCTGCACACCCGGGTGCGCAAGCTCATCATGGGCGCGCTCACCCGCCGGGCCATCGCCGACATGGCGCCGGGCCTCATCGCGCTGGTCGACAGCCTGCTCGACCGCATCGAAGCCCAGGGCGGCGGCGACCTGATCGGGGATTTCGCCGCCGCGATCCCGGTCGAGATCATCGGCAACCTGCTGGGCGTGCCGCACGAAGACCGTGCCCCGCTGCGCGACTGGTCGCTGGCCATCCTCGGCGCGCTCGAACCGGTGCCCACGCCCGAGCAGCAGGCGGCTGGCAACCGCAGCGTGGCCGAGATGCTGGCCTATCTGCGCACCCTGGTGGCCGAACGCCGCAAGGCCCCGGGCGACCCGGAGCGTGATGTGCTCACGCGCCTGATCCGGGGTGAAGCCAGCGGGGACCAGCTCAGCGAGGCCGAACTGCTGCAGAACTGCATCTTCCTGCTCAACGCCGGCCACGAAACCACCACCAACCTGATCGGCAATGGCCTGATCCTGTTGCAGGAGTTTCCACCGTCGCGGGATCGGCTGCTGGCCGACCTGCAAGCGGCCGGCACCGACGAGGCGGCGAAGGAGACGGCGCTGACCCTTGCGGTGGACGAGTGCCTGCGCTTCGAGTCGTCCAACCAGCTGGGCAACCGGCGCGTGGTGGTGCCCACGGTCATCGGTGGCGTCGAGGTGCCCGCGGGCACGCTGGTCACCCTGTGCATTGGCGCAGCCAACCGCGACCCCGCCGTGTACGAGCAGCCCGAGACGCTGGACCTGCGCCGCGAAGGCAACAAACACCTTGCCTTCGGGTTCGGCATCCACCAGTGCGCTGGCCTGAGCCTGGCCCGGCTGGAAGGCCGCATCGCCCTGGGCCGCTTCCTGCAGCGATTTCCGCACTTCGAGCTGAGCGCGCCACCGGTGCGCGGCGGACGGGCGCGCTTCCGCGGCTTTCTGGCAGCGCCGTTCCGCGTTGCCTGATCAGGGCACCGACGGCGCGGCCAGCGCCTGCGCCACGGTGAGCTTGCGCAGGCCACTGGCCGCCCAGAAGGCCTGCGTGCTCGATGCATCGGGCAGCAACAGGCGCTGCGCCAGCGGCGCCAGCGGCAGTTGTTGCGGGTCTTGCAGCAGCACGTAGCGCTCGTCCTCTTCGTCCAGCCGGCCCAGCCAGTCCAGCGCCACCAGGGTGCCGATCGGCTCTTCCAGGTGCAACGGGTCCACCCGCAGGGACTGCGCCAGCGCCTCGACGCTCAGGCCGTGCTGCGGTGCCTCGCGCACCACCACCAGTTGCCCCAGCACCTCCAGTGCCAGCTGGAAACGCCAGCCGGGTGAATTGCCGCGCCGCGCAATGCCCGCCAGCAGACTGGGCAGGTAGGCGGCCACCACCGCACCCAGCAGCACGATGACCCAGGCCAGGTAGAACCAGACCAGCAGGATCGGCACCGTGGCAAACGTACCGTAGACCACCGAGTAGGTGGGCACCTTGGCCAGGTACCAGGCCAGCGCGCCCTTGGCCAGTTCCAGCCCGCTGGCCACGAACACCCCGCCCACCAGGGCATGGCCCCAGCGCACCCGCGTGTTGGGCACGTAGCGGTAGAGGGCCGCCAGCCCCGCCGTGATGAGGCCAAACTGCAGGGTGTCGAGCAGCAGGCGCAGGCCGCCCGGCAAGCCATCGACCATGCCGCGGGAGGCCGTCAGGGCGTACGAGGTCACGCTCAGGCTGGCCGCCAGCAACAGCGGCCCGAGCGTGAGCACGGCCCAGTACACCAGCACGCGCTGCGTCAGCGGCCGGGGCGTGCGCACGCGCCAGATGTCGTTAAGCTTGCGGTCAATGGTCAGGATCAGGGCCAGCGCCGTCACCAGCAGCACCAGCGCACCGGCCCAGCCCATCTGCCCGGCCTTGGCGGCAAACTGGTTGAGATAACTCAGCACCGGTTTGGCGATGTTCTCGGGCACCAGGCTTTGCACCAGCCAGCGCTGCAGCGTGTTCTGCAGCTGCGCGAACATCGGGAAGGCGCTGAAAATGGCCAGCGCCACGGTGAACAGCGGCACCAGCGAGATGGTGGTGGTGAAGGTCAGGCTGGAAGCCGTGACGCCCAGCCGGTCCTCACGGAAACGCTCGCGCAGGGTCAACGCGGTGTTGCGCCAGGGAAAGCGCCGCAAGTCATGCCACAGCTGCGCCAGCAGGGATTGGGCGTCGGCCAGACGCTCGGAAAAGCTCATGCCGGTATCATGCCACCCGCCATGAACAGCCCCTCCACCGCCCCTGCTTCGTCCCCTCTACCACCGGCTGTGCGCTGGACACGCGCCCTGGCCGTGGGCAGCCTGCTGGGCCTGATCGTGCTGGGCCTGGCCTGGGAACTGTGGCTCGCCCCGCTGCGCCCGGGCGGCTCGTGGCTGGCCCTCAAGGTGCTGCCCCTGCTGGTGCCGCTGGCCGGCCTGCTCAAGAACCGCATGTACACCTACCGCTGGGTCAGCCTGATGGTGTGGCTGTACTTCACCGAAGGCGTCGTCCGCGCCTGGGGCGATCCCGGCCTCTCGGCCGTGCTGGCGGGCATCGAGGTGCTGCTGTGCGTGACCCTGTTCGTGGCCTGCGCCCTGCATGTGCGCACCCGTCTGAAAGCCGCCGGCAAGGACGCGGTGGCCGCCGACAGCGCCCGCCGTGCGGCCGAGGGCGGCTTCCCAGCCGACCCCGTCGCCCCACCCAAAACACCATGAACGCCCTCGTCACCACCCTGCGCGAGATCGTCGGCGCGCCCCATGTGCTCACACACGGCGACCCGGGCGCCGACCTCTCGGCCTGGGAACAGGACTGGCGCCGGCGCGCACGGGGCCGCGCCCTGGCCGTGGTGCGCCCGGGCAGCACCGCCGAAGTGGCCGCCGTGGTCAAGGCCTGCGCCGCCGACGGCACCAGCCTGGTGCCACAGGGCGGCAACACCGGCCTGGTGGTCGGCTCGGTGCCCGACGACACCGGCACCCAGGTGGTGCTGTCGCTGACCCGCATGAACCGCGTGCGCGCCCTCGACGCGGCCAACCTGACCATCACCGTGGACGCCGGCTGCGTGCTGCAGGCGGTGCAGGAGACCGCCGAGCAGGCCGGCCTGCTGTTCCCGCTCTCGCTCGCGGCCGAGGGCAGCTGCACCATCGGGGGCAACCTGGCGACCAACGCCGGCGGCACCCAGGTGCTGCGCTACGGCAACGCGCGCGACCTCTGCCTGGGCCTGGAAGTGGTCACCGCGCAAGGCGATATCTGGCACGGCCTGAGCGGCCTGCGCAAGGACAACACCGGCTACGACCTGCGCGACCTCATGGTGGGCAGCGAGGGCACGCTGGGCATCATCACCGCCGCCACGATGAAGCTCTACCCGCAGCCGGCCGCCCACCTCACCGCCTGGGCCGCCCTGCCCTCGCTGGACGCGGCGGTGCAGCTGCTGGGCCTGGCGCACCGGCACCTGGGCGCGGGCCTCACCGGTTTCGAGGTCATGGGCCGGTTTGCGCTGAGCCTGGTCGACAAGCACTTTGCGCAGCTGCGGGTGCCGCTGTGGGCCGATTACCCCTACTGCGTGCTGCTGGAAAACAGCGACAGCGAATCGGAAGCCCATGCGCGCGCGCAGTTCGAGCGCCTGCTCGAAACCGCCTTCGAAGACGGTCTGGTCAGCGACGCCGTGGTGGCCGAGAACCTCTCGCAGGCCCACGCGCTCTGGCACATCCGCGAAAGCATCCCGCTGGCGCAGGCCGAGGAAGGCCTGAACATCAAGCACGACATCAGCCTGCCGGTCTCCAGCATCCCCGCCTTCTGCGAAGAGACCGATGCGCTGCTGCAGCGCGAGATCCCGGGCGTGCGGCTGGTGAACTTCGGCCACCTGGGCGACGGCAACCTGCACTACAACGTGCAGGCCCCGGCCGATGGCGACCCCAAGGCCTTCCTGCAGGCCATGGAAGCCCGTGTGAACACACTGGTGTTCGACGCCGTCGCGCGCTACCATGGTTCCATCAGCGCTGAACACGGCGTGGGCAGCCTCAAGGTGGACAAGCTGCCCGGCTACAAGGACCCGGTCGCCCTGGGCCTGATGCGTGCCGTCAAACAGGCACTGGACCCCCGCAACACCCTCAACCCTGGCCGCGTGATACAGGTCTGACGTGAACCCGCTGCGCACCGCTTCACTGCGAAAGCGCCTGCTCTGGGCCGTGCTCTTTGGCTCGGCAGCGCTGGCGCAGGCGGCCGGCCCCGACCAGGCGCGCCTGTGGCGCGAACAGGCCCGCGCCCACGAGCACGGCGAAGGCGTGGTGCGCAACCTGGACACCGCGCGCGAGCTGTATTGCAAAGCCGCCCTGGCCGGCGACAACGACGCCCGCTACAGCCTGGGCTGGATCTACGCCAACGGCCGAGGCACCGAGCGTCACGACGGCTACGCCGCCTGGTACCTGCGCCAGGCCGCCGAAGCGGGTGACGGCCCTGCGCGCGGCCTGCTGGCCCGCATCAGCGCCGAACCGGTCAAACCGCCCTGCATCGTGCAGGCCGAAGCCGCCGAAGCCCAGCGCCGCGCCGACGCCTGGGTCGTCACCGGCGTGGCCCTGGCGGCCGAACAAGCCCTGGCCGCGGCCGAAGCCGCCGCTGAACTGGCGGCGGCTTCGCACTACCAGCGCCTGGCACAGACGCCGGAACAGAAAAAATTCATGGCCCTCGTCCAGCGGCTGGCGCCCCAGTATGGTGTGCACCCCGGCCTGGCCTACGCGGTGATCCGCGCCGAATCGAATTTCGACCCGCTGGCCATCTCGCCCCGTAACGCGCAGGGCCTGATGCAGCTGATCCCCGAGACCGCTGCCCGCTTCAACGTGACGCGACCGTTCGACCCGGAGCAGAACATCCGCGGCGGTCTGGCTTACCTGCGCTGGCTGCTGGCCTACTTCAAGGGTGATGTGCCCTTGGCGGTCGCCGCCTACAACGCGGGCGAAGGCACGGTGGACCGCTACCAGGGCATCCCCCCCTTCCCCGAGACACAGGGCTATGTGCGCCGCATCCAGGAAGTGTTCAACCTGCGCCAGCACCCGTTCGACGCCCGCATCACCGCCCCCTCGCCCGAGTGGCCGCGCCTCGTGCAGCGTCCACGCTCCTGAGGCCGCGGCCCTTTGCGGCTGCGACAACACGCCCGCCCTGCCTGCACGACAATAGCGGGCTTTGCCGCCTTCCCGACGCCGCCATGACCGCCACGCCCGCCCGCCCCGTCCGCTCCCAGTACGAAGACTTCATGCGCCACGTGTTCGAACACGGCGTGCGCAAGGGCGACCGCACCGGCACCGGCACGCGCAGCGTGTTCGGCCACCAGATGCGCTTTGACCTCAACGAGGGTTTCCCGCTGGTGACCACCAAGAAGGTGTTCCTCAAGGCCATCATCGTCGAGCTGCTGTGGTTCCTGCGCGGGGACAGCAATGTCAAATGGCTGCAGGAACGCGGCTGCACCATCTGGGACGAATGGGCGCGCGAAGACGGCGACCTGGGGCCGGTCTACGGCGTGCAGTGGCGCAACTGGCCCAAGCCGGGCGGCGGCCACATCGATCAGATCAGCGAGGTGGTCAAGCAGCTCAAGACCAACCCGGACAGCCGCCGCATCATCGTCAGCGCCTGGAACGTCGCCGACCTCGACCAGATGGCGCTCATGCCCTGCCACGCCTTCTTCCAGTTCTACGTGGCGCCGGCCACCGAGCCGTGCGGCAAGGGCAAACTCTCGTGCCAGCTCTACCAGCGCAGCGCCGACATCTTCCTGGGCGTGCCCTTCAACATCGCCAGCTACGCGCTGCTGACCCACATGCTGGCCCAGCAATGCGACCTGGATGTGGGCGATTTCATCTGGACCGGTGGCGACTGCCACATCTACGACAACCACGTCGAACAGGTGCAGACCCAGCTGGCCCGCCAGCCCTTCGCCTACCCGACGCTGAACATCAAGCGCAAGCCGGCCTCGATCTTCGACTACGCCTACGAGGACTTCGAGGTCGTCGGCTACGAATGCCACCCGGCCATCAAGGCCCCGGTCGCGGTTTGATCACCCACCCGTGATTTCTCGCCGCCAGCTCTGGGCGCTGCTGGCCCTCACGCTCATGTGGGGCGTCAACTGGCCCATGATGAAGCTCTCGCTGCAGCAGCTCTCGCCGCTGTATTTCCGCGCCAGCACCATGCTGCTCGGCGCGGCCTGGCTGTTCATGTACGTGGCCGCCAAGGGCGAACGCATGAAACCAGTGGGCCGCGAGTGGCTGGCGATCGCCTGGCTGGGCCTGCCCAACGTTCTGGGCTGGCACACGCTCTCCATCTTCGGCGTGCAGGAACTGGCCTCGGGCCGCGCCGCCATCCTGGGCTTCACCATGCCCATCTTCACCGTGCTGCTGGGCGCGGCCTTCTTCGGCGAACGCATCACGCCGCGCGTGCGGCTGGCGGTGGTCTGCGTGAGCCTGGCCATCGGCCTGCTGCTGTGGCACGAGCTGCAGCGCCTGACCGGCCGTCCCTCGGGCGTGGCCTGGATGCTGGGTGCCGCCGCGTCCTGGGCGCTGGGCACGCTGCTGTTCCGCCGCGCACAACTGACGCTCTCGCCCCTGGTCATCACCGTGTGGATGCTGCTGCTCGGCAGCTTCGTGCTGTGGGCGCTCGCGTTGTCACTGGAACCGCTGCCGCAGCCTGCCGGCTTCACGCCGATGATGTGGATCAGCCTGGCCTACGGCGTGCTCATCAACTACGGCTTCGCGCAGCTGATCTGGTTCGCCATGGCGCGCAGCCTGCCGCCGGCCACCAGCGCCATGAGCATCATGGCCATCCCGTTGGTGGGCACGCTCAGCGCCACCTTCATCACCGGCGAGGTACCGCACTGGCAGGACTGGCTGGCCATGGGCTTCGTGATGGTGGCGATTGCCAGCGTGTTGCTGCCACCGGGCGCGCTACGCCGGCGGCCGGCCACGGCACAATCGCCCGATGCCTGAGACCACCGCTCCCGTTCGCCTGAACCTCATCTACGCCCGCGCCGCCAACGGCGTGATCGGCCGCGACAACCAGCTGCCCTGGCACCTGCACGAAGACCTGGCGCATTTCAAGCGCACCACCCTGGGTTGCCCGGTCATTATGGGCCGCAAGACCTGGGATTCGCTGCCACCGAAGTTCCGTCCCCTGCCCGGCCGCGCCAACATCGTGGTCACGCGCGACGCCGCCTGGCGTGCCGACGGTGCGTTGGTGGCCCACTCGCTCGAAGCCGCACGCGACCTCTGCCCCGCCGGAAGCAGCGCCTGGGTGATTGGCGGTGCGCAGATCTACGCCCAGGCCCTGCCACTGGCTCACACGGTGGTGGTCACCGAGATCGCGCGCGACTTCGACGGCGATGCCTACGCCCCCACACTGGGGCCCGAGTGGCGCGAAACCGCGCGCGAAGCCCACATCAGCGCATCCGGCCTGCCCTTCGCCTTCGTCACCTACACCCGCTCCACCTGAACACCGCCATGCAACTCGCCACCTGGAACGTCAACTCCCTCAACGTGCGCCTGCCGCAGGTGCTGGCCTGGCTGGCCGCCAACCCGGTGGACGTGCTGGCCCTGCAGGAACTCAAGCTCACCGACGACAAGTTTCCCGCCCAGGCCTTCGCCGAC
>Ga0172372_10004307_pt1 | contig 20323 bp, 23 predicted proteins | sample LakKiv5m_2_FD_114544 | JGI IMG/M metagenome (GOLD analysis project Ga0172372, IMG submission 114544) | Freshwater microbial communities from Kabuno Bay, South-Kivu, Congo - kab_092012_9.5m | ecosystem: Environmental > Aquatic > Freshwater > Lake | place: Democratic Republic of the Congo...
CTCTAGCTCAGAGCACGAACTTCGAGAGGTCGGCGTTCTTGGCGAGCTCGCCGACGCGGCTGCGCACGTAGGGAGCGTCGATCTCGATCTTCTGGCCGGGCTTGTCGGACGCGGTGAAGCTGATCTCCTCGAGCAGCTTCTCCATCACCGTGTGCAGGCGGCGCGCGCCGATGTTCTCGACCGTCTCGTTGATGTCGGCCGAGAGCCTGGCGAGCTCGTCTATCGCGTCGGGCTTGAACTCGATCTCGACCTTCTCGGTCGCCAGCAGCGCCTTGTACTGCTTCACCAGGCTCGCCTCGGGCTCGGTCAGGATGCGGCGGAAATCCTCCTGGTTGAGCGAGGCCAGGCTGACCCGAATCGGCAGGCGGCCCTGCAGCTCGGGCAGCATGTCCGAGGGCTTGGCGAGATGGAACGCGCCGGAGCAGATGAACAGCACATGATCGGTCTTCACCGGGCCGTGCTTGGTGTTCACCGTCGTGCCCTCGATCAGCGGCAGCAGGTCGCGCTGCACGCCCTCGCGGCTCACGTCGCCGCCGCCGCGGAATTCCGAGCGCGCGGTGATCTTGTCGATCTCGTCGATGAAGACGATGCCGTTCTGCTCGACCATCTCGCGCGCTTCGCGGACGACGCGCTCCTGGTCCAGCAGCTTGTCGCTCTCCTCACGCATCAGCGTCTCGTGGCTCTCGGCGACGGTCATCTTGCGCTTCCTGGTGCGCCCGCCGAACGCCTTGCCCAGCATGTCGCCGATGTTGATCATGCCGACCGACGCGCCGGGCTGACCGGGCACCTCGAACTGCATGGGCGATCCGGAGTCGGCGACCTCGACCTCGATCTCTCGGTCGTTCAGCTCGCCGGCGCGCAGCTTGTGGCGGAAGCGCAGCCGCGTCTCCTCGCTGGCGTTGGGGCCGCACAGCGCGTCGATCACGCGATCCTCGGCCGCCAGCTCGGCCTTGGCGCGCACGTCCTTGCGGAGCTGCTCCTTGGCCATCTCGAGGGCGGCTTCCATGAGGTCGCGCGCGATCTGCTCGACGTCGCGGCCGACATAGCCCACCTCGGTGAACTTGGTGGCCTCGACCTTGAGGAACGGCGCGTTGGCGAGCTTGGCCAGACGGCGCGCGATCTCGGTCTTGCCGCAGCCGGTCGGGCCGATCATCAGGATGTTCTTCGGCAGCACTTCCTCGCGCAGCCCTTCGGGCAGCTGCAGGCGGCGCCAGCGGTTGCGCAGCGCGATCGCCACGGCGCGCTTGGCGTCCTGCTGGCCGACGATGTGCTTGTCGAGCTCGGAGACGATCTCGCGGGGGGAAAAGTCGTTGCCCATGCTCAGAGTTTCTCGATGACGAGGTTGTGGTTGGTGTAGACGCAGATGTCGGCGGCGATGTTCATCGCCTTGCGCGCGATCGCCTCGGCGTCGAGACCGTCCACGTCGATCAGGGCGCGCGCGGCGGAGAGCGCATAGTTGCCGCCCGAGCCGATGGCGATGATGCCGCCTTCCGGCTCCAGCACGTCGCCGGTGCCCGACAGAAGCAGCGACACGTCCTTGTCGGCCACCGCCATCATCGCTTCGAGGCGGCGCAGGTAGCGGTCGGTCCGCCAGTCCTTGGCAAGCTCGATGGCGGCGCGCAGGAGCTGGCCGGGATGGCGTTCGAGTTTCGCTTCCAGCCTCTCGAACAGCGTGAAGGCATCGGCCGTGGCGCCGGCGAAGCCCGCGATGATCTGGCCGTTGCCGAGCCGGCGGACCTTCTTGGCGTTGCCCTTGACGATGGTCTGGCCCATCGAGACCTGGCCGTCGCCGGCCATGACGACCTGGCCGCCCTTGCGCACGGAGAGGATGGTCGTGGCATGCCAGCCGGGACCGGGGGAGCTGTCTGATTGTGGGGAAGACATGCGCCCTAAATAGGCATTCAGGGCAACAAATCAATCGTTCCCTCGGGCGCCGCACAGGCCATGCTAACGTTGCGGCATGAGTGATCCCGTCATCGTCATTGGCGCCGGCATCGTCGGCGCCGCCACCGCTCGCGCCCTGCAGCGTTCCGGCCACAGCGTCACCCTCCTCGACAGCGCCGAGCCTGGCATGGCGACGTCCTTCGGCAACGCCGGTTTCCTGTCGCTCGACAGCCTGATCCCGCTCGCCCGGCCTGCGACGCTGAAGAAGGTGCCGCAGATGCTGATGAACCGCGACGGTCCGCTCACCCTGCACCGGCCCAGCATCCCGGCGCTGCTGCCCTGGATGACCCGTTTCGCGCTGGCGGCCATGAGCGCCGCCGAGGTCGACAAGGGCAAGGCCATGTTCAAGCCGCTGATGATCGAGGCCGATCTCGCCTGGAAGGCCGAGATCCAGGCATCGGGGCTCGGCGAGCTCTTCCGCACCAGGGGCGCGCTCTACGTCTACGAAAGCGAGGCCTCGTTCCAGGCCACCGACGAGATGCGCGGCCTGCAGAAGGGCAAAGGCACCGAATTCGAGATCGTGGACGGCAACCGCGCGCGCGAGCTGGCGCCCGGCCTCGGCTCGACCATCGTGCGCGGCATCTACTACCCGCGCGGCTCGCACACCGTCGATCCCTATCGCGTGGTGACAACGCTCGCCGAGCGTTTCGCGGCCGAGGGCGGCACCGTGCAGCGCGGCCGCGTACGCGGCTTCCGGCGCGACGGCGATCGCGTGACATCAGTGCAGCTCAGCGACGGCGAGCTGCCGGCCAAGGCTGTCGTCATCGCCGCGGGACGGGCATCGGGCGAGCTCACACGGCTGCTGGGCTTCAACGCGCCGCTGGTCGCCGAGCGCGGCTATCACGTGATGCTGGCGCCCGACAATGTCCGCTTCGACCTGCCCGTCAGCCCGCCCGACCGCGGGCTCTTCTTTACACCGATGGCCGAAGGCCTGCGCCTCGCCGGCACGGTCGAGCTGGCGGCACCGCACCAGCCGCCGTCGTGGCATCGCGCCGATCTCCTGGTGAAGCATCTCAAGGCGATCTTCCCCGGCGTCGGCGGCGAGGAGCGCAGCCGCTGGATCGGCGAGCGACCGACGCTGCCCGACTATCGCCCCGCGATCGGTCGCGCGCCGCGCCTCGCCAACGTCTATTGCGGCTACGGCCACCAGCATCTCGGCCTGACGCTCGCGACCGCGACCGGCCGCCTGATCGCCCGCCAGATGGAGGGCGAGGCGCTGCCCGCCGAGCTCGCGGCCTGCGACCCGGGCCGCTTCGGCTAAGCGCCGTACTGCAGCAGCGTCTCGCCGTTCGCCTTGAGCCAGGCCTGCGGGCCCTCGATCGGACCGTCACAAAGTGTACGCGCCAGCGCCCAGAAGCGCGGACTGTGGTTGAGGTGCACGAGATGGGCGACCTCGTGTGCCACGAGATAGTCGAGCACCTCGGGCGGCGCGAGCACCAGCCGCCAGGAGAAGGACATCGCCGCGTCCGGGCCGCAGCTGCCCCAGCGCGAGCGCGTGTCGCGCACGGTGACGCGCTTCACGGTGCGCTCGGCCCGCGCCGCCTTTTCGTGGACCAGCGGCACCAGGCGCACCTTGAGTTCGGCCGTCAGCCAGTCCTGCAGGCGGCGCGGCAGATGCTCGGGCCGGCCCGCGACATGGATCTCGCCGTCCTCGCGCCACACAGTGCCGCGCGCGCCGGGCCGGTGGCGCACGCGATGCGGCTCGCCGAACAGCGGCACTTCGGCGCCGTCGACGAAGGGCCGGCGCTGCGGCAACCGCTTCAGCCGCGCGGCGATCCATCCGGCCTGGGCCTCGGCAAAGCCCACGGCCGTGCCGCGCGCCATGCGCAGCGGCGCCGTCAACACGATGCGTCGGTTCGCCGGATCGACGCGCAGGGAGGCGCGGCGCGACCGCGCGTTGCGCACGAAGGTGACGGGCAGCGTATCGCCGGCATGAGCAATGGTCAGTTGCTCGGGCTCGAGCGGCGTCTTACCCAGAAGACGACTGAACCAGGATGAGGACGGCATGACCGAACGGCAGGCTCACAAGACGCTCAGCGATGCAGGACGGAAGGTCCTCGCCGAGGTGCTGGGCGAACCCTATCTCGCCCGGCGCGATGCGACCAACAACGATTTCTGGGCGCCCGTCCGCGCCTTCTCCGAAGAATTCGCCTACGCCTCGCTATGGACTCGCGACGGTCTCGACAGAAAGCAGCGCAGCATGATCACCGTCGCCATGCTCTGCGCGCTCAACCGCCCGCACGAGCTCAAGATCCATCTGCTGGGCGCACTCAACAACGGCTGCAGCAAGACCGAGCTGCGCGAGATCTTCACCCATGCCATCGCCTATTGCGGCTTCCCGGCCGCGATAGACGCGCTGCGGGTCGCCGAGGACGTGCTGAAGGAGCAGGGGAAGTTCTGACATGAGCCTCGACATCGCCCGCCTGCGCGCCGAGACGCCGGGCTGCGCGCGCGTCCTGCACCTCAATGCGGCCGGCTCCTCGCTGCCGAGCCAACGCACGCTTGACGCCACGCTCAGCCATCTGAAGCTCGAAGCCGAGATCGGCGGCTACGAGGCCGCCGACGCGGCGCGGACGACGCTCGACGGCTTCTATCCCTCGATCGCCCGCCTGATCGGCGCGGAGGCCGAGGAGATCGCCTATGTCGAGAACGCCACGCGCGCCTGGGATCTCGCCTTCTACTCGCTCGACTTCAAGCCCGGCGACCGCATCCTGACCTGCGTCAGCGAGTATTCGTCGAACTACATCTCCTACCTGCAGGTGGCGAAGAAGACCGGTGCGGAGATCGTCGTGGTGCCGGACGACAGGCACGGCCAGATCGATCTCGCGGCGCTGGAACGGGCCATCGACAAGCGCACGAAGCTCGTCTCGATCTCGCACATCCCGACCCAGGGCGGGCTCGTGCAGCCAGCCGAGGCGGTCGGCAAGATCGTGAACGATGCGGGCGTCATGTACATCCTCGACGCCTGCCAGTCGGTCGGCATGATGCCGATCGACGCGAAGAGGATCGGCTGCGACTTCCTTTCGGCGACGGGGCGCAAGTACATGCGCGGCCCACGCGGCACGGGCTTCCTCTACGCCCGCAAGCGCAGCACCTCGCACATCGAGCCGGTCTTCCTGGACAACCATGCTGCGCGCTGGACCGGCGACAACGCATACGACGTGATCGGCGACGCCAAGCGCTTCGAGAACTGGGAGCGCTACTTCGCAGGCGTCATCGGCCTCAAGACCGCCGCCGACCAGGCAAACGACCTCGGCATGGAGGCGATCTGGGCGCGGCTGCGCGAGCTGGCCGACGGCCTGCGCGCCCGGCTGAAGCCACTGAAGGGCGTCACACTCACCGATCTCGGCGTCACCAAAGGCGCGATCGTCACCTTCGCCGTCGCAGGCGCCGACCACAATGCGCTCAAGCTGGCGTTGCGCGGCCAAGGCATCAACGTGTCGGTGTCCACGCAATTCTCCTCGCGCCTCGACCTCAAGGGCCGCGGCCTCGAGGACGTCATGCGCGCCTCGGTGCATGTCTACAACACGGAGGCCGAGCTCGATCGCTTCGTCGAGGCGTTGGCGAAGGCCTACTCGGCGGCCTGAACGCCGAGGCCGATGGGGCAGGACACGCCGGTGCCGCCCAGGCCGCAATAGCCGCCCGGATTCTTGGCGAGGTACTGCTGGTGATAGTCCTCGGCATAGTAGAACGCCGGGGCCTCCACGATCTCGGTCGTGATGGCACCATAGCCCTTGTTGGCGAGCTCCTTCTGGAACATCGCGCGGGAGGCTTCGGCTTTGGCCTTCTGCCCAGGCGAGTAGGTGTAGATGCCTGAGCGATACTGCGTGCCGACGTCGTTGCCCTGGCGCATGCCCTGCGTCGGGTCGTGGCTCTCCCAGAACACGCGCAGCAGCGCCTCGTAGGAGGTCTTCGTCGGGTCGAACCACACCATCACCACCTCGTTGTGACCGGTATGGCCCGAGCAGACCTCCTCATAGGTCGGGTTGGGCGTGAAGCCCGCGGCATAGCCCACGGCGGTGGCGTGGACGCCCGGCACCTCCCAGAACTTGCGCTCGGCGCCCCAGAAGCAGCCCAGTCCGAACATCGCCTGCTCGAGGCCGGCCGGGAACGGCGGCTGGATGCGGTTGCCGTTGACGTGGTGCGTGGCCGGCACTCTGAACGAAGGCGATGGGCGGCCCGGCAGCGCCCGGTCGGCGGTCGGCATCTCGGCCTTCTTGCGCAGAATTTGCCACATGGTGCAGCTCCATTCGCTTTGGCGCGGGAATTTCGCCTCCGGGCAATATGGCCATACAATGCCGGCAAATCGAGGGGGAGGTCGTTCGATGCCCGTGTTTTTCGTCTGCGCCGGCCTGCTGGGCCTGATGGCCGCCGCGTTGACCGTCCATGTCGGATTGATGCGCGGCCGCAAGAGGATTTCCCTGGGCGACGGCGGCGATCCCGAGTTGCAGGCGGCGATCCGCGCGCACGGAAATTTGATGGAGCTCGCGCCGCTTACCCTGCTGATCATCTACATGGCGAGCGATTTCTACGGCTTTCGCGTCACGGCGATCCTGTCGATCGCCCTCCTCGTCGCCCGCGTGCTGCATGCGGGCGGCATGCTGAACATGGTGCCGCGCGGCCGCATGCTGGGCGCGACCGCCACGTCGATCATCCTTCTCGCGGCCTCGGCCCTGCTCGTCGTCGCCGGCCTCGGCCTGAAGCAATACTGACGACGGCCGGGCGGCGGCATCGACCATGGGCGAGCCGGTCACCGTTCCGCTCTGGCTGTTCCTGCCGATCGCGGCGTTCGCGCTGTGGTCGCTGCTCGACCGGCTGCTGATCCCGAGCGGCCGCTGGTTCCTGCGCCGCCGCCTCAACCGCCTGATCGACCGCGTCAACCGGCGGCTCGACGTCGAGATAAAACCGTTCCAGCTCACCAAGCGGCAGGTGCTGATCGACCGGCTGGTCTACGACCCGCAGGTGGTCGCGGCCGCCAACGACTACGCGCGGGAAAAGAACATTCCGCGCGAGGCGGCGATGACCGAGGTCCATCGCTACGCGCGCGAGATCGTGCCGACCTTCAACGCCTACGTCTATTTCCGCGTCGGCTATTCGATCGCCCGCGCTGTGGCGCGTTTTCTCTACCGCGTGCGCCTGGGCTTCGCCGACGAACGCACGCTGGCCGGCGTGCCGCCCAACACCGCCGTGGTGTTCGTCATGAACCACCGCAGCAACATGGACTACGTGCTGGTGGCGTTCCTCGCCGCCGAGCGCACGGCGCTCAGCTACGCGGTCGGCGAATGGGCGCGCATCTGGCCCTTGCAGCAGCTCATCCGCTCGATGGGCGCCTATTTCGTGCGGCGCAATTCCAACAACCCGATCTATCGCCGCGTGCTCGAGCGCTACGTCCACATGGCGACCGAGGCCGGCGTCGCGCAGGCGATGTATCCCGAAGGCGGGCTGTCGCGCGACGGCCGCTTGCGCGAGCCCAAGCTCGGGCTGTTCGACTACATGCTGAAGTCGTTCGACCCCAAGGGAGCGAACGACATCGTCTTCGTGCCGGTGGCGCTCAACTACGACCGCGTACTGGAGGACAGGACGCTGCTGCGCTCGCTGGACAAGGAAGCCCCCCGACGCGGCGCCTGGTTCGCCGTCCGCACGGCTCTCGGCTTCTGGTTCGCCCAACTCGGCCTGATGCTGCGCGGCCAGTGGTTCCGCTTCGGCTATGCCTGCGTCAACTTCGGTGCTCCGATCTCGGCGCGCGGCTGGCTCGCCGCGCATGGTCCGGAGTCCGGCGGCGATCTTCGCAATCTCGACAAGGAGCAACGGTTCGAGATCGTCGGTCGGCTGGCGCGGGACGTGATGGCGGAGATCGCGCGGCTCGTTCCAGTGCTGCCGGTGTCGCTGATCACCACCATCCTGCTGGAGGCTCTCGACACCGGCGAGGGGCCGCTCGACGAGCTGGAACTCAAGACGCGCGTCGCCGGTTTGATGGCCGGACTCGAGAGCAGCGGCGCCAAGCTCTACGTGCCGCGCGGCGACCGCGACTACGCCTTCCATGTCGGGCTGCGCATGCTGGTACTGCGTCGCCTGGTCGAGGAGAGCGACGCCGGCCTGTACTCGGCGATGGCCGCCGAGCGGCCGCTGCTCGCCTACTACGCCAACGCCGTCGCCCACCTGTGCAAGCCATGATCAACACACTGTGGCGCATCGCCTACGACGCCGGCGCCGGCTATTTCACCAACCGGCTCTCGACTTCGGCCGCGGCGATGGCCTTCTACACCATGTTCGCGCTCGGCCCGATCATGATCTTCAGCATCGCCATCGCCGAACCGTTCGTCGGACGCCTGATGGCGCAGCAGGCGATCTTCGATGCCCTGAGCACGGTCGTCGCGCCCGAGCAGCTCCAGAGCATCAGGCGCTTCGCCTCTGAGGATCTGTTCAGGGGCGGCGGCATCGCCGCGATCGCTGGCGCTGCCGTGCTGCTCTATACCGGCACGCGCGTCTTCGTCGAACTGGACGACGGCATCGACGCGATCTGGCGCGGCAGCGCGACCCGCATGCTGCATCCCGTGCTGGCCGGCCTGCAGTCGCGGCTGCTGGCGCTGGCGCTCATGGTGGTGCTGGGCGTCCTGCTGATCGCCGTCATCCTGGCCAGCGTCCTGGCATCGGCCTATGCCGGCGCGCTGGAGCGGTTTCCGATTCTCGGCGAGTGGATCGGCCCCGCGATGTCGACCTTCGTCCACTACGGCCTGCTCTCGGCCTTCTTCACCCTGATCTACAAATGGCTGCCGACCGGCAATGTGCCGTGGCGCTATGCCCTGATCGGCGGCGTCGTCAACGCGCTCCTGTTCGCGGCCGGCAACCGCGCGCTGGTGTTCTATTTCGAGGTGACACAGCTCACCTCGGCATTCGGCGCCACCGCGGGCTTTGCCGCCATCATGGTCTGGATGTACTGGACGTCGCTCACCATCCTGATCGGCGCCCAGGTCGGACGTTCGACGCGCGACGTTCTGATCGACAACCGCGCGCGTGAGATGGTCGAGGGCGATTTGTAAGCAACGGTGCGCAAGGGGCACCGTGCGGGCTCTCGCGCCTCAGCAGGCGCTGCCGCCCGCCGGCGCGGCGGAACGCGCCGCGCCTAAAACATGGTGGCGAGAACGCGGTCGGGCGGCTTGTGACCGTCGGCAAAGGTCTTGATGTTGATCAATACCTTCTCGCCCATCTCGATGCGGCCTTCGAGCGTGGCCGAGCCCATGTGCGGCAGCAACACGACACGATCGAGCTCGAGCAGCTTGGGGCTGACCTGCGGCTCGTGCTCGTAGACGTCGAGGCCGGCGCCGGCGAGTTCGTCCGCCTTGAGCATGCGGATCAGTGCGTTCTCGTCGATCACCTCGCCGCGCGCGGTGTTCACGATGATCGCCGTGGGCTTCATCAGCTTGAGCCGGCGCGCCGACAAGAGATGGAACGTCGCCGGCGTGTGCGGGCAGTTGACCGACACGATGTCCATGCGCGCCAGCATCTGGTCGAGGCTCTCCCAGTAGGTCGCCTCGAGATCGCGCTCGATCTCCTCATGAACGCGCTTGCGATTGTGGTAGTGGATCGCCAGCCCGAAGCCCCGCGCACGCCGCGCCAGCGCCTGGCCGATGCGGCCCATGCCGACGATGCCCATGCGCTTGCCCTGCAGCCGCGAGCCCAGCATCGAGGTCGGGCTCCAGCCGGTCCACCGCCCGGCGCGCACCAGCCGCTCGCCCTCGCCCATGCGCCGCGCCGTCGCCAGCACCAGCGCCATCGACATGTCGGCGGTGTCCTCGGTCAGCACGCCCGGCGTGTTGGTGACGGTGATGCCGCGCTGGCGCGCCGTATCGAGATCGATGTGGTCGACGCCGGTGCCGAACGAGGCGATCAGCCTCAGCTTCGGGCCGGCTTGCGACAACACCCGGCTGTCGATCCGGTCGGTAACCGTCGGCACGAGGACATCGGCCGCCTTGACGGCCTCCACGAGCTGCGGGGCCGAGAGCGGCTTGTCCTCGGTGTTGAGCCTTGTGTCGAACAGCTCCATCAGGCGCGTCTCGATCGCGTCGGGCAATTTCCGGGTGACGATCACCAGCGGCTTCTTCTTGGAACTGGACGGCATATGGATGCGGGACCGACGCGGGTTCGAGAGAGGGACCATGCCCGATTAGCAATTCCCCGCGCATTTTGTCCAGCAAGCGGCCGCACAAGCGTGCGCAGCGGAAAATAGCGCTTTTTCAAGTACTTGTCGCTCGATCTGAAGATTTCAGGTATATAGGGCGCGATGGGAATTCGCTCGTCGGTCCTGCTTTGCTTCATTTCGCTCGCGCTGGCGGCTTTCGGCCTGCCCCAGGCTGGCGGTACGGCGGCCCTGGCGGCCGACAAGCCGGTCAACGCCCAGCGCAAGGGCTCGGGCCTGCCCATCCCGCGCTTCGCGTCGCTCAGGTCCGACGAGGTCAACGTCCGCACCGGACCCGGCACACGCTATCCGGTCGACTGGGTCTTCAAACGCAAGGGCATGCCCGTCGAAATCGTCGCGGAATTCGAGAACTGGCGGAAAATCCGGGACTGGCAGGGCGCCAGTGGCTGGGTCCATCAGAGCCTTCTGACCGGCAAGCGCAGCTTCATCATCGCCGCCAAGGCGGCGAGCCTGCACAAGACCCCTGCCGCGTCGGCCGAGGTGGTCGCCAAGCTCGAACCCGAAGTCATGGGCGAGATCCGCTCCTGCGCCGGCGACTGGTGCCGCGTCAAAGTGTCTAGCGTGAGTGGCTGGATCGAACGGACCCGGATGTGGGGCGTCTACAAATCGGAGCCGATCAACTAGCGGTCGGCCGTGTCGGGCCGTAGAACGAGGGTCGCGTGACCCACGACGTCAGTCTGACCTACTCGCGCTTCGAGCACATGCCGCCCTCCGCGCTCGCGCTGGCGACGCTGCTGCATGGGCTGGTGGCGCTGGCGCTGTTCTGGATCTCGCCGCTGCGCCCGATCGAGCATTTCGAGGACGCCATCGAAATCACCATGGAAGCGCCGGCACCACCGACGCCCCAGACTGCCGCAGAACAGCCTGCGCCACCCCCTCCACCGCCGCCTGCACCATCGCAGCCAGCCGCTGCGGCCCAGCAGCCGTCGGGCCCGCCGATGCGGCTCGGCCTGCCGCCGCCGGCACCCACCACCGACCAGCGAGGCACTCCGGGCGTCGAGGCGCCCTCCCGCCAGGCCACCGACATGCCAACGCCCGACAAGACGCAGCAGGCCGGCGACAAGCAGGAGAAGGAGGAGAAGGAGCCGCCCGCGCAGCAGCAGGCCCTCGCCCAGCCGACGCCTTCGCCACCGCCACCGCCGCCATCGCTTGAGCAGGCGCTGCCGCCGGTCGACTTGCCGCCGCCGCCGGTGACGGAGCGCGACGTGCCCAAGCCGGCACCGGCCGCTCGCCCGGCACCGCCACCGCATCAGGCCCAGCGACCACCTCCGCCACCACCGCAGCCACAGCATCCGCCGCAGCCGCAACAGGGGCTTCGCCCGTCGCCTCTCGGTCAGGCGCCGCAGCAGCGCGCACCGACCGAGCGGCAGGCGGCGGCGCGACCGCCATCGGCGACGTTCCACAATCCCGCCGACAATTACGGTCAGCGGCGTGCGGAGGAGCAGTATCTGTGGCAGGTCATGCGCCGGATCGCGCAGTTTCCGTACGTGCCCAAGAACACCTCGACGATCCGCGAGGAAGGCACGGTCCTGACGCGTGTGACCATCGCCCGTGACGGGCGACTGCTCGGCGTCGTCATGGAGCGATCGAGCGGCCTCGCATCGCTCGACACCGGCGTCCTCGAGACAATCCGCCGGGCGAGCCCGTACCCGCCTCTGCCCGCCGATATCCCCGGCGACCGGCACTCCTTCCTGCTGCCCGTCAGCTTCCGGTACAATGAAGCTCGCTAGTTGACGACGCCTCCCGGCTGGCCCGCAGGGCGGCCGGGACGTAGAACGGTCGTGCCGTGACCCACGACGATCTTCATGGATCCCCATCGGGGCGCATGTCGCCGAGCGCCGTCGCGCTCGCGGTCGGCCTGCATGTCGCGGTCGGCGGCGCGCTGTGGTGGCTCGCACCCCTCGACCATGGGGACCATGCCGAGACGCCGATCATGGTCACGATCGACCCGCAGCCTCTCGGTGGCAGCGGCGTGCAGGCCTCGGCCGGCGGCGGCGCACCCGTCGAGCAGGCCGCCGCCACCGAGTTGCCACCGCCGCCACCCGCAGAACCTCCGACGGCGCAACGGCAGCAGCCTGTGCCGGCGCAGGAAACCTCGCCACAGACGGCCGAGCCGGCGAGGCCGAGCGAAGAGGAGACTGGAGCGAAGTGGCAGACCGAGGCATCGGCCTGGAAGCCGCATGTCACGGTGGAACAGACACTGCCGCCGCCCGACCCGCCGCCGCCGCCGACCTCGCGCGACGTCCCTCGCCCTCGGCCGCAGCAGGCAAGACCGCCCGTGCAGCGCCCGCAGACGGCGTTGCCGCCACGCCAGTCGTCGCCGCCGACGCCGCTGCCGACGATCCAGCCCGGCAACAGCCACTCGGCCGCGAGCATGGCCGGTCCCACGACCAGTTCGCTCGACTCGCTCGCCGGTCACGGCGGCGAGCGCAACGACTATCTGACGCGCGTCTTCCGCCACATCGAGCCGTTCCGGACCTATCCGGAGGCGGCCCGCGCCGCACGACAGCGCGGACGCGTCGTGTCCCGCGTCACGATCAATCGTGCGGGCGAGCTGGTCGCCCTCAGCGTGGACCGCTCGAGCGGCTGGCCGCTGATCGACAAGGCCGAACTGGCCGCGATCCGCCGCGCCATGCCCCTGCCGCCACCGCCGGCCGGCATGCCGGGCGACCCGATCGTGCTGATCCTGCCAATGACCTACAATTACGAGAGCCGGTAGGCGTCAGTCGAAATCCCGGGCGAGCGCCTGCCGCACGGGATCGGGCATCACGGCCATGTGGCCGTAGTTCGCGTGATCGAAGCCGACCACAACATCGCCCTCGCCGCTCCTGAACGCCTTGATCTGCGCCGCCGTGAAGGGAAAGCGGATGAACTGCACCGACGATGCCTTGCCGTCCTCGCGCGACCGCTCCTGGTCTTCCTCGGCGAGACCGCGCACGGTCTCGCCGCCGACGCGGAGGAACGCCTTGTGCTCGACACCGCCCAGCGTCGCGAGCACGCGCGCCCGGCGCAGCGGATCGTCGATCTCGAACATCACCGTGGCGACCAGCTCGCTGCCCGTCGGGATCAGCGGATTGTAGGCGGCGAGCTCGTCGGCGAGCTGCGCGGCGCCGCCCTTCTCGATGAAGAGCATCTCGTGCACCTGGTGCAGCATCGTGTCGTAGGATTCGAAATAGAAGGTGGCGAACGGCCCGACCTCGAGCCGTCGGTTCTTCTTGATCGCGGCGATGCGCTTGCGGCGCTCGGCGCGCTGCCCGGTGTATTCGGCGAGCGGGACGATGGCGGAGGCGTCGATCCTGCGTGGCGTCATGGTTCCCTGCCTGCGAATCCGTAGGCCCGCGCCAGAAGCTCGATCGGATGGCTGGCGCGCGATGGTTTGGGCTTCTGCTCGCCCGCCGTCATCTCCATCACCTGCATCAGGTGATCGGCGGCCAACGGGCATTCCGAAGCGACGAAGCTGGTGTCGTTCGTGAGCGCGGCCTGCGCAGCCGGCCTGCCGACCTTCACCGCGGTCTCGAAGTTCTCGGTGCGCGCGCCCCAGATGCCGCCATGGCCGCTGCAGCGTTCGATCACGGCGACGCGCGTGTTGGGCACCAGCCGCAGCATCTCGGCAGCCTTGGCTCCCATGTTCTGGGCCCGCGCATGACAGGCAAGATGCACGCTGACGCCGCCCTCGAGCGGCTCCAGCCCCGGCGCCAGCCCGTGCTTCTTGGCGATGTCCACGACGTACTCCGAAAGATCGAAGGTGGCGTTGGACAGGCGCTCGATGCTCGCGTCCCCGGGGCAGATCAGCGGCCATTCGAACTTGAGCATCAGGGCGCACGACGGCGTGAGGGCCACGATGTCGTAGCCCTTGTCGATCCAGGGCAGCAGAGCGGCCGAGACCTTTTGCGAGGCCGCGGCGACGGATTCGATGTCGCCCAGCTCGAGCTTCGGCATGCCACAGCAGGCCGGGTGCACGACCTCGGTCTCGACGCCGTTGCGGGCCAGCACGGCGCGGGCGGCGGCGCCAATGCCCGTGTTGTTGAAGTTCACGAAGCAGGTGGCGTAAAGCACCGCCTTGCGCTTGCCGAAGGCGGGCGCGGCCGCGTTCAGCACGGCGCCCTCGCGGGCGGCGCGCCTCTCGAAGGTCTCGCCGTCATAGGGCGGCAGGCGGGCGCCGTGATGGATGCCGGCGATCCGCTCCATGCCCCGGCGGGCAAGCGTGTTGTGCTCGTCGGAGGCCCAGTTCGCGGCGGCGGCCACGAAGCTGCCGAGCCGGCCCATGCGGTCGGTGTCGGCAAGCTGCCTGTCGACGAAGCCGACGCCCTTCTTGCGCGCCCGGACGGCGCGATGGCGCAGCATGAGGTGCGGGAAATCCAGCGCCCATTCGTGCGGCGGCACATAGGGGCACTTGGTCATGAAGCACATGTCGCAGAGCGTGCAGGCTTCCTCGACGGTCGCGTAGTCTTCCTTATTCACGCCGTCGAGTTCGCCGGTCGGACTGTTGTCGATCAGGTCGAACAGCCGCGGGAAGGAGTCGCAGAGATTGAAGCAGCGGCGGCAGCCATGACAGATGTCGAAGACGCGCTCCATCTCCTTCTCGAGCGCAGCCTCATCCCAGAACCAGGGATTCTGCCAGTCCAGATCGTGACGGATCGGAGCTTCGAGACTGCCTTCGCGCATGGTCGTCCTGGTCTGCTGCCGGCGGGGAAGAGAATAAAAAGGGGACCCGCGCGGGGTCCCCCTGGAACGGCCGTGTCGCCTCAGGCCATCGTGTCGAGCGCCTTCTGGAAGCGGCCGGCGTGGCTCTTCTCCGCCTTCGCCAGCGTCTCGAACCAGTCGGCGATCTCGGCGAAGCCCTCTTCGCGCGCCGTGCGCGCCATGCCCGGGTACATGTCGGTGTACTCGTGGGTCTCGCCGGCGATCGCCGCCTTGAGGTTGCTGCCGGTCGGGCCGATCGGCAGGCCGGTCGCCGGATCGCCACTCACCTCGAGGAACTCGAGATGGCCGTGCGCGTGGCCGGTCTCGCCCTCGGCGGTCGAACGGAAGACGACCGCGACGTCGTTGTAGCCTTCGACGTCGGCCTTCTGAGCGAAATAGAGGTAGCGGCGGTTCGCCTGGCTCTCACCCGCAAACGCAGCCTTCAGATTGCCCTCGGTCTTGGATCCCTTGAGGTTCGCCATGATCATTCTCCCTTGCTGATCGGCCCATCCGCCAATCTCGACACGGGATTTAGGGCGCCGGAGGCAGCGGCGTCAAGCAGATTAGAACTCTTCTAAATCTGAAAACGATTCGCAGATTTCGATCGTCGATTCGGCGTCCTAGCGGCGGACGCGGACGATGACGTCGACCCGCGACAGGCGGGTGCCCCTGGGCGGCGTCGGCAGGCCGGCGATGGTCACCTTCTCGGACGGAAAATCGTGCAGCTCGCCATCCGGCTCCACGAAGAAGTGATGGTGGTGTCCGGTGTTGGTATCGAAATAGGACCGGCCCGGCGCAACGACCACCTCGCGCAGCAACCCGGCGTCGCGGAACTGGTTCAGCGCGTTGTAGACGGTCGCCAGCGACACCGGCATGCGCGTCGCCTTGACCTCGGCATGCAGGCTTTCCGCCGTCACGTGACGATGGCCACCCTCGAACAGCACGCGCGCCAGCGCGACCCGCTGGCGCGTCGGGCGCAGGCCGGCTGCTCGCAGGCGCGCGGGAAAGTCGGGACTGTTGCCGGACATGGTTACGACCATATGTAAGCGGTGGGCAGGGCCAAGAAAAGGGCCTGTTTGGCCCGATCCGGCGGTTTGCGCCGGGCGTCCGGCATCCTTATTCTGGCCTCGAAGCCCGGTTCGGGCGGCCCGCGGGACGGTGAATGTGAGCGAGAAGAAGCAAAGTTACACTTTTGAAGACCTGATCGAGTGCGCCAAGGGCCACCTGTTCGGCCCGGGAAATGCGCAGCTGCCGCTGCCGCCGATGCTGATGTTCGACCGGATCGTGAAGATCGACGACAAGGGCGGGAAATACGGCAAGGGCGAGATCGTGGCCGAACTCGACGTGAAGCCCGACCTCTGGTTCTTCGCCTGCCATTTCAAGGGCGACCCGGTGATGCCGGGGTGCCTCGGCCTCGACGCGCTGTGGCAGATGCTGGGCTTCTTCCTCGGCTGGATGAAGGCGCCGGGCCGCGGCCGGGCGCTGGGCGTCGGCGAAGTCAAGTTCAGCGACATGATCGTGCCCACCGTCAAGAAACTCACCTATCACGTCCATCTGAAGCGCGTGATCCTGCGCAAGCTGGTGCTGGGCATCGCCGACGGCGTCGTCTACGCCGACGGCAAGCCGGCCTTCGAGGTGGACGGCCTGAAGGTCGGCCTGTTCCAGGACGCGGTGCCGGCCGCGACGGCAGGCTGATGAAGCGCGTCGTCGTCACCGGCCTCGGCATCGTCTCCCCGATCGGCAACAACGCCGCCGAGGTGACGCAGTCGCTGAGGGACGGCAAGTCGGGCATCGAGTTCGTCCCGCAGTACAAGGAGCTGGGCTTCCGCAGCCAGGTCGCCGGCACGCTCAAGCTCAAGGTCGAGGAGCTGGTCGACCGCCGCCTCATGCGCTTCATGGGCGACGGTGCTGCCTATGCCTGGCTCGCCATGAAGGAGGCAATCGCCGACGCGGGCCTCTCCGCAGACGAGGTCTCCAACGAGCGCACCGGCGTCATCGCCGGCTCGGGCGGCCCGACCACCGGCGCCATCGTGCAGGCGGCCATCACCGCCAAGGAGAAGGGGCCCAAGCGGGTCGGCCCGTTCCAGGTGCCGCGCGCCATGTGCAGCACCGTGTCGGCCAACCTCGCCACCGCCTACAAGATCAAGGGCCTCTCCTACTCGATCAGCTCGGCCTGCTCGACCTCGGCGCACTGCATCGGCAACGCCGTCGAGACCATCCAGCTCGGCAAGGCCGACCGCATGTTCGCAGGCGGCGGCGAGGAGCTCGACTGGACGCTGTCGGTGCTGTTCGACGCCATGGGCGCCATGTCAACCAAGTACAACGACACGCCGGCACGGGCGAGCCGGGCCTACGACAAGGACCGCGACGGCTTCGTCATCGCCGGCGGCGGCGGCATCGTCGTGCTGGAGGACCTCGAGGTCGCCCGCGCCCGCGGCGCCAGGATCTACGCCGAGGTGATCGGCTACGGCGCCACCTCCGACGGCGCCGACATGGTCGCCCCCTCGGGCGAGGGCGCGCTGCGCTGCATGCGGCTGGCGCTCGACGGCTTCCCCGGCGCGGCGCGGCGCAACACGCCGGTCAACTACATCAACACCCACGGCACCTCGACGCCGGTCGGCGACATCACCGAGCTCGACGCCATCCGCACCGTGTTCGGCGACAAGCTGCCGACCGTCAGCTCGACCAAGTCGCTGACCGGCCACAGCCAGGGCGCGACCGGCGCGCACGAGGCGATCTATTCGCTCCTGATGTTGAAGAACGACTTCATCGCCGCCTCGGCCAACATCGAGAACCTCGACCCCGGCGCCGAGGGCTACCCGATCGCCCGCCAGCGCATCGACAAGGCCGGGCTCGAGACCGTGATGTCGAACAGCTTCGGCTTCGGCGGCACCAACGCCTGCCTGCTGTTCTCCCGCTACGATCACTGAAGATGCCTGACGATACACTGTCGAAGCCGGCCACCCTTCCCGAGGTGCCGAAGCTGATGGCCGGCAAGCGCGGCCTCGTCATGGGCGTCGCCAACGACCGCTCGATCGCCTGGGGCATCGCCAAGGCGCTGCACGCCGCCGGCGCCGAGCTCGCCTTCACCTACCAGGGCGCGGCCTTCGGCAAGCGCGTGCTGCCGATGGTCCAGAAGCTCGGCTCCACCGTCGTCGTCGAGGCCGACGTCGAGGACGAGGCGAGCCTCGACAACCTCTTCGCCACGCTCAGGAAGGAGTGGGGCCGGCTCGACTTCGTCGTCCACGCCATCGCCTTCTCCGACAAGGAGGAGCTGAAGGGCCGCTACGTCGACACGACCAAGGCCAACTTCCAGCGCAGCCTCGCCATCTCCTGCTACTCCTTCACCGAGATCGCCCGCCGCGCCCTGCCGCTGATGAGCGAGGGCGGCAGCCTGATCACCCTGACCTACGAGGGCGCGACGCGGGTCATGCCGTCCTACAACGTGATGGGCGTCGCCAAGGCCGCGCTCGAGGCCAGCGTGCGCTACCTGGCGGCCGACTTGGGCCCGCAGGGCGTGCGGGTCAACGCCCTCTCGCCCGGCCCGATGCGGACGCTCGCGGGCGCGGTCATCGGCTCGGCCCGCTACGTCTATCGCGTGTCGCGCGAGGCCTCGCCGCTCCGCCGCAACATCGAGCTCGGCGACGTGGGCGGTGCGGCGCTCTACTACCTCTCGGACCTCTCGGCCGGCGTCACCGGCACGGTCCATTATGTCGACGCGGGCTACCACGCCGTCGGCATGCCGCCGCAGGGATCGGGCGAGCCGAACGGCGAGTGATTTTCGGGCCGTAGTGGACGCCTGACTGTCCATTTGGACCTGTCCATTTGGCTGTCCAGAATCCAGGCGCCTGGAATCGTTGGCCTTTCCGGGCCCGAATGGACAGCGACTGTCCATTTGAGGCCGACCTGTCCAGAACTGTCCATTTGCTGTCCAGTAGCTGTCCAGAAGTCGCAGGGTCTCAGCGCTCGCAGGGAAACGGCGTCGGCGTCCAGTACTTGGTCAGCCCGAGCGCCTTCACGGTGAACGCCTCCCAGTCGTGCAACAGTTGGGGAATGCGCGACCGGTCAGTCTCGAGAACCTTATTCAGGTAGGTCATGCGCCACTGAACGTGATCGCTGAATTTGTGCTCTTCTGTCACGCGATCGGTCGAGAGGACATCGACGTCGTACCTGTACGTTACGGTCGACCCGACCTTTGTCTTCTCTATGAGGCGGTCCGTGGGCAGGGCCTTCCAATACTTCACATAAGCATCGACCGCCCTCTCGGTCTCGTCATAGTCACCGTTGAAGCAGGGCCCCAAGACCTTGTCTTCGAGATGATCGTTGTAGCCCGGCTGGGCGGCAACAGCCTCTGGTGTCGTCAGATCGACGATCTCCGGCAGCGCCTCGTTCTCGATGAGGTCACAGACCTTCTGCGACGTTCCTTTGGGATCCTGCTGCCAATCGCACAGGAAGTCATAGTTAAAGGGGAATCGACTGCGGGCTAGTCCCTTGCCGTGAGCCAGATAGATGCCGTTCCATCCGCCGAACAACGGCATCGCGAACGTTGCCAGATTGACCTCGTTGGCCCAGCGACCGGGACAGAAATACACGCCACGCAGATAGTGTGTCAGGGGCCGGATGAAGACGTACTGCCGGTGGTAGGCCAGCTCCGGCCGCCGCTTCAGCAGTGGCCGGACCAGCATGCGGCGTTGGCTGTCAGTTGCCAAAAGTATCCTCCGAAGATGCCCGATAGTAGCGTGCGACCGGCCCGAGGATACCAATCTGCAGTTGTTGCCCGTGGTCGCTACAGGTGGATCGGCACCACATAGATGCGCCGGTAGCCGAGATTCTGCGCTCTGATGTAGTACCCCGCCTGTCGGGCGTAACGGACCATCTGGTCCCGATCCAAGGTCGCGCGGGAGCCGCTGCCGTGGCCGCCGCGATCCGCGCCGCGCGCCGCTTTTCCAGCTCGTCGTAGGCGATGTCGGTCGCCTGCTCGCGCTTGAAGATCGGCACCATGGTGTCGACCGTGCGCTTGACGATGGCGTCGAGGTCGGCGCCGTTGGGCTCTCGGCCCTCGATCACCGGGAAGGTTTTCAGCTCGCGGCGCAGGAAGGCCGCGGCCCGTCCGGAGGGGCCGAGCTTGCGGTTCATCCACGGCGCGCCGCGCATGTAGGCGAAGGGATCGTGGCGGACGATCTCCGGCTCTTCGGGCGGGAGTTCCGCGGCGGGCACTTCGATGGGAGCGGCCTCAGGTGCGGCATCCGTCGTGGCCTGCGGCTCCTGGGCCGCCGGCATCCGGGACGCGGTGGCCTCGGGCACGGAAATCTCGAACTCGGATTCGGTCGGTTCGTTCATGGCGGTCTCCAAATGAAGAAGGCCGCCCGGTCGGGGCGGCCTGAGGTGGTTGGGGCATGAAGAAGCCCCGCGCGGGCGGGGCCGGCGGGGCTTCAGGAGGCGGACGCTTCTGCCGCCAGCCTATAGGAAATATAGGCATATTCCTGCTGAACCTGCAAG
>Ga0172372_10004309_pt1 | contig 20319 bp, 16 predicted proteins | sample LakKiv5m_2_FD_114544 | JGI IMG/M metagenome (GOLD analysis project Ga0172372, IMG submission 114544) | Freshwater microbial communities from Kabuno Bay, South-Kivu, Congo - kab_092012_9.5m | ecosystem: Environmental > Aquatic > Freshwater > Lake | place: Democratic Republic of the Congo...
GCGAACCCGGGCCTTGGCTCCGAATTCGACGATTCCATCGACCTGGGAGCGCACCACCCCGGTCTCGGCCGTGGACACCCCACCGGTGTGGAAGGTGCGCATGGTGAGCTGGGTGCCTGGTTCACCGATCGACTGGGCCGCAATAATGCCGACGGCTTCGCCCAGGTCCACCAGCTCGTTGTGGGCCAGGGCCCAGCCATAGCACTTGCGGCAGACCGAGCGCGAGGCTTCGCAGGTCAGCGGTGACCGCACCACAACGGTTGTGACGCCGGCGGCTTCGATCTGGCGGGACAGGGGCGCATCGATCTCACCATCGCGATCGACGATCACGGCACCGCTGGCATCGAGCACCGGCTCGGCCGCCAGACGACCGATCAGCTTGCTGGCGAACTTGCCCTTGTCATCGGCATCGATGGGAATGCCACGGGTCGTGCCGCAATCGTCTTCACGCACGATCACGTCCTGGGCGACGTCGACCAGACGGCGGGTCAAGTAGCCCGAGTCAGCGGTACGCAGGGCGGTGTCCACCAGGCCCTTGCGGGCGCCGTAGGAACTGATCACATATTCGGTGACCGTCAGCCCCTCGCGGAAGTTGGTGCGAATCGGCAGGTCGATGATTTCGCCCTGGGGGTTGGCCATCAGGCCACGCATGCCCACCAGCTGACGCACCTGGGACATATTGCCCCGGGCGCCCGAGTTGGCCATCATCCAGACCGAATTCAACGGATCGTTCTCGTTGAAGTTGCGGCGCACGGCCGCCACCAGACGCTCGTTGGTCTCGGTCCAGGTGTCGATCACCTTGGTGTGGCGCTCCACCTCGGTGATTTCGCCGAGGCGATAGCGCTCTTCGGTCTCGGTGATCTGCTGCTCGGCTTCCTCCAGCAGGGCCGCCTTGTCACCGGGAATGCGCAGGTCATCAACCGAGATCGAGACCGCCGCCTGGGTGGCATAGCGGAACCCCAGGTCCTTGAGGTCGTCGGCCATCGACGCGGTGGCAGCCGTGCCGTGGTGCTTGTAGGCCCAGCCGACCAGGTTGCGCAGGGCCTTCTTGTCGATCACCCGGTTGCGAAACGGGGGCGCCTGGCGACTGAGACTTTTGGCCGCCAGGGCCAGAGCCTCGGCAGCGGCGCCTGCTCAGCGGCCTTCTTGCTGGCCTTCTTGCTGGTTTTCTTGGCGGGAGTGGCGGTCATGGCTGCCGGCGATTGAAGGTGAGGGAGGGGTATCAGTTGAACGTTCGGCCGGGTCTCAGGGGGCCGCCACGGCGTCGATGATGGTGCGATTGATCACCACCCGGCCAACGGTGGATAGCAGGTAACGGCTGATCAGGGCCCCGTCCTCATCGAAGCGGTCGCGGCGGAACAGCCACTGCTCGATCCGGGTGCCATCGCTGAGGGTGTCGGTGATGGTCGGTTCGGCGGCTTCGCCTTCGGTGTCGACCTCGCCGTTGAAACGCACCCAGACCCAGTCGTGCAGGCAAAGATGCTTTTCCTCAAAGGCTGCGATCACATCCTCGAGACTGGCAAAGGTGCGGCTGCGGTCGCCGAAATCGGGCTTGACGCTCCCAGGCTGTTCAGCCGTGAGGTAATAGGCCCCCAGCACCATGTCCTGCGACGGGGTGATGATCGGCTCGCCGGTCGCGGGCGACAGAATGTTGTTGCTGGCCAGCATCAACATGCGGGCTTCGGTCTGGGCCTCGATCGCAAGGGGCACGTGCACGGCCATCTGGTCGCCGTCGAAGTCAGCGTTGAAGGCGGGACAGACCAGGGGGTGCAGCTGGATGGCACGGCCATCCACCAGCTTGGGTTCAAACGCCTGAATGCCCAGGCGATGCAGCGTGGGTGCACGGTTCAGGAGGATCGGGTGGCCTTCGATCACCTCCTGCAACACCTGCATCACCTCATCATCGGCACGCTGAATCAACTTTTTAGCGGCCTTGATGTTGTTGACGATGTTCTGTCTGATCAGGCGGTGAATGACGAACGGCTGGAACAGCTCAATTGCCATCTCCTTTGGCAGACCGCACTGGTGCATCTTGAGCTTGGGACCGACCACGATCACCGAGCGGCCTGAGTAATCGACCCGCTTACCGAGGAGGTTCTGACGGAAACGACCCTGCTTGCCTTCGATGATGTCGCTGAGCGACTTGAGGGCACGATTGTTGGCGCCGACAACGGTGCGGCCTCGGCGGCCGTTGTCGATTAGGGCATCGACGGCCTCCTGCAGCATGCGCTTCTCGTTGCGCACGATGATCTCGGGGGCGAGGATCTCCTGCAGCCGCGCCAGGCGGTTGTTGCGGTTGATGACCCGACGGTAGAGGTCATTGAGGTCACTGGTAGCGAAGCGACCACCGTCGAGCTGCACCATGGGACGCAGATCGGGCGGGATCACCGGGATCACATCGAGCACCATCCACTCGGGGCGGGCGCCTGTGGCCACGAAGTTGTCGATGACGCGCAGGCGTTTGATCAGCTTGGCCCGTTTCTGACCCTTGCTGGCCGCGATCTCTTCGCGCAGCTGCTCTCCGATCTCACCAAGATCCAGATCCTCAAGCAGTTGCTTGAGGGCTTCGGCACCGATACCGACCACCGGCTCGTTTTCGATGTCGGAGTCTTCGGCATAGATCTGGTCCTCGATCTCCAGCCACTCGTCTTCGGTGAGCAGCTGCTTGTAGGTCAGATCCTTGTGGTCACCCGGATCGAGCACCACGTAGCAGTTGAAATAGACGATCTGCTCGACATCGCGCAGAGGCATGTCCAACAGAATTGCCACGTAGCTCGGGATCCCCTTCAGATACCACACGTGCGATACCGGCGCCGCGAGCTTGATGAAGCCCATGCGGTGACGACGAACCCTGCTCTCGGTAACCTCGACGCCGCAACGTTCACAGACGATGCCGCGATGTCGCACCCGCTTGTACTTGCCGCAGTGGCACTCCCAGTCTTTGGAGGGGCCAAAGATCTTTTCGCAGAAGAGCCCGTCCATCTCGGGCTTGAGCGTGCGGTAGTTGATGGTCTCCGGTTTGGTGACCTCACCCACCACCTGCCCGTTGGGCAGGGTGCGCTGTCCCCACTGCATGATCCGCTCGGGGGAGGCGAGCGTGATCTTGACGTAGTCGAAGTGGTTTTCGGTGCGCAGGTTGCTGTTGGACATCGGCTAAAGCTCGCAGCGATCGAGAGAAGGGAGGGAGAACCGGGGACCTGCTACAACGGCAGTCCGCGATCAGTTAGCGATCAAACAACCATCAATCGTCGTCGTAATCCGCGACGCCGAGAGATTCGTAGGTGGGGCGGCTCGGGGTGCTGCGTCGGGGGTTGATGTCCTGCATCAGATCGACTTCAGCGCCCTCGTCGGTATAGACAGCGATGTCGAGACCCAGGGACTGAAGTTCGCGCATCAACACTTTGAACGACTCGGGCGTCCCGGGCCTGGGGATTGGCTTGCCCTTGACGATGGCGTTGAGGGCCTCATTACGGCCCTGCATGTCATCCGACTTAACGGTGAGCAGTTCCTGCAGGGTGTAAGCGGCGCCATAGGCCTCGAGGGCCCAGACCTCCATCTCCCCGAGACGCTGGCCGCCCTGCTGGGCTTTACCGCCCAGGGGCTGCTGGGTGACCAGGGAGTAGGGACCGGTGGAGCGGGCGTGGATCTTGTCGTCGACCAGGTGCACCAGCTTGAGGATATGGGCGTAGCCGACCGTGACCGGCTGGTCAAAGGCTTCTCCGGTACGACCATCGATCAACTGAATCTTGCCGGGATTCTCGGGGTCATAGACCCACTCCTTACCGGGTTGCTTGGCTGCCTCCTCGAGGAAGGCCTGCACGGTCTGCTTGGACTTCTCGGCGCCGTGCATCTCGTCGAAGGGCACGACTTTGACGCGACAACCCAGTTGCGCTGAAGCCCATCCCATCAGGCACTCGAACACCTGACCCACGTTCATGCGGCTCGGCACGCCCAGTGGGTTGAGCACGATGTCGATGGGAGTGCCGTCGGGCAGGTAGGGCATGTCCTCGCGCGGCAGAATGCGACTGATGATGCCCTTGTTGCCATGGCGGCCGGCCATCTTGTCGCCGACCTGGATCTTGCGGCGCTGGGCCACATAGACCCGGACCACCATGTTGGCGCCGGGGGGCAGTTCATCACCCTGTTCCCGGGTGTAAATGCGCACGTCGACGACGCGGCCGCGCTCGGTGCTGGGTACCCGCAGCGAGTTGTCGCGCACATCACGTGCCTTTTCGCCAAAAATGGCGCGCAGCAGCTTCTCTTCGGGAGGTTGGTCAGATTCACCCTTGGGAGTCACCTTGCCCACCAGAATGTCACCGCTCTCGACATAGGCACCGATGCGGATGATGCCCATCTCATCGAGGTTGCCGAGGCTTTCTTCCGCGACGTTGGGAATCTCGCGGGTGATCTCCTCGGGGCCGAGCTTGGTCTGCCGAGCCTCGATCTCATATTTCTCGATATGAACCGAGGTGTAGAGATCGTCGGTGACCAGACGCTCACTCACCAGAATCGCGTCCTCGTAGTTGTAACCCTCCCAAGGCATATAGGCGAGCAGGATGTTTTGGCCTAGGGCGATCTCACCGCCCTCGCAGGCAGAGCCATTGGCCAGCACTTGGCCGGCAATCACCTGATCGCCCTCCTTGACGATGGGGCGCTGGTTGAGGCAGGTGTCCTGGTTGGATCGCTGGTACTTCTGCAGGAAGTGGGTGTGCTCCCCGCCCTGCTCATCGCGGATGACGATGACCGTTGCATCCACAAAGGTGACCGTGCCGTTCACGCGGGTGATCGGCACCATGCCCGAGTCTCGGGCCACCTGGGTCTCCAGGCCCGTACCGACCAGCGGACGCTCGGGCCGCAGCAGCGGCACGGCCTGACGCTGCATGTTGGAGCCCATGAGGGCGCGGTTGGCGTCGTCGTGCTCCAGGAAGGGAATCAACGACGTCGCCACCGAAATCACCTGAACCGGCGAGAGCTGGACGTAATCGACCTGCTCGGGCGGAACCTTCTCAAAGTCCTGGCGGTAGCGGACCGGAACCAGCTCGGCGGTGATGCGGCCTTGGGCATCGGTGGCCACGTCACCAGGAGCCACACGCGACTCGTCTTCGAGGTCAGCCGAGAGATAAATCGGATCGCCCTGCTTGAGCACGATGCTGTTCTCGACCTTCCAGAAGGGGGTCTCGATGAAGCCGTACTCATTGACACGGGCGTGGGTCGCCAGCGAACCGATCAGGCCTGCGTTGGGACCTTCCGGGGTCTCGATCGGGCAGATCCGGCCATAGTGGGAAGGGTGTATGTCGCGCACGGCAAAGCCGGCGCGCTCACGGGTCAAACCGCCTGGGCCGAGGGCGCTGATGCGGCGCTTGTGGGTGAGCTCAGCCAGGGGATTGGTCTGGTCCATGAACTGGCTCAGCTGGCTGGAGCCGAAGAACTCCTTGATCGCCGCCACGAGTGGCTTGGGGTTCACCAGCTGGGCCGGGGTGAGACTCTCGGTCTCGCCGACGGTCATGCGCTCCTTGATGATGCGCTCGAGTCGGTTGAGTCCGACGCGCACTTGGTTCTGCAGCAGCTCGCCCACCGAGCGCACGCGGCGGTTGCCAAGGTGGTCGATGTCGTCGAGGCTGGCGCCGCCGACATCCAGCTCGAGGTTGATCAGGTAGTCGATCGTGCTGAGTACGTCCTCAGGCGTGAGGGTGCGCACCGAGTCGGGAATGGTGAGGCGGAGCTTCTTGTTGATCTTGTAGCGACCGACCCGACCCAGGTCGTAGCGCTTGGGATCGAAAAAGCGGCTGTGCAAAAGACTCTGGCCGCCGCTGACCGACGGGGGCTCGCCGGGACGCAGTTTCTTGTAGAGCTCGAGCAGAGCCTGGTCTTCCGAGGAGATGCCCTCGTCGTTAGCCGATTCAATCGACTTCTGGTAATACTCGGGGTGACGCAGCTTGTCGAGCACGTCGTTGTCTGACAGCCCAATCGCCCGCATCAGGACGTGGGCATTGATCTTGCGGGTCTTGTCGACGCGCACGTGCAGCAGATCGTTCTTATCCGTCTCGAATTTGAGCCAGGCACCACGGTTGGGAATCAGGCTCGCGTTGAATGTCTTGCGTCCGTTTTTGTCCTGCTCGTCCTTGAAATAAACGCCGGGCGACCGCACGATCTGGTTGACGATGACCCGCTCGGCACCGTTGATGATGAACGTGCCCCGCTCGGTCATCAGAGGCAGCTCGCCGATGAAGACCTCCTGCTCCTTGATTTCGCCGGTCTCCTTGTTGACCAGGCGGCAGGTCACATACATTTGTGAGGCGAAGGTCGCATCACGACGCTTGGCCTCTTCGACGTCGTGGCGAGGGCGCTTGAGGCGATACTCGCTGCCAATGAAGTGCAGCTCAAGCTTGCCGGTGTAATCGGTGATCGGCGAGAAGCTCTCCAGCTCCTCGATCAGGCCCTTCTCCAGGAACCATTTGAAACTCGCGCGCTGCACCTCCACCAGATCGGGCAGATAAGTGGCGGTCTTGGCGACCTGGATCGCGCTGCTCATGCGGTGAACCTGCAGGAACGGATTTGACGTGTTGTTCGAATCTGGCCAGCCGAGTGCCGGCAGCCGGGCGTGGGGACAGGCGGGGAAACACAGGAACAGCCGCTCCTCCTCATGGGGGAGCGGCGGCCCGGGCTGGACCCTCTATCCGACTCGCTTCAGGGCTGCAGACGTGGTCAACAAGGAACGCCTCAGCGTCCAGGCCAATGGAACATCATACATTGTAAAGGGCCAAGCCGAACAGGGCTGCAGCGTTGGAACTGCTGGTAAGGGCCACCTGCTCGAGTGACTCCTGCCTGAGTTCTGCCACCCGGGCGGCGACGGCGGCCACGTAGGCCGGCTCATTGCGCTTACCACGCCGTGGCACCGGAGCGAGAAAGGGGCAATCGGTCTCGACCAGGTAACGATCAGCCGGCACGACCCGGGCGCAGGTGTGGGTCTCCTCGGCCTTCGGGAAGGTGACCACGCCGCTGAAGCTGATGTAGAAACCCAGCTCCAGAAACGCTTCCATCTCGGCGGGGGTGCCACCCCAGCAGTGCATCACCCCGCGGGGACAGGTGCCCCGCTCGGTGCGAGTGCGCAGCAGATCGAGCATCGGCTGGGCAGCGTCACGGCAGTGCACGATGACGGGAAGATCGAGTTCGCAGGCCAGATCAAGCTGGGGTTGCAGCACCGTGAGCTGCTCCTCAAGGTTCTGATCCCTGAACAGATCGAGTCCCAGCTCGCCGATGGCCACGACACGGTTGTCGGCGCGGGCAGCATCGCGCAACACGGTTGCGGTGTCGGAAGCCCAGTGCCCGGTGTCGAGGGGGTGGACGCCCACCGAATAGCGCATTTCGGGGAATCGATCCGCCAACGCCCGGATGGCGGCAATCTCCGACGGTTCGACGCAGGCATGCACCAGAGCCTGAACGCCGGCCTCTCGCCAGCGCTGGGCAACCGCATCGAGGTCCGCATCAAAGTTGCGGAAGACGATGTGGCAATGGGAATCAACCAGGGCTGCCGTCATGGCTGCTGAACATCACGGCGCAGCACCATCGTGGCGTGGACATCTCAGACCTGGGCGACCGCGGGCTCGATCGCTTTCTTGACCGCAGCGCTGAGACGCGATTTCTGGTTGGCGCCGGTGTTGCGGTGCAACACACCGACCTTGACGGCCTTGTCAATCTTGCTGAAGGCCGCGCTCATGGTCTTCTGCACAGCTTCCTTGGCATCGTTACCGGGCTCCTGGCTGTAGGCCGAGCAGGCGGTGAGGCAGCGCTTCATCAGGGTGCGCAGGGCCGACTTGTAGGTGCGGTTGCGCAGACGGTTGCGCTCGGCCACAAGGATGCGTTTTTTCGAGGACTTGTTATTGGCCACAGGCGATCAGACGCGGAGCACGGCAAACAAAAATCTTACCCTCTTGCAGAACACCTTGACCCGCCAGGTCAAGAGCACCGCCCGCACGCCTGCCCTGCCGCCACGCCCTAGGTTGAAGCCCTCACACTCCTGGTGCCTGCAACCTGCGCGATGGTCGTCTCCTCCACGCCCCCGACGAACGCCGCCACCATCGCCTGTCTGCACGACAGCCGGGAGGCCACCGCCAGGCTCGCGGCCATCGCCGAGCGCACCGGTGGGACCCAGATGGCCGCTGCCGCCGCGAGCGTCGAGTCGATCGTGCGTCAGGTGGTCGAGCAGGGCGATCAGGCCCTGCTGGAGCTGAGCGAGCGTTTTGACGGAGTGAGGCCCGATCCGCTGCGCATTCCGGCGGCGCGCCTCAGGCAGGCCTGGGAAGACTGCAGCGCCGACCTCAGCGATGCCCTGCTGCTGGCGCACCGCCGCATCCTCGATTTCCACCAACGCCAGATGCCGCCGGATCTGAGCGTGACTGGCCCCCACGGCGAGCAGCTGGGCCGCCGCTGGCGACCGGTGGAGCGTGCCGGGCTCTATGTGCCCGGAGGCCGGGCCAGCTACCCGAGCACCGTGCTGATGAATGCCGTGCCGGCCAAGGTGGCCGGAGTCAAGCGCGTCGTGATGGTGACCCCACCTGGGCCTGGGGGTGAGCCGGATCCCACCGTGCTGGCGGCCGCCCACCTTACAGGCATCGATGAGGTGTACCGGGTCGGTGGCGCCCAGGCGATCGCCGCCCTGGCCTACGGCACCGAGACGATTCCCCGGGTCGATGTGATCACCGGTCCGGGCAACCTGTACGTCACCATGGCCAAGAAGCTTGTGTTCGGGCGGGTGGCAATCGATTCGCTGGCGGGGCCTAGCGAGGTGTTGGTGATTGCCGACGGGAGTGCCGAGCCGGATCTGGTGGCCGCCGACCTGCTAGCCCAGGCCGAACACGATCCACTGGCTGCGGCGATCCTGCTGACCACCAGCAGCGAGCTGGCCGCTGCCATGCCTGCCGCCCTGGAAGCCCAGCTGCAGAATCACCCCCGTGCCGCGATCACCCGCCAGGCTCTGCGCGACTGGGGGCTGATCGTGGTCTGCAGCGATCTGGAAGAGGCGGCTGCCCTGAGCGACAGCTTTGCTCCCGAGCACCTTGAACTGCTGGTGAACCAGCCCGAACCCCTGGCCGAGCGGATCAAGCATGCCGGCGCGATCTTCATGGGACCCCACACCCCTGAAGCGGTGGGCGATTACTTGGCCGGACCCAACCACACGCTGCCCACCAGCGGCACGGCCCGCTTTGCCGGGGCCCTGAGCGTCGAGACCTTTCTGCGCCACACCAGCCTGATCCGGTTCAACCGGGCAGCTCTGGACGCCACCGGACCCGCCGTGGTCACCCTGGCCGAAAGCGAAGGCCTGCACAGCCACGCCGAATCGGTGCGCCGGCGACTGGGCTGACAGCTGCTCTGACGGCTGGGTTAGCGGGAGGTCAGCGCTTCACCAGATCGCGCACACCGACGATGCCAGCGTTGATCTCGCCCACCAGCACCTGATCGGTGAGGTTCACGAACAACCCGTTCTCGAGGACCCCGGGAAGGTTGTTGATCTCCTTTTCAAGCGCCGCGGGATCGGCGATCCCATTGGCGAAGCGGACGTCGAGGACAAGATTGCCCTGATCTGTGACCACAGGGCCGGCCTTTTTGACCGCCATGCGCAACTGGGCCTCGCCCCCCATGGCAGCGAGCTGAGCCTGAACCTGGCGCCAGGCGCCGGGCAGCACTTCCACAGGCAGCAGAAAGGCAAGATTGAGCCGATCGACCAGCTTGGTGGAGTCGACCACCACCACAAACCGCTCGGCTCGGCGAGCCACCAGCTTTTCCTGCACGTGGCAGGCGCCGCCACCTTTGATCAACTGAAAACCGGGATCGACCTCATCGGCGCCGTCGATGGCCAGATCGATGCGGTCGATGGCATTGAGACTCTTGAGTGGGATCCCGAGCTCAGCCGCCAAAACCTCGCCCTGAAAGGACGTGGTTACCCCGGTGATGTCGCGCAGCTGACCCTGCCGCAGCCGGGCCCCCAGGGCCTGGATCATGAGCGCGGCGGTGGAGCCCGAGCCCATACCGACCACCATGCCGCTACGGATCTGCTCGGTGGCGGCCAGGGCGACGGCCTGTTTCATCTGGTCCTGAAGATCAGCCATCGATCGCCGTGAGGTCAGGAGGGAGCGCGACCGTAGCAAGGTGGCGAAACGGCGTCTAACCCGCGTGGGGCAGAGCCGCGGGTGAGATCGACAGGTGCAATTCGCTCTGACCGCGGATCACGGTGAGTTCGAGGGGCTGGCCCACGTCAGCGTGTTCGACCTGCCGCAGCAGATCGCGGGGTTCGTTGACGGGTTGGTCATCCATCGACACGACAAGATCACCGCGCCGCAGGCCCGTCTTTTCGGCCGGACTGCCCTCGATCACCCGCTGCACCAGGGCGCCATCGCGCTCGGGGAGCTGCAGCAGGGCATCTGGATCCCGGTTGTTGTCGCGGGCGCGTCGGGCCGTCAGGGGGACCAGCTGCAGACCCAGATAGGGATGGACCACCACACCACCGGTGCTGAGCTGGGCCGCGACGCCCCGGGCCAGGTTGATCGGGATGGCGAAGCCCAGCCCCGCCCCTGGGCCCGAACGCACCAGGGTGTTGATGCCGACCACTTCACCGGCGGAGTTGATCAACGGGCCGCCCGAATTGCCGGGATTGATCGCCGCATCGGTCTGAATCAGATCAAGCCGCTTGTCAGCAAAACCCAGAAGATTGATGTCACGGTGCAGGCTGCTGATGATGCCCAGGGTGACGGTTCGTTCCAGTCCATAGGGGCTGCCGAGGGCAATCGCCCAGTCGCCGACTTCGAGCGCTTCGGAATCACCGAGGCGAGCCGTCTGCAGAGCAGCCCCCCCCCGGATCCGCACCACAGCCAGGTCGGTGACCGGATCGGCCCCGACCACCTCGCCATCGAGCTGCCGGCCGTCGGCCAGCGTGACCTCGACCCGCTCCACTTGGTCGACGACGTGGGCATTGGTCAGCACCAACCCCTTCTGGCCGTCAAAGACCACACCCGACCCCTGCCCCCGCTCGCGCAGCGATCCCGGATCGCCGAACAGGTCGCGCAACATCGGATCCAGCAGGGCAGGATCGAACGACTGGGGGGCCATCGAGCGCTCGGTGTCGATGCGCACCACCGCCGGCGCCGCCTCGCGGGCGGCAGCCGCCACAAAGCTGTGGACGGCGGGCACAGGCGCGAGCTCATCGGCGCTAGCTGCAGCAGGCAGGCCGAGGCCGATCACCAGGCCCCCGAGCAGGGCAAGCAGCACTCCAAGTGACACCCCGAGTGACACTCCGGGCAACCCAGCCAATGGACGACGTGTCGGCATGCGTTCAGTCAGCGGGTCCCAGAGTTCCTGATCTGGTAGCGAGGCTAGGAGGCACATGCGCTGGCCAGCGCAGCAGCCGCTGCCGCAGCTTGCCATCGGGCCCGATCTCCAGCAGCCGCCCTCCGGGCTCGGCGGCGCGATTCAGGGGGCAGGGCTGCACCGGGCCGTAACTGCAGAGCGTTGAGGGGCAACCCAGCAGCGGCACCTCGCTGCGCCCCGGGAACACGCCCTGCCAGTGCTGATGAATGTGACCGAACAGCACCACCCGCAGATCGGCCTCGGACCGTAACAGCTCCAGCAGGGCGGGTCCGTCCTTGAGGGCGATGGCATCGAAACCGGGATCCCCGATGGCCACAGGTGGATGGTGCAGTGCCACCAACAGGGGTGCAGCCCGGCGCGTAGCCAGGACCTGCTGAAGCCAGCACAGCTGTGCGGCCCCCAACCAGCCGGCATCGCTGCCGGGGCGATGGCTGTCGAGCAGCACCAGGTCAGCTGTCGAGACCCTCACCAGGGCCGGGGCCACCGCCCCGTGACGCCCCAGCACCGCCCGCAGCAGCTGGGGGTGGTCATGGTTGCCCGGCAGCAGGACCGTGTTGATCGCCTGGTCGCCCTTGCCATGGAGCAGCAGATCGCGCAGCTCGGCGTACCCAAGCCAGCTTTCGTCATGGCAGAGATCCCCGCTGATCAACAGCAGATCCGCCGGGCCCCAGGTTCCACCGAGGCTCAGGCGGGCCTGCCTGAGCGCTTCGCCAAGCTGGAGCCGTGGCAGCCGTCCGCGGCACAGGGCCATCGGATCGGCCAACAGATGGGGGTCGCTGAGCTGAAGCAGCCGCATCCATCTAAGTTGCAGTGTTCCGCGACAGTTCGCCATGGCCACCATCCCCCCCGGCAGCCGTCAACGCTGCAGCCTTTGCCAGGTGGAGATTCAGGGCGCGGCCGGTGGCAACGATCTGGTCTATTTCAGCCACGGTGGACCGGGCAGCCGGGCCAAGCTCTGGGCGCGGGTCTGCCAATACCTTCGCAGCGATGAGCAAAAGGGGCAATGCCTGAATCAGGACCCTGGCGCGCCTGGCCAGGTCAAGCCCAGCGACTACTTCGCTGAAGCCCCGATCATCGAGCTGCCCGGGTTGGCAAGCCATGAGGACACGCCGTCGTGAGCGAGACCCTGCGCGAGGCGCTGCTGGACCTGGCCCGCAACGCTGCCGAACCCGCCGGTTATGCGGTCAGAACGGTCCAGATCCTCAGTCATCGCATCCCGGCGACCCTGCAGGTGACGGTGGAGCGGCGCGATGGTGGCGACATCAGTCTCGATGAATGTGCCGGTCTGAGCGCCCCGCTGGGCGATGCGATCGAGGCCGCCGGCCTGCTCACGAACGCGTATGTTCTGGAGATCAGCAGCCCCGGCATCGACGAGGAGCTCTGCAGTGATCGCGACTTCCGCAGCTTTCGTGGATTCCCGGTCGCCGTGCTCCACCGTGGATCCAAGGGAACTGAACAGCGAAGCGAAGGTCTTCTGCTGGAGCGGGATGCGGAGGTCGTGCAACTCAACATGCGCGGACGAGTCAAACGCATCGAACGCGCTGATGTGATCAGCGTCCGTCTGATCACCCCAAGCTCCGACAACTGAATCACCCAAAACTGAATCGCCCCAGCCATGGCCCTTGTCCTTCTCCCCGGTCTGAATAACCTGATCGAAGACATCAGCGAAGAGAAAAAACTGCCGCCCCCGGTCGTCGAATCGGCTCTGCGAGAAGCGCTGCTCAAAGGCTATGAGCGTTATCGCCGCACCCTGTACTTGGGCATCAGCGAAGACCCATTCGAAGAGGACTACTTCTCGAACTTTGATGTGGGCCTGGATCTGGAGGAAGAGGGATATCGGGTGCTCGCCTCCAAGATCATTGTCGAGGAGGTGGAGAGCGAAGACCACCAGATTGCCATCGACGAGGTGCGCCAGGTCGCCGAGGACGCCCAGATCGGCGACACCGTGGTGCTCGATGTCACCCCTGAAAAAGATGACTTCGGGCGCATGGCCGCCGCCACCACCAAGCAGGTGCTGGCCCAGAAGCTGCGCGACCAGCAGCGCCGCATGATCCAGGAGGAGTTCGCCGACCTCGAGGATCCGGTGCTCACCGCCCGGGTGATCCGCTTTGAGCGCCAGAGCGTGATCATGGCCGTCAGCAGCGGCCTGGGCCGCCCAGAGGTCGAAGCCGAGCTGCCCCGCCGCGACCAACTGCCCAACGACAACTACCGCGCCAACGCCACCTTCAAGGTGTTCCTCAAAGAGGTGAGCGAGGTGCCCCGCCGCGGTCCCCAGCTGTTTGTCAGCCGCGCCAACGCGGGCCTGGTGGTCTACCTGTTCGAAAACGAGGTCCCCGAAATCCAGGAGGGTTCGGTGCGGATCGTGGCGGTGGCCCGCGAAGCCAACCCCCCCAGCCGCTCGGTTGGGCCCCGCACCAAGGTGGCGGTCGACAGCGTCGAGCGCGAGGTGGATCCAGTGGGGGCCTGCATCGGTGCGCGCGGCTCCCGCATTCAGCAGGTGGTCAACGAACTTCGCGGCGAAAAGATCGACGTGATCCGTTGGTCCCAGGACCCCGGTCAGTACATCGCCAATTCCCTGAGCCCCGCCCGGGTCGAGATGGTGCGCCTGGTGGATCCCGAAGGCCAGCACGCCCACGTGCTGGTGCCGCCGGACCAGCTGAGCCTGGCGATCGGCCGCGAAGGTCAGAACGTGCGCCTGGCGGCCCGTCTCACCGGCTGGAAAATCGACATCAAGAACGCCAGCGAATACGACCAGGAGTCCGAGGATGCGGTCGTCACCGAACTAATCGCCCAGCGTCAGGAAGAGGAGGCGCTGCAGGCCGAGGCAGAGGCGCGTCTGGCCGCCGAACAGGCTGCCCGGGCCGAAGAGGATGCCCGCCTGCGTGAGCTGTATCCGCTGCCCGAAGATGACGAGGATTACGGTGATGGTGAGGGGGAATTCAGCGACGCTGAACCCACGGATCCTGAACGGGCGGATGCTGGGCAAGGTGACGCAGAGTCCAGCGACGCCGAGCCCGACGGGGACCGGGAGCGGTGAGCTCGCGGCCCGTACTGCGGCGTTGTGTGGCCTGCCGTCAGCTGTTCGATCGCGCCCAGCTCTGGCGGGTTGTACGCCTGTCCACTGGTGGCGTGCAGCTTGACGGTGGACAGGGCCGCTCGGCCTACCTCTGTCGGCACGCCACCTGCCTGGAGTCAGCCCTGCGACACAAACGACTGCAGCGGGCACTGCGCTGCCAGGTGGCTGAATCGATTCTCAAGTGCCTGGAAACCAGACTGGCCGGCGACGACCCAGCCTGCTCTGAGGCAAGATGAACCATGGCCGCAGTGTGCGCGCGGCCCGGCAAGCCCCAGGGCCTTTTGGTCCGCAGGCCCCGCCCTTCGGAGACCTGAATGACCAGCAGCGGCAAAGTGAGAATTTATGAGCTGTCCAAGGACCTTGGCCTGGACAACAAGGACGTGCTCGACGCTGCCGAGAAGCTCGGGGTCGCCGCCAAGAGCCACAGCAGTTCGATCAGCGATGACGAGGCCCTGCAGATCCGCAAGCTGATCAGCGGCTCCAACGGCAATGGCAACGCGCCGAAGCCTGAGGCCAAGCCCGCCTCATCACCCGGCAAAGCGATTCTGTCGGTCAAAAAAGCCGCTGCTCCAGCCCCCACGGCCCCGGGCGCCCCAGCGGTGGCACCCCGGCCCCAGGCCCCCGCGGCCAAGCCCCAGCTGGTCAGCAAGCCCACTGCCGCCCCGCCAGCCAAATCCCCGCTGGCGGCAGCCCCCGCCAAGCCGGCAACAGCCGGACCAGCCAGCGCGGCGCCAACTCCTGCGGTGGTCAAACCCGCAGCCGTGGTCAAACCACCGGCTGTGGTCAAACCAGCAGCCGTCGTTAAACCCGCAGCCGTGGTCAAACCGGCAGCGGCGATGAAACCGCCTGCACCCCCTGCCCAACCCAGGACAGCCGTCAAACCGCCCGCCCCGAGGCCGGACATCGTGGCCAAGCCCGCTGCGGCAGCCCCCCCTGCCAGGCCTGCGGCACCGAGCCGTCCTGCTGCATCGCAGCAGAGCGGCAGACCGGCCATGCCGGCCAGACCGGTCGTGATCGCTGCCAGACCGGCCCGCCCGGGAGCGCCTGCGCCCAGCCGCCCCGGTCAACCCGGCAGCAACAGGCCAACCCCGGGAGGTGGACTCCGTCCCGGACGGCCCGAGCTGGTGGGCAAACCGATCAGTGCCCCCACCACGGCCAACCGTCCTGGGGCACCGGCCCCGACCCGACCAGGTGCACCGGCTCCGAGCCGACCCGGCCAGGGCGGACGACCCTCGGGCGGACGTCCGGGCCCGACACCGCTCGAACTGGTGGGCAAACCGATTCGTCGGGATGGCAGCGGCGCAGGCGTCGATCGGCCGGCCATGCCTGGGCGCCCCGGCATGCCAGCCGGAATGCGCAGGCCGATGGCCCCCGGCGAGCTGATGCAACTGCAGAAGCCGTCGCCGGGTCGCCCCACCGCCCCGCCGCCCCGCCGTCCTGGAGACCGGAGCGAAGCCGGCGGAACCGATGGCACCGCCACGCCCGAACTAGTTCGCCCCAGTGCGGCTCCGCCGACGGCTCCGCGGCGGCCGGGATTCAGGCCCGCCCAGCCTGCCGGTGCAGCGCCCCGCGCCCGACGCCCTGACTGGGACGACAGCGCCAAGCTCGAGGCCCTGCGCAGCCGCACGCCGCAGAAACAGCGCACCAAGGTGCACATCATCGGTGAAAACGATGATGCCCTCACAGCCGAAACCGGCGGCTTCGCCGGCGAACAGGAAGCGGTCGTGCTGCAGGCCAGCCTGGCCCGCCCGGCCAAACCCCGTGTCGCTGCGGGCGGGGCTGCCAAGCCAACGGTGGCGGTGCGCAAGCGCAAGAAAGAGACCACCCGTCAGAGGCAGCGACGCCGCGCCATGGAACTGCGCGCCTCACGGGAAGCTAAGGCCGTGCGGCCCGAGATGCTGGTGGTGCCCGACGGCAATCTGACCGTGCAGGAACTGGCCGAGCGGCTAGGGGTCGAGAGCTCCGAGATCATCAAGAGCCTCTTTTTCAAGGGGATCATCGCCACGGTCACCCAGAGCCTCGACATGTCGACGATCGAGACCGTCTCCGAGGAATTCGGAGTGCCGGTGCTCGAAGACGACGTCCAGGAAGCTGCCAAGAAGACCGTCGAGATGATCGAGGCCAGCGACCTCGAACATCTGATCCGCCGTCCCCCCGTGGTGACCGTGATGGGCCACGTCGACCACGGCAAGACCAGCCTGCTCGATGCGATCCGCAAAACCCGGGTTGCAGCCGGGGAAGCCGGGGGCATCACCCAGCACATCGGCGCCTACCAGGTGGAAGTGCCCCATGCGGGCGAAACCCGCAAGATCACCTTCCTCGACACGCCTGGCCACGAAGCCTTCACGGCAATGCGGGCCCGAGGAACCAAAGTCACCGACGTGGCCGTACTGGTGGTCGCCGCCGATGACGGCGTGCGCCCCCAGACCCTGGAGGCCATCAGCCACGCCCGCGCCGCCGAGGTGCCGATCGTGGTGGCGATCAACAAGATCGACAAGGAAGGGGCCTCACCCGACCGCGTCAAACAGGAGCTCTCGGGGCTTGAGCTCGTAGCCGAAGACTGGGGCGGGACCACCGTGATGGTACCGGTGAGTGCCATCAAGGGTGAGAACGTTGACACCCTGCTGGAAATGATCCTGCTGGTCTCCGAAGTGGAGGACCTCCAGGCCAATCCCGATCGCATGGCCAAGGGCACCGTGATTGAGGCCCACCTCGACAAGGCCAAGGGCCCTGTCGCCACTCTGCTGGTGCAGAACGGCACCCTGCGCGCCGGCGATGTGGTGGCCGCAGGTCCCGTGCTGGGCAAAGTGAGGGCCATGGTCGACGACACCGGCAAGCGGGTCAAGGAAGCCGGTCCGTCGTATGCGGTCGAGGCCCTGGGCTTCAGCGAAGTGCCCACCGCCGGCGATGAGTTCGAGGTCTATCCCGATGAGAAGGCGGCACGGGCCGTGGTGGGCGATCGCGCCAGCGAAGCGCGGGCGACCCGCCTGGCCCAGCAGATGGCCTCGCGCCGGGTGTCCCTGGCTTCGATGTCGGGCCAGGCCAGCGAGGGGGAACTGAAGGAACTCAACCTGATTCTCAAGGCCGACGTGCAGGGCTCTGTCGAAGCGATCCTGGGATCCCTCGAACAGCTGCCCCAGGGCGAAGTGCAGGTGAGGGTACTGCTCTCTGCGCCTGGTGAGATCACCGAAACCGACGTCGACCTGGCTGCCGCCTCCGGGGCCGTGATCGTCGGCTTCAACACCTCGATGGCTCCCGGTGCCAAACGGGCTGCCGATGCGACCGGTGTCGACGTGCGCGACTACGACGTCATCTACAAGCTTCTGGAGGACATCCAGATGGCCATGGAAGGCCTGCTCGAACCCGAACTGGTCGAGGAGTCCCTGGGCGAGGCCGAGGTGCGCGCAGTGTTCACGATCGGCAAGAGCGCGGTCGCCGGTTGCTACGTCACCACAGGCAAGCTGCAGCGCAACTGCAAGGTGCGGGTGTGGCGCAACAAGGAAAAAGTGCACGAAGGGGACCTCGACTCCCTACGCCGCAACAAGGACGACGTCAAGGAGGTGGCCACTGGCTTCGAGTGCGGCATTGCCTGCGATCGCTTCAACGCCTGGCAGGACGGTGATCGCATCGAGGCCTACAAGCTGGTCACCCAGCGCCGCACGCTCAGCACCTGATCACCGCGCTGCCCTCGTGAACCCCCGCAGCGAAGCCTGGCTCTGGGTCCAGCTGATCGCTGGAGCGGCCCTGCCGGCCGAGCTGGTGCTCCTGGTGCTGCTGCTGGGGGGGGCCGATCCCGGCCCCCTGCCCGCGCTGGAGCGGCTGCTCAGCTGGGCGCTGGGGGCCGTGGCCCCGGCGTTGCTGCTGTGGCGGCGTCCTGCCGATCTGCGCTCGCTGCTGTTGCTGCGGGCAGCCGACCGGGAGCCAACGGAGTTGCAAGCGCGCCTGGCCGCCGAGCAGCAACCAATCACCGTTCGGGTGCTGTTTGCCGTGGGCGTGGTGGCTCTGCTGCCACTGCTGGACTGGGCCGACCGCGCAGCCGCACTGGCCACGGCGCTGAGTCCGCTGCAGAACGCGGGTCGCCTGAGCGCTCTGCTCGCCGGCACCGCGTTGCTGGCACCCATGGTCTGGCAGTGGCAGCAACTGGTGCAGGCGATCTGGTTACTGACCCGTAGCCCAGACCAGCTGGCCGCCACGATGCCCCTGAGCGGCGACGCTCTCCAGCATCAACGCACCCAACTGGGCCTGCCGCTGCTGAGGTTGCCCGTGCTGCGTTTTGAATCAGCCGGTCCCGCGGTTGCGGTCAAACCCGAGCAGACCACCGAACAGGACCAGGGCGCCGACCTGGATCAACAGGTCGGTTGAAGCCACATCACCCCCGGCTGCCGCACGCATGGCCATGGTGGCCAGACCAATGGCAGCCGACGCCGCCAGGGCAACCCACAGTCCCCGGCGCAACCCCCTCCAGGGGGTTCTCGCCTCCTGCAACAACCTCGCCTTGAGGGCAGGGTCAAGGGGCCTGGAGTTGTCTGGCATCTGCAACCTCAGGTCCCAGATCAAATGGTAGGTTCATGGCCGCGCCGGTGTAGCTCAGCGGTAGAGCAACTGATTCGTAATCAGTAGGTCGCAGGTTCAAATCCAGTCACCGGCTTACTCAGCTTCACTCCTGCTGGAGCCCACTCCCGCTGGAGTTCATTTCACCTCAGGTGTCTCAGGTTCGGCAGTCAACGGCACCTCAGGGGCAATCAGATCAACGGCTCGGCGCACATCGCTGAGCACCTGCAGGAGCAACCTCGGGGAGTCGTTCAGTAGAGCCACCCAGCTCGCCAGGTAGGCCGCGTGATTGGCCAGATCGCTGCCGATTTCGAGGCGATCGCCCAGCAGCACTGAACCCAGTTCAGCCACCAGCTCTTCGCGGGCATAGGAGGGGCTGCCAAAGCAGCCAGCCAGGTCGCGGTTGAGACGGGTGGCGTGACCCGTGCTGTGGATGACCTCATGGGCCCAGGTGGCATAGAAGGCCGCGGCGCTGTGAAAGGCACACCGTTCAGGCAGCACGATGCGATCAGCCTGCGTGTTGTAGCAGGCCTGGGAGCCGCCAAGGCTCATCGGTACGGGCCAGCGCTGCAGCACGGCTTCTGCAGCCGCCAGACGCGCGGGTTCGGGCCGCCGCTGCGTACGGTCGCTCGCGCGGCGGACCTCCAGCAGGGCCGGCAGGGCCTCACCGACCAGGTCCACGGCATTGAACACCGCCATGGGGCGGTAGCTGACCCAGTCACGACCGGTGGCGTCTTCGGAGGAGGAGCCATGGACCATGGGTTGCAGCACATGGACCGCCTTGCTGCCGCGTCGCGGCGCCAGACCAAGGGCTTTGGCCTCAGCCCAACCGCACCAATAGGGAAGCCTGGACGCGCGCAAATGCATACCAAGGGTGAGCAAGACCGGGTTGGCCCCTCGGTAGGGACGCCCGGAGCGCAGATTGACGTGATGGCCGGAAAGCGGGCCATCCCAGGTGCGGCGCCAGGGACTGGTGCCGCGTTCCATGAGGTTGATCAGGGAGCTCACGAGGGTGGCGGCGGTATCGGCGGTCTTTGCCATGGAGTCCAGGGATGGCAGCGTGTCCCTGCTCCAGTGCCACCCCCTGTAACGCCGCCGGTCCAGCAGCCATCAAAAAACCCCCTGCGCGAGCAGGGGGTTTCAGGGATTCCGTAGGCTAAATCCAGCAATCAAGCTGAATTCAGTTGCTGGGCCAGGACCAAATGGATCCCAGCCCAGACCATGCGATCAACCGATGGCAGGAGCCGTCAGTGCCACTTCGCTGGTGCCGGCTGCAGCCAGATCCAGGGGGAAGTTGTGGGCATTGCGCTCGTGCATCACTTCCATGCCCA
>Ga0172372_10004310_pt1 | contig 20306 bp, 20 predicted proteins | sample LakKiv5m_2_FD_114544 | JGI IMG/M metagenome (GOLD analysis project Ga0172372, IMG submission 114544) | Freshwater microbial communities from Kabuno Bay, South-Kivu, Congo - kab_092012_9.5m | ecosystem: Environmental > Aquatic > Freshwater > Lake | place: Democratic Republic of the Congo...
ACCCATCGGGAAACGCCGCGATGGGGGGAGATCCGGGAAGGCGGTCCCGGGCGGACACCACGAGGAGGTATCCCTCTCCCGCGTAGCGGAACCGCAGCGAGGCGGACGGGCGGTGCGCGAACGTCTCCTTGCGGACCTCGACCGGAACGAAATCGGCATCGGCCTGGGGAAGCGCAATGGGGACACCCCCGAGGAGCCGGAACCGCTTTTCCGCCTCCGACGCATCGAGCGGCGCGGCGGACGCGGCCGTCGAGGGAACGGCATCAAAGAGCCCGATCGCCTCCCGGGCAAGCGCGTCTACCCGACGGGCTCCCGTGTCGCGGGCGATCCGCCAACCGACGACGACGACCATGAGGGTGAGAAAAACGAGGACGACGGTCAACCGGGGGCGAAACTCCAGAAGCCCCGCCAGCGACGACGCATCGTCCAATCGCCGCGCCGGGTTTCGGTTCGTCGCGCCCCCCATCGATCGATGCCCTCCGACGCCCGTACGCCGCGTTTCATTTTCATTGTACGACTACCACTCGACGATTTCCACACCCATGTCTCCGAGCAACGCCCGGGTAGCCGAGTGGATTTTTCTGCGAACGAGCACGATCGTGCGTCCCGCCCCGCCCGGGGGGCCGGACAGGGAAAGGAACGTTCCGGTGACCCGGACCTCGTATCCCGCCTTCGCCCCCCCCGTCAGCAAATACTCCTTCCGCTCTTCCGACCCAACCCCCGCCGCCCTCATCAGCCGCCGGAGAATCTCCCGGCCGGAAAGATCCTTTCCGGCCGGGAAAACCGTGTATCCGGAATCCTTGAGGATCGAGCGGATCGCAGGGGAGATTTTCCCCGTATCGACCACGTATTTCTTCCCGCCGACCTCGAAGAGCCGCTCCGGCGAGACCACGAGCCGGAAAGCGTCGCCTCCCGCTCCCACGCGCAGCCGCTCGCCGGTCTTCCCCGCGATCCCGAGGAGGGAGAGGCCGAAGTCCACCGCCGGAAGCCCTCCGGTCTTCGGCACCGTGAGCCCCACCGGGATCTCCCCCGAGGGCGCCTCCTCCCGGAGACCGACGAGGAACCCTTCCATCGCCTTCGGATCGTCGGCGTAGGGAAGGATCCGAAGTCCGATGCGGCGGGCGTACCGGAGGACGGCGAGAAGTTCGGGATCGGGCTTTTCCGGGACCTCTTTCAAGAGGACGAGATCGCCGGAGAGAAGGCTATCCGCGGTCCGCTGGATGACCCAGCGCGCCGGAAGCGCCACGGAGGCGGTCTCACCCATCACCACGGGGCGAGAGATCCCCTCTTTCACGGAATGGTACCCCGACACGCGCAGGATCCGGTCGATCCGATCCCCCGCGCCGCCGGCGTCCGCGAGGGAGACCACCTGAAGCGATTTCCACTGCCCGGAGATCGCGTTCACGACCTTGGGGGGGATGCCGCCGCGGAAATCGACGATCGCTTCCGCTCCCCCGGAGAATCGCACGATGGGAAAATCGGACAACTGCAGCACGACATCGCCCCCGGACGGGAGGGGAAGGTACATCGTTCCCCGATCGACCCACTTCTCGCCGAGCGCCAGGAAAAGGTCCGAAAGGAGACCACGGTACGGGGACCGGGTCGGGGGGACGACGACCTCCTCCGCGGGTTTCGTCTTCCCGGTCTCCACGACCGACGCGGCCGGGGAGATCGGCGTGGGAACGAGCAGTTCCGCCTCCGGTTTCCCGGCGGCCAGCGCGTCCTGGCCGGGGCCGGGGGCGACTTCACGCGTCAACGCGGGAACGGGGGGAGCCTCCGGAGGAACGATCTTCTCCGGCTCCGGGGCGGCGACCGCCTTCACCGGTTCCGCCGCCGGCTTCGCCTCCGTGAAGTACCCTTCCGCCGGAAGACGGAGCGTCTTCCCGGCGACGATCTTGTTCACGTCCTTGATCGACGGATTGATCTCACGGATCGCGTCGAGGTGCTTCTTCATCCGCCGGCGCGGAACGCCGCGGGAGGAGAGGATCTTCGAAAGAGAATCCCCCCGCTTCACCGTGTATTCGACCGTCTTTCCGTCGTCCTTCGTCGCCTGTTTCCCGCCGGACGGAACGAGAACCTTCTGACCCGGCGCGAGGCGCGACGGGTCCGCGACGTTCGGGTTGGTCCGCCGGAATTCCTTGAGGCGCTCCGCGTACCGTTCGGGCGTGAGAGGCTCGACCCGATCGAGGATCTTCCAGAGCGTCTCCCCCTTCTCCACCGTGTGCGTCTCGAAAAAGCTCTGCTTCCCGCCCGCCATGTCGGAGTAGACCTTTTTCTCGAGGAAGATCCGGGGGAGTTCCTCCCCATCCTGGGCCGCCACGACGCCCGGAAGCATCGCGGCCAGAACGAGGGCGAACGGAAGAAAGCGCGCCGGGATCAATATTTTTCTCCGGTGAACGTGTCGACGCCCGCGTGCTCGCCGATCGTCTTGTACATCTTGGGGCTTTCCCACGGCTCGTCGAGGATCCCGTCGTGGATCGCCCACGCGCGCCCCCGGACGGTCCGGGCATGTTCAATCCGCCGGAACGGGGTACTCCCGTCGAGCCGGGCGTGCAGCACTCCCCCTGGGCGGAACTCACGGTCCGTCCACACCATGTTATCCTTCCCTTTCAGGTACTGGAACCCCGCGCGCTCGTACAGAATCGCGCTGTTGTACCCCAGCGGCTCGAGAAAATAGAATTTGTTCCCCAGCCGGCCGAAGAAGGCGTCCCAGCACGCCACCATCTCCGACATCATCCGCAACCCCCGGCGCACCTGCCCGGGGGCCAATCCCGCTTCCAGCGCCCGGAGCTCCTCCGGCACATTCCGTCGCGCGGTACCGAAGTACGTCTCGTGCCCGTTTTCGTCCCGGTCGATCCCGAACCGCTCCCCGTCGGGATCGTTGACGATGACGAAGGAGATCTCCATCTGCCCGAACGCCGAGGTCGACACGTCCAGAAAGTACGCCGCGTCCGCGTCCCCGGGATCCCTCCGGACGTCGATCTGGAAGAACGGCATCGCGTCCGGGCAGGTGAATTTCACGCATTCGATCCCGGAGGAGTTCCGGAACGTCCGGGGGTCGATCGAAAAGAGCGAAAAGAGCCGCGCCGGCACGAGGAGCGACAGGAGGGCGCACCGCTCCGCCTCCGGCATCCGGTTGAGTTCGTAGATCGTGGTGGGCAACGGTCCCGGTCAATCCTTCCCGTAAAGATCCTCGAGAACCCGTCCGTACTTTTCGATCACCACCTTGCGGCGTACCTTGAGCGTTGGCGTCAATTCGCCGGTTTCCTGGGAGAAGTCCGTTCCCAGCAACGCGAACTTCTTCACCTGCTCGAAGGAGGCCAGTCCCCGGTTGACTTCGTCCACCCGCTCCCGCATCAACTGAAGCACCTCGGGGTGCTTCGCCAGCGCCTCGACACTGCGGTCCTGGATCCCCTGCCGGACGGCCCAGGGCACGATCTCCTCCGGAGCGAGCGTCAGGAGGGCGGTCAGATACTTCTTCCGGTCGCCGAACACGAACGCCTGGCTGATGTACCGGTCGTTCTTGAGGAGATTCTCCAGGTTCTGGGGGGCGATGTTCTTCCCCCCCGACGTGACGATGATGTCCTTCTTCCGGTCGGTGATGCGGAGGAACCCCTCGTCGTCGAGGACCCCGATGTCCCCCGTGTGGAACCAGCCGTCCGGTTCGATCGCCTCCCGGGTGGCGGCGGGGTCGTTGAAATACTCCCGGAAGATGTGCGGCCCCCGCACGAGGATCTCGCCGTCCGCGGCGATGCGGAGCTCCGTACCGGGAAGCGCCTTCCCCACGGTGCCGAACTTGTACCGATCGAGCCGGTTGACCGTCGTCACCGTGGAGGTCTCCGTAAGTCCGTACCCCTCGAGGATGAGAACTCCGATGGCGTGAAGGAACTCGGCGATCTCCCGGGACAGGGGAGCCCCCCCCGAGATGAAGAAGCGCAGCCTGCCGCCCATCCGCGCCCGGATCTTCCGGAAGACCAGCCGGTCGGCGATCCCGTTTTTCAATCCAAGGAACCCTCGCGGCTCCCCACCCTGCTGGCGGACGTTCGACACCTCGCGCCCGACCCCGAGGGCCCATTCGAAGATCGTCTTTTTCAGTCCCCCCTCCTCCTCGACCTTCGCAAGCACGCGGGCGTAGAACTTCTCATAGAGCCGGGGAACGCTCACCATGATCTCCGGGCGAACCGCGGCGAGATCCTCCGCGACCGTCTGGAGGGACCGGGCGAAGGAGGAGACGGCCATCGCGTCGAAGGCGAGGAAGTGCTCCAGTCGCCCCAGGGAGTGCGCCAGGGGGAGGAACTGGAGGAACATCGACCCCTTGGGAACATCGACCGCTTTCAGCGCCGAGGTCACGTTGAAGGCGTAGTTGCTGTGGCGCGTCACGACCCCTTTCGGGGGGCCGGTGGTGCCGGAGGTGTAGATGATCGTCAGGTCATCCGTCGAAAGGATCTCCTCCGCGCGCGCCTGGAGAGCCCCCGGGTTCGAGGAGCCATGCGCCTTCCCGCGCTCCCGCAGCGCGGACAGGGTCGATGCGCCTTCCTTCCCGCCCACGTCTCCCGTCATCACCACGACGCTCGCGAGATGAGGCAGACGGGACCGGACCCCGGCGACCTTGTTGTATTGCGGTTCGTCCTCGACGAATACGGCCCGCGCGCACGAGTGCGCCAGGATATATTCCACCTGGTCGGGGAGATTCGACGGGTAGATCGGCACCGTGACGAATCCGCCGAGGATCGACCCGATGTCCGCAAGGCACCATTCCAGGCGCGTCGTCGAGAGGATCGCGACCCGGTCCCCTCGGGAGAGCCCGAGCGCCATCAGTCCGAGACCGATCTCCCGCGCGGCGTCTCCGACCTGCCGGTACGTCACCGGCGTGTAGCCGTGATCGCCCGGGACCATGTACCGAACCGAGTCTCCCCCCTCGGCGATCCGATTCAGGAACATCCGGTGAAGCGTCGTCTCCTTCATTCCACCCTCCTGCTTTCTCCCTCTTTCAGCGGAAAAACGGCGCGACGTCCTCGTAGGTGACCATCCCGCGCCGGAGCATATCCTGCACCGATTGCGCGGCGGAATACAAATCCTCCTCCATGAGCCGCGACAGCTTCTCCTCGAGCGTGCCCTCCGACGCGACGATGTTCTGTACCCCCGGCGTGAACGGGATCAGGTCGATGAGGGCCATCCTTCCGGAATAGCCGGTGCCGCCGCACTTGGCGCAGCCGGAGGGCAGATAGAACGAGGCGTCCGCGACGATCCGCTCCAGCTCGCCCCGGTACCGCTCCCCGACCATCCGCAAGGAGGGCCTCGCCGGCACCGGACGGCGGCACTCCATGCAGAGCAGCTTCACCAGCCGCTGGTGCAGGACGAGCCGCATGACGTGCGCGAGGATGAACGGGTCCACGTCGAGGGTCAGCAACGTGCGAAGCGCCCGGTCGAAGTTGAACCTCCGGATGCCGCACAGCACGAATGTCCCGCCCTGCGCGAGGTGAAGCAGGTCGGTGAGGGCCGCGGGATCGCGCAGGTGCTCGATCATCAGGATGTCGGGTTCGAGGGACTCCGCCAGGCGGGACCAGTCGGAGGAATAACGCTCCTCCGCCTGCCGCCGGTCGATCTGGATGTACCCTTCGTTCCGGAACCGGTGGCGCTCCTCGACGGTGATGGTGCGAAGCCCGGGCCGGTGTCCCTCGCGGAGCATCGCGAACAGGGTGGTGGCGACCCCCTCGGGCCCCGGGGACGACACGAGGAAAAGCCCGTTCTCCTTGCGCAACACCTTTTCGGTGATATCGAGCTGGCCGGGATTGAACCCCACGGAGTCGAGGAAAATCCCCGCCCGTTGGTCGGGGAGAATCTTCACGATCACCTCGGGGCCGGAAAGACCTCGCAGGAAACTTGCCTGGAGAGCGACGACCCCGCTCTCGGACTCGAGATGGAAGATCGTCTCGGGAGGAAGCTCCGACCCGGCCGGGACGCCCGCCAACTCCATGAACGCGTCGAAGAGAGGTTTCCGGAAGCGGAGGGGAAAGGAGAGGATGCGCACGGTTCCCGTCCCCGAACGGCCCTCGATCACCACGTCCCGGCCGAAGGGGAGCATCCGGACACCCGACATGCCGCGGGCGGCCGCGGAGAGCAGGATCTGCCCGCAAACCCGCTTTCGCCCCCCCTCCGAGAGCCACTTCTCGGCCTCTTCCGGAGGAATCAAGCCCTCCCCGACGTCGGACGGATCGAGACCGGACGGGTCGGGGTAGAAGCGTGCGAGGATCCCGCCGATCGTCCGGCCGGAGCATACCACCATGCGCATGGAAAGCCCGGTCATCTCCTCGAGGACCGCGAACGCCCCATGGCAAAACGGGTCGGTCACCGCCACCGTCACACGGTCCCCTTCCCGGGCGATCGGAACGATCCGGTTCTCGCGCGCCAGCGCTTCGGGAAGAAGGTGGGCCAGATCGAGGGAGATGGAGTCGGGCTCGACTTCGAGAAACGGAATCCCGAGCGACTCGGCGAGGATCCATGCACGCGCGTCGGGGTGAAGCCGGCCGCCCAGCAGGGCGGCCTCGGCCAATGGGATCCCGAGGGCCGAGGAACGCTCCGTCACCTCCTTCAGGTCGTCGGGAGCGACGTAACCGAGCGTAAGGAACTTTCTGAAGAGATCGTCGGTCGCGGATGGCACGGGGCGCAACCCTCCCGTGTTTATTTTCAACTTTATTAAAAAGGTGCACGAAAGTAAAATCATTATTGCCCCTTGCGGATATCCCGTCCCATGGAGAATCGCCTTTGTCCCGTCGCCCGATGATCCCGTTGGTCGCCTTGGCCGTGCTTCTTTCCTGCGCGGGCTGCATCGTAACGACGTCGACCTACGATGCGAAGGTACGCGAGGTCGAGGCCCTGCGCGACGCTTACGCCGCGTCGAACAGGGAAACATCGAGACTGGCCCGCGAGGTCGAGGCCCTCTCGAAGAGAGTGGAGGCGTGCGACGCGGGATCGGCCAGCGCACGGCCGACGGCGGAGTAGGTCATCCGACCAAGCGACAGGAGGGATGGAATGGACGTCTTCGAGACGATGAAAGCCCGACAGAGCATCCGGAAGTTCCGGAAGGACCCGGTCCCGAAGGACCACATCCTGCGGATGGCGGAGGCCGCCGCGTGGGCGCCCACCGCGGGAAATTCGCAGAATTTCCGGTTCATCGCCGTTCAGGAACGGGAGACGATCGACCGGATGCGGGGAATCGTGGACGAGATCGTCGCACGTGTCACCGGGAGAGAGGACGCCGCGGGGAAGGCGACCTACCAGAACCTGTTCGCCTTCGCGCCCACTGTGATATGCGTGGTCGGCGGCCCTTACGAATCGGCGACGGACAAGGTCCTCCGCGAAAAAGACCCCGAGCGGTACAAGGCTCGCCGTTTCCTGGTGAACCCCGGGCTCCAGGGGATCTCGGCCGGGATCACCCAGTTCATCCTTGCGGCCTGCGCGCTTGGATACGGCACCTGCTGGATGACCGGTCCGCTGATCGCGAAGGCGGAGCTCGAATCGGCCCTCTCCGTCCGGCAGCCCGAAGAGCTTCTGGCGATCATCGCCGTCGGGAAACCGGATGCGGCGCCACCGAAACCACCGCGGAAGCCGGCGTCGGAGATCACGACGTTCCGGTAGTCCATGGGATACGGCGAAGGGGTGCGTATGGAGCGCTCATGAAGCGAGTAGCGTGGATCTACCACCCCGACTATCTTCTCCACAGCCCGCCGTTCGAACACCCGGAATCCCCCGAGCGCCTGATCGCCATCTCCGGTCATCTCGGGAAGGCGGGCCTGATCGAACGGATGATCCCGGTAACGCCGGAGTATCCGGAAGACGCCGATATCCTGTCCGTCCACGACCGGGAATACCTCGACAAGCTGGAGACCGCCTGCCGGCGGGGCGACCTCACTCTCGACGCGGAGGACACCTATCTCAACCGGCACTCCTTCAACATCGGGCTCCTCTCCGCGGGAGGAGCGATCGCGGGGGCGAAGGCGGTGGCCGAAGGGACGGTCGACCGCGCCTTCTGCGCCATCCGGCCGCCCGGGCACCACGCGGGGAAGAACGCGGGGATGGGGTTCTGCCTCCTCAACAACGCGGCCATCGCGGCCCGGTATCTCCAGGCGAGGCATGGCGTGGGGAAGGTCCTCATCGTCGACTGGGACGTCCACCACGGCAACGGCACGCAGAACATCTTTCTCGATGATCCGACGGTCTTCTATTTCAGCATCCACGAGCATCCCACCTTTCTCTACCCCGGGACCGGCCGCAGGTGGGAGATCGGCAAGGGGAAGGGGGAAGGGGCGACGCTCAACGCTCCGATGGCCCCCGGCGCCGGAGACGCGGAGTACCGGACGACCTTCGAGCAACTGCTCGATCCCGCCGTGGAGCGGTTCCGGCCGGAGATCATTCTCGTCTCCGCGGGCTTCGACGCGCACCGCGACGACCCGCTGGCGGACCTTCAGGTGACGGAGGAAGGATTCCGCTTCATGACCCGCCACGTGCTCGCGCTCGCCGACCGGTTCTGCGGGGGGAAGATCGTCTCGATCCTCGAGGGGGGGTATGAAACCTCCTCGCTCACGTCCTGCATCGAAATCCACATCCGGGAGCTCCTCGGCGAGTGATCCCGGTCCACGGAGGGTGGCCCAATGTTCGTGGCGCGCAGAATGAAGAAAACAACCGTGACGGTGGTTCCGTCCGCGTCCCTGCTGGAGGCGCAACGCCGGATGCGGGAACACACGATCCGTCAGGTTCCGGTGGTCTCCGAAGACGGCACCCTGCTGGGGATCCTGTCCGACCGGGACATCCGGGCCGCGGTGCTCCCCGCGGGCCTGGTGCCGGGATTCACGCCCGGGGACGCGGAGAAGTTCATGAAGAACACCCCCGTGGAGCGGGTAATGACCCGCAAGGTCGTCGCCGCCACGCTCTCCGACACGCTGGAAGACGCGATCGTCCTTCTGCACGACTTCCGCGTGAACGCCCTTCCGGTCGTGGACAACGCGGGGAGAGTCGCCGGCATCATCACGCGGACCGACGTGCTGGAGGCGTTCATCGACGCTCTCGGCGTGGGCGAGGTCTCCTCCCGCCTCGAGGTCGTCGTCCCCGACCGGCCCGGAACGCTCGCCCAACTGGCCGCGATCATCGGCTCTTTCCACGTGAACATCACGAGCGTGCTCTCCACACATCACGTGGAAGCCGGAAAACGGGCGAACTTCTTCCGCGTCGCCACCCTGAACATCGGGCCGATCCGGAAGGCGATCGAGGAGGCGGGGTTCGAGATCCTCGACCCCTCGAAGTTCCTCCTCCCGTGAAGACGGGCTACTTCCCTTCCCCGATGTCCCCGAACCGCGGGCCGCCGGAGAGCCGGAACGGGAGAACGGACATTCCCGCCCTGGACAAGATCATCTCCAGGGTCTCGCGATCGTCCGGGTCACGGAGTAGGCCGAAGAACATCCCCCCCCCGCCCGCGCCGCACAGCTTCGCCCCGCGCACCCGGCGACGGAACCGGCGATCGTGCAGGAGTTCCTCCACCCCCGCCGTGGACACGCCGGGGGCGAGGGCCTTTCGGATCGTCCACTCCGCGGCGATCGCGTCGCCCGTTCCTCGTGGGTCCGCCGCAGACGCCGCCTCCCAAGCGTCCCGCGCCGCCGCGGCGATCCCCTCGAATTTTCGCAGCACCACCCCGTCGCCGTCGATCGCCCCGCGGATCATCCGCCAGTTCACGTCCGACGAGTGGTGGGCGATCCCCGTGTGGGCGAGGAATGCGTAGTCCCGCAGCATCGTTCCCGCCGGCCCCCCGGGAGGGAGCCGGCGAACGTCGATCCGTCCGGGGGAAAACCGGATCCCCTGGAGACCGCCGCGGAGCGCCGCCAGGTGGTCCTGGCGGCCGGTCAGGCTCTTCAGATGGGCCGCCTCGATCTCCATCGCCGCCCGGGCGGTCTCGTCCCGGCGGCAAGCGGTCCCGGTCATCCTTTCGGCCGCCAGCATCAGGGCGACCAGCAGCGCGGACGACGCGCCGATCCCGGAGCCGACCGGCGCTTCGTTGCACACCCGGATCTCAACGCCGGACACCGCCGGGAAATACCGGAGGGCACGGGAGAGAAGACCCATCCTCCCCCCGAGGGAGAAGCCGTGGGTATCGACGGCGGTGGCCGTCATCCCGAAATTCCCCGAGGAGAGCCGCGCCGCGCCACGCCGACGTGGGCGCACCTCGACCTCGCTGCGCACCGAGACGGCGGCGTTTACCGTCATCGCGTCCCCGATCAGGAGGTACAGCGGGTAGATGTCGAGGGTCCCCCCGGCGATGTCCACGCGGTTGGGCACCACCACACGGAAGGGGCGGAATGTACCGATGCCGTTCGTCGCCGTCATCCCCTCTTTTTATCACGGCCATACGGCGACGTGTAGGCCGCATTTCCCCCTTTACGGATCGGACGCCGCGCCTTTATAAACGTATCAGGGAGACAGTGCAGAAGGCGCAGGAACAGGAGGTCCCGGCGGAGTCGCCGTGGATAATTGACATCGCGCAAAGGAGGACGGTCATGGCATCGGTTCGGATCCGCTGGTTCGGGCACTCCGGCTTTTCCATCCGGGACGGGAAGACGGCGCTCATCGACCCATGGATCGAGGGGAACCCGAAGGCGCCGGGCGGCGTGGGCACCGCACCCAAAGCGGACCTGTTGCTTCTCACCCACGACCACTCCGACCACGCGGGGGGCGTGGTCGCGACGGCGAGGAAGACGGGGGCCCTCGTCGTGGCGATCTTCGAGCTGGCGGGCGACCTCAAGGCGAAAGGGGTCCCCGAGGCCCAGCTGCTCCACGGGGGAAGCGGGATGAACGTGGGCGGGACGGTCAACGTCCAGGGGTTTGAGGTCACGATGACGGAGGCGCGTCATTCATGTGCGCTCGGCTCCCCGGTCGGCTACGTGGTGAAAACCCCGTCGGGCCTCACCGTCTACCACGCCGGCGACACGGGGATCTTCGCCGGCATGGCGCTCATCGGCGAACTGTACCCGATCGACGTCGCGATGCTACCGATCGGGTCCGTGTTCACAATGGATCACCGGCAGGCCGCGAAGGCGTGCGCCCTCCTCAAGGCCAAAGCGGTGATCCCGATGCACTACGGAACGTTCCCGATCCTCGAGCAGACCGCGGACCGGTTCGTCGCGGAGCTCGCGAAGGTCTCCCCCGGCACGCGCCCGATCGTCCTCGCCCCGGGAGAAGAGACGACGGTCTGAAGAAACCGGGAGCCCCTCTTGGGCTGCGTCGCCTCGGAGGGCGGGGTTCCCCCGCCGAAGGGAACGCTACTCCGCAGAGGGGCTCCCCGCTCACATCCGACCGCCCGGTTCCCCGGCTCCGTCCAGCAAACGTGCCCTGCGTGCGTCTCCCAGTCCTCCTACCGTATCTTTTGCCCTGCCAAGCCCCCCGGCTTGACAATCGCGGGGGCTCCGCCGGTTCCACACTTGCGGTCTCCGTTCGGGGGACCCCTCTGCTCCGTACGCTCGTCGGAGCGGGCGATCAACCTTGGGTTTCGGCGAGGGCCGCCATGAGGAGCGGGAAGAGGATCTCGTGCGGGCCGATCAGGTGGTACCCTTTCCCTGCGCCTTGCGTGGGCCGTCTCACTACGTTGACGTCGGGGCGATATTGCCGCAGGAAGTCCATGTTGACGGTCGTGATCCGGGACAGGGGATGCCCCAGGTTGCGCGCCACCGAGACGGCCTTGAGGAAGACCTCGGGAAGGATGACCGCCGACCCGACGTTGACATAGACGCCCCCCGAAAGCCCCGCGACGAGGGAGCAGAACGTCCGGAAATCCCGCAGCGACCCTTCGCCGATCGCCGCGCCGTCGGCCTCGGGGTGCATGTGGACGATGTCGGCCCCCACGGCCACGTGGACGGTCACGGGCACGCCGAGCCGGAACGCCTCCCCGAGCAGGCTCTTCTTCCGGTAGCGCGCCTTCGATGAAGCGATCGCCTTCCCGACGGAGGCGCCGAACCCGAGGCCCGCAGGCACGCCGTCCGCCAGTGCGGCGTGGACGAACTGCGCGGTCTCCCGGGCCATGCCGAACGACCCGTCCGGAAGGCGGGCCGCGACGTCCTCCGACGTCTTCCCGGCGAGCGCGAGCTCCACGTCGTGGATCACCCCCGCGCCGTTCATCGCCACGGCGGTGAACACGCCGTCCCGGATCCCCTGGAGGAGCAGCGGAGAGAGCCCCACCTTGATGAAGTGCGCTCCGATCCCGAGCAGCACCGGGGCCCCCCGCCTTCGGGCCCGGGCGATCGCCTCGACGACGGCGCGGAAATCCTTCGCGGCCAGATACCCCGGCAGGCCGTCGAGGAACCGGGCGAACGACATCCCGCGCCGCGGCGGGACACCGAAGCCGCGGAACGACACCTTGCTCGCCCTGGAGTGGAGGGAGGTGCGCCGGAGGCGCGAGAAGTCGAGGGGGCGAGTCACCGCTTGCCGACGTCCTTGAACAGGATCGTGTCGGTCAGGTCGCACAGGATGTGCCCGACCACGATGTGGGCCTCCTGGATCCGTGGCGTGCTCCGGGAGGGGATCTGCAGGGCGATATCGGAGAGGGACGCCGCCTTCCCTCCTTCGCCGGTCAGCGCGATCGTCGTCATTCCCAGCTTCTTCGCGGCGCGCAGCGCCTTGAGGACGTTCCCGGAGGACCCGCTGGTCGTGATCCCGAGGGCAACGTCCCCCTTCTTTCCGAGCGCCTTCACCTGCTTGCCGAAGATCTCGTCGAACGCGTAATCGTTGGCGATGCTGGTGAGAACCGAGGTGTCCGTCGTGAGGGCGATCGCGGGCAGGGGCGGCCGCTCGATGAGAAAACGGTTCACGAACTCCGCGGCGATGTGCTGCGCGTCGGCGGCGCTGCCGCCGTTGCCGAAGAGGAGGAGCTTTCCCCCCGCCTTGAACGCCTCCGCGATCGCAGACGCCGCCGATACGATCTCCGCCGGCATCGAATCCGCCATCTTCAGGCGGAGCTCGGCCCCTTCCTTCAGCGAACGAACGACCGATTCCTTCAAGGAGAGCCCTCCGGGCGAGAGTAGGGGAAACGATAATCTTTTCCATCGCGGGCTGTCAAGGAACGTCGCGGAGCGGGATCTATTTTCATTCCCGAAAAACCGATGTAGCATGAACCGCATCTGAAAGGAGGAAGGAGAAGCCGATGGAACCGCCGATCGATGCAATCCTCTCCGGGTCGAAAACGGTCGCCGTGGTCGGGATCTCCGACAAGCCGGACCGTCCCAGCCACGTGGTGGCGAAGTACCTGCAGGAGCGGGGATACCGCGTCATCCCGGTGAATCCCCTGATCACCGAAGTTCTCGGCGAGAAGGCGTACAAGTCGCTGACGGAGATCCCCGGGCGGGTCGATCTGGTCGACGTGTTTCGAAAATCCGCAGACGTTCCGCCGATCGCGGAGGAAGCCGTGCGGATCGGGGCCCGATTCTTCTGGATGCAGGAAGGGGTCGAAAGCGATCGGGCCCGCGAGATCCTCGACGCCGCGGGGATCCCGTGCGTGATGGATCGTTGCGTAAAGAAGGAACTGGCAAAGCGGGGAAAATAACCAAGGACGCAGGGAGGGACGGAATGGCCGGGAACATCCTCGAACTGAACAGCGCGAACTTCCAGTCGACGGTCGAGAGTGGAACACCCGTCCTCGTCGACTTCTGGGCTACGTGGTGCGGACCGTGCCGCGTCATCGCTCCGATCCTCGAGGAGGTCGCGAAGGAGTTCGACGGAAAGACGCGCGTGGGAAAGGTGAACGTCGACGACAGCCCGGAGATCGCGTCGAAGTTCGGCGTGCGGGGGATCCCGACGCTCATCCTCTTCAAGGACGGACAGATCAAGGGACAGATGGTCGGCGTCAACCCGAAGTCGAACATCGTTTCTCTGGTACAGAAGAACCTTTGAGAAAGCACCTGGCGGCCCTGATCGCGGGCCTTCTTCTGGCCGCGGGGTGCGGACCGAAGGCGATCACCGTGGGGTCCCGTCCCTTCCCGGTCGCGCATCCCGTTTTCTCCGATGCGTCGGGAAAGGCCCTCGTAGCGCTTCCCCCGGCCAGCGGGACGATCCGCCTGGTGTTTCTCGAGTTTCCGTGGTGCCCGGCGTGCACGTACGTATGGAAGGCGGTCGGCGTCGCCGCGAAACCGTACCCTCAAGGGACGGTGCGCGTCTACCGGGTCTTGTTCGACCGGGAGACGGCGCTGTCTCCCGCCGGAAGACGGGAAGTTCCCCCGATTCGCCCCACGCCCCTCCCCGATGGCTATGGACCGGAGAATCCAGGGGCGCCGGAGGTCACCACCCTCATCGCGCTTCCCGGCGAGTTCCGCAGGGAGTTCCTCGTGAGCCAGGGGCCCGTGTTGCTTCTTCTCGATGCAGAAGGAACGGTGCAGAGACGATGGATCGGTTTTTCGCCGGGGATGTCCGGGGAACTCTCCTCGGAGATCAGGAACCGATCCCTCGTCCTTTCCCCCCGCCCCCCTGGAACGTGAACCGGGACCGCGACAGGTTCGCCGCCGCGCCCAGCGCCATCATCCCGGTCAGCATCGAAGACCCGCCGTAGCTCACGAACGGAAGCGGGATCCCGACGACGGGGAAGAGGCCGCAAACCATCGCCATGTTGATGACGATGTGGGTCAGGAAGAAAACCGCGACCCCCCCGCAGGCGAACGACGCGAACCGGTCCTGCGACCGTATGGTGAGGAAGAAAAGGCGGTAGACCAGCAGCAGGAACAGGACGAGCAGAAGGATGGACCCGAGGAACCCCCACTCCTCGGAGAAGACGGCGAAGGCGAAATCGGTGTGCTGCTCCGGCAGGAATCGAAGCGCCCCCTGGGTCCCCTGCAGATACCCCTTCCCGAGGATCCCGCCGGACCCCACCGCGATCTTCGACTGGATCACGTGATACCCCGCCCCGAGCGGATCGAGCTCCGGGTTCATGAAGGTGAGCACCCGCTGACGCTGGTACTCCTTCATGAAGAACCAGAGGACGGGCCCCGCCGCCGCGCCGGCCGCCGCGAAAAACGCGAGTACCTTCCATCGCACGCACGCCACGACCGCCGTTCCGGCGAGGATGAAGAGGAATACTCCCGCGCTGCCAAGGTCGGGCTGAAGCGCCACCAGGAGGAAGGGCGCGAGAACCAACCCGATCGCCGGGACAAACTCCTTCAGGCCGATCCCTCCGTAACGGTATTTCGACGAGAAGTACCGCGCCAGCGCGAGCGTGACGGCGATCTTCGCGAACTCCGACGGCTGGAAGTTGAACGCCCCCATGGCGATCCACCGCTGGGCACCCCCGCGGACCCTTCCCGTCAACAGCACGACCACGAGGAGAAGGAGGACGGCGAGGAAAAATCCGTTGGCGGTCTCTTCGATGAACCCGTCGCTCATCAAGAAGACCGCGAAGAAAGCGGCAACCCCGAGGAGGATCCAGACAAGCTGCTTGGTCACCAACGCGGTTCCGGGAACGCCGTGAACCCGCGTGCCGGAGTAGACGTTCAGGAGCCCGATCGCGCAGAGGGCCATCGCGTTGAGCAACAGCGGCCAGTCCATACGCGCCCATTTCGACGGAAGGATCATGCCCCCCCCTTCCGATTCGGGCCGACGGACCGGGTGCGGAAGAACTCCTGCATCACCGCCTTGACGATCGGCGCGGCCACGGATCCGCCGTGCCCGCCGTGCTCCACCATCGCCGCCACGACGATCTGCGGGTCGTCCACCGGGGCGAACGCGACGAACCATGCGTGGTCGCGGATCTCGTACGGAAGATTCTCGGACTTGATCATCTTCCCCTTCACCGAGGCGACCTGCGCGGTGCCCGTCTTCCCGCCCACCACGACCCCGGGGAGCTTCGCCGCCCCGCCCGTTCCGAAGTCGTTCACGACGCCGGCCAGCGACTTTCGGAGGAACTCCACGTTTTCCGGGTTCCATGGAAGCTTCCGGAGCACCTCGGGACCGTGCGCCTGTGCCTTCCCGTCCTTTCCGATCACCTTCGACACGACGCGGGGCCGCATCACCTCGCCACCCGTCGCCAGCGTCGCGTAGCCGACGGCCATCTCGAGGGGAGTGAGGTGGACCGCCCCCTGGCCGATTCCGAGGATCACGCTCTCGTAGTCCTGCCACCGTTCCTTGCTCACCCCGCGCTTCCACTCCGTGTCGGGGACCAGCCCCTTCCGCTCCCCCGGGAGGTCGATCCCCGTGATCGTTCCCAGCCCCGCGTCCTTCTCGAGCTTTGCGATCCGATCGGGGCCCAGCTTCAACCCGAGCGTGTAGAAGTAGACGTCGCACGACTGCACGATCGCCCGGTACATGTCGACGGCGCCGTGCCCCTTCTCCCTCCAGCAGCGGAAGACCCGGTTCCCGAGGCGGTACGACCCGGGACAAACGACCGCCTTCCCCTTCTCCTGCATTTTCTCCTCGAGGGCCGTCATCGCGAGAAACGGCTTGATGGTGGAACCCGGGGCGTACGTCCCCTGCAGGCCCTTGTTCTGCATCGGTTTGCGCGGGTCGGTGTTCAGCCCGTTCCAGTCGGCCTTGCGGATTCCGCGCGCGAACACGTTCGGATCGAACGCGGGGCCGGAGTAGAAAGCGAGGACCTCCCCCGTGCGCGGCGCGAGAGCGATTACGGCCCCCGCCCGGGTCCCCAACGCCTCCTGGGCCGTCACCTGCAGGTCCGCGTCGAGCCAGGTGTGCACGGCGCCGCCGGCACGGGAAGGCACCTCCTCGACGAGCCGCTGATCTCTCCCGGCCGCGTCCACTTCCACTTTCCGGCCGCCGTTCACCCCGCGCAGAACATTGTCCATCGATCTCTCGAGTCCGTACTTGCCGATCAGGTCTCCCATCGCGAGGGAGCCGTCTTCCGACTGATCCATCTCCTCCGGACTCGCTTCCCCCACATACCCGAGGACGTGCGCGAAGGCCGTACCGTAGGGGTAGCTCCGTTTCGCCTCGACCATGACAGAGAATCCGGGGAGGTTCTCCCGGTTGAACTCGATGACCGAGACCTGCTCGAACCGGAGGTCCCGCGCCACGGTGATACCGCTGTAGGGGTTCGAACGCTTCGCCGAACGGATCTTGTCGAGGACCTCGTTGTCGTCGACGTCGAACTCCACGATCTCGGCGAGGAGACCGATCTCCGCTTCGAGGTCCTTGACGTCCACGGGGGAACAGACGAGATCGAAAGAGCCTTGGGTCTCCGCGATCGCCCTCCCCTTCCGGTCGAGGATCAGCCCGCGCGGCGCGCGGACCGTCCGGAGGCGGAGCCGGTTGTTCTCGGCGAGATTCCGGTACCGGTCGGCCTCCACGACCTGGAGCCAGTAAAGTCGCCCCAGGAGCAGCGCGAACGCCCCGAAAGCCACGTAGAGGAGAAGACGGGATCGGCGGGTGATGTCGGGGTCCTGCTCCCGCTTGCGGATCCGGCCGGTCATTCCCTCACCCGGCGCCAGCGGACCGACAGGTCCAGGAAGAGCGGGACGGCGATCAGGGAGGTCCAGGCGATCCGGACGGCCTCCTGTGCGCCCCACAGGAAGGAGAAGGGACGGGCCCCGGACAGGGAAAGGAGAAGGAGGACGGAGAATGACTCGGTCGCGAGCAGGGAAACGACGGCGGAGAGAAGCGCCGGTTCATTGCGCAGGTGAAAACGTCGCCCGATCTCCCGCGAGGCGAAGTAGAGGGCCATCGAACCGAGGAACATCGACCAGGAAGGTGCGGACGTCGTGATCTCCCGGAAGAGCGCTGGAGGGAGCGCGCACAGGAACCCCCCGATCCCCGGGACAAAGAGCCCCGAGAAAACGATCGCGAGAAACGGAAAATCGGGGAGCAGGAACCAGGGAACGAGCCCGGAGAGTCCCCAGACGCAAAGAGAGGCGCCCAGGTACGATGAGGCGAGGAGCACGAGGAAATATCTCATTCCTTTCCCGCCCGGAACGGCACAGAGGGGCGTGAAAGGATCACCATCACCTCCTCGACGTCCTGGAAGTTCACCGCGCACTGGACCTTCACTTTCTGGAAAAGACTCTCCTTCGGCCGGTCGACGCTGACGACGGTGCCGAGGAGAACCCCTTTGGGCATGCTCCCGTCGAAGCCGGAGAAGACGATCCGGTCCCCCACCGCGACGTCGTGCGCCGGAGAGACGTACTTGAGCCGGCAGAAGTTCCCGCCCACCCCTTCCGCGATCGCGCGGACCCGGCTGCGCTCGACCATCACGTCGGCCGCGAACCGGCCGTCCGTCACGAGCAGCACCTCGGAAAGGCCCGGATGGGACTTGTGGATCCGCCCGACCGCGCCGTAGGGAGTGACCACGGACATCCCGTCCTCGATCCCCGCCTCCGACCCGGTGCCCAGGAAGATCGCCCGGAACCACGGGGAGACGTCGTGCCCGACCACACGCGCTCCGAGGGCGCGCCGTTCGACAGTCTCCGAGTAACGCAGGAGATCCTTCAACCGGCGGTTCTCGAGGACGGCATCGCGGGTCTCGTGGAGACGCTCCCGAAGATCCATCACCTCTTTGCGCAGCCGTTCGTTCTCCCGGGATACGCCCACCAGCGCGATGTACCTGCTCCAAATGCCGGACATGCCGCCGCGAAGGAAGTCCGCGACGGAGTAAAAAGGACGGAAGAGGACGACCCCGGCCGCGCGTACCGGTTCGGCGCGCTCCAGCGCTTTCGAAGGGCGGACAAAAATCTGGATCGCCGCGACCAGCAGCGCCACGGCGACGAGAAGCCGCCACCAATTCCGGAAGAAGGATCGCATAGATACCGCTTGGAAACCGGGTTCGGGCCTTCGCCCGCGCCCTGTTGGCTAATGCAAGGCCACCTGCCGGAGCAGGTCGAGTTCGTCCAGCGCCTTGCCGGACCCGAGCACCACGCAGGAAAGGGGGTCCTCCGCTACCACGACCGGGAGCCCCGTCTCTTCCCGCAGCAAAGCGTCGAGGTTTCGCAGCAGGGCCCCTCCCCCCGCGAGCACGATTCCCCGGTCGTAGATGTCTCCCGCCAGTTCCGGAGGAGTTTCTTCGAAAACACCCTTGACGGCGTCGACAAGGATCCGGACCGGCTCGGACAGCGCCTCGCGAACCTCGTCCGAGTGGAGGGAAAGCGCCTTGGGCACCCCGGAGACCATGTCGAGTCCCTTGATCTCCGTGGTTTCGGAGAAGCCCGGGAACGCGTTCCCGATCGCGACCTTGATATGTTCCGCCGTCGGCTCGCCGATCAGCAGGTTGTACTTCCGCTTCACGTACTGGAGGATCGCCTCGTCCATCTTGTCGCCGGCCACGCGCACCGACTGGCTCTTGACGATCCCCCCCAGGGAGATGACCGCCACCTCGGTCGTCCCTCCGCCGATGTCGACAATCATGTTGCCGGACGGCTCGGTGATGGGGAGCCCCGCCCCGATCGCGGCCGCCAGGGGCTCCTCGATCAGATACACCTCCCGGGCTCCCGCGCTCTGCGCGGACTCGCGGACGGCGCGCCGCTCCACCTCGGTGCAGCCATAGGGAACGCAGATGATGATGCGGGGGCGAACGAGGGTCCGGGCCTTATGGGCCTTCCGGATGAAGTACCGGAGCATCGCCTCGGTGACCTCGAAATCGGCGATGACTCCGTCCTTTATGGGGCGGATCGCGACGATGTTCCCCGGTGTGCGACCGATCATCCGCTTCGCCTCGATCCCGACGGCGAGCACCTTCTTGGTCCCCCGAGTGTCCCGGTGAACCGCCACGGCGGAGGGCTCGGAACAGATGATCCCCTCCCCCTTCACGTACACCAGCGTCGTCGCAGTACCGAGGTCGATCGCCAGATCATGTGAAAACAGCCCGAGCAGCCGGTCGAAAATCATTCCGCATCCTCCAGACACACGTTCGATCTCCACGAAAACGTATCCGGGTATCTTAGCAGCCCCCCTATCCACAATGCAATCCGAAGGGGATCCGGCCGGAATCCCGTTGATATCGAACAGCGTGCGGCATTAGAATGGCACGTTCGACAGCGCTTTCACATCCATCGACAGGAGAACCTCCTCGCCATGCTCTCCGTACTCCGCCGCAACGCCGGCTCCTGGGCCATCAAGATCATCCTCTCCTTCATCGCGTTGACTTTCATCTGGTGGGGAGTCGGCACCTACTCCGAACAGGGACGGAACGTGGCCGCCACCGTGGGCGGAGAGCAGATCACGACGAGCGAACTTGCCGAGGCCGCCGCCGGCATCGAGAAGACATACCGAGAGGTGTACGGACCCGCGTTCACGCCGGAGATGGCGAAAGCGCTCGACCTGAAGAAGCAGGCGATGGACTCCCTCGT
>Ga0172372_10004311_pt1 | contig 20306 bp, 22 predicted proteins | sample LakKiv5m_2_FD_114544 | JGI IMG/M metagenome (GOLD analysis project Ga0172372, IMG submission 114544) | Freshwater microbial communities from Kabuno Bay, South-Kivu, Congo - kab_092012_9.5m | ecosystem: Environmental > Aquatic > Freshwater > Lake | place: Democratic Republic of the Congo...
CCCACCAGGAGGTGCTGTTCGGCGCCCCCGGCGAGACCTACACCCTGCGCCACGACACGATCGATCGCTCCGCCTACATGCCCGGCGTGCTGCTGACGCTGCGGCGCGTGCGCGCCCTGGAGGGGCTGATCTACGGCCTGGAGCGGCTGCTCTGAAGACCCGGCTGAACCCGCAGCCGGCCCTGGGGGCGCTGGCCGGCGATCCGCAGCCTTCAGATTCCGGAACGGCGGGGACCCACCGGCCTTCGCAAGCGCCGAAGGCCGAAGGCTGGGCGCTGGGTGCTGGGCGGCAAGCGCTGGGCGCTGAACCAGTGCGTATTGTCGCCGGGCAGTGCCGGCTTTCCGGACCGCCCAGCCGCATGCTGATCCCCGTCTCCGCCGCCGAGCTGAGCCGCCTGATCCCGGCGGTGGCCACCGGTCCCCAGTTCAATGCCTGCAGTGGCCAGCCGCGCAAGCTGCTGCAGCGCCTGCTGATCGCCTTCATCGGCGGGTTGATCTCGCTGCTGATCAGCCAGGCGCTGGCGATGACCAGCCGCTTCGCGCCGGTGATGCTGGTGGTGGGGGTGGTGTTCCTGCTGTATGTGCTGTGGGGGCCGATCCTCGAGGCCGGTCAGCGCAACGCCGCCCTGCGCCGCTACCCGGCGGCGGCGATCTTCGAAGGGGAGGTGGCCGATCTGTTCCAGCGCGATGTGGTGGAGCAGCGGCGCGAGCAAGCGGATCGGAGCGGCCGGCTGGAGCTGGTGGAGAACCGCCGCACCTGGCTGTGCCTGGAGCTGGCCGATGAGGAGGGATACCTGGGCCAGCTGCGCTTCCCGCTGGAGAAGAAGCACCAGCAGATCCGGCCGGGCATGGTGGTGCGCCTGCTGGTGCTGAGCGAGCGGCGTGATTTCAGCCGGATCGGCGCCCTCAGCGATGGCTGGCTGCCGCAGCTGAACCTGTGGGTGGGGGAGTACCCGTACCTGCTGCGGCCCGCCTTCGAGGAGCTCTGCCTGAGGCGGCTGCGCTGACCCCCTGGCCAGAACCGCAACATTGCGTTACACTGTTCACAGATCGCAACGCAACCCATGGCCGCCTCCCCCGCCAACGCCCCCGTCATCCGCGGCGCCACCGTCACCACTGAAGACGGCGGCCGCCTCAACGCCTTCGCCAGCGAGCCCCGCATGGAGGTGGTCAGCGCCGAGAGCGGCTGGGGCTTCCACGAGCGCGCCGAGAAGCTCAACGGCCGCATGGCCATGCTCGGCTTCATCGCCCTGCTGGCCACCGAATTCGCCCTCGGTGGCGAGGCCTTCACCCGCGGTCTGCTCGGCCTCGGCTGAGCCCCTGGCCGCCTGAGCCGCTCCGCTCCCCAATCCCCCTGCCGCAGCAGACTCCGCTGCGGCTTTTTTGTTGTCCTCCCTTGGCCCTGGCCTCCGCTTCCGCCACCCGCCACCACGGCCCCCTGCGGGCTCGCATCCATGGGGCGGGCCCCACCGGCAGCCTGGCGGCCCTGGCCCTGGCCGAGGCCGGCTGGCAGGTGCAGCTGCACGATCCCCTCAACCGCGAGCAACTGCAGGGGCGCAGCCGCGCCTACGCCCTCACCCAGTCGAGCCGTCGCCTGCTGCAGCGGCTCCAGCTCTGGGATGCGCTGCAGCCCGATCTGGCCCCCTTCCGCAGGCTGCAGCTCCAGGATCAGGGCTGCGGGGCCAGCGTGGCATTCACGGCGGCGGATCTGCCGCTGTCGGCTGGATCCGGAGCGGCGCCGGGCCCGATCGGCTGGATCGCCCGCCATGGTCCGCTGATGGCGCTGCTGCTCGAACGCCTGCAGCAGCAGCCGGCCGTGCAGCTGCATCTGGGCACGCCCTCTGCCCCGACCCTGGCGGCGGCCGCAGGGCCGGGGATGGCTGCGCCGGATCCCGAGCCTGTCGATCTGGTGGTGGCCGCCGACGGCCCCGCCTCCCCCTGCCGGCAGGCCCTCGGCATCGGCCGCTGGCGCCTGCCCTACCGCCAGGCCTGCCTGACGGTGCAACTGGAGCTGCGCGGCGACGATGGCGACCAGGCCTGGGAGTTGCTGCGGCCCGAGGGGCCCTTCGCAATCCTGCCCCTGGCGCTGAACCAGGTCCAGCTGGTCTGGAGCGCCCCGGCCGGGCAATGCCAGCGGCTGCAGGCTCTGCCCGATGCCGCCCTGCTGGATCGGTTGGCGGCCCTGCTGCCCGAACCCCTGGAGATCGACGGTCTGCTCGATGCCCCCGCCAGCTTTCCGGTGGCCCTGGAGCTGGCCCGGCGGTTGCACCGCGGTCGCACCGTGTTGGTGGGGGAGAGCGCCCATCGCTGCCATCCGGTCGGAGGGCAGGGCCTGAATCTCTGCTGGCGGGATGTGGAGGTGCTGCATCAGCTGGCCGCACAGGTGCACCAGGGCCGCCTGCCCCTGGCCCGGCTGGGCCGTCGTTACGCCCGCAACCGCTGGCCCGATCTGCTGATCACCCTGCTGGCCACGGATCTGCTCGTGCGCCTGTTCTCCAACCGCCAGCCGCTGCTGCTGCCGCTGCGGCGGCTGGGGTTAGCCCTGCTGGCCCGGTCCCGTCCCCTGCGGCGCCTGAGTCTGTGGGTGATGAGCCACGGCACAGGCCGGCCGGTCGCCTGAGCGACACACTGTGGGCCGCAGCATCCGATCGCGATGGTGATCAGCAGCTCGCCGCAACCGCTTCCCTCCGCGGCGCTGTTGCGGTTCCTGCGCCAGCAGCTGGGCCTCAGCGACAACGCCCTGGAACTTGGCATCAGGCAGGCGCAGCTGGAGCAGGCCCCCCTGGCGGTGGTGCTGTGGCGCTACGGCCTGATCAGCCTGGAGCAGTTCAACCAGCTGCTCGACTGGCTGGACGCTCCGACGTAAGGAAGCTCTGGAAAACCGATCGCGCTCGTGGGCTGCCCCCTGCGGCAACTGGGATCTCCGCGCTCTGACCAGCGCCCTTGAGGGGTTTCCCAGAGGTTCGTTAAGTTCAGTCCAGCCTGAGTCAGTCCAGCCTGAGTCAGATCGGCCTGAGTTGAATCCGGCCTGAGTGCAGACCAGCCCGAGCTGGGCGGTTCGGGCTGGCCCTTCAGCTGTAGGCGATCAGGGCCTCCACCGGCACATGCTGCGGCAGGCGGCTGCGACCCTGCAGCGCCAGCAGTTCCACCACAAAGGCAAACCCCTTCAGGCGCCCGCCGGCCTGCTGCACCAGCTGGCCGCAGGCGGCGGCGGTGCCGCCGGTGGCCAGCAGATCATCAACCACCAGCACCTCCGGGTTGTCGTGGAAGCCATCGGCATGGATCTCCAGGCGATCGCTGCCGTACTCGAGCGAATAATCGATGCCATGCACCACCCCCGGCAGCTTGCCGGGCTTGCGCACCGGCGCGAAGGGCAGGGCCAGGGCGGTGGCCAGGGAGGCACCCACCAGGAAGCCGCGCGATTCGATGCCGACGATCAGATCGGGCTGCAGCCGCTCGCAGATCGCTCCCAGCCGGCAGACCATCGCCTGCCAGCCCTCGGGGTCGCGCATCATCGGCGTCAGATCGCGGAACAGGATGCCGGGCTTGGGGAAGTCGGGCACCTCGCGCACCCAGGCGCGCAGATCCGGATCCGGCAGCGATCCCAGGGGCTCCGGCTGCGGGGCCGGCGCTGGAAGGTCCGCACTGGAGGGGCTGACGCTGGTCATGGGCTGGTGAAGGGTGAAGGCCGCTGATGCAGCTGCCGCGCATCGGCCTCACCGGCGCGGGCCCGGCGGGATGCGGCAGGGTCGGAGGAACTGGCATCATCGCAGTCATGACCCAGGCGAATCTCTCCCCGGCGCCCGCATCTGGATTCGGCGACCCGCCCCCTCAGGGTCCGATCCGGCACCGTGCGGCCGCGGCCCTGTCGCGGCGCGGGATCGAACGGCTCGATCTGCTGCTGCTCTGTCTGGAGGCCCTCGATCTCAATGGCGGTGAGGCCATGGTGTGGATGAGTGAACAGCTCGGCTTCGTCTCGCTGTTCCCCAACCGGGTGGAGCTGTGGAAGCGTCGCTGCCACAATCCGCTGCGTCGCGCCTGCCGCCGCGGCAACCTGTCGAGCCAGGAGAGCGATGCCCTGATCCGCATCCTCTGCCAGATGGCCGATCGGCTCTATCCGATGCTGCGCGCCCTGCTCGCCGGCGATGAACCGGCCGACCTGCAGCGCCAGCGCTGGCAGCTGTTCCAGGACCGCCTCAGCGCCCTGGTGCAGGAGCGCATGAATCCCCGCCGCAGCGGTGTGCAGCAGCTGCTCGACCCCCAGGCCGGCCGGCCGTACCTGGAGGAGCTGATCCGCAGCCTCGCCCTGGCGGCCGGTACGGGCGGTTTCGAGCGGCTGCAGGCCAGCCTGCTCGATGCGGCCGCCTGAGCGATCTCCCCTCAACCCCGATCGCCCCTCTTCCCGATCCGAGCATGCATCGATGAAGCAGATCCTCCGCTACGACCAGCTCAGCTGCCGCCTGCAGGTGGAGGGGTTGCCCGATGTCTCGATCGGTCAGAGCGCCGGTTGCGTCGGCATCATCACCGGCTGGAGCCTGCAGTGGACGGGACGACCGGAGCTGGAGGGGGAGCGCGATCACCTGCTGGCGCTGATGACGGTGATCCTCCCCTATGCCCGCCATCTGGTCAGCGGGCTGCGGCGCTCCTTCCGCGATCCGACCGGGGCGGTGACGGTCGAACCCGACCAGGACCGCCGCCACCGCATCAGTCTGCGCAGCAGCCAGCCGGGCCATCCCGTGCTCACCATCCACCTCGACGATGCCGAGCTGGCCGATCTGGTGCGGGTGATCGATGCCCTGCGGCTCGACCCGCGCCTGCCGCTGCCCCCGGATCTGCTGCCCCGGCCGCAGCCGCTGCGATCCCGCGACCTGGTGCACCGATTGCCGCTGCAGCGGCGTCTGGCCGCACCCCTGGGCGGTCTGGCGGCCGTCAGCCTGGTGGCGGTGCTGTCGTGGCTGGTGCCACCACCACCCCAGCCCCGTCCGGCGAGCACCCTGCCCAGCAGCGGCCGGCCGGCGCCGCCGCGATCCTGAACGATCCAGCTCCGGCGCCTGAACCCCGGGCGGCGGCTGGGCGGCGGCGCCTCAGCTGCGGCGGCCCCTGAACGCGGCGGCGCCTGAGCGCGGCGGCGGCCGGGCGCGGCAGTCGCCTGGGCGCGGTTGTGGACGCTGGCGGTGGCGCCAGGCGCTGGCGACGGTTGCGATGCCGCCTGGATCCCGAGCGGGCGGCGGCGGTTGCTGGCAAGGGCGGCGGGCTGGGGGCGGCCGGCGCCGCGGGGCGGCAGCGGGCCTCGAATTCTGGGCTCGGCTTGACGGCGGACCAGCGGCAGGGAGACTGGAGCATCTCTGCGCTGCATCCATTCATGGCCAAGACCTGGTCGGAACTGCGCCGTCGGGTCGCCCGCCTGGGGGCGGCCCTCGATGTGGTGGTGCGCAGCGATCCGGAGGTGTGCGGCCTGAGCGGCGCCGATTTCCTGCTCACCCTGCACCACGGCGGCCAGGGAGACTGCACCGTCCGGGAGCTGTCCCTGATCGACTGCCCCAACGAGCTGGTGCTGATCGAGTTCGAGCGCTGGATGCGCGGCGCCGGCTACCGGCTGGAGATCTGAGCGGCGCCCTGGAGGCGGCCCGTGCCCGCCCCCAGGCGGGCTGCCGCCAGCGACTGTGGTCGGCGAGGGCAGCCGCTGGGGGCGGGCGCGGACCGGGCGGCCTGGCCACATCCCGGGACTGCAGCCCCGCGCAACCCTCCCGTCCCGTGCCTGGATCGCCGGGCGGGGCCGGGCGGCTCAGGAGGATTGGGCGACCGGCGGCCGGCGGAACAGGCCATCGAGGTAGTGGCGCACCACGGCGCGGTCCTGGCAGCCGTTCTGGAACAGGAAGCCCGCCAGGGCCGCCTGCATGAGGCGGTACTGATCCCACTGGGGATGGAGCCGGATGAATTCACGCATGGCCTCAAACAGGTCCTGGGGCATCTGGTTCTCGATGCTCACGACCAGGGGGGCGGAATCCGGAATCCGGCTCATCGGCAGGGCGGGCAGATCAGCTCCATCACCCCACGGCAACCCCCCGCTCGTCAAAGCCGTGCGCAGCTCCTGGCCTCCCCTGTCTCCAACGCTGAGAATCCAGCCAGGGCAGCCCTTCTCGCCGATTCACCACGCCGCGCTGGCCGGCGTGGATCCCACAGCCGGCCGCAGTCAAGGGGAGAGGCTGTTTTCCCCAGGCAGAGGCCAGAAACGGCTGCCGATGCGCCGCGCGCCCCGAGCGGCTGGGGAAAAAGCGGCGCCAGCTGCTGAAAAAGGCGGATCACCTGGGGAAAAACTGCGGTGCTCAGCATTGGTGATCGTTCCGCGGCGCCACTGCAGCAATCCCGATCAGCCACCCCTGGCGCCTCTGGCTGCAGCGGTGCTACGGGCCTTCTGCTCAGCCCGGGCCTCGCCAGCGGCGGCTGCAGCCAGGCGGCTTTCGGTCAGCTGGCATCGCGCGCGGCCAGGGCCAGCCGCAGGCGATCGAGGGCGGTACCGATGCTCAGGGTCTGGATCCAGGCCCGGCCGCGGCTGCCGCCGCAGTGGATCGCCTCGCTGCGCGTGCCATCGGGACCGGCCACGGCGATATGCACCAGACCCACCGGCTTGCTGTCGCTGCCGCCGCCGGGGCCGGCGATGCCGGTGATCGCCAGCGACCAGCTGCTGCCGGTGAGCCGCTGCACCCCCTCGGCCATGGCACAGGCCACCGGATCGCTCACCGCACCATGGCGCTCCAGCAGCTCGGTCGGCACCCCCAGCAGCTCGCGCTTGATCGCATTGGCGTAGGCGATCACCCCGCCCAGAAATCCATCCGAGGCACCGGGCACCGCCGTCAGCGCCGCCCCCAGCCCGCCGCCGCTGCAGGATTCAGCCACCGCCAGGGTTTCACCGCGGCGGCGCAGGGCTGCCAGCACCACCGCCGCGAGGCTGTCGTCGTCGGTGCCGTAGCAGAGCCGGCCGGTGCGGGCCCGCAGCTCCGCCTCCAGCGGCGCCAGCAGCGCCTGAGCCGCCTCCGGGGTCGCCGCCCGCGCCGTCAGCCGCAGCTTCACCTCCCCGGCGCCGGCATAGGGCGCCACGGTGGGGTTTGCCAACGCCAGCAGATCCTGCACCTGCTCCGCCAGCTGCGATTCGGCCACGCCCCAGAAGCGCAGCATGCGGCTGGCGAACACCCCCGACGCCAACCCCGCCTGCCGCAGCCAGGGGGCGGCGGTGGCCCGCCACATCGCCTGCATCTCGCTGGGCACCCCCGGGAAGGTCAGCAACGTGAAGCCGGGACGCGGACTCCAGATCATCCCCGGGGCGGTGCCGCTGGGATTGGGCAACAGGGTGGCGCCACGGGGCAGCAGGGCCTGGCGCCGCAGCGAGGCCGAGGCCGACCGTCCCCGCTGGGCCAGCTTGGCCTGGATGTCATCCCACACCCCCGGGTATTCCTCCAGGGGCGTCTCAAAGGCGGCGGCAAGGGCCTCGGTGGTCAGGTCATCGGGGGTGGGGCCCAGCCCGCCGGTGGTGATCAGCAGGCTGCAGCGCCGGGAGGCGGCCACGATCTCGGCGATCAGGCGGCCGCGGTTGTCGCCCACCACCGCCTGCCGGTGATGGGGCACCCCCAGACAGGCCAGCTGTTCGGCCAGCCAGCGGGCATTGCCGTTGAGGATGTTGCCCAGCAGCAGCTCGGTGCCGATGCAGAGGATCTCCGCCTCGGCGCCGGCGGGATCGGCGGCACCAGGCGGGTCGGTGGGCGGGCTGGGGAGCGGCATCGGCATCGGCATGGGCATCGGCTTCAGCTCCGCTCCCGCTGCATCCGCTGCCGCGCCAGCACCAGCACGGCGATCAGCACGGCGGTGGCCAGACCGAGCCAGAGAAAACGCAGCTCCGCATCGGCCACCACCAGGGCCAGGGCCGCCAGCCACTGGGTGAAGGCATAGATCAGCACCACGGTGCGGCGATGGCTGAAGCCGGCCCGCAGCAGCCGGTGATGCAGGTGGCGCCGATCGGGATAGAACGGCGAGCGGCCCTCGCGCAGACGGCCCATGATCACCGCCGACATGTCGGCCAGCGGCAGCGACAGGATCAACAGCGGTAGCAGCAGGCTGACGCTGGTGAGCCCCTTGGCCGGGCCGACGATGCTGATCGCCGCCAGGGCGAAGCCGAGGAAGTAGGAACCGCTGTCGCCCATGAAGATGCGGGCGGGGTTGAAGTTGTGGCGCAGGAAACCGAGGCAGGCGCCGGCCAGGGCGGCCGCCAGCAGGCCGGCGGCGGGCTGATGCAGGCTGAAGCTCACCGACAGCAGGCCGATGGCGGCGATGCCGCTGACACCGGCGGCCAGGCCGTCGAGGCCGTCGAGCCAGTTGATCGCATTGGTGATCCCCACCAGCCAGATCACGGTGGCCAGCAGGCTGAAGCCAGCGGGCAGATCCAGCACCGAGCCGCCGGTGAGGCTCGGGAACGGCAGCTCGATCGTGCCGATCCGCACCCCTTCCAGCCAGACCGCCGTGGCCACCAGCAGCTGGCCGAGCAGCCGCGGCAGCGGGGGCAGGGCGAACAGATCATCGGCCAGGCCGATCACGAAGAAGCACAGCGCCCCGGCCAGGGTGGTCCAGATCAGCTGATCCTTCACCGGCGGCAGCTGGTTGAAGCCGCCCAGCAGCCAGGTGCCGCTCAGGGCCAGGCTGAAGCCGATCACAATGCCGACGCCGCCGAGGCGCACCATCGGCCGGGTGTGCTGCTTGCGCGGATCGGGCGCATCGACCAGATCCCAGTGCAGGCCGAGCCGACGCACCACCGGGACGACCAGGGTGGTCAGGATCGCCGCCCCCACCAGGGTGATCAGGGCCGCCGCGTTGGGACTGTAGGCAAGCGTCACGGCTGCGCGCTGGTGATCGGAGAATCCGGTGGGGGTCAGCCCCCTGAGGGGGGCGAGAGGGCTGGGTGATTCAGACGCTCTGCAGCTGACGCTGCGGGCTGTAGAGGGGGAAGCGGGCGCAGAGGGCGGCCACCCGCTCCCGGCAGCGTTGCTCGATGTCGCTGTCGTCCGGATGCAGCAGGCGGTCGGCGATCACCTCCGCCACCTCACGGAAGGCGGCCTGATCGAAGCCGCGGGTGGTGCAGGCGGCGGTGCCCAGGCGCAGACCACTGGTGACGAAGGGCGACTGGGGATCGAACGGCACCGTGTTCTTGTTGGCGGTGATCTGCACGTCGCTCACCAGCAGATCGGCCACCTTGCCCGTCATGCCGATGCTGCGCAGATCCAGCAGCACCAGGTGGTTGTCGGTGCCGCCGCTGACCACATCGATGCCACGCTCGCGGATGCGGGCCGCCAGGGCCTGGGCGTTGCTCACCACCTGCCGGCTGTAGACGCGGAAGTCGGGCTGCAGCGCCTCCCCGAAGGCCACCGCCTTGGCGGCGATCACATGCTCGAGCGGACCGCCCTGGCTGCCCGGGAAGACGGCCTTGTCGAACTGGCGACCGAACTCGGCGTCGCCCGTGAGGATCAGACCACCGCGGGGGCCGCGCAGGGTCTTGTGGGTGGTGGTGGTGACCACATGGCAGTGGGGGATCGGACTGGGATGCACCCCGGCGGCCACCAGGCCGGCGATGTGGGCCATGTCGGCCAGCAGCCAGGCGCCCACCTCATCGGCGATGGCGCGGAAGGCGGCGAAGTCGATCGTGCGCGGATAGGCCGAATAGCCGCAGATGATCAGCTTCGGGCGGTGTTCGAGCGCCAGCTGGCGGATCGTGGCGAAATTGAGCTGCTGGCTCTCCGGATCGACGCCGTACTGGACGACCTTGAACCATTTGCCGCTGACATTCACCGGCGAACCGTGGGTGAGGTGGCCGCCGTGGGACAGATCCATGCCCAGGATCGTGTCGCCCGGCTGCAGCAGCGCCAGAAACACCGCGAAATTGGCCTGGGCGCCGCTGTGGGGCTGCACATTGGCCCAGGCGGCGCCGAACAGCTGGCGGGCCCGCTCGATCGCCAGCTCCTCGATCGCATCGACATGCTCGCAGCCGCCGTAATAGCGCTTGTGGGGCAGGCCCTCGGCGTACTTGTTGGTGAGCACCGATCCCTGGGCTTCCATCACGGCGCGGGAGGCGAAGTTCTCGCTGGCGATCAGCTCCAGGTGGGTCTCCTGGCGCTGTTGCTCCTGCTCGATCAGGGCGGCGATGGCCGGATCCGCGCTGCGGAGGGGGGCCTGGATCGACGCCAGGGCCTGGAGGGATGCAGCGGTGGGATCAGCCATGGCAGCGGGTACACGTGCGCCGATGCTAGGCACCACTCCCGCACGCGCCAGGGTCCGGTGCGGCGCGCTGAATCCAGCTCGAACTCGCCCGCGACCGACGGCGACCGGCGACCGGCGACCGGAGACGACCGGAGACGACCGGAGACGGAGGAGACGGAGGAGACGGAGGAGACGGAGGCGGTGGTGATGGTGGAGGAGGGGGAGGCGGTGGAGGCGGTGGTGATGGTGGAGGTGGAGGTGGCGACGCCCGCGGCGGCCGGGCAGGGCCAGGGCCGCTGCAAAGTGCCGGTTGCGCCAGTCGTCCGCCACGCCGGCAGCATGGATGGGCCTCCGCACCCCAGGCGCGGCGGGGAGTGGGTTGCCCCCTGCGCTTCGTGACCGCAGCCCTCGCGCCGAGTTGGAATCAGCCCTGGGGCGGGGCCGCGGCACCGGGCGGGGCCGCTTCCAAGTTCTGATTGCGCCGGTCGTCCGCCACGCCGGCAGCATGGATGGGCCTCCGCACCCCAGGCGCGGCGGGGAGTGGGTTGCCCCTGCGCTTCGTGACCGCAGCCCTCGTGTCGAGTTGGAATCAGCCCTGGGGCGGGGCCGGGGCACCGGGCAGGGCCGCTTCCAAGTTCTGATTGCGCCGGTCGTGCCTGACACGGGCAGCAGGAATGGACCTCAGCACCCCAGGCGCGGCAAGGAGCGGATTGCTATCTGCGCTGCGGCCGCAGCCCTCGCGCCGAGTTGGAATCAGCCCTGGGGCGGGGCCGCGGCACCGGGCGGGGCCGCTTCCAAGTTCTGATTGCGCCGGTCGTGCCTGACACGGGCAGCAGGAATGGACCTCAGCACCCCAGGCGCGGCAAGGAGCGGATTGCTATCTGCGCTGCGGCCGCAGCCCTTGCGTCGAGTTGGAATCAGCCTGGGGCGGGGCCGGGGCGCCGGGCGGGCCAGCGGCCTCGGCGGCGCCCGGCCATGAAAAAAGCCGCCCTGGTGAGCGGCTGGAACAGCGATACGCGCTTGGAGAGATTCGAACTCCCGACCCTCTGATCCGTAGTCAGATGCTCTAATCCGCTGAGCTACAAGCGCCTGCCTCGCCATTCTCACCGCACAGGGGGGCCATCCGTCAACCAGGCTGGCTGGATCCGCAGCGCTGCCTGTGCGCGGATGCCCCCTCCTTCCCCCCGATCCCTCCGCCCGCATCGCCATGCCGATCCGCTGGTACGGCCCCGCCGATCCCACCGATCCCACCTACCGCCACTTCGAGCGGATCGTGAACCTCACCCTGCACGCCATGGTGTTCGCCGCCTGCAACAGCGGCCTGTGGGTGCTGCAGGGCCTGCGCCACCCCTGGGACCATCTCGGTGCCTTCAGCGGCGTCTGGGCGGTGCTGCTGCTGATCCATGCCAGCGTGGTGATCCGGCTGCGCCCGGCCGCTGCGCTCGCCGCCGATTCCACCTCCACCCCTGCCCCGCAGGAGCCCTCGCCATGACCCTGGACGCCCGCGCCCTCGAGGAGCTCCGCAGCGGGATCGCCGACCGGCTGTACGTGCAGATCGCCGGCTGGCACCTGTATCTCGGCGATGCGGCCCTGGCCGCTCCCCTGGCGATCGAATGTGCCGCCCGCCTCGATCAGGGTGCCGCCGTCTGTGCCCGTCAGGCGCTGGAGGCGGTGCAGGTGCCGATCGGCGGTGGCGCCACCCGGCTGCCCCTGGCCCGCCTGGTGCCCCCCGGTCAGCTGCGCGACCTGGAGGACCTGTTGGAGCCCTTCTGCCGATAGGGTGAGTCCGGATGCGGACGGGTCGTGCTGATCATCGAGGTCACCAACGCCCGCGACGTGGTGCGTCGTCGCATCGGCCAGCTGGGCAGTCGCCTGATCGGCAGGGTGGTCGACGCCGAAGCCCAGGTGGAGAAAGCCCTGATCCAGGAGCTGGAAACCGCCTTCCGCGACTTCGGCATCGAGGCGCGCATCTATTCGGTCGAAGGCCCCCACATGCTCGGCCGCTCCCACCTGGAGATTCCCGTGCAGGTGCGCGACGAGCGGCAGGTGGGGCCCCGCTGACGCAGGCCGGCGATCGCGCGCACCGCATCGCGCCGCACCGCACCGCACCGCCCGCAGATGCCCCTCAGGCCACGGCCCCGGGGCGGTGGCCACGGCGCTCAGCCCGACCCTCAGCCGGTTCTCCCGGGCAGACGGCGGCGCTGCAGCATCGCCAGCAGCTGGCGGACCTCCGGCACCCCGGCGGCGCTGGCCAGCAGGCCGTAGAGGCCCACGGCCAGCGCCGCGCAGAGGCCGTTCTGCAGCAGCAGGCCCCACAGACCCTTCGGCCAGGCCACGCCGCAGGCCAGCCACCAGCAGGCCAGGCCGCCGGCCGTGGCTGCCAGCGCGAGCTTGCCGGTGTCGACCGCCCAGACCCGCAGGGGAAGGCCACCCAGCCGGCGGTGCAGCGCCAGCAGCAGCCCCACGCAGGTGATCAGGTTCACGGCCACCGTGGCCAGCACCAGGCCGGCGGCACCGGCGTTGAGATTCGGAACCTGCAGGCCCCAGCCGGGGGTGGGGCCGCCGGTGAAGGCCCAGCAGAACACGGCATTGAGGCCGATCCCCCCCAGCGACCAGCGGAAGGGGGTGGTGCCGTCGCCCAGGGCATAGAACACACGCACCAGCACATCGCGGGCCAGGTAGGCGGGCATGCCGATGCCGTAGGCCATCAGCAGCTGGCCCACCAGGTCGGCGGCGCCGCGGTCGAAGGCGCCGCGCTGGTAGATCAGCGCCACGATCGGCACCGCCAGCGCCACCATCAGCGCCCCCAGCGGCAGCATCGAGGCATTGGAGAGCATCAGGCCCTGGCGGATGCGGGCAATCAGCTCGGGGCGGTCGTCCGGGGCGGTGAGGCGGGCATACACCGGCAGCAGCGGCACCAGCAGGGCATTGGAGAGCAATCCCAGCGGCGTCTGCACCAGCAGGTTGGCGTAACCGAGGCCGGCCGCCGCCGCCGGCATCCCCGACGCGAAGAACAGCGATACGAACACATTGATCTGCAGCATCCCCGAGGAGAGGGTGGCCGGGCCCATCACCTGCAGCACCTCGCGCACGCCGGGATCGCGCCAGTCCCAGACCAGCTGCAGCTTGTTGAGCCCCTCCTGCGCCAGCGCCGGCAGCTGGATCAGCCACTGCAGCACCGCCCCCAGCGTCGTGCTGGCGGCCAGCACCACCCCGCCGATCAGCACGTTCTGCGGCAGGGCGATCGCATCACCCAGCCGCCACCACAGCATGCCGATGCCGGCGATCACCGCCACGCTGGAGAGCAGCGGGCTCACCGACGGCAGCCAGAACACATCGGCGGCATTGAGCGCCCCGAAGCCGAGGCCGATCAGGCCGGCGAACAGCGCCATCGGCGCCATCCAGCGCAGCTGCAGCACGGCGATCCGATGTCGCTCCCCATCGAGGGCCGGACCGACCAGATCGATCAGCGGATCGGCGAACAGCACCAGCAGCACCGTCACGGCGATCAGGCCGGCCCCGACGATCGTGTTGATCGCCGCCAGCACATGGGCCCCTTCGCTGCGGGGCCGACGGGCCAGCACGCTGACCATGGCGCTGTGGAACGGGCCATTGATGCCGCCCAGCAGGATCAGCAGGAAGCCGGGCAGCACATAGGCGTAGTTGTAGGCGTCGTAGGCGATCCCCACCCCGAAGGCGGCGGCGATCACCTGCTGGCGCACCAGGCCGGCCAGCTTGCTCAGCGCCGTGGCCACCGCCACGATCAGGGCGATGCGGCGCAGCGAACGGCCGCCGCCGGAGCGCTCCGGACCCGGCTCCGCAGGGCTGTGCTGTGGCGTGTCACCCATGCGCTGCGGAACCCCTGATCGAGCCTGGATTCTTGCCTGCCGCGGACTGGGCGCCAGCCGCTCCGGGTCGGTGCCGGCCCTGGATGTGGCATCGCGCCGACTCAGGGGTGCGCCGATGGCCGGCAGCCGACGCGGGCCGGGGAGATTCAGACAGGTCTGCAGGGCGAGCACCCGCCTGTGGTGCCGCAGCCTGCCCCGCCGGCTGAACCGCCCGTCACCATGGCGGCACGCCCCCGCCGTTCTGTGACCGCCATGCCAGCTGCCGCCACGCCTCAGGTTCAGGCGCATGCCGCCGGGGACGGCCGGCCGGTGTGGCCGCTGGCGGACCTGCGCGAGGGCGTGCTGCTCAAGCGCTACAAACGCTTTCTGGCCGATGTGCGCCTCGACAGCGGTGAGCAGGTGATCGCCCATTGCGCCAATACCGGACCGATGACGGGGGTGCTGCTGCCCGGCGGTCGCGTGCGGCTGCGCCACGATCCCTCCCCCAGCCGCAAGCTGGCCTGGACCTGGGAGCAGGCGCAGGTGCCCGGCGTCGGCGGCGAGCCGGTGTGGGTGGGGGTGAACACGGCCCTGCCCAATCGGCTGGTGCGGGCCACGATCGAGGCGGGCTGCCTGGAGCCCTGGCTGGGGCCGATCGGGACGATCCGGGCTGAGGTGCCCTACGGCGAGGGGCATCGCAGCCGCATCGACCTGCTGCTCACCCCGGCGGCGACGGCGGCCGATCCACGCCCGATCTACGTGGAGGTGAAGAACACCACCTGGAGCGACGCCAGCCTGGCCCTGTTCCCCGACACCGTCACCGAGCGGGGTCAGAAGCATCTGCAGGAGCTCACGGCCCTGCTGCCCGGGGCGCGGGCGGTGCTGCTGCCCTGCCTCTCCCGCGCCGATGTGGATCGGTTCGCACCGGGCGACCGGGCCGATGCCCGCTACGGCGAGCTGTTCCGCCGGGCCCGGCGGGCGGGGGTGGAGGTGCTGCCCTGTCGCTATCGCTTCACGGCCGCGGCGATCAGCTGGCTGGGGCTGGCCGCTGTGGAGGATCGGCAGCCCTGAGGCGGGACCCATAGAGTCGCAGCAGCCGGAGCCTCAGCCGTCGTGGACACCCGATCCTTCAAGCGATCCCTGCACCACTCGGAGCGCTACAACCGCCGTGGCTTCGGTCTGGGCGAAGAGGTGGCCGGCAGCCTGCAGACGGCCTATCAGAGCGATCTGATCGCCAGCCTGCGCACCCACGGCCACGAGCTGCGCGAGGGGCGCCTGACGGTGCGGCTGGCCGAGGCCTTCGGCTTCTGCTGGGGCGTGGAGCGGGCGGTGGCAATGGCCTATGAAACGCGCCGCCATTACCCCAGCGAGCGGATCTGGATCACCAATGAGATCATCCACAATCCTTCGGTCAACGACCATCTGCGCGCCATGGATGTGCGCTTCATCGCCGTGGAGGATGGCGTCAAGGACTTCTCTGAGGTGGGTCCGGGGGATGTGGTGATCCTGCCCGCCTTCGGGGCCACGGTGCAGGAGATGCAGCTGCTCAATGAGCTCGGGTGCCACATCGTGGACACCACCTGCCCCTGGGTGTCGAAGGTGTGGAACACGGTGGAGAAGCACAAGAAACATGCCTTCACCTCGATCATCCACGGCAAGGTGAAGCACGAGGAGACCCTGGCCACCAGCTCGTTTGCCGGCACCTATCTGGTGGTGCTCGATCTGGCGGAGGCGCAGATGGTCTGCGATTACATCCTGGGCCGAGGGGATCGCGAGGCCTTCATGGCCCATTTCGCCCGCGCCTGCTCACCCGGCTTTGATCCCGACCGCGACCTGATCCGGCTGGGGGTGGCGAACCAGACCACCATGCTCAAGAGCGAAACCGAGGAGATCGGCCGATTGTTTGAGCGCACGTTGCTGCAGCGCTTCGGGCCGGTGGATCTCAACCAGCATTTCCTGGCCTTCAATACCATCTGTGATGCCACCCAGGAGCGCCAGGATGCGATGTTCTCCCTGGTCGATGAGCCGCTTGATCTGATGGTGGTGATCGGCGGCTTCAACTCCTCGAACACCACCCATCTGCAGGAGATCGCCGTCAGCCGCGGCATCCGTTCCTTCCACATCGACACGCCGGAACGGATCGGTCCGGGCAACCGGATCGAGCACATGCCTCTGGGCGGCTCGCTGCAGCTGGAGCAGCCATTCCTGCCCGATGGTCCGATCCGGGTGGGGATCACCTCGGGGGCCTCCACCCCGGACCGGGTGGTGGAGGACGTGATCCGGCGCCTGATCGACCTGAGCGCCGCCTGAGCTGGGCTTTAGATTTGCTTTCGGTTCCCGGCTGCAGGGTACCGTCCCCCTCCCTCTGCTCAGCCCTCGCTTGTCCCCTCTGGCCACGCTGTCCGGGGCCGCTGCCGGCGGTCGGCCCCACGGCCTCCTCTGCTCCGAGCCCAGTTCCGCCGCAGCATCACCCCACGGCCATCGCGTGACGGAAGATCCCTCTCCTTCCACCTCCCCCGCCGCCAGCCCGCTGCGCGAGCGCGATGATCCGCGGGTGCATCGCTATGCCAGCGCCTTCGCCGACCGGATGGAGATGCGGGCGCCGCCGGCCGTGGTGGCGGGCTATCTCGACCGCCACGAGGGCTGGTTTCGCCGCTGCGCTGCCCCGATGGCGGTGGAGCCCCTGGGGCTGAATGGCTATGTGCTCACCCTGGGCCGCTTCGGTAATTTCGGCTTCGAGGTGGAACCCACCATCGGCCTGGAGCTGCTGCCCCAGGCGGAGGGGGTGTATCGCATCCTCACCCGGGCGATCGCCCAGTCCGACACCAGCCTGGGCGATCTCTACGACGTGGACTTCAACGCCTCGCTGCGGCTGGAGGAGGACAACAGCGGCCAGGACTCGCCTGAGCCGGGCGCAGCGCTGGCGCCGCAGACCCTGGTGCTCTGGCAGCTGGATCTGGTGGTCTGGATCCGCCTGCCGGCGGTGATCAATCTGCTGCCCGATACCCTGGTGCAGAGCAGCGGCGACCGGCTGCTGCGTCAGATCGTGCGCCAGATCTCGCGGCGGCTCACCTGGAAGGTGCAGGAGGATTTCCACGCCAGCCACGGCATCGCCTGCCCGCCGCGACGCCGCGCTCAGTTCTGAACCCCTGAGGTGGCCTGCTGAATGCCGGCGGGGGTCCGATCGCAGCGTTGGTTCAATCGGGCAGGAACACCAGGGCGATGCCGTTGTTGCAGTAGCGCTTGCCGGTGGGCCTGGGGCCGTCAGCGAACACATGGCCCTGGTGGCCACCGCAACGGCGGCAGTGATATTCGGTGCGCGGCACGATCAGCTTGAAATCCAGCCGGGTGGCGATCGCTTCCGGCAGGGCCTGCCAGAAACTGGGCCAACCCGTGCCGCTGTCGTATTTGGCGTTGGCGGAGAACAGGGGCAGGCGGCAGCCGGCGCAGGCATAGCGGCCGGGGCGCTTTTCCGTCGCCAGTGGACTCGAGAACGGCCGCTCCGTACCCTCCTGGCGCAGCACGGCGTAGGCGGCGGGGCTGAGCCGGCGCCGCCACTCGGCCTCGCTGAGCGTCCAGCTGGGGTCCGTGGCGGTGGCGGCAAGCACCGGCCGCTCGACCAGGAAGGGGAGCAGCGCCGCCAGGGGGGTGGGCAGGCGGCGGATCAGCAGCTGCAGCAGACCGCGACGGGGCAGGGGCATCGGCAGCGGATTCAGCGGGGGGAAAGCATCGGTTCAGCCCAGCCAGCCGGCGCTGAGCACGACGGCCAGCCCCAGGAACAGGGTCAGCAACGTCCAGGTGATCCGATTGAGGGTGTTCTCGGCGCTGCGGGCACTGGTGAACATCGAGCCGCCGCTGGAGGCCAGGCCTCCCATGCCATCGCCCTTGGGGCTGTGGAGCAGAACACTGACCACCAGCAGCACGCCGCTGAACATCCAGATCGTGGCAAGGATGGTCCTGAGCATGGCGACTGGAGAGGCGAATTCAGGTTAGCGGCCCAGCCCCAGCCCCCAGCGCCCGCAGGCCCGCAGGCCCGCCCGCCCGCCCGTCGGCCCGTCGGCCGCGTGGTCTGCAACGGCGGCTGAGCCGGGCGCTGGCGCAGAAGCCAGGGCTGTGGAGGCCGGAAGCGGCGAGCCGCAGCCGCCTGGCCTGGCGGGGGCACGGGCAGGCCGCCCGGGCCGAGAGCGCGGCCAGCTGCTGGGCTGCCACGGCTGGGCCAGGCTGAAGCGACCTGCGCCCAGCCCGATGTCGAGCTCGACCCTGCCGCCGATCGCTGGCCGTGAGGCGGAGATCCTGCAACTGATGCAGCAGCAGCAGCCCGTGTTTCTGCCGCGCACATCGCTGAAGCTGGAGGAGTTCCGGTCGGCCTTCGCCTGTGCGTTGCACATGCATCAGCCCACGATCCCGGCCGGGGCGCAGGGGGAATTGATTTCCCATCTGCAGTGGATGCTGGAACATCCGGGCGAAGGCGATAACCACAACGCCGAACCCTTCGCCCAGTGCTATAAGCGCCTTGCCGAGATCATCCCCCAGCTGCTGGCGGAGGGCTGTCGGCCGCAGATCATGCTCGATTATTCCGGGAATCTGCTCTGGGGGTTCGAGCAGATGGGCCGCCACGACATCCTCGAGGCTCTGCGCAGGCTGACCTGTGATCCCGCCCTGCAGCCGCATGTGGAGTGGCTCGGCAGCTTCTGGAGCCATGCGGTGGCGCCCTCCACCCCGATCCCCGATCTGAAGCTGCAGATCCTGGCCTGGCAGCAGCATTTCGCTGCCCTGTTCGGCCTGGAGGCCCTGCAGCGGGTGCGGGGATTCTCTCTGCCGGAGATGGCACTGCCCAATCATCCCGACAGCCTGCATGCCCTGGTCAAGGCCCTGAGGCAGTGCGGCTACCGCTGGCTGCTGGTGCAGGAGCACAGCGTCGAGAATCTCGACGGGTCCGGGCTCAGACAGGCTCAGAAGTACAGCCCCAACCGTCTGGTGGCCCGCAGCGGCAGCGGTGAGATCGCCACGATCACCGCCCTGATCAAGACCCAGGGCTCCGATACCAAACTGGTCGGACAGATGCAGCCTTACTACGAGGCTCTGGGCCTGGGACGGCAGCCGCTGGCCGGCATCGAGATTCCATCGCTTGTGCTCCAGATCGCAGATGGGGAGAATGGTGGTGTGATGATGAATGAGTTTCCGCCGGCCTATGGGCAAGCCCATCGGCGGCTCGCCGCCAGCGCTGCTGATCCCGACGGTACGGTAGCTGTTCACGGCACGGAATATCTGGAGCTGCTGGAAGCCGCCGGGCTGCATGCGGATCAGTTCACACCGATTCAGGCCGTGCAACAACACAAGCTCTGGCAACAGCTGGAGGGTTCCACCACGCCGGAATCATTGCAGCATGCCATCGCAGCATTGCAGGCCAGGGATCCGCAGTTCTCGATGGCCGGCGCCTCCTGGACCAATGACATCAGCTGGGTGGAGGGCTATGCCGATGTGCTGGAGCCACTGCAGCGGCTCAGCGCCCGTTTCCACGCTTGTTTTGCAGCACGGCTGGACGCTGATCCGCGGATCAGCGGCAGCCGTGTGTATCAGGAGGCGCTGCTACCTCTGCTGTTGCTGGAGACGAGCTGCTTCCGCTACTGGGGACAGGGCACCTGGACCGACTATGCCAAGGAGATCGAACGGCGCGGCTCGGATGCGATCACGCGGGCCATGCAGGAGCTGCACAGTGATCCGAATTCACGCTGATCCGTGGGTGCGCTGGCCGCAATCCAGCGCTGCGGCAGGCCCAGGGCCAGGGGGGTCCCGCAGGGCTGATTCAAACTCGGCGCGTGGGCTGCGGCTGCAGCGCAGGGGGCAACACGCCCCCGGCAGTGCCTGGGGTGCTGAGGCTGCTTGATCACGCCCGCGTCGCGCACGCCTGGCGCAACGCAACCGGCACTTTGCAGCGGCCCTGGGGGTCCCCGCTCACCACCATGCTTTCGGCCACTGCCTGTTGGAGGCAGCCCTGTCTCGCCCCCTGACCCAGGGCTGCCTCAAAGGCGAGATCTCGGCGCGGAACTGCGGCTCACGGACAGGCGGTCGCAGGATCAAGCGCTGTCGACGCCTGAATCTCCGCCGAGAAGACGCAATCCTTGTGGCGGACTTTCAGAGGCTGTATGTAAAGAGATTTGAAGATATGCAAAATTGTGCGATGGTGGGGTGATGCGATGATGCGTCGTTGCTATTTGTCCAGAAACCTTGGTATAGGCAG
>Ga0172372_10004312_pt1 | contig 20302 bp, 16 predicted proteins | sample LakKiv5m_2_FD_114544 | JGI IMG/M metagenome (GOLD analysis project Ga0172372, IMG submission 114544) | Freshwater microbial communities from Kabuno Bay, South-Kivu, Congo - kab_092012_9.5m | ecosystem: Environmental > Aquatic > Freshwater > Lake | place: Democratic Republic of the Congo...
AGTTCCCATCAGCGGGAATTCCCGTCTGCCGTCGTCTCACCCGGCGGAACACAGCACGCCCGCCGGAAACCAGCGAGCCGTTGGTTGCAGACCTCCGGCGGTTCTGTCATATTCCCAGAGCGGTTATCCGTCCTGGGGGCTTGCAGCTGCTCAGGGATCTGGCTCCTTGATTTCACTTGGGTAAGTCAGTCATGATTTTAGGTGTTCAGTCCATCGCTGATTTCCTTGCGGGGATCACCGAAGCGATTGCTCCGGGTAAGGGGCTGCAGTATGTGCTGGCTGCCGTGATTCACGCGGTGCTGCTGGTGCATGCCTTTGCGTTGTCACCGGCCGTGTTTATCTGGCTTGAGCGCAAAGTGGCAGGTCGTATTCAGGACCGTCTCGGCCCGACTCGTGTGGGCGGTCTGTTCGGCTGGCTGCAGTCGCTGGCGGACGGGATCAAGCTGGTGCAGAAAGAAGACCTGTGTCCTCCGGCGGCAGATTCCCTGCTCTTCCGGTCTGCTCCTTACTTCGTCTGCGTCGCCTCTTTTGCGGCCTTCATGGTGCTGCCCTTTAGTCACGGCTGGGTGGCGGTTGCGGCCGACTGCGGTTTGTTCATCATTCTGGCAATTCTGTCGCTCGAGGTGTTCGGAATCATCATGGCCGGCTATTCCAGCGGATCCAAGTGGTCGCTGTTTGGCGGGATGCGTGAAGCGGCTCAGATGGTCAGCTATGAAATTCCTCTGGCTATCTGTGCTCTGGTGCCCGTGATTGCTGCGGGATCGCTGAATCTTGGTGAGATTGGCGGAATGCAGCGGGGCGGAATTCAGAACTGGTTCATCTTTCACAATCCTTTCGCCTTCATTGCTTTCTTTGTGTACTTCGTGGTGGCGACAGCCAGCTGCAAGCGTGCTCCGTTTGACCTTGCGGAAGCCGAAAGCGAGCTGGTGGGTGGTTTCCATACAGAATACAGCGGGATTCGCTGGTCGTTCTTTTTCATGGGCGAATATGCCAGTATGTTTGCGGTCTGCGGGATCGCTTCGATTCTGTTTCTGGGTGGCTGGAACACCGGAATTCCTCCGCTGGACGACGCCCTGTATGCGGCTCGTAATGCCGGCGCCGCCGGTCAGGGTTCAGTGATTGTGGGTTATCTGGCCAATGTGCTGGGTTTGCTGGTGTTTGTGTCGAAGGCCTCCGTGGGTGTCTTTGTGCAGATCTGGCTCCGCTGGACTTTGCCTCGACTGCGAATTGACCAAGTAATGACCACCTGCCTGAAGTATCTGACTCCCATCAGCTGTTTTTTGTTCCTTGGAGCGACGCTTTGGCCATTGTTGCTGGCGACTGCGGCGCAGCGTTCGACGTGGACACCTGAGGCTCTGGGGGTGCGGGCGGCTGCAGAGATTCGCGAGTCGGCGGCGGCGACAGCCGTTCCTGCCGCTGCGGCGGCACAGCCGGTGGCCGGCAGTGCAGTGCAGGCTCGGCTGGACGCCACGACTGAGGGGGCTGTGCAATGAGTAGTGCTCTGATGTTGTCTGCGGCTGCAGCGCCTGGCGGCAGCGTGCTCTTTGTGATCTTTGCTCTGGCGGCCTGTTTGTGTGCAGTTGCTGTGGTGGCCGCGCAGACTGTGGTCAGAATGGCGTTTTGGCTGGTGCTGTCGCTGGGCAGTACAGCGGCCTTGTTCTTCCTTGCTGATGCCGACTTCGTGGGGGCTGCCCAGTTGTTGATTTACGTGGGCGGGACGCTGGTGCTGCTGGTCTTCGGCGTGATGCTGACTGCCAGTGGTCCTTACTTGAAGATTGCAACCTCGCCTGGCGAAATAATTCTGGGTGCTGTGGTTGCTCTGCTGTTTCTCTGCGTCGTAGTGGCCAGCATCAGTGGTGTTTCGTGGCCTGAGCCTCAGGTCGCCGACGCTGGTGCGCTGCAAACGACTGCCGGGAATACTCTGCGTCCCCTCGGGCTGGCCTTCCTTGGGACTCGTCCTGATCAGGATCTGGCTGACGGCGATCAGTTGTCTCCGGGGTATCTGCTGCCCTTTGAGATTGTGTCGATTCATCTCCTGGTGGTGTTGATTGGTGCGGCCTATCTGGCTCGAGCAAAACGTCGGGCAGTGGGAACCTGAAGGGGCTTTCGGGTTATGAGTCTGAGTGCATATCTGCTGGTGGGTGCTGTGTTGTTCGTCTGCGGCATAGTCTGCATGGCGACCAAGCGGAACGGCATTGGCGTATTGATGGGTGTCGAGCTGGTACTGAACGGAGCGAACGTCAACTTTGTGGCGTTCTCGAAGTACACCCAGCTGGGTCTGGACGGCCAGATCATTTCCCTGTTTGTGATTGTGCTGGCGGCTGCCGAGGCTGCTGTGGCTTTGGCGATTGCTTTGAATTTCTACAACAACCATCTGACCATCGATGTGGACCGAGCCAGCAAGCTGAAAGGCTAGTCTGTGCAGGTCTGTGGTGATTGTTGAATGGATTTTTCTTCCCGTAGTGTGCCTGGATAACCCATGGTCGGCGAGACGCTTCGAAACCTGTTGTTGATCGCATGGCTGCTGCCTCTGTGTGGTTTCGCCGTCGAGATCTTTGGCGGATTCTGGGGCAGCCGTCGCAGCCGGGTGGCTGCGTGGCTGGCGGTTGGCTGCATTGCGACCGGATTTGTCTGCAGTGCCAGTGCGCTCACCATTTGGGGCAATTCGAACGGCTGGGCAGTGCTGCATCGCGGCGGCCACCACGAAGCTGACGCGGCAGACGCTCATGTCGCCCATGACGCCCCGCAGACGCCTTCCCCCGAGGCTTTGGCTGCCGCTGATGCTCATGCGGCTGATGCTCACGCCGCTGAAAAGCCTGCTGAAGCTGCTCCGGCGGTGACCGCCGAACCAGCTGCCTCAGCCCCCAAGGCAGACCACCACCAGCATGATGCTCACCAGCACCCCGGACAGCCGCAGACGGCCTTCTCGGGGACTCTGTATCGGCTCGCTGCCTTCGGCGGCCTGGAACTGTCGCTTGATTATTACATCGACAGTCTGACTCTGGTGATGTTCACGATGGTCACCTTTATTGCCACGTGCATTCATCTGTTCGCGATTGGTTACATGTCGGAAGAGCTGACAGACGAGTATGTGGACCATCATGCTCACCTGCGAAACGGCCATCATGTGCATCGGCCTGGTCGATTCTATCGGTTCTTTGCTTTCCTGTCGCTGTTTTGCTTTTCGATGCTGGGGCTCGTGCTAGCGGGCAACATTTTCCAGGTCTTCATCTTCTGGGAACTGGTCGGTATCTGCAGTTTCCTGCTGATTGGTTTTTACACCGAGCGCAAGTCAGCCAGCACTGCGGCGAACAAAGCGTTCATTATGAACCGCGTGGGGGACTTCGGGTTCCTGATTGGTCTGATGGTACTGTGGACGTATTTTGGTACGTTCAAGTTTGCGGACACGGTGGATGCTGACGGACATGTGGTGCAGGCCGGATTGTTCCAGATGTTGCCTCGCGGTGCTGACGGCAATGTGATTATGAACGCCGAGAACGGCGAGGTGCAGATTGGCAGTGCAACCGCTGCGAATCCGACGAACCGGCATGCGACGATTCCTTACGCATTGCTGGTCCTCGCGGGGCTGGGGGTATTTGCCGGCTGTATCGGCAAGAGTGCTCAGTTTCCGCTGCAGACCTGGCTGCCGGACGCGATGGAGGGGCCGACCCCGGTCAGTGCTCTGGTGCATTCCGCGACGATGGTGGCTGCGGGGGTATATCTGACGGGTCGATTCTACCCGATGTTTGTGCAGGAAGTGCTGCTGACGATTGCCTACATCGGCTGCATCACTGCCTTCGTGGCAGCGACAATTGCGATTGTGGCGACTGACATCAAGAAAGTTCTGGCGTATTCGACGATCAGCCAGCTTGGTTACATGATGCTGGGGCTCGGGGTATTTGGCTGGGGGGCCGGCCTGTTCCACCTGGTGACTCATGCCTTCTTCAAGTCCCTCATGTTCCTCTGTTCCGGCAGCGTGATTTACGGTTGCCATCATGAACAGGAGATGCCGAAGATGGGTGGCCTGTGGCGCAAGATGCCCATCACCGCATTTACGATGCTGGTCGGTGTGATGGCGATCGCTGGTCTGGCGGTGCCTGGACTGGTTGGTCCGGGGTTTGGGCAGCTGTTTGCGTTCTCGGGTTTTCATTCCAAGGACGCAGTGGTAGCCACGGCTCTGGCCTTTGTGCAGGCCAATCCCTCCCACTTCCTCCTGTTCATTCTGCCGCTGATTACCGCGGGTGTGACAGCGTTCTACATGTTCCGTCTGTGGTTTTACACTTTTGCCGGAACTCCTCGCGATCACCACGTCTATGATCACTGCCATGAGTCTCCACTGATAATGACGGGCCCGCTGATGGTTTTGGCGGTGCTGGCGGCTTATTGTGCGTGGGGTGGTGAAGAGGGGCGTTTGTATCTGCTGATCACTGGTGACCAGCCGGCTTATGTTGCCCATGGTATTCCGGTGGCGGGTGCATCTGGATTGACGATGCCTGGCCATGATGCGGTGCATGCTGTGCACCATCAGGCTGGTACTTACGCTTTGATTGCGGCGTTCAGCGGCACATTTCTCGCGTGGCTGCTGTACGGATCGGGCAAGGTGGATGTTGCGGAAATTCGGCGTCAGTTGTCTGGTGTGCATGGATTTCTGGCTAATAAGTGGCATTTTGATGAGCTGTATGATGCTCTGTTCATGCGACCGACGCACATCGTGGGGCGTTTCTGTGCATCGATTGACCGTCTGATTTTTGACGGGATTTTGCACGGGGCTGCTGGTGCCACTGTACTGGTGTCGAAGTGGGACCGGGCGTTTGACGAAACGGTAGTGGACGGGCTGGTGAATCTGCTGGGCAATGCCACGTGGTCGGCGGGTAACTGGCTGAAGGTGCTGCAGACGGGTCGTCTGCGGCAGTATGTGATGTTTATTGTGGCCGGTGTGGTAGCGTTGTTCGGCGTCTTGCTGGCCACGTTCCCTCGCTGAGTTCTGGCGTTGATCAGGAAGTGATCGGGACAATCCCTTAGTTTGCGGCATGTGACCATGAATCCTCTTTTTCTGCTGTCAATTTTGATCTTTCTGCCGCTGGTCGGTGCAGCCTTGCTGCTGATTTTTGACGAGAGGAACGCGGATGCAATGCGATTCTGGTCGCTGGGCGTCACGCTGCTGACCTTCATTTTCTCGATTGTGCTGTGGTGTCAGTACAACCCGGCGGACGGAATGCTGCTGGCGGATGTGAAGGAGTGGGTGCCGAGCTGGAACATCTACTACCGGCTGGGTGTTGACGGAATCAGTCTGCCACTGGTGGTGCTGACCGGTCTGGTCAGTACTTTGGCCATGGCAGCCAGCTGGAGTATCACGAAGCACGTTCGTGGTTATCTGATTCTGTTCCTGATGCTTGAGGCCGGAATGATGGGAGTTTTCCTGTCGCTGGACTTCTTCCTGTTTTACGTCTTCTGGGAAGTGATGCTGCTGCCGATGTACTTCCTGATTGGTGTCTGGGGAGGTCCTCGCAAGGAATACGCAGCCATCAAGTTCTTCCTGTATACGTTGGCGGGCAGCGTGCTGATGCTGATCGCAATGCTGATGTTTTACTTCGCCAGCGGTTCGCAGGCTGACAGCTTCAACCTTGTCGCTCTGGCTCGCAAGGCGTCCGAGGGTGGCCTGATGGCGCCGGGGACGCAGATCACTGCCTTCCTGCTGTTGTTCATCGGTTTTGCGATCAAGCTGCCGGCGTTTCCCGTGCATACCTGGCTGCCTGATGCTCACGTGGAAGCTCCGACGCCCATCAGTATGATCCTTGCGGGTGTGCTGCTGAAGATGGGTGGTTACGGGATTATTCGGATTGCATTCCCTCTCTGTCCTTATGGTGCTCAGTACTGTGCCTGGGGTCTGGTGGCGATCGGGGTGGTCAGCATTATTTACGGTGCCTTTGCAGCACTGGCTCAGACGGACTTCAAGCGTCTGGTGGCATACAGTTCTGTCAGTCACATGGGGTATGTTCTGTTGGGTCTGGCGATCTGGAAGATCAACGAGACAACTGGCGAGACGATGAATTCGGACTACTGGCAGATGGGTCTGAACGGTGCGATGTTCCAGATGATTGCTCACGGAATTTCATCCACCGGGATGTTCTTTATGGTGGGTGTGGTGTACGACCGCGTTCATCATCGTGATCTGAACAAATTTGGTGGTTTGATGGGACTGATGCCGCTGTACAGCGGTCTGGCAGCCGGTTTGTTCTTTGCGGGTCTGGGTCTGCCCGGTCTTTGCGGTTTTATTGGTGAAGTGTTTGTCGTGATCAGCACCTGGAGCTTCAGTCCAATGCTGGCTGTGATTTCGGCTGCCGGTGTGATTTTGACGGCCGGATATATTCTGTGGGCGATGCAGCGTGTGTATTTGGGTGCTGAGTATCGTGGTCCACATCCGGAAGCGTTGTCTCCCAGCAATGGTCGTGAAAACGCTGTCGCTGCGATTCTGCTTGGTCTGGCGATTGTGCTGGGTGTTTATCCGGCTGTGTTGTTTGATGTGATGGAACCATCGATCAAGGCTATGGCGACGGCGACTGCCGAGGGATATCGGCATTCCCACGCTGCAGCTCAGGCTGCTGCGGGTCAGGCCCAGGCGGCTCTGGATCGCTGATGTATGCTGGCGTGCGGGCGGCTGTTTTCTTCTCCTGAACTCTGTCTTTAAGTGCTGCAATGCTGTTTTCCCAGCTGATTCAGAAGCTCATTCAGGACACGACCGAGAAATCTCTGCCGTTGTTCAGCGTAGAGCTGTGTCTGTGTGTCACGATCGTGCTGCTGCTGCTGGTGCGGCTGTTCAGTGCGGACAGGCTGTTGCCGGCTTGCGTGGTGGCTGTCATTGGAGCGGCTGCTGCGCTGGCCTGTTCGTGGCTGCAGTATCGCGAACTGTACGGAGTGCAGGAGCCGGTTTCGACAACGTTCTTTACCGGCATGCTGGTGCATGATTCGTTCACAGTGTATTTCCGCGCGTTTCTCAGTTTGTTTCTGCTGCTGACGGTGGCCTTGACCAGTCTGACGGGGATTCCGGACGAAGAAGATTCTCCTGACTTTTATTCGCTCCTGTTCGGTGCGACTATTGGCATGATGATGATGGCCAGTTCAAACAGCCTTTTGATGCTGTTCCTGTCTGTTGAGATGGCCAGTGTGCCCAGCTATGCGATGGTCGGTTTTCTGAAGGGGCGGAAGCCGTCCAGCGAAGCGGCTTTGAAGTACGTGGTTTATGGTGCTGGTGCAGCGGGTGTAATGCTGTACGGCATCAGTTTGCTGGCGGGAGTGCTGGGGACTGCCGACATGGGTCTGCTGGCTGAGCGACTGGCTGCTGCTGCCGCTGGAGGATCTGGTGGACTGGGTGATCCGGAGGTTCGTACGGCGTCGCTGGGTATTCTGCTGATCATGGTTGGGCTGGCGTTCAAGCTGTCTTTGGTGCCATTTCATTTTTGGTGTCCGGATGCGTTTGAAGGGGCTTCAGCTGAGGTTGCCGGCTTTCTGTCTGTGGCATCGAAGGCGGGTGCCTTTGGTCTGCTGGTGCGACTGTGTGTGTCATTGTCGGGTGCTGAAGGTACTGGCCCGCTGATGACTTCCTTTGGGCTTGGTTTGGGCTTTGTTGCCTGTCTGACGATGACGCTGGGAAATTTGGCCGCTTACGGCCAGAACAATCTGAAGCGTATGCTGGCTTACTCCACCATTGCTCATGCGGGCTACATGGTCATGTCAGTGGCTGCGATGCTGGTGATGTCCAGCAGCTCAGCCGGAGCGGCCAGTGCTGCTGAGGTGACTCGGTCTTTGGAAGGTCTGCTTTACTACCTGTTCGTTTACATGTTTATGAATCTGGGTGCATTCGCGGTGATTGCCCTGGTGCGGAACTACACGTTTGGTGAGACGCTGGATGATGTGCGCGGGCTGATCAGCCAGAGTCCGACGTTGTGCGTGGTGATGCTGATTTGCATGTTCAGTCTGGTGGGTCTGCCGCCGTTTGGCGGGTTCATTGGCAAGTTCTTCATTTTTGCATCGACTCTGAAGTCGGCTGAGACTGAGCCGTTCATGTATGTGGTGCTGGTGTGTGGTGGTTTGAACACGGTCTTCAGTCTGTTTTATTACATTCGGGTTTTGCGAGTGATGTTCCTTGAGGCACGTCCCGCGGATGCTCGACCGGTACCGCTGCCATTTGCATCATGGGAATCGGCCTTCACGCTGACGCTGGCAGGTTTTGTGCTGCTGTTGGGTGTGGCTCCGTACGTGATGAGCACGACTGCCAACACGGCTGCTCAGTCGCTGGCATTCTTCAACTGAGTATTGGAAAGATGGACTGGGTTATGGCGTCGGATGCAACGAATCAGCTGCTGAATGGTGTTCTGATTCAGATGTCTCGCAGTCTGCTGCAGTATGCGTCTGAGGCATCGATGTGGGTGCGTGCAGAGGCGGCATCAGCGGCTGGCAAGCTTGAGGCGGTTGCTCAGCGTCAGCGTGACGCGGTTGGGCGTCTGGCTTTGCTGCTGGATGGCAGGGACTTCGCCGTTGATTTTGGCAGCTTTCCGACGGAATACACGGATCTGCAGTTTTTGGCACTTAAATCTCTGGTGTCCGGTATGATCAACGGCCAGCAGAAGATTTGCGAGGCAGCCCAGTCTGTGCTGGTGCAGCTGCAGTCAAGTGGGGACTCACAGGCTGCCGGCCTGCTTGGTGAGATTTTGGCGGGCCAGCGAGGAATTGAGGCTGAGCTGAAGGCTCTGGCCGGGACGCTGTAGGTCACTCGGGTCCGTTTGCGTTTTCCGCAGCTCGGGCTTTCCGGCACAGGATACGTCCTTTGCGCCGTGGCCCCCGTATCTCTGCAGCACTGAGGTGCGCGGGTACTTTGCAGACTTTTGGTCTCACGCCAGGCTGCGAGGCCGCTGAGGGAGACCCAAGGGGGCCATGGACAGTACACAGGCGAGCCGCGGACGGAAGTCCGCGGGTGCGGGCGTACTGTAGCATCGCGGCTGGCACGCCCGGGGGCAGCCCGATGCAGGCGGTTTAACATGGTGTGTCCCCAGCACCCTGTCCCCCATCACCCCTCCGCAAAGTGCTGTGTCCCCAGCACCAAAGTGGTGTGTCCCCGCCCAATGACCGCCTCCAATCGCCTGTGCGTGCAGTAGTTCGTAGTACCGGCTTCAGCCGGAAACGAGTCCCGAGAAAGCCGTCTTCCGCCACGGATGAACACCGATTTTCACGGATAAACGCCTTAATTCAATGTGGTGTGTCCCCAGCACCAAATTCAATCGCCACCCCCTGCACAGTGGACAGTGGTCAGGCGAGCCGCGGACGGAAGTCCGCGGGTGCGGGCGTACTGTAGCATCGCGGCTGGCACGCCCGGGGGCAGCCCGATGCAGGCGGTTCAAAGTGGTGTGTCCCCAGCACCCCGTCCCCTATCACCCCCACACAAAGTGCTGTGTCCCCAGCACCATCCCCAGCACCAAAGTGGTGTGTCCCCGCCCAATGACCTCCTCCAATCGCCTGTGGCGTGCTGTAGTTAGTAGTACCAACTTCAGCCTGAAACGAGTCCCGAGAAAGCCGTCTTCCGCCACGGATGAACACCGATTTTCACGGATAAACGCCATGGTTCAACGTGGTGTGTCCCCCATCGCACGCTGCAAGGTTTCGCAGGCCTCCCGTGAGGTTCGCCTGACTGCCGAGATTGACGCTGCGCCTGCTTCGGTTACTGAGTAATTTCCGACGTATCAAAAGACACATCAACCATTGTCGTGACACCGTGGCCGGAAGGCTGATGAATGCCTTTGCGAAACTGGATTCGCCAGGTCCATGAAGTCTGAGCCAGCTCCAGGTCCGGCAGCTCGGCTGAGGCCACGTAGACTTCGACGGATTGTCCCGGGTTGACGGGGGTGCTGACATTCTGGCCTGTCAGCAGGAAGTTACTGCCGGCGGGGTGCAGGTAGTTGAGGATTCTGGGGGCATCGGTGCTGCCGGTGAGGTTGAGTCCGGAGTTGGCCTGAGTGGTTTCGTCGGTGGCAAATTCCGGGTATCGATGAGAGATCAGTGTGGTGTCGAGGGGGAGGAATGCGCAGTCGGCGGAGACGTTTTCGAATTTCAGCCAGAGCTTAAGGACGGGAGCGGTGGTCATGCGAGGTTCGGCGGCGTGAGTCTGAAAGTGCTCGAAGCTGATGGGCTCACGGGTGACTTTGAGAGGTGTCAGGACGACATCACCGAATCGCTGGCTTTGATTGAGTTTCAGGCCATGCTGTGGTGGCAGCGGGGTGCCTGGGGGGATGATCTGGAACTCGCCTGGCAGCAGCGGTCGAACGTCGGGCAGGCTTTCCAGCGTGTGTGCTGCCGGGAAGAGTGTAATACGACCGGTGATGGCCAGCACGATCAGCAGCAGTGTGACGGCGATGGCATATCCTGGCAGCCATGCCGGCTGGCGTGAGGCTGGTGGTGTGGCCACGTTTGCGTTGCCTGCTGCGGAGGTCGGGGCGGTGGCAGCCGGTCTGGTGGTTTGTTTACTTTTGGCTGGAACTGGGACTGGGGCTGGGGCTGGAGCGTCAGCTGTGGCAGGGATCAGGACAGGGGGGCTGTCAGCTTCTGCCGGTCCCAGGTCCGGTGCCGGTCCCAGTCCCGGTGAGCCGTCATCCGTGGCGTTTTCAGAGTGATTGAGGAAACTGAAATCCTGAGGTCCGGCTGGGTGTGAATCGGGGCGACTGGCCATAGCAGGAAACTCCGTGGCAGGAAGGCAGGAGTATGAGGATGGTTACTGGCCACCTGAGGCCGTGCTGGATGATATCGCGGGAAACTGCCGTGGAAAAACGAAAACAGGGGGGAATCGACTGGCGATTCCCCCCTGCAGGGCATCTGGTTAACTGAAATTCTGACGTCAGTTGGTGCTGGTGGGAACCGGAGCAGCACATGTTGGGGCTGCACAGGTGCTTTCAGCACAGGGGGCTGCACAGGTTTGCACCGGCCGACAGACGACTCGCGGCACGCAGCGGGTCATGGTAACGCAGACCTGTCGTGGCACGCATTTCGTGCGAGTGACATGGCGAGTTTCGCAGACCTGGCGGCAAACCGTGTAAGGCACCTTGCGAGTGCAAGTCTGCTGCTGCATGCGGCAGACGGTGTAGGGCACCTGCTTTGAGCAGGTTTCCGAGACCATCTTGCAGGTGGTGTAGGGAACCTTGCGAGTGATGCACTCTTCAGTCCACGTGCAGGTTGTGTAGGGGATCTTGCGAGTGCAGGTCTGCTGCTGCATGTGGCACACGGTGTAAGGCACCTGCTTCTGGCAGGTTTCAGTCACGAAGGAGCAGGTTGTGTAGGGCACTTTGGTCACGCACTGTACTGGCACCTGGCGACAAACTGTGTACGGCACTTTCTTGTGGCAGACTTCCGGCACCATGCGGGTGCAGGTGATCGTTTTGGTGATCATTTTGGGAACCCATTTGCGGCAGCACACGGTTCGTCCCGGGCACTGAACTCGAACCTTACGAACCACGCACGGGTTGCAGGGGTCGGTTACGCATTTTTCAACAATTGGGCCGGGAATGCAGCGGGTTTCGGTTACCCACTCACCACCGCACTCCTGCACAGTCCGGCATTCTGTGACGGGCTTGCAAACTGTGTAGCAGACATCTTTGGAGCAGGTCTGAGTTTCGGTCTTCCAGGAAGTCGTGCAGACATCGCGATAGCATGTCTGGTAGACCGGCTTGCACACATTGTAGCAGACGGTGCGGTAGCAGGTCTGGTAGACGGGTTTGCAGACGGTGTAGCATTCATCGCGATAGCATGTCTGGTAGACCGGCTTGCGGACCTTGCAGGTAACGTCGCGGTAGCACGTCTGGTAGACGGGCTTGCAGACGGTGTAAGTGCAGGTTTTGTAGCAGGTTTCGTAGACGGGCGTGCAGACGGTGTAGCATTCGTCTCGGAAGCACGTCTCGTAGACGTTTTTCATGCAGGTGACTGGCACCGTTTCGGTGCACTGGTCATAGACGGTTTTGGTGCAGGTGTACTGTTCCTGTTCCCAAACCACTTCCTGCTGGACATTGCAGCATTGTGATTCGGTGCCGCAGCGGGCAGCGACGAAATCGCCGCAGGCCGAGCATGCGGACGTCAAACCTCCGGGAAAACCGCTCTTTCCGAGCAGCCCGGCCATCGACGTTCCGCTGTCAAGCAGCAGAACAACTGCAGCAGCTACTCCCAGCATGAACCTGTTCATTGACCTACCTCAGAAATCCTGTTGTGTGAAACGCCGTCTTCAGAAAACACAGAGCCTTGTCGTGTGTGATCGTCGCCTTTGTTTTCACGACTTGATTTTCGGAAGTGTTGTGCATTGCGGATGTTCCAGAAGCACAAATTGCCGCTGGACAATCGGAATAACCACAGCTTTCGGCAAACTTTGCCTGATCTGTCCTTCGAGCTTGCATTGCGGCGAACTCAGCGGGAGGGACAGGGGTCTTGCGAAGCAGCGAAATCGTGATTGCCGGTCCGAGAATACTCGAAAGCCGCTGTCCGTTGCTCCAGCGAAACGCGGAATCTGCAGGGTATTCGGGTGGTGTGCGGAGGTGGACTTTCGCTCTGCCGGCAATTTGCCGCTGGTCGGTTGTTGACCCGGCGGATTTTGCTAGTATTTGTCATGTCAGAAGCCAGTGGTGGCCGACAACACGACGGACAATTCGGCAAAAAATGCCGGGTTGTACGGTCTTAAGGGTGTTTCACCCAAAGTTGTTGGTGACAGCTGATTTCTTTGTGGCGGCGTAGCTCAGTTGGTTAGAGCAGCGGAATCATAATCCGCGTGTCGGGGGTTCGATTCCCTCCGCCGCTACCTAAAAGCCCACAAGCAGCCATTTGGCTGCCTGTGGGCTTTTTTCGTTTCGCCCGCCCCTCTGTATGCCTCAGCCCGCAGAAGGCCGCGACACTGCTGCCGTCGCCATTCACCGATTCTCATCGGCAGCCGGAACATCCAGCTCTTTCAGGCCACTTCCGCACTTATGCCAGAATTATTCTCAGCCAATGGTTCCCTTGGACGCATGCTCTCAGTACACGTGTCCGGCTCAATCGGCAGATTCTGACTTCACAGAGCTCGCCCAGTGATTTGGGCTCACCGCAAACACGGTGGGTGGGTGCCGGTAAAAATGTCTGCGACACACTGACATCAAAAGTGCTGCTCACACAAAACGCCACGACCTGCCAAACAGCCTGTGTCACACCCAGTCTGCCGACCCTGCCGGTAACTCTGGGCACGTGGCAATCAGTGTCCGCACCTTTGTCCACACTGGAGCACTCGGGAGGGCGGCTGCTGCGATTCTTGCTGCGATGTTGCCCGGCACGACGATTTTCCCCGGATTTTTCGTGGGGGTTCGCTTTCCCGGGCCGCTACCTGATACTTCACAAGCAGCCGGCGGACTGTTTGTTGGCTTTGGCTGTGTGTCGACTTTGTTGGTATTGCCGGCGGGCTCAGTTGCGAGACTTCAGAGCGGCCGCCCGGCTGCGGTGCCAGCCGGCCCGTTCGCGGCTTTGTTCGGTCGCCGGCTGCAGGTGCTCAAAATAGTCTGCCAGCAGCTCGTGAGCTCGCTGATTGCCGGGATTCAGGTCCAGAACCCCCTGCAGCGCCACGACACCGTCCTGCGGATCCTGATACTTCAGCATCAGTTCGGCCGCTTCCATACGCACTTGTTCATCGGTGGGGCTGGCTGTGATTTGATCCTGCAGGTTCCTGAGTTTCGACAGGGCTGCTCGGAATTCTTCCACGCGGCGGAAGTTTTCTGCGGCGATCTGATCCTGCTGCAGCTGTCGCTGGCACTGTGCCAGTGTGAACAGGGCATCATCGGCCCACGGTTGCAGCTCCAGTCCGCGCTGCAATGCCGATTCAGCCTCGGCGAACCGTCCTTCCTCGAAATGCAGCCGCCCGGTGGCGATCCACCAGGCAGCGTCTGTCTGTCCGGCTTCTCTACTCTGTTCGAGGACAGTGGCTGCCTGCTGCGGTTCACCGACTGACTTCAGGCAATCGGCCAGTCCTGTCGCCGCGCGCACCGTGAACTGTTGACGTTCGAGCAGTTTTTGAAACAGGGGCATTGCGTCCCGCTGGCGGTGAGATTCCTGCAGCAGTTCGGCCAGTTCAATCGCCGGATCGGTCCAGTCGGGGCTGAGTTCCAGTGCTTTTCGGAAATCGGCCTCGGCTTTGGGAAGCAGCTGCTGCAGCGAGTATACGCGTCCGCGTGCATACCAGGGGAACGGATTTTGCGGGTCATCTTTCATTAACGCATCGATCAGGGCGCCGGCTTCTCTGTATCGCTGAGCTCGCAGAAAGCCGACGATGTAGCTGCAGCTGACGTCGCGGTTATCGCCGCTGAAGTCCGTGAGCAGCCGTGACATGTGTGGAGCGGCCTCCAGCATGCGTCCCGAGTGTGCCTGGGCGAGGATTTGTTCGCGTTCGATCTGGCGGGCTGAGGCTCCCTGCGGTTCCAGTGCAGCAATTGCCGAGCGGATTTGCTGAGTGTCCCCCAGCCGTCGTGCAGTCTGGCAGCGCAGCAGGGCCGTCTCCAGCTTTGACAGGCCAGAATAATCTGCCCAGCGAAGCCAGCGCAGGGATGTTTCGGGCTGCTGCAGTTTCAGTGCAGAGGCGGCCTGTCGCCGACAGAGAACAGGCCAGCCCGCCCAAAGCCCGGCCAAAACGGCCAAAATGAGCAGTCGGCGAAACCACGGACGGCGATTTCGAGCACGTTTGCGTGGAGTACCGGCAGCAGGTTTGAGAATCTGGCTGCGGTCTGCAGGCTTGTGCTGTTCCTCAACAGAACTTTCCACGGTAAGCTGTCCTTTGTGCGGCTGCAACCAGTCTAGTTCCTCAGATACTACGGGGATTTCCAGCGATGGTCAATCTGCCGTTCCTTCGCAGATGTGTGTTATCAGCGGGCAGTCTCGCGCTGCTGGCCGGTTTCGGTGCCGGTCTGGCTGGTACGATTGTCGGTTGCGGGGCTGCACCCGGCCCGGGGGCAATTGCTGCCTCTGGCGGTGGTGAATCGACTGGGGGTGCCACCGCTGCAGCGGGGGAACAGGCGGTCAGTGCCGCCGAGCCACAGATTCGAGCGTTCTGCGGCGGTTGCCATGCGTTGCCCTCACCGCTGTCGTTTCCTCGGGACGACTGGTACCACGAGGTGCAGCGCGGGTTTGATTTCTACTTTCAGTCGGAACGTCGTGACCTGCAGCCGCCCGTGCAGGCCGAAGTTGTTCGCTGGTATCAGTCTCAGGCTCCTGAAAAGCTGCAGCTTCCCGATCTGAGTGCCACAACCTCGCCTCGCGGTTTTACCCGTCGAGAAATTGCGGCAGACGGCAAAACGGTGGATGCCTCGGTGGCCGTTTCGTTCGTGGGAACCCTGTCACCCGTTGCTCCGGCCACTCAGCCGCGGCTGCTGATCAGCGAGATGAATGGTGGCCGAATTTATTCGCTCGACCCTGCCACCGGTGATCAGGTGGAGTATGCTGCCGGAGTGCAGAACCCGGCAGCCGTGCGCGAGGCAGATCTGGACGCAGACGGTCATCCGGACCTGCTGATTGCCGAGCTTGGTTCACCGCTGCCCGCTGATCACGACAAGGGGCAGGTGGTCCTGCTGTCCGATTACCGTGGGGCAGCTCGTCGACAGGTACTGCTGGCGGGCGTCGGTCGGATTTCTGATGTGCGCGCCGCTGATTTTGATGCAGACGGTGACCTTGATGTGGTGGTCGCCGAGTTTGGGTGGCACACGACCGGCGGTCTGCATGTGTTGTGGCAGGAACGCTCGGCAGAAGGCAGCACGTTCAGGCCGCAGCGACTGGATTCGCGATCGGGGCCGATTCATGTCCCGGTCACAGATCTGGACGGGGACGGTCGGCTCGACTTTATTGCTCTGGTAAGTCAGGAGCATGAACTGGTCGAGGCTTTTTTGAACCGCGGTGATCGGTTCGAAAAAGTGCAGCTGTTTGCTGCTCCAGATCCCTCATGGGGTTCAAGCGGCATCGAACTGACAGATTTCGATGGTGACGGTGACCAGGACATACTCTACACCGCAGGTGACGCGTTTGATTCCTATTTGATCAAGCCGTGGCATGGTATCTGGCTGCTGCGCAATGACGGTGCACTGAAGTTTCAGCCGCAGCAGATCGCTGCATTGCCGGGTGTGCATCGAGCTCTGGCAGCTGACCTGGATCAGGATGGTGATCAGGATATTGCGGCCTGTGCCATGGTGCCGGCTCGGGCGCTGCAGGCACAGCCGGGAACTCCGACACAGTCTGTGATCTGGCTTGAGCAGACCAGTGCCGGCAAGTTCGTTCGCCATGTGATTTCGGACGAGCGTCCGATTCATGCGGCCATGACGGTGCTGGACGCGGACGCAGACGGCGATGCGGATCTGGCCGCCGGCTGTTTTGCAGAAACCCGTTCTGAATCAAAGTTCTCAGTGCTGCTGTTTATCAACGCAGGACAGTCAGCCGCGGTGGCTCATCAGCCGCCAGGGGCTCAAGAATCTGCAGCAGCCCGTTGAGTGCAGCGGGGGGGATACTGTTGACGGTCTGAGTGATGCCGGAGGGCCAGCGGAGCTGAAGCGGCGGAATGCTGCCGGGGTCGGCAATTGTCAGCTGCAAATATTCGGTCTGGGAACCGCCGTAGCTGCCGCCGCCTTTGACAAAACGCGACTGCGGCGGCGTTGACTGCAGCTGCACCGAGGCACCAACTGGTTCGCGAGCCGAGCGGCGACCGATCAGCCTGAGCTTCAGCACGGCAGTGCCGTTGTGGGGCGTGGCATTTTCTACAATTCCCAGCGGCTGATTCGTGCATGAGACCACAAGGTCCATGTCACCGTCATGGTCAAGATCGGCGGCGGCAGCCCCGCGACCCATATGGGGCTGATCCATCCAGCTGCCGGTCCCGGCTGCCGCAGCGACATTGATCAGACGTCGCCCCTGCTGATTCTCCAGAAGCAAGGGCAGTTGATTCAAGGGAGCGTTTGTGGGGTAGCGGATGACGTGTCCGTTGGAAACGAAGATGTCTTCATCGCCATCGAGATCAAAGTCCTGGCAGGTCGTACCCCAGCCGACCCATGCCCCGCCGACAGCATTCAGGCCGATCCGCTGGCTGACATGGCGAAATACCATACTGCCGGAATTCTGGTACATGGCGTTGGTTTCGCGCTCATAATTAACCACCCAGATATCGGGCTGTCCGTCGGAATTGAAGTCGCAGGCGTCAATACCCATGCTGCCGTCGGGAACTCCGAGGCTGCTGAGACTTGAGCCACTGGTGAGCGAAATATCGTCCAGCTTGCCTGTGCCGTCGTTTTCGTACAGAAAGTTGCTGACAGTGTCGTTGGTGACATAAATATCGTTGTCGAAATCCAGATCAAAATCCCCAATCAGAACTCCCAGCCCCTTGCCTTCCGGCGTCAGCGGGTTTTCGGTGGTGGCATTACGAAAAGTGCCGTCTCCGTTGCTGAAGTACAGGACATCAGTCAACCCGGTGTAGCTGCGTGGCGGACAGATTTCTCGACCGTTATCGGGACCACCCTTGCAGAACGGGTCATTCTCCCACGACCAGTTGGTGTAGTGAGCGGCGTACAGATCGGGACAGCCGTCACCGTTCAGATCGCCCCAGGCTGCACTGCTGCTCCACTGGCGATCGTCCAGCCCGCAGGCATCAGACTGCAATTGAAATGTGCCATCGCCGCAGTTGCGATAAAGCTGCAGACCACCGTAACCGGTCACGAGGAAATCGCTGAAACCATCGAGGTCGTAATCAGTGCGAGCGATCCCATGGCTGTAGAAAGCGCTGTCGGTGACATTGGCAAGCTTTGCAACATCCTGAAACTTCCAGTTGCTGCGGCCGCGGTACAGTCCGGTGGGCAGTGGCAGAATGGATTTGCCGTCAAATTGGCCGCCACCGGCAGCACACAGGTCGTCATGTCCGTCTGCATCCAGATCCAGCACCGCGACGCCGCCGCCCAGTGATTCGAGAATGGAAAAGTGACCGGCTTCCTCGCCGTTGCGGTAGGTGAAGCTGACGCCGGTCTCAGGTGTGCGTTCTGCAAAACGCCATGCAGTTGCAGTGCCTGCGGAGCCCGTGCCGACTGCCGCACCTGCGGCTGCAGGGTCAGCGGCAACGGGGCCAGCAGACGCGGGGTCAGCCGTTCCCGCAGTCGGCGGTGACGACTGCGAAGTGCAGCCGGGGTTGCCGACCAGCAGCAGTACCAGGACGAGCAATGGCAGCAGTTGGCGGTTCGTTCTGCGGCTTTGGCAGACATGCAGCAGGCTCATACAACTCATTCCGATTCGCTGATGACGGCCGCTTTTTTGATGAAATCGAGCTCCGGGAAGTTCTCGATAAGGTACTGGTTTCCGGTTTCCTCAATCATCTGCTGGTTCGGGTCTTCGCCGTACTGCGGATTGATTCCGTCGACATTGTGCATGCCTTCGACCACTGATCCGAAGACGGCAAAGCCCATCTTGTCCAGATTCAGGTTGTCACTGAAGTTGATGAACAGCTGGGACGTGCGAGTATTGGGGCCGGACGTTGCGAAGCACAGCGTGCCGCGAACATTGCTTTTGATGACCGGGTCATCTGAGATCTGTCGGTTCCATTTACGGTGCTTGCCGGGATCACCGTTGATGCCGAACTGAGCCACGAAGTTGGGGACCACGCGAAAGAAACGGCAGCCGTCATAGAACTGGTCTTTGACGAGTTCATAAAATCGCTGTGCCCCGATGGGAGCCCACGAGCGATCGACATCTACTTCGAATTCGCCGGCCGTGGTTTCGAATTTTACGCGGAACTTTCCGCTGACCGGCACTCCCTCTGGAGCCGGGCTGGTCGCAGTGGCATCTGGTGCAGGTGGTGGCGGAGGGGGAGTCTCGAGTGCCTGTTTTTGTTTTTCGAAGACCCCCAGCCCTGGGGGCAGACCGCTGTTTGACTGTTCTTCAGCACAGCCAGTCAGCAGAGCGGCGCTGAGGCCGGCGCACAGCCAGAACACGAACACACTCAAATTTCGACGCATGGCAGCCAAATCCTGGACGGAAAATCCGCGGCGAACAGACCATGTTTTGCCGCATTGCCATGTTGTACGCTGAGCAGGTCAAAAATGCGAGGAAAAAACGGGGGGCGGCGGTCGGGCGGAATGTGTGTCGAGTTTCCGGCTAACGCCGGCTGCCGGGAATTGTGTTTTCGGAGTACCCGATGCCAATCGGGATCACGCCGCTGGTCGGTTACGCCGTCAGGAGGCTGCTGGGAAAAGAGCATCATCCGGGCGTCATCGTTCATTTTTTAAACTCGGTGCCGGCATGTCGGTAATCGCCTTCGTCAGTCCGTTGGTGCTGTGTCCCCCTTCCGGACGGTCATCCGTCGCGTTTGGTGCTGTGTCCCTTCGCTCGGTGTCCCGCTGCCGGTGGTGTGTCCCCTCGTTGACGGTCGTCCCTGCGCCTTAGCTGCCAGTGGTGTGTCCCCTCCCTGCCTCCCCTCCCTGCCGACGCGGGTGGCCTCGCGTGAAGAATGAAAGCTGCGACTGGAGTTGTTTGGAACCCGCGTCCGGTGGTGTGTCCCCATCCCCGTTGCCGTCCCTCCGGTGCTGTGTCACCGCCCTGTTGGGGCTGAGTTTGATGGTGCGTCCCCGTCCCTCGCGTGGCGGTGCGTCCCCTCAGTGACGGTCGTATGGCGCATTACGGCTGAGGCGGTTTTGGGGGTACTTTTGGTGCTGTGTCCCCGTCCCCGGTGGTCGCAGCAGTGCTGTGTCCCCGACCTTTTTTGAGCCCGCGTCCGGTGGTGTGTCCCCATCGCCCGTTGCCGTCCCTCCAGTGGTGTGTCCCCTCGGTGACGGTCTTATGACGCATTACGGCTGTAGCGGTTTGGGGGTACTTTTGGTGGTGTGTCCCCGTCCCTGCGTCCTCACGCTCGCCTGGTGCTGTGTCCCCTCCCTGACGGTCAGGGGGCCTGATCGTTTTGTATGGTGGCCGGGGCAGACGAGGGGCCTTGGCGTGGAGAATGAAAGCTGCGACTGGGATTGTTTTGAGCCCGCGTCCGGTGGTGTGTCCCCATCGCCCGTTGCCGTCCCTCCAGTGGTGTGTCCCCGCCCTTTGCCGTTTGGTGCTGTGTCCCCGTCCCTGTGAAGTGCTGTGTCCCCGTCCCTGTGAAGTGCTGTGTCCCCGTCCCCGGTGGCCGCACCCTGCCGGTGGTGTGTCCCCTCCCTGACGGTCGGGGCTCGTGATTTTTTATGTATGGTCGCCCGGGGCAGACACGGGGGAGGGGGCAGGGCTGAAGCGACGCAAGGAACAGAGGTCGGATTGTGCC
>Ga0172372_10004314_pt1 | contig 20294 bp, 17 predicted proteins | sample LakKiv5m_2_FD_114544 | JGI IMG/M metagenome (GOLD analysis project Ga0172372, IMG submission 114544) | Freshwater microbial communities from Kabuno Bay, South-Kivu, Congo - kab_092012_9.5m | ecosystem: Environmental > Aquatic > Freshwater > Lake | place: Democratic Republic of the Congo...
CCCTGCAGGCGCACCAGTTTTACTCTTCTTTTTTATTAACTACAAAATCAGATAATAGGCCTTTAGACCTAATTTGTTGATTTTAGCACCTAGAGCTCTTGATAAATATCCTTCAACACTGTAGGTTTTTAAGGAATGGCCATATCGAGGAATTAGTCCTCAAACACGCGGGAGTGGTGAAATGGCAGACACGCCAGACTTAGAATCTGGTGCCCTAAAGGCGTGGGGGTTCAAGTCCCTCCTTCCGCACCAAAAGCCTCTCATCATAAATGTCAAAGCGGGTTGTTTATGAATTACCAGTCCTCGATCGAAGAGATCGATTCAGTAACCAAAGTTCTTAAAGTTTCCATTCCAAGCACAAGAGTGGATGAATCTTTTAAAGAACAGGTGGGTTCTCTATCAAATAAAGTTAAGCTCAAGGGATTCAGGGCCGGCAAGGCTCCTAAGAATCTGGTTGAGAAGACTCACGGGCCTGAGCTCCGCCAAGAGGTGGTGCAGAGATTAATCTCATCAAGTTTGAATGAGCTCATCAAAGAGCATCAGATTAATTATGTGGGGCAACCTCTTCTCGATATCGAGAGCGATGGTATGGAAGGTAAGGATCTTACTTTCAAGGCCAATTTTGCAATTTATCCATCTCCAGAAGTCAAAGACTACTCCGCCTTTTCGTTAACCCTGCCAAAGGCAGAGGTGACAGATGCTGACGTGCAATCTGTGATCGATAGAGTAAGAAATTCTATGGCAGAGTATAAGCCTGTGACTGATCGCAAAGAGATCAAGGCCGGCGATGTTGTTCAGACAACAGTGCAGGCTCTGGTAGACGGAGAAGGTAACGGTGAAGGCACCTCCATGAGGCTTGATGTTTCCAGTGCCGATACTCCAGAGGAGATCACTGCAGCTCTTAAAAATATGAGTGTAGGTGACACCAAGGTTGTCGATGTGAAGCAGATTACCGACTCAGAGAAAGCTCAAGGTAAAAAGATAGAGTACAAGCTCACAGCCCATGAAATTTTAGAGAAAATCTTGCCAGAAGTTACAGATGAATTTGCCAAAAGAATTGACGGCGAAGTTGAGACCGTGGCAGCTCTGTTAACAAAGATTAGAGATCTGCTCTCTAAAGATAGAGAGGAGCAAACAAAGCAGCGAGCTGACGGCATGATCCTTAAGGAGCTTGCCCAACGTCATCAGTTTAAAATTCCTGATATCATGATGGATATGGAGATCTACAACATGATGGCTCGAAACGGCATGATCGACCCTCAGAAGATTCCGTTCGAGAGATTCAATGGCCAAGCCTTCCGTGATCGGATGGGGGAGCCAGCTGCAGAGAGAGTAAGAGCTTCTATCTTGGTCGACAAGATTAGCGAGGTTGAAAAGATCGTCCCAAATGAGGAAGAGACCAAGAAATGGTTCGCCGATAAAAAGGAAGAGATGGGTGATAGGGCCTATAATCAGTTCATGGCAGATCGGGATATGGTCCAATCCGCTTGGATGGATTATTCAAGAAGAAAGGTGCTCGACTTCTTGAGGGGTAAGGCTACTATCAAGTACGTCTCCAAGGAGGAGTTCGAGAAGATAGAGGCTGCTGAGAATGCCAAATCAGAGAAAGGCTCTGAGGAGAAGAAGTCTAAAAAAGCCAAGTCAAAGGAGTAAGGGAATACTATGTCTAATTATGTGCCGTATGTAATTGAACAGACAGGTAGAGGGGAGAGATCCTACGATATTTACTCCCGTCTTTTGAAAGATAGAATTATCTTTCTGGGCACCGAGATCGATGATCACGTGGCTAATCTAATTACGGCGCAACTTCTCTTCTTAGAGAGCGATGATCCAGAGAAGGATATTTTTCTTTACATCAACAGCCCAGGTGGTCAGATAACCTCGGGTATGGCGATTTACGATACCATGCAATACGTGACCCCAGATGTTGTGACGGTTTGTGTAGGGCAAGCTGCTAGCATGGGTGCCGTTTTGTTGACTGCCGGAGCAAAGGGTAAGAGATATGCTCTTCCTCACGCTCGCATAATGATCCATCAGCCACTGGGTGGTTACAAGGGTCAGGCATCGGATGTTGAGATTCAGGCTCGTGAGATGCTCCGTGTAAAAGCAGAGATGAATGAGATAATGGCGAAGCATACCGGTCAGACCTTGAAGAGAATCTCGGCTGATAGTGATAGGGACTTCTTCATGACGTCGACCCAAGCACAGGAATACGGTATTGTCGATCGTGTTGTAGAGAGGAATACTACGGCTCGCGTTAAGAGCGCTGAGTAGTTCGGAATTTATTAGTGATATTGTCTACTTAGGGCAGCCTTATGAACCTTGGTTTTATAAGGCACAGAATCAGGTGGGCTTATCACAACTCTTTATAGTAGAATTTGGCTGTTTTGATTTTGGTAGGATCGGTGCGTGAGCAAAGCTGGAGATAAAGGACAAAATTTAATCTGCTCTTTCTGTAAAAAGACCCAAGAGGAGGTTCGCAAACTCATAGCAGGACCTTCCGTTTATATCTGTGATGAATGTATCGACCTCTGTAACGACATAATAGTCGAGGAGGTAGACCAAGAAGAGAAGCCAGGTGCAGGCTCTGCCATCCCCAAACCAAAAGAGATCAAAGCTTGGTTAGATCAGTATGTTGTGGGGCAGGATTATGCCAAGAAGATTTTATCAGTAGCAGTTCATAACCATTACAAGAGGCTTGAACATGCAGCCCAGAATGGGGATGTCGAGATCCAGAAGTCCAATATTCTTTTAATCGGGCCCACTGGTTCAGGTAAGACTTTGCTCGCTCAGACTTTGGCAAAGATGCTAAACGTGCCATTCACAATCGCCGATGCCACCACCTTGACCGAGGCAGGATACGTGGGCGAGGACGTAGAAAATATTATTCTGAATCTGCTCTCCGCCGCTGATTATGATGTTCAGAAGGCTCAGAGAGGAATAGTTTATATCGACGAGATCGATAAGATCTCTCGCAAGTCTGAGAACCCATCGATCACAAGAGACGTGTCAGGGGAGGGTGTGCAGCAAGCCCTGCTCAAGATACTTGAGGGTACTGTTTCCAGTATCCCGCCGAAGGGTGGCCGGAAGCATCCACAACAAGAGTATGTGCAGGTCGATACCTCAAACATTCTATTTATCGTGGGTGGTGCCTTCGTAGGATTGGAGGACGTTATTAGGCGTCGGCTCGGTTCACGCAAGATGGGCTTCGGTGTTGATAAGAGCAAATCTTCCAAAGAGGATAGGCAGAAAGAGAGTGATGAGATTCGCTCGCATGTGCAGCCTCAAGACCTGCTTCAGTATGGATTGATACCTGAGTTCATCGGTAGATTGCCGGTAATTGCCACCTTGGGCGATCTTGATGAGGAGGTATTGGTCAAGATTCTTCAAGAGCCTAAGAATGCTATCACCAAGCAGTACAAGAAACTTTTCGAGTATGAGAATGTCCAGCTCAGATTTACAGAGGGTTCCCTCAAAGCGATCGCGCGGGAAGCTATCAAGCGTAAGTCAGGCGCTCGCGGGTTGAGAGCTATCCTTGAAAAGATAATGCTTGATGTAATGTTTGAAACGCCGTCTGAAAACGACATCAAAGAAGTTGTGATTTCAGAGGACACCGTAGTAAAAGGGGAGAAGCCACTGGTAGTTTATCAGCACCAGGAACGGGCCTAACGGGTCATTCGTAGAGTTTAGCGAAAATTGAGTGATTCAGGGGGCCTATAAAGGTTTCCCACAGGTGTTTTTTATTCTATTCGTGGTTTTAACTCGGTTATTTTTATTATTGTGGTCTGATTGCTCATTTTTTAGCATCATAGATCTAAACCCATAGAATTACAGGGATTCCAATGAAGACAGGTGAAAATAAGGTTCCGTTGCTAGCTCTAAGAGAGTTGGTGGTATTTCCTCAACAGATAGTGCCGCTATTTGTCGGGCGCGAAAAAAGCGTGCGCGCGTTGGAGGAGTCTCAGAAAGAAGAGAATAAATTAATCATGCTGGCAGCCCAAAAGGATGCCAAGACGAACAACCCATCAGAGAACGATATTTATCATATCGGAACTCTGGGCGAGGTGGTGCAACTTATCCGTTTGGCCGATGGCACTGTCAAGGTGTTGGTTGAGGGTAAGGGTCGCGCACGTATCAAGAAGTTCCTAAGTGAGGAGAGCTACATCCTTGTCGAGATCGAGGAGTTGGCCCCAGCTGGCGAGCCTAATCCAGAGATTAAAGGACTAATGCGATCGGTAACATCGACCTTTGAGAGCTATGTAAAGCTTGGCAACAAGGTCAATCCTGAGATGATCATGCAGGTAAATGCTATCGAGGATCCTTCCAGATTAGCGGATGCCATCGTGGTTCAATTAAATCTTAAACTTGAGGATAAACAAGATATCCTTGAGACCATCGAGCCTGCTCAACGGCTAGAGAAGATCTTGGCTCAGATGAAGAGTGAGATTGAAATTCTCCAGGTTGAGAAGCGTATCCGTACTCGTGTCAAGAAGCAGATGGAGAAGACTCAGAAGGAGTACTATCTAAATGAGCAGATGCGCGCGATTCAGAAAGAGCTCGGCGAGAAGGATGACTTTAGAAATGAAATGCAGGAGCTAGAAGAGAAGCTTCGCATGAAGAGCATGCCGGATGAGGCTCGTGAAAAGACTGAGAAGGAGATTCGCAAGCTGAAGATGATGTCTCCGCTATCAGCTGAGGCAACCGTTGTTCGTAACTATGTTGATTGGATGTTGGCGCTCCCATGGAATGAAGTTACCGATGAGGAGATCGATATTGATAAGGCCAGATCAATTTTGGACGAGGATCATTACGGCCTAGCCAAAGTTAAAGAGAGAATTCTCGAGTACCTTGCCGTTCAGAAGTTGGTCGGCAAGCTCAAAGGTCCAATTCTTTGCTTGGTTGGACCTCCGGGGGTTGGTAAAACTTCTCTTGGTAAGTCTATTGCTACTGCCACAGGAAGAAAGTTCGTGCGCGTAGCGGTAGGTGGTATCAGAGATGAGGCCGAAATCCGTGGTCACAGGAGAACCTATATCGGTGCTCTACCTGGAAGAATTATTCAGAGTCTCAAAAAGGCTGGCACAAGTAATCCGGTCTTCCTACTGGACGAGATCGACAAGATGTCTGCTGACTTCAGAGGGGATCCTTCATCGGCACTTCTTGAGGTGTTAGACCCAGAGCAGAACGATTCTTTCAACGACCATTATTTAGATTGCGACTATGATCTCTCTGAGGTCATGTTCGTCACCACAGCTAACTCACTGCATGGTATCCCGGTTCCTTTGTTGGATCGTATGGAGGTCATTCAGTTAAGTGGTTATACCGAGATTGAAAAGCTGGCTATCTGTAAGAAGTATCTTTTAGTGAAGCAGCTTGAAGCTAACGGTCTAAAGCCCTCACAAATGACGGTTTCGGAGGATGCTTATCTTGAGCTTGTTCGTCGGTATACCAGAGAGTCCGGGGTTCGTAACTTAGAGAGAACAGTGGCCACTTTGTGCAGAAAGGCGGCGGTTGAGATCTTAGAAAAGGGACCAAGCCATAAAGTTGAAATGACTGCCTCTGATATAGTTAAGTATCTGGGTCAGCCAAGATTCCGCTTCGGCAAAGGAGAGGAAGCTCACCAAGTTGGTACCACTACAGGTCTTGCTTGGACAGAGATGGGTGGCGACCTGTTGGTAATCGAGACAACTATTCTTCCGGGACGTGGTAGATTGATTATCACCGGTAAGCTCGGTGATGTCATGCAGGAGTCTGCGCAGGCAGCTCTAAGCTATGTTCGTTCAAGAAGCGACATGTTGGGATTGCCACGTGATTTCTACAATAAGATAGATATCCACGTGCACGTTCCAGAGGGTGCAATTCCGAAAGATGGTCCATCCGCTGGTATCACCATGGCGACCTCTATCGTGTCTGCTCTAACAGGTATCCCAGTTGATAAGTATGTGGCCATGACGGGTGAAATTACCCTCCGTGGAAACGTGCTACCGATTGGTGGCTTAAAAGAGAAGGCTCTGGCAGCTCACCGCGGTGGAATCAAGAGAGTCTTGTTCCCGAAAGAGAACGAGAAGGACCTTGAGGATATCCCACTAAGCATTAGAAAAGGGCTTGAGCTTATACCGGTATCCCTCGTCGATACGGTGCTCTCAGAGGCTCTTTTAGTGGCCAGCCATAGGGAGCTAGACAAGATCCTTGACCGCAAGGTTATAAGGGACGAGCGCCTCTATAGCGAGCCTAAGGACGGGTCCAAAAAGGATGAGTCTGAGGGTGACAAAGCCAAAGGTGAGGGAGCTACTTTAGTTACCCACTAGGAATTGACGAGAGGGGCTCGAATCAGTAAAGTAGGCGACCTTGGTTGGGGGCGGTTAGCTCAGTTGGTAGAGCGCCAGCCTTACAAGCTGGATGTCATAGGTTCGAGCCCTGTACCGCCCACCATTCTTATTTAATCCCAATAAAAATAAGTCGATTTAATCTCAAGCGTGAATTACCGCGCCGCAGCCGTTCCTCTCCCTGCTCGGCGTACTACAGTTTAATTCTATGTGTTTAGAAATCCCCTAGTTGAAGCGATCTTAAGCCTCGCACGGGAGAGGAGCGGCTGCGGCGCGGAGGGTGTTACAAATCGATAATGCCCCAGTAGCTCTTGAGTCTTTAGCAGGCTAAATGCATCTAAAGATCCAACAGATTATAGGTCCTAAAAATAATTATTCGATAATAGGTCAAACATGAGAATTAAATCCACACCTCTTTTAGCAGTTATTGTTTATTTTGTTTCCTCTACTGCATCTGCTCAAGAAAATCGCGAAGGATTGATAAGTAGCGAGATTTTAGATAAGGAAACCATCGAAGCCAAAATGGAGGAGGAGGGGATTCCTAATGTTTATGATGGATGTATCGAACTGTTAGCCGCAATTCAGCAAAAAGAACCGAGTATCACTATGCATGATGCGGTCTCTGCGAGTTTGTTGCCTGCTGTATGTGCTGATGCAGTAAAATGCATGTACAATGATCCTAAGAATCCAACTTACGACCCTGATGGTGATGGAAATGGTCAGGCTACGATCGATCACTGCATTTGGCCGAGAAAAGGGAATAGCTGCGCGAAAAATCAGTGCTGTGATTTTAAAACAGTCGCTAAAGATGGAACCAAGAAAGGAAAGGATTGCGACTGTGTTACGGACTCTCGAGGAAAATGTAAAACATGGAAGTATTGTGCAAAGTGCATGTGCTATGCTGAGTCAGAAAATGAAATACCAGACTGCCAGTTGATGACACTCTGTGCCATGTACAACAGAGCCAAGGCCCATAAAGCCCTAGATCCAAATGGAAATAATAAGCCGCAGGAGGAATACATCTGCGACGCGGCTCTTTATCAAGGCAAATCTGATGCCGCTCAGTTCACTTCTGTGAAGTGTGTTTGTGATGAATCCCAGAATGCCAATGATAAAAGAGGGGGATCCTCATATAATCAGAAGTATTGTAAGTGCTGTAATGGTACAGCAGAAGCACCTTCTAGCTGCGAATCCCTCTTAGATAATTTAGCAACAAAGTGCCAGGCTCAGCCTTACTCTCAGGTTAATAGCTTCCTCACTAAGAATCTACCTGATCCTTCCGGCTGTACGCCGGTAGGTTCTCCCAGCAAAAAATGTTTACACAAATATTTTTACTGTAAATACGCGCCTACTAGCAATCCGGTATCTGGTTAAAATACTTGAGAGATTAAAGAGTCAGGAAGTTTGTTTAGATTATCGAGCTAGTCCGTTACCTATTATGGTCTACAGTAGCGGCGAAAAGCCTCGATTTATTTTAAGTCATTTAAAAAGTTTTACACGATAGACGTTTCTTGGTGCCACTAAATCATGACTTTCCACGCTCAATATTTCATATCGAGTAAAGCCGTGTTGGGCCATCAGCTGACGAATCTGTGTCTCAGCTTTTTGATTCATTAAGTCTTCGCCAAAAATTGAAGCAAATGTATTTTTATATATGGTAAAAGAAAAAGTGTCAGGCGCTCGCGGATCATTACTAGGTTGCTGTCCATAATTGGTGGCGAGACACCCGCCCACCGAAAAGGAAATTAGCAACGGGAGTAAAAGTTGTAATGGTCGCCTCATTCTCAATCCCTATGAGTTAGGATCTTAGCAAAGTCACAGTTGGAGCATGGTAATTAAGACGGGAGGAGTCTTGCTTACCACTTTCACAACTGTGACCTTATATTCTTCTTCGCCTTAGGCTTTCCTTAGAGAAACGGAGACCGTCTCTGGGTATTTCCAGAAAGCACCTGTGGCTAAATCTGTGATACCGAAGTCAAAGAGGAATACGCTGCCCACGCCGCCTGCAGAGGCTTCACTTGGCAACAGGGTTTGATAGTCCTGGAATCCGGGAGCACTGCAGCGGACCAGTACATCGTGCTTGCTTTTGCCAAGCTCGATTTGTGGAACGTTTGCGCTGACACTACCCAAAGATTTGCCCTTGGAGGTCAGATCGCAGGTTGTGGTTTTTGGCTCAAGATTAAAAGTAATTACTTGAGACGTGCCTTGCATCATAGTTCCACAACCTGAGCCGGTTATTAGCAAGCCCAGCAGAGTGGCACCACGAGTTAATTTGAGTAAGTTCCTAGACATGTATTTCTCCTTTTTAAAAAAATTGTTAATTGCCGGCCACATCAGGTGCATAGCCAACGATAAAATCGATAATTGATAAATCTTGAATATCTACGAAGCCTGAGATTGGTGAGCCACTGGCAGCGCATTGCTCCGACGTGACTAAACCAAAGCTATTAACTCCGACTATGCTGGTGACTCCGTCTACTACTTGAATTAGCGGTCCTCCTGAATCTCCTTGGCAGATACTAGCGCCGGCTGAGGTTTGGGTTGCTAAGATGTTACCCGATTGAAACCCATCAATAGTAAATTCGGCAGACTTTAGAGTCCCAACTTCACCCGTGTTGTTAGTTCCGTAACCAAAGGCCGAGGCTTCTTGACCCACAACCGTTAATTGACTTACTAAAATGGGAACTGGCCCGATGGCAGGATTAGGTAGTCGCTGCAAGGTGCCCATGGCTATATCGTAATTGCTCCCAGTCTGTCCGTCGTAGTTGGGGTGCAATGCAAAATCTACAACTTGTATTACTTCACCTCCAACAACCGCAGCAAATCCGACTAGTGAGGGATCGGAAAAGATCGGACCAGTAAAACAATGTGCCGAGGTAAGGAAATCATCCACTGTAACTAAAGTACCGGTGCAAATACCCGCGGGTACGAATTGACCACCACTCTCGGTAATTGGATATAACGCTATCACGGGTGTCCGCGAATTTTGGTTGCATGTTTCGCCATTAAAGATTCTTGCATTAAGGGAGCTGCAAGCATTGCCACCTATATCAGATCCTCCACCACCGCCGCCGCAACCTTGCATCATGAGTATAGAGCAGAATGCTAGAGAGCTTAGAACGCGCATAGTATCTCCTAATTAATGCTTTAATTTTAAACAGCCTTACCGCCTATAAAATAACCGCGGTTGATAGGAACTTAATCCATATCTGGAAGTTAATCCACATTTAGATCGCGTTCCAAGCCACTATAAAAAAATGAGGAAGTTAAGAGAGTATTTGGCGAAAAATATTTAAAAAATTAAGGGTGTTGAGCCCCAAGCAGAATTCGCACGCCGTTTGGGTATTGGCCAGGCTTCCCTCAATAGAATTCTAAATAAGGAGCAGTGGATAAGCTTGGATATGCTTGAGCTAATCTGCCATAGGCTCAAAATAGACCTTAAAGATCTAATGAAACCCTAAGATTTGCTCTCCCTGTTTTAGTCCGCTTCCGCGTTTGCATGGCACCTCCTTCTCCCAAGCGAGGCATAAGAGCGCTTTATCTGGGGGATTTCTAAACACATAGAATTAAACTGTAGTACGCCGAGCGGGAGAAGGAGGTGCCATGCAAACGCTAGAACGGCGCGATTAACCTACCGTAAACACTGTTCATTCCAGGCTAGATTTCTGTTCTGATTCTAAGCTACTAACTCATCAAAATTCTTCATAATTATGAATGGAACTGCAATCATGCTACTTAGACGGTTCCAGAAGTGAGGAAGCAAATTTAATGAAGCAGCTACTTACACTAATACTATCACTGTCTCTCGCGGGTGTTGCGAGTGGTCAGGCGGCAGAGCCTGATTATACCCTTTTGGGTGGCGATCTGACTTCAAGCTTTACTGACAGAAATGCAATCCAACTTACCGCTCCTAATGTGGACGATGAGGAGCTTAGACTAAAGCAGTTGGCAGGATTCTCTATCTTTCACGGAATTAAAACCGCTGCGCAGGGATTAGGCCCATTTTTCAATCATCAATCATGCAGCTCTTGTCACGTAAATAATGGGAAAGGAAAGGTTCGAATTTCTCAAAATTCGATCGGAAGCAGCATGGTTATCAAAGTCAGCCTCAAGGGATTAAATTCTGATGGCTCTCCGATAAATGTTCCTAAGGTGGGTGAGCAATTAAGAGATAGAAAAATATCGGGCAAGCCCAAACATGATATTGATCTGGAGTGGAGAACCGTCAGTGGATCCTATCCTGATGGAACCAGTTATCAGTTAAGGAGGCCAAGGTTAAAATTCAAAATTGGCAAAAAAGGAAAGAGAGCATTTGCTCACTCCCTTCGAATGACCCCAGCAGTAATCGGACCAGGATTGTTAGAGGCAATTCCGGAGGCAGCAATCCTGGCCCAAGTCGATCCAAATGATTCAGATGGCGATGGCATTTCTGGTCGAGCCCAATATGTTCCTAACGTTCGAACTTCCACTAAATCACTAGGTCGCTTTGGATACAGAGCTAGTCATCCTACTCTTGAGCAACAGTCCGCTGCTGCTGCATTCAATGATATGGGGCTAACAAACGCGATATTCAATGATGACCCATTTTTATATGAATTATCAGAATCAGATCTCGAGATATTATCGGTTTATCAGCAATTAGCCGGTACTCCAGCAGCTCAGAATCAGAATGATCCCCAAGTCATTTTGGGCAAGAATTTATTCCAAACAATTGGCTGCGATAAGTGCCATACTCCTACATTCGTTACAGCGGGTCACAAGTTCGAAGAGTTGAATGGGCAAACCATTCATCCATTCACAGATCTTTTACTGCATGATATGGGTCCGGGTCTTGCAGATACTCGACCAGAATTTGAGGCATCTGCTTCTGAGTGGAGAACAGCCCCACTTTGGGGTTTAGGGTTCTCTGAGAATCTATCTAAAATAGATGCACGATATCTTCATGATGGTAGAGCACGCACTGTTGAAGAAGCTATCTTGTGGCATGGTGGAGAGGCAGAAAAAGCCCGCAATAATTTTAAAAAGCTCCCTAAACAACAAAGAGAGGCTCTCTTAAAATTCCTCAAATCGCTCTAGAAATTATTCTATTACCAAGAGAAGCTGACCAGAGTTTACTTCCTGACCAGGCTTAACATTTATAGACTTAATAGTGCCAGACTTTGGGGCTGCAATGTTGTTTTCCATCTTCATGGCCTCAATCACAAGAAGATTTTCCCCGGCGCCTACTGTGGCACCGACAGTTTTGGCGATAGAAACTATGATGCCTGGCATTGGAGCCTTAACCTCGCCACTACCTGTCTGAATTTGTGCTGTTGGAGCAGGACCGGCGGTTCTGCGGGTATCTAGTACTGGTTTGATGTCTACCAGATATGTTTCATCTGAGATCTTAAATTCCACCACCGAACCCTTTTTGTTTATCAGAGTGACCGGAATACTTTTCTCGTTTAATCGAATATCGTAATTTCTCATGGGGGCTCTCTCAGGGGCGTATAAATTTATTTTTTATCTAACTTCAAAATCAGTAAATGATTTCTGAGGTGCTTCATTTACAATGACTTCGGAGACCTTAGCAAACTTGGGTCCTTGATGGCACCAAGTAATCAGCTCTTGGATTCCGATAGCCGGACCCTCCGCTTCTATATAAACCGACCCGTCAGCCTCATTTCTGACAAAGCCCTTTAAATTGAGCTGGGTCGCCCTCTTGAGGGTTGATGCCCTATAGCCAACCCCTTGAACTAACCCAATAATTTTTATCGAAACTGATTTCAAAGGCAGGCTCATATTATAAAGGGTTTAGTGTTTAATTCCGTTAATCATTATAGGCACTTACTTGCATCTAAAAAGATACATAGTTAGTGGAGCTCACTTTCTCAAGGGTACTTTTTAGCCAGAGCTGCTATCTTTGGAAAGTAGAGGTTATATTTATGAATTGCATAGAGATACTTAAAAAGATCCGCTCAGAAGTCGGTGCTCCTTTGACCGAGGGGATTAGTCTTGCTGAGGTTGAACGCCTAATGAAGACTAACACGGCTCTGCAGATGGCAATTCGAGATGCCTGGACAGCCTGGAATATTCTCTCACCAACCGAGAAGGCAACATTAAAAAAGAGTGAAGGGGAGGCTATCTGTAGTCTTCAGGAGGGGATCCTCAATTTTTATGCACCCCATGCAGTCAATCCTTACTTGCCGCTAGCAGCCCAGGGGGCGTGGATTATTACCGCTTATGGAGCCGTAATCTATGAGGTTGGTGGGTATGGAATGCTGGGTTGGGGACATAATCCTGAGATGGTTTGTGAGGCTTTAAAGAGCCGTCAAGTGATGGCCAATGTGATGACGCCGAACTTTAAACAGAAGCGGGTGGTGGATCTTCTTAGAAAGAGGATCGGATTTAAACGCGGTAGATGTCCTTTCTCAAGTTTCGTTTGGATGAACAGTGGCTCTGAGGGAATCACAGTTTCATACAGAATTGTTGATATTCACTCAAAGATAATGACTGATCCGGGAAGCCGACACGCTGGTAAGAAAATCTTGCTGGCAGCTGCGAAAGGAGGCTTCCATGGCCGCACTGACAGTGCGGCTCAACTCTCTGATAGCAGCATGAAAAATTATAAAAAATATCTAGCTTCCTATCGGAATAGAGATCAGCTTTTTCTCTTTGAGAACAACAACATTCAAAGCGCTAAGGATATTTTTGCGAAGGCTGAGAAGGAAGGGATATTTATAGAGGCTGTTTATGTGGAGCCTGTAATGGGAGAGGGGAATCCTGGTTTGGGATTAACCCCAGAGTTCTATAATGCCTTGCGTGAATTGACTCGGAATCACGGCTCCTTTCTGATTGCGGATTCAATTCAGGCGGGGATGCGTGCGCATGGGTGCCTAAGTATTATCGATTATCCTGGTTTTGAGAACTCTGAGCCCCCAGATATGGAGGTTTACTCAAAGGCGCTGAATGCTGGACAGTATCCTATATCTGTACTTGCGATCACCGAAGAGGTAGCCAAGCTGTATCAAGTAGGTCTCTACGGGAATACCATGACCACCAATCCTCGGGCTCTGGATGTGGCGGCCGCTGTGCTTGAGGCCCTAACTCCAGAATTGGCAGAGAATATAGAGCTAAGAGGAGCGGAGTTCATTCAGAAGTTCACCAAGCTGCAAAAAGAATTCCCCGCAATCATTACGCAGGTTCAAGGCACTGGGCTACTATTCGGAGTTGAACTAGAGAAGAATTTATTCCCTGTTGTGGGGCACGGTGGAGTAGAGGAGTACCTCAGAATCAAGGGACTGAATGTAGTGCACGGTGGACCAAATGCGCTGCGGTTCACTCCCCATTTTAATATTACCTCTGGTGAGGTTGATTTAGTGGTATCTTTAGTGCAAGAGGGCTTGATTCATTTTGCAAAAAAAGTTGCTGCAACTAATACCGCTTCAGTATCTGAAGCGCCAAGTACACCCAACCTGCGATAAATGAAAGTCCCCCGAATGGTGTTATTGCGCCAAGGATTTTAATACCAGTAACAGCTAATAGGTATAACGATCCACAAAATAAAATTATCCCGACCATAAAAAGAATCACGCTCATTCTTTGGGCGCTTTCGGGCAAAAGATTCAGCACAGACATAAATCCTACAGCCATGATTCCGAAGGCATGAATGAAATGATAAAAATTTCCCTTGTGCCAGACTTCGAGAAGGGATGGCTCTATTTTTTTAGCAAGACCATGTGCTCCAAATGCTCCTGCGATAACAGCAAGCGCCATTAATAGGAATGAAAGGGCAAGGATTTTTTGTGTAGTCATACAACACATGATGGCTTCCAAATACCCGCGCTGTCAATCAGTAGGGTGAGCTTGCCTAGAAATCGAATGGATCTGGGGCCCCTAATATCGGAGAGCTTTTAAAGATGTTATCAGGAGGAGGCCGACTGCCGGGGGTTTCAGTGTTAGTAGGAGCTTCGGGCAGTTCTATTAACTTCTTGGAATTGCTTTCCATCGATTTTATTAAATCTTTGGGCTTAAAATTATCCAATTCTTCAGACTCTTTGGTTCTTCCCGGGCTAGGATACGCGGTTGGTTTTTCCTCTTCAACCAGGAATGGATTATCTAGTACTGTCTCTGTTCCAGTTGTTGAAGCCGCGCCTTGCTCCTGCTTCACAGGCTGATTTTTTAGAGGTTTCTTATTGGTAATAATCTGATTTAGTTGGCTTGAATCTAATTTTGTAGCTGATGGCTTTTTGAACCGTATCTTCATCGATATTCTTCTATTAACTGACGCTAGCGGATCTGTTTCATTTCTCAGTAACTTATCAGCCATTCCCACAACGCTTGTTATGCGGGCAGAATCTACCCCGTGTTTTTGCAAGGCTCGTCTAGCTGCATTTGCTCTATCTGCGGAGAGCTCCCAGTTGCTGTAACCTCTATCGCCTCTAGCAAAGGGTCTAGCATCGGTATGACCGACGATATCTATTGTATTCTCCATCTTGCTGATTATCTCACCTAGTTTTCCGAATGCCTCTTCAGCTTTGGGTTGAATCTTGGCACTTCCTAACTCAAACATAGAGTTTTTATCCGAGTCTGCAATTTCTATATTTAAGCCATCAGCGTCGAGCTTGACATCTACAAGCCCTAGAAGCATCTCAAGCTCAGGAGAGTCTTCTAATAGTTCCTGAATCTCCTCAGCGGCCTTCTCAAATTCAGCGAACTCTTGGCTACCAAAGTTATCCTGTTCGCCGTAAATTTGGTTGATACCCATGGTGGATTCGCCTTTTTTATTCTTTTTTTCTAAGGCTTCAGGTCCGGTGGGTTCAAATTGCTTGTTTGTTATAGCCTTTTTCTCTTCAATCTCAGCACCAGCTTGGGGGTAAGCTTTAGGTCCAGACAGTGTGGTGTCTGATCTCTGTCCCAACGAGCTACTTGTGCCAGGATCCTCTCCACTAACACCAGATTCCTCTGTTTCATTTTTCCCGCCTTGCGAGCCGGATTTAAGATTTTTGTTTGGTGTAAAAGCATCCTCTAAGATACCTGTTTGACCCACCATCAAAGGGGTTCCAGAGCCCACTTCGAAGAGACCAGGTCTTCTAAAGTAAGATGCTATGTTCTCTCTAGTTACAACTGTGGCGGTGTTGACTAGCCACATAACCATGAAGAAACACATCATCGCTGTAACGAAGTCGGCGTAAGCAATCTTCCAGGCTCCGCCGTGATGACCACCATGGCCACCTTTTTTCTTAATAACGATAATTGGTTTGCCGTCAGCCATGAGGGACTCCTTTAGCCCTTCGCGGTCTTGATTAATTCCTCAAGCTCTTTGGCAGTAGGTCTAAAAAACCCAGGGATATTCTTACGTGCAAATTCTAACGCTACAGCTGGTGGAGACCCACCGGCGAATGCTACGAGCCCAGCCTGAATACATTTAAATAATCCATTTTGCTCCCGGTTACAGTTCTCCATTTTAGCGGCGAGGGGGGCAACGTATCCATATGACAATAAGATTCCTAACATAGTACCTACAAGAGCTGCAGCAACGTGGTGACCGATTTCAGCAGGAGGTCCATCAAGGTATTGCATGGTGATGATAACGCCCAATACGGCGGCCACGATACCTAGAGCAGGGAATGCATCAGCAAGCTTGGCTACTACGCTCGGTCCAATCGCTGCTTCTTCATGATGAGCCTCTAATTCGGCATCCATGAGCTTTTCAAGATCGTGCGCGTTTACTACACCGTCGACGAATAACCTAAGGGCTCCGGTGAATGTTTCCATTAAATGATGGTCGTGCGCAGCTTTCGGATATTTGTTAAACCTTGGGCTCTCATGAATATTATTTAGGTCTCCTTCGATCCCAAGCACACCTTCTTTTCTCATGACATCAAATGTGTTTGCCATGAGACCCAGAAGGTCCATATATTTTTCTTTGCTTGAATCGCTGCCTTTTACTGCGCTTTTAATTCCCGCAATGGTGATCTTAGCTACAGCTGGTGTCATCGAGCCCACTAACGTGAAAATTCCGCTCCCGCCGATAACGATCAATTCGTATGGTTGGAACAATACCGGTAGTGGTCCACCAGGACCGACGAATCCTATAATCAGACAGGCTGTAACACCGATAACGTTTAGTAGCGTTCCCACAGGCTCAAATCCTTTTGATGTGTAGTATCCTTACACCTTTCCAGTGGATCTTCGTCTGACACCAAGCGACGAGGATCTACCCCATATCACTGTTAACATCGGATTTATTTTTGATTTTCTTAATCAGAGAAAGAGTGACGGTGTTTTAATCTGGAGCCCTATTAGAATCAATTTAAATAGGGGCTCCTAGTTCAGGATCGGTTATACCGAGGCGTCCGGAACAGAGTAGATCTTCTTCATTCCGCCACTTAGCTGGACTTCGACAGTTAAATGCTTCGGATAATCTGCTCCAGGTTGCGAAAATGCGTACTTTGGCCGACCGTGCTCATCTTCACCTAAGACCTCTCCTGATTCCAGGATATTGCCATTCATATCTCTGAGGATTACCTCCTCAATTTTACTCTTCAATTGAGAGGGGAGCATAAGAGTTAGCCTGTTATCCAGACTTGAGATTGCTTCAAAGATTTTTGATTTGGGTGGCTGAACAATTGCTGGCTCGTCTCCTTCAGAATCTGGGGGTGTGATCGAATTAGACTCTGATCCGGGGAGTTTATACGATCCGTTTTCTAGAACCTCCAAAATAATGTTAGGTCTACCTGTATTTCCAATTCCTAAATTTAAAGTTCCCGGATTAATATCACCAGAGTTAAGTTTCGTGACCATCTCCTGAGCAGAACTAATAGCTTCCTCCAGATTTGCTACGGCAATCGTTGGGTCATTATCTCCGCCAATGTGATCATAAAGAGCCCCTAGATTATTATCTAATTGAGAAGCTTTGAATGCTTGAGCATTTATGGTTTCAGCTTCTTGTTGAGAGATAGTTCCGCTCTCTACTAGAGAGGAGAGACTTTCTCTAGCTAATTCCTCCATAGAAAACCGGGGAGCGGTGGATCGAGCTTGACGACCGGTGCTTAGGGCGTCAGCGTATTCAGTAGCAGCTTCTGCTCCCTTTGATGAGTGGATTCTCTCATGGATAACAGAGGCAAAAAGTTCCTCTTCGCTTACCTCCTGTTTTCCCAAAGGGGCAAGAATTCCCTCAAGAAGAGCGTTAAATGAATCACTTTGGGAGGAGTCCTGGGTAGTAACTATGGGGTCACTTTCACTCGCAAGTCTCTGAACTGCCTTACTATTTCCTGTTCCACTAATATACATAACTATTCAGCCTATTAACCTTTCATCAGGGCCTCTTAAACTAGGCCTATAAAGAGGAGAGCATACTCTGTGCCAAGTTGATTTATTTGAGCAGCTTTTTTAAGGCGTCCTGAATTAACTCAGAGTTGACCTGAAGATCTGAGTTTTTAGAAACATAGGCATCTGCGCCGAGAGACTCAGCAGTTGTCATATCACTGGCTAACTGAGAGGTGGTGACAACTATGACGGGGACACTGGAGGAGGTAGGTAGTTGCCTTAACCATTTTAGAAAATCAAATCCTGATTCTCTACCTAGTGAAAGATCTAAGGTTACTGCTACTGGATTAACTTTGATTAAGGCCTCTTTGGCACTACTTAGATCCCAAGCCTCAGCTACATTTAGATCAGAATTCAAAGCCTTAATAGCTCTTTTCACCAGCATTCTATGGGCAGGTTCATCATCTATAATCAGAATCGTTCGGATTTTATCTAGCTCTGGCTTCAAGCTTAATATCTCGTGCTATTGGAAGTTTAATGGTGAAAGCGGTTCCCACGCCTTCTTTACTCTCAACCATAACAGAACCGCCGAGTTTCTGGAGGAGCTTTTTTACGCAAGCTAGGCCAATTCCAGATCCTTCAATTGAGCCTGAATGTGCCCGTTGAAATGGCCTAAATAAACCTTCTATCTTTTCTTGCGAGATGCCCATACCAGAGTCGGCGATGGTCAATGAGACAAAGCCGCGTGTGGATTTTCCCTCGGATGTAATTCTTATTTTTAAAGCGCGGTTAGGGTCTCTATATTTTACCGAATTTCCGACAAGATTAGAGATAATTTGATAGACCATCAATTTATCACCAATTACGTTGGGAAGATTCTGTTGATAAAAAATGTCAGCCTCAGCTGTTTTTATAGAGGGCTCAAGTTCGTATAAGACCTCTTTGATCACTGTGTTTAAATCTACTGGCTCAGGGGAGATCTGTCTGGTTGTAACCTTAGAGTATTCTAGAACTGCACTTACTAGAGTTGATAACCTATCGGCCGCTTTCTCGATATGCCCCAGGATCTCGCCACGTTCTCCCTCAAAGAAATTTTTATGATCTTCATGGAGTACGTTCATCATGCCCTTGATTGTGAAGATAGGTGCCTTTAGGTCATGGGAGATCATGTAGCTAAATTCTTGAAGATCCTTATTTCTTTCCTCAACTTGTTGTTGGTACCGCATGGTTCCAGTTATATCGAGAGTAATAGATAAGGTGCCCAGAAATTTAGATTCTTCCGAAAATATGGGTACGGTCCGCATTTCGGCCCACATGTGTATCCCGGTTTTGTGAATGAAACGGTACCTAAATTGAAATGCTTCTCCCAGAGAGCTAACGGAGAGGGCTCTCTTAAACTTGTCTTGGTCCTCTTCATGGGCATGTTGGATAAAAAAATCAGTAGGTGATTTGTATATCTCTGAGAGCGATGAACCTGTTAATACTTCGGTGTAAGGGCTGCAATAAGTTATCTTGCCATCCTCATCTCTTATGACGATTGCTGCAGCGAGATTTTCGGTGAGAACCTCATATCTTTCGATTAGAGATTCGGCCTCTTCTCCGATAAGTTTAAGAGTATCTGCAAATCGGGCATGACTTTCCCGGTAGTTATCCAGTAGCTCATCCAACACTGCTAGTCCGCTTGGATTTTCCTCTCTATTAGAAGGCTCAAGATCTCTATCGTTTCCGTTAGAGAAGAGGTTCTTCGCTTTTATTTTGATGACATTTTCGGTGATAGAAAGGGTAATTAATGCTCCTAAAATTCCGCCACCAAATAGTCCGATAGTTATTTCAACGTAATGGGGAGATAGCGTCCAATATAAAAAAAGAATTGCCCCGAGGGAGGTTAAAGATAATGCTATTCTTGTGACTATTGAAGAAGGAGCCAACTGAACACGCGGCAACTCTCTCTGATTGGGCAGAGATAGAGTAGGGGGTATGTGTTCACTCTCTGTTTGTTTCATTTGAATGTATACATTTCAGTTTCGTTCTCAAATGCAGCAGAACACCTACTGATAATTGCCTTTTTTTGAGATACGGCGATTCCTATAGATTTTAGGCCCTCTTCAATTTCCTCATCGCATCGCACTTGAAAGTCGCTGAATCCCGAGCCGTGACCAAGTCCTAAGGCATGAGATAAGAGGTCGGCTAATTTAACTATAGCCACCAACGAGGTGTTGGTTCTTTTTTGAGGAAGCTCCTTCCACGGGCGATGATGTTCCCTAATTACTGTCCTGATTTCAGCCGGAAAGTTCCATTTTTCAGCCATTAATTGGCCTAATTCACAGTGATTAAAAGCAAATATATCTTCCTCGGCTTTGCAAAAGTCATAAGGTTGTTGGCTGACAAGCTTTGTGACCTTCTCATACTCCTCATCATCTCGTTGAAGAAGTAAGAGCTTTCCTATGTCGTGCATGAGCCCGGCAAGAAAAGCGGTGCTACCGTCATTTGTTCCCAGGGTTGATGCTAACTCTCGGGATATGATGGCGGTTGCTAGGTCGTTAGTCCAAAGTTGGGGCCTTATTCGGTGATGAGAGGGGAGAAGCTCCGGTAGCGAGTTGGCGTTTAGTATACATCTTAGCTCGTTTAGTCCTATTTTATTGACACTTTCTTCGATATTACGAGATGGGGTGCCCCTATCGAAATATACTGAGTTAGAGATTTTGATTATTCGAGCAGATA
>Ga0172372_10004315_pt1 | contig 20285 bp, 23 predicted proteins | sample LakKiv5m_2_FD_114544 | JGI IMG/M metagenome (GOLD analysis project Ga0172372, IMG submission 114544) | Freshwater microbial communities from Kabuno Bay, South-Kivu, Congo - kab_092012_9.5m | ecosystem: Environmental > Aquatic > Freshwater > Lake | place: Democratic Republic of the Congo...
GGATTTTCTGGAATGAATCCACAAATGATGAATATGATTCAAAAGAAAATGGAAGAAGAACTTTTTGGTAAGACTCCCAAAAAGGAAGAAGGAGATACTTCTACCCCCGAACCTCCAGAAAAGAAACCAAATATGGTTGGAATGTTTTTGTTTTTCCCACCAGATATTATTGCAGATTTGATTGATACTGGAGTTTTAGATCCTGAAATGTTTGCTGAACTGGCTGATGATGATGCTTTGATTCCTGAAATGGAAAGGCTCTCAGAAAAAGAACTCAAAGAAATCGATTTAAGTGATTGGCCTGATGATCCAAGCAAACTTCTTCAAGATAACTCTGAAGATATATCTGAGGAAGACTCAGAGGATACTTAAAGTACTCTATAGTATCTAATAAGTATAATTCCCCTTGTCCATCGCGTACACGCTCATTGTAGCAAGGAAAACAATTCTGTCAATACCCCCCTTGCTCTTATGTTATTTGGACGTATAATGTAATCATGAAAAAAATTAAACAAAAGAAAAAAAAGGCAGAATTAGAAGAAGATGAAGACGATTTAGGCTTTGATGATTTTGCAGTTCAAATAGAACCAGAAGTCATAAAACCTTCTACTAAAGGACATTACATCGATAATTCAAGGTTCAACGATGAAATGACAAAGTGGATTAAAAAGGTTCGAACAGCCGAAAAAAATGGGAAAGATAGGCCACCAGTAACCGACTATATCGCTGAATGTTTCTTAAAAATTGCGGAACATCTCTCCTATAGACCAAATTTTATGAACTACCCCTATAGGGAAGAGATGGTAGGAGATGGAATCGAAAATTGTTTGATGTACGCTCACAATTTTAACCCAGATAAATCCTCAAACCCCTTTTCTTATTTTACTCAAATTATATACTATGCATTCCTTCGAAGAATTGAGAAGGAAAAGAAGCAATCGTATGTAAAATTTAAGATAATGGAAGAAAATGCCGACGATAAGTTCTACAAGTGGTTTAAAGAAAACTACTTTGAGAAGGACGGCAAGCCTGAATTAGCAGATGTCTTCAATCTCACAGAAAGAGATGTGGAAAGGTTTAAAGAAAAGGCTGGCGGAAACGCCAAAAAGAAGACTAGAAAAAAGAAAAAGGTCATTAAAAGAGGTTTAATGTGAAAATAGCAGTCATCAATGACACCCACTTCGGAATCAGAAATGATTCCGATTTGTTTTTAAATTACTTCATAGAATTTTTTAGAGATCAATTTTTCCCCTACTTAAAAGAAAATAAAATTGATACAATAATCCACCTTGGAGATTTCTTCGATAGAAGAAAGTATATCAATTTTAATACTTTAAATAGAGTTACGAATGAAGTCCTAATTCCTTTGAAGGAAATGGGAATTCAAATGCATTGCTTAGTAGGAAATCACGATACCTATTACAAGAATACAAATCGAGTCAATTCTGTATGTCAGCTACTTCCAGCCTTTGATAATATCAAGACCTATGGAGAGTTTGATGTTATCAACATTGATGGAACTGAGATCGCTATGGTTCCTTGGATCAATGATTCAAATGAGAAAGATATTGTCAAGCAACTTAAGAAATGCAAAGCAACTATTGCATGTGGGCATTTTGAATTGACTGGATATGAAGTTCTTCGTGGTGTTAAGTTTGATGGCGGTATGTCAGATGAAGTTCTTAGTAAGTTTGAACTTGTTCTTTCTGGGCATTTTCATCTAAAATCATCACATAAGAACATTTATTATCTTGGCACTCAATACCAGATGTTATTTTCTGACATCAATGAAGCCAAAGGGTTTCATGTGTTTGATCTGAAATCTAGAGAATTAGAATACATTCAAAATAGAAATTGTATTTTCCATAGAATTTTTTATGATGACAGTGCAACTCCAAAGATCGACAAGATGGATTTTTCTCAATACGAAAACAAGCTTGTAAAGATTATAGTTCAGCGAAAAACTAATCCAGCAACTTACGAAAAATTCATTGATGGCATCAATTCTGCAAATGCCCATGAGATTTCTATTGTAGATGAGACATTCGTACCAGATGATTCAAATGATGTTGCAGATTTGAGTGTTGATACGTTGTCTTTTATCGAAAAAGAAATCGACCAATTAATTGATGTAAAGAACAAAGACGAACTCAAGAAAATGGTGCACGATATTTATTTTGAAAGTCTAGATAATGATTAAGTTTACAAAACTGAGATTCAAGAATTTTGGTTCTTTTGGCAATAACTTTACCGAGATAGATTTTGGTAAGAAGGGAAACTATCTTGTATCTGGGCGTAATGGTGATGGAAAGTCATTTGCCTTCTTAGATGCTATTACTTTTGGTTTATTTGGAGTTCCTTTTAGGAACATCAATATTCCTCAATTGGTCAACAGTGTAAATAAGAAGAATTGTACCGTTGAGGTAGAATTTGATATTGGGATGACCAAATACATGGTTAGGCGTGGTCTAGCCCCGAAGACATTTGAAATTTATAAAGATGGCAAGCTGATAGAACAAGCAGCCAAGACTAAGGAATATCAGGAATATCTGGAAAAGAGTATCCTAAAGATGGGATACAAGTCCTTTACACAGGTTGTAATTCTTGGAAAGTCTTCGTTTGTTCCCTTTATGCAACTTGCTTCGGCTGACAGACGCGAGGTTATTGAAAATGTATTGGATATCGGAATCTTTAGTTCCATGAATTTGGTTCTAAAAGGCAAAATATCACAGCAGAAAGAGTTTATTAAACAAAAAAAGACCAATTTATCCACAATCCAAGGAAAAATCGATGTACTTGACCGTAATAGGCAAGAATTGGAAAAGAAAAAGCAGGATATCGAAACCAAGCTACAAAATAGACTAAAGGAAATAGATGTTAGTATCGCTAACTACAGCGAACCTATAGCCCTATTAGAGGCAGAACTAGCCACCAAGGAGGCGATTCTAGCCACTTTCGCAGAAACCAAGTATACCGGTATGCTTGAACTAAGGTCCAGCTTAAAAGCCAACCTAGACTCATTAACGGAAGATATTCAGTTTTACCAGCAAAATGAAGTATGTCCTGCGTGTAAGCAGGCTATAACGGATAGCCATCGCAACGAAATTTGCTCAAATAAAAATACTAAAAAGAGCGAAATTGATACAGCCATTCAAAAATTGAATGAGATGATTCAAGAGCAAAAGAATAATGATGATTCTAAAAAGACTTTAGAAAGAGAAATATCAAATATTAAAAATGATTTAAGGCAATCATCCCAAAAAATTGCAAATTTAGAAGAACAAAAGAAAATTTATGAAAAAGAAGCGAAAATTGATCTGGTCGATACTATTGAAAAAATTACGAGTGACATTGCTGCTTTTAAAAAGGAAGCTAAAGCACATCAACGAAGCTTGGACACACTTTACGTTGAGAACGAGGATCTAGAGATTCTTTCTGGTCTTTTGAAAGATAGTGGTATTAAGACGAAAATTATTCGTCATTATTTGCCATTGATGAATCAAATCGTCAATAAGTATCTTTCAAATATGAATTTCTTTGTTCATTTTTACCTAGACGATGAATTTAAGGAAACTATTAAGAGCCGTCACCGCGATGATTTTTCTTACATGAGTTTCAGTGAAGGGGAAAAGCTTAGAATCGATCTAGCTCTTCTTTTGGCTTGGAGAGAAGTTGCCAAGCAAAAGAATAGCGTTAGCTGCAACCTATTGATTCTGGATGAAATTTTTGATTCTTCTCTGGATTCTGTGGGTACTGATGAATTGATGAAAATTCTAAATATATTAGGTAAGGAAACTAATGTGATTGTAATCAGTCACAAAACAGATCAACTTACTGATAAGTTCAAGTACATTTACACGCTGGAGAAGAAGAATAACTTTAGCAAAATAAGTCTTACATAAATGTACAACTACCGAGGAAAATTTCGAATACTACAGCCAGATGGCAATATGACCGTCTATTCTCAATATGATGTTGTTGAGAAGAGTGGAAAGCACTATATGGCTGTGTTTGATACCTATGGGTTTTCTCCAGAGCATGGAGAACTTCGCGGTTGGAAAAAAATAAATGGAACTGTGCCTGTAACAAGAGCCAGCGCACCATCCAATCCCGATGTCGGACAGCAATGGCTTGATACTAGTTCTGGAATTCTATTCGAATATGTTGACGATGGAAATTCAAAACAGTGGTTAGCCATTAGCTAGGAGACATATGGGATACTATTATGAGAAGAAGAAGAATAATAGTTGGAGAAGAAAGTTTTACAGAGAATTGGCAAAGAAGCAAAGGCGTTCTACCCGCCATTATTTGAACAAGCTTGTTCAAGATGTTTGCTCAGGAACTATTGACATTGATGAGTTCTTGGATATGATGCGTAGAAGAGGTAATATATTATGAAAACAAAAAATGCCATCAAGCTAAGTAAAGAGACATTGCAGATTCTGAAGAACTTTGCATCTCTCAATTCCAATCTGCTCGTCAAGCCCGGTAATCGTCTTGTAACGGTTACTCCATACAAGAACGTGATGGCAGAAGCCATCATTCAGGAAGAGTTTGATACTGAGTTTGCCATCTGGGATCTTTCGAAGTTTCTCGGAATTGTGTCAATGTTCGAAGATCCAGACTTTATCTTCCATGACAAGTATGTCGAGATTGAAGGTAGCAATCACTCTACCGTAAAGTACTTCTATTGTGATCCGAAGCTTATTACTTCGTATCCGACGAAGAATCTTGTCATGCCTCGCATTGTTCTTGAACTTGAGTTCTCTGAGCGCAAGCTAACTGAACTACAAAAGGCAGCATCAATTCTACAGATTCAGGATCTCAAGATCTTCTGCGACAGTGGTAGTATTATGGGTGAAATGTTCGATGCTAAGGATAGCACCACAAACACCTATAGTGTGGAATTCCCATACGACGGTGAACTTGAGACTGATGAATTTGAGTTCCACTTCAAGATTGAGAATCTGAAGTTTATTCCGGGAGCCTATAAGGCACAGTTCTCGGAGAATATTGTATCTAAGTTTATCTGCAACAATGCTCCAATTTCATATTGGGTTGCAATGGAACCGTCTTCCAACTACGGAAAGTAAGTAAATGAACATTGATCACTTTGTATGGGCGGAAAAATACCGCCCATCATCCATTTCTGAATGTATTCTTTCTAAGGAGAATGCAAGTACATTCAGTAGCATGGTAAAGCAAGGAGAACCCCAGAATCTTATGCTATCTGGTCCAGCCGGATGCGGTAAGACTACGGTTGCTAAGGCTCTTTGCAAGGATCTCGGATGCGATTACATTCTGATCAATTGCTCTGAAGACGGAAATATTGATACTCTTCGTACAAAGATTCGTGGGTTTGCTAGCACTGTATCACTGACAAGCGCAAAGAAGGTAGTAATTCTTGACGAGTTTGATTATAGTAATGCAAATAGCATTCAACCCGCTTTGCGCGGGGCTATTGAGGAGTTTTCCTCCAATTGTAGATTCATTATGACTTGCAATTGGCCTAGTCGCATTATTGATCCTCTGCATTCCCGATGCACTCATATCTCATTTGTGATTCCCTATGAGGAAAGATCTACGCTTGCGACTAATATGTTCAAGCGGGTGAAACATATTCTTGATACTGAAAAGGTATCGTATAACGATAGTGCTCTTGCTACTCTGGTAAATAGTCATTTTCCTGACTTTAGGCGTATAATCAATGAGCTTCAGAGATATTCTGTCTCTGGCATGATTGACATTGGTATTTTGAGCCAATGTAAGGAAATTGACCTCAAGAAGCTGGCTGGATACATGTCCAGTAAGAATTTTGCTGAGGTTCGTAAATGGGTCGTCAACAATCTTGAGAATAACAACACAGATATTTTCCGAAGGATTTATGACAATCTGACTGATATGCTACAGCCAGCCAGTATTCCACAAGCAGTCATGATTATTGCGGAATATCAATATAAGGCAGCATTTGTTGCAGATCAAGAGATCAATATGACTGCATTCTTGGTAGAAATCATGATGCAATGTGAGTTTAGGAAGAAATGAATCTATCCAAGGTATTAGAAAGTATCAACTACACGAAGGAAGATGCCCTTGCCGACAACGACAAGGACTATGTTCCATTTGTGGTAAATAGATCATTATCTTACTTTATTGATACTATCGCCTATGCTAATCAGATGAATCTGTATCCCCATCTGAATAAACGACTTCAGTACGATTACTTAAGAAACGCTGTTCGCAAGAAGCGTAGATTCAGCAAATGGGCCAAGAAGGTTGAGAGTGACTGTCTAGAAGCCGTGTGCTTCTATTACGGATGCTCCAAGGTAAAAGCACTAGAAATCATCGGACTTCTTTCGCAAGACCAAAAAACACATATACAAACTGAATACGAAAAACTCCAAAAAACCTAAATAAATTGGTATTATGGAGTTTTTATGGATAATAATGACATATTTGATGGTTTAGGTGTTGAAGTTACATTAAAAGATAAAGACGCTTTCTTGAAAGTCCGAGAGACTTTAACGAGAATTGGCGTATCTTCTAATCCAAACAAAAAACTATATCAGTCTTGCCATATCTTGCACAAGAAGGGCAGATATGCTATAATGCATTTTAAAGAATTGTTTGTTTTAGACGGTCTGGATAGTAATATGGATGAAACTGATTTGGCAAGAAGAAACACTATAGTGAAGCTTCTTGTTGAATGGGGTCTAATAGATCCAGTAGATGAGAATAGATATAAAGAGCCTCAGCTTCCGCTGAATAAGCTCAAGATCATTCCCTTTAAGGAGAAGGGTGATTGGAATCTAGTTCCTAAGTACCATATTGGAAAGAAATAATGAATATTGTTAATGATTATGATTTGTATGATAAAGCAAGAAATATGCTTTATGAAGGTCTTGCCAAGTACGATATCAAAAAACCAATTTTCATCTATGTGGATAATGAAATTGGCGATGCAATTTTCAATATAAAAAAGAATAAGCATAATTTTGAATTGGCTATTATTCTTAGCAATGAAGCTGTAGGTTTTGCTAAAGAAAATCTTATTGAAATTTTTAATAGATTTGATATGATTATTACTGACGATCCAATAATAAATGAATATTCGCTTTTTAGCAAAAAATAATTTTATATGATACCAAAAATTATACACCAACTTTGGGTTGGTCCGAAAAAACCTCCTTTGAAAGAAATTCAAACTTGGAAAGATGTTAATCCATCATGGGAGCATATGTTTTGGACTGAAGATACCATAAAACAACATTTTCCAACAGGATTGTATAATCAATTCCAGTTTGATTCTATGCCAGAATTAAATGGTAAGTGTGATGTAGCAAGATATGAAATTCTCCATAAATTTGGAGGATTTTTTATAGATGCAGATTCTATTGCACTGCGACCATTAGATGATTATTTGATTGAAAATGACAGTTTTAGTTGTTATGAAAATGAATTTTTGAGAGGTCAATTAGTAGCTGCTGGATATTTAGCTTGTACTAAAGAAAATTCATTGATGTCAATTCTTGTTAATAGACTGCACACACTAAAAATAGAAGATAAATCATTATGGGAAGGTCCACTGACAGCATGGAAAACTGTTGGGCCAGTATTCCTAACTAGAGCAATACACGAACATCGTTACAATAAAGTAACCGTTTATCCAAGCCATTATTTTATCCCAAAGCATTATACCGGATTTGGATATTCTGGTCCATTTAGATCTTATTGTACTCAATTATGGGGCAGCACTCCGCAAAGCGAATTCAAATATGCAGATTGATTTAAAAAATATCAAAACTATTTGTATAAGTTTAAATACAGCAATAGAACGAAGAAACAACATCAAAATTTTGATGGAAACTTTAGGTTATACAAATTGGAGTTTTTTTGATGCAATTAAAGGTAAAGATATTGCTGAGGGTTGCGCTAAATCACAGATGGAAGTACTAAAACAGCATGATTTTAGCGAACCATTATTATTAATTGAGGATGATGTCGCCACTACGCCTTGGTATTCTGATATTATTGAGTATGATGACAATATAGATGCACTTTATATTGGTTATAGCGCATGGGCTTGGGAAAAAGATAGAGCTTACATGTCAACATTTGGGCATAATACTGTAGTAACTAAAAAGAATAATTTCTATAAAATAGAAAGAATGCTTAGTACACATGCTATTTTATATCTCTCTAAAGAATATGCAGAACGTGCTATTTTTGCTATGAATGAACACTTATTTAATCCTAAAAGCAATAGACATTGTGATGTTGCTTTAGGTAATCTACAAGAATTTGCCAATGTGTATGCAACACCACATCCATATTTTTATCAAAATTGTAAAAATAATAAAATATACACTTTATGCTCAATAGAAAATACACTTAAAGAAATTAACAAACTACAATCTGAAGGTAAAATTGTAGAGGACTTGCAATGATTGGGTTTAAGCAAATTGGTAAATGTGGAAGATTTGGTAATCAAATGTTTCAATACGCGGCTATATTAGCGTTAGCAAAGAATAAAAATTACGAATATGCAATATCATTTGCTAATAATAGCAATGATGAATTTTCTAATTTTGTATTAGGAGAAGCATTTGAATATTTATCTGCTAAAGATTGTTCTAACATATCATTTCCAAGAATAGCTATAGAAAATATACAACATTATAATGATGTATACGACCCTACTTTTCATAATTTGCCAGATAATGTAGAAGTTTTTGGATATTTTCAATCCGAAAAATATTTTAAAAAATATAGAGAAGATATTTTAAAAGAATTTAAATTTAAAAATTGGATTATTTATAACGCAAATATTATAAGAAATCAATTTTCTAATGAATGTATTGCTGTTCATGTTAGATTGGGTGATTATTTAAAACAACAACATAATCATCCTATTTGTTCAGCTGAATATTATAAAAAAGCATTTGAAATATTACCAAAAGATAAGACTATTTTTTTATTTAGCGATAATTTAGCAATGGCTAGAAATTTATTAGGATTTATCGATAAGATTGTGCCAATAAATACAAACTGTAAATATACAGATATGGCTCTAATGAATATGTGCGAATATCATGTGATAGCTAATAGTTCATATAGTTGGTGGGGAGCATGGTTATCTAATTCAAAAATAGTCATAGCTCCATCTAAATGGCATGGAGAAAATTCAGATTGTGGCGTTCCAAAATCATGGAAATCAATTTATTGTGATAATTGGATTGTAATATGAAAATATGTTTTTTATTAATAGCTACAAATAAGTATATAAATTTTCTTACACAATTTGTAGAGTCTGCAAAAAAATATGCATTGAAAAATCATGATGTAGATTTTATGGTTTTTAGTAATCACGATACAATTGATCAGAAAGATATAAATTTAATAAAAATAGACCATGAACCATGGCCTATGCCAACTTTAAAAAGATATGATTATTTCTATTCTCAGAGAGATAAATTGATGGAATATGATTATCTTTTTTACTCTGATATCGATATGCGATTTGTATCTGAAGTAGGAGATGAAATACTTTCTAAACTAGTTGCTACTGTTCATCCCGGATTTTATAATAAATCTCCTATGTATTATACTTATGAAAGAAATCCGATTTCTAATGCTTATATTCCGTATGGAATGGGTAATAAATATTACGCTGGTGGATTTAATGGCGGAATTAGTGATGATTTTTTGAATATGGCAATGAATATTGTGGCTTGGAGACAGGCCGATGAGATTAAAAATCATATACCGGTTTGGCATGACGAAAGCTATTTGAATAAATTTTTAACTATTATAAATCCAACATTAGAATTAAGTCCATCATATTGTTATCCAGAAAAATGGAATCTACCATTTGAAAAAAAGTTACTTGCTCTTGATAAAAATCATACTGAAATGAGATCATAATGAAAATTGCTATAGCTATTCATGGAAATTTAAGAACTTTCTTAATGCCTCTTAGAGAAAATCCAAGTATAAGAGTTTGTGACGTAGCATTGAGAAATGTTATATTGCCTAATTTAGGCGATGTTTTTATAATGACAGATTCTAATGATTTTTATTTCAATAATAAACAGTATTTTTCAGAAGATAAACAGATAGAAATAACTAATTCAGATAGTTTTAGATTGTATAAGACTATAGCTTTTGAAATGCCAGAAATATGTGAAGATATTATACAAACTGAATTATATAAAATTATTCCTAATATTAAACAATTAAAAATTGAAAGATATTATGATTGCACAAAAGACAAAGGATATAAAAAATTATTAGAATCTAATTTTAGAGGATCTAGCCCATCAACACTTATAGGCCATTATAGAAAATTGAAATTATGTAATGATATGATAACTGAATACGAAAATAAACATAATTTTAAATATGATGCTATATTGAAAATTAGATTTGATAATCTATATCCTCATAATAGCGAATTAAAAATAACAAATTTTAATTTAGATAATAATAATGTGTATGGACCCGGACAGCATGCTAAATTTTTCTATGATTGGTTTGCATTTGGTTCAAAAGTAGTAATGAATCATTATTTAAATTTATATGATAATCTTGGATTTACTATTAATTATCCTTCTTGGTTATCGGAATGCAATTTTTGCGGAAAAAATGGTATTGATGGAATTATTGATAAGGCAAACCAAGGATGGAGAGATGAATGTCCTCTATGTAAATCTAAAGGTAAAGTTTGGGTAGCTGATGTTACTCTTTCTCCGGAATACCATTTGTATAAAACATTTGAGCTTAATAATATAAAGATTAATGGATGCGGATATCACTCTTATGTCTATCGATATTTGGATTTAAATACAGATATTACCCTACAAGAAATATTCAAATCAAATAACATCAGGGGAAAAACATTAATAAATCATTCACCCCATCCAGATCAGATAACTATAACTACAATATGACACATTTAAATTATGGATTGTCTGGTTGTAAACTTGAAATAATAAATCAATCTACAATAAGAAAATGGTCTTCTTGTCTAGATTATAATGTTAGACTTCAAGCACAGGCTATAAAGCAAGATATAAAGGGAATTAGAACATATAATACCTTTTCAATTCCTAAAATTCAAAATATAAACACTACTGATTTATTTTATTTTGATATGGATTATATTCACTGTAAATTATTCAATGAATATTTTTACGAATTATCACCATATGGTATAAATAAATTTATTCAATTTATAGATGAATATTTTTCTACTATATCGCCAATAGGAAAATATTCATCTGATGAATTAAAAAATATTATTTTAAATAAACTTTCATCATTTACTAATTCTAATTATAATAATTTTTTAATATTTTTAAAACAAAAAATAAATTATATTCAATTTCCAAATATTTACAAAGAATTATGTCATGGTGATTTGACTATGTCTAATATTTTGTTTACTGATGAAAAATATTATTTAATTGATTTTCTTGATTCTTATCTGGAATGTAGTATAATTGATTTAGTTAAGCTAAAGCAAGATTTATACTACCATTGGTTACTAAAAACTAATAATATCATAAATTTAAAAGCATATCAAATAGCTTCATATATTTGGGAATGCATAGAAAATAAATACAGCGATAAAATCAACACAATTTTATTTGATATATTAGAAATTATTAATTGGTTAAGAATTGAACCATATATTAAAAATAGTAGTTGTTTAACTATATTAGATAATATTATTAAAGAAAATAAATTATATCATGAATTTAATAATTCCTATTGCGGGTAAATCAAGTAGATTTCCAAATGTAAAACCAAAATGGATGTTGACACATCCTATGAGTGGAAATTTTATGGCTGTCGAAGCTGTTAAAGGATTAAATCTAGAATCCTTTGATAATATCTATTTTGTAGGTTTAAAAGAACATGAATTAATTTATAATTTTTCTTATGGTTTAAAAAAACAATTTGAAACATTAGGAAAATCTATACAGATTATTTTTTTAGATTCTCCAACCACATCACAGTCAGAAACCGTATATAATGGTATTTTACAAGGGCAGATTGAAGGATCTATTTTTATAAAAGATTCTGATAATTATTTTGAAGCTGATTTAATTACTGGTAATTTTATATGCTATTATGATTTAAATAATTGTAACAAAATGAATGCAAAAAATAAAAGTTATATAACACTTGATAAAAGAAATTTTGTTACCAATATAGTAGAAAAAAAAATTATTAGTTCTACTTTTTCGGTTGGTGGATATGGATTTGAGTCTTGTTTATCCTTTTGTAAAGCGTATGAAAAAATACGCAATTTTTCTGGCGAATGTTTTATAAGTAATGTAATATATCAATTACTTTTAGATGGAAATAAATTTTTATCATTAAATACTAAAAATTTTGAAGACTGGGGAACTCTTAAAGATTGGAACGAATATAAAAAAACATTTAAAACTATTTTTATAGATTTAGATGGTACATTAGTGACAAATACTTCAGCCTTTTTACCGCCATATATTGGAGAATCATCTCCTTTGATGGAAAATATAAATTTAATTAAAACTCTTTATAATAACAAAAGATCAAAAATTATTATTACTACTAGCCGACCAGAAATATTTAGAGCTAAAACTTTAGAAGAATTAAATAATTTTGATATACCATTCGATAATTTAATTATGGGATTGCCACATAGTCAGAGAATTATTGTGAATGATTATGCTCCATCAAATCCTTATCCAACCGCTATAGCAATAAATATAAACAGAAATAATGATAACTTAAAGGATATATTAAATGAAATTTAAAGTAATAATTTGGGGCCATAAATTACATTCACACACACATTCGTATATCCACTCAGCTTTTTTTAAAGCATTTCAATATTTGGGATATGAAACATTATGGTTAGATAATTCAGATGACATTACATCGATTAATTTTGATAATTCTCTTTTTATTACGGAAGGTCAAGTAGATCAAAAAATACCTTTAAATAAATCTTCTAACTACATCATACACAACTGTAAAGATGAACATTATGATGGTGTAAAGACACTAAAATTACAAGTTTATACTAATGGAGTTGAAAATTCATCTGGTATATCTGGAGAAAAAATCGAACAATGTATCTATTACGATAAAAAACAAAATATATTATACCAACCTTGGGCTACAGATTTACTTCCACATGAAATAAATGGAATTTATTATGATACACATGATAAAATGTCCGTTTGGATTGGTAGTTTTTGTGGAGGCTATCACGGGAATGATGAAGAGTTTCAACCATATATTCAGGCTTTACAACAATATGATTATAAAATGGCAGTATATCATCCCGGTACATGTTCATTTGAAGAAAATATGAATGTTGTTAGACAGCATGAAATAGCTCCAGCTATTGTAGGTAGATGGCAAAAAGTTAATGGTTATGTTCCTTGTAGAATTTTTAAAAATATTAGTTATGGTAAATTAGGCCTTACAAATAGCAAGACTGTGTATGAACTATTTGAAGAATCTGTAATATTTGATGAAAATACTTACGCAATGTTTTTGAAATATAAAAGTGCTACCGACGAACAACGCAAAAAACTATTTTTACATGCTAATAATTTAATTATACATAAACACACTTACATTAATAGAATTGAAAATTTACTTAATTTATTATGATGCAATTTAATAAAACTTCATTATCTCAAAGTAATTTTTTTGTCCAAAAAATTGATAAAATAAAATCTTATCAAAATAGAAAAGATTTATTTTCTATATTATGTAAAGATAAAAGAATTTTACATGTAGGATGCACTGATTATCCTTTTTCTTTAACTGAAAATAATTTACATTTATATCTTAATACTTTAAATCCCATTTATTTGGATGGTATGGATGTTGATACCACAGGATTAGATCAATTGTCCAATATTATTCCCGGAGAGTATTTTACAAATCTTAAAAATATTGAAAAATTTTATGATATTATTTTAGTTCCAGAGACAATAGAACATGTTCCAAATATTCAACAATTTATTGATGAATTATCAAAATTAAATTTTAATAAAATGTTAATAACAGCTCCTTGTTTTTTTAGCCAAGCAAAAAATAATGATTTTGGCTTTATTGATAATGTCTATTATGAAATAGTACATCCAGATCACAAGGCTTGGTTTACTCCATACACTCTTAAAAACTGTATTTCGCAATATAGCGATCTTTTAATAGATGAATGCTACATTCTTGAACATGGACACATGGTGGGTGTGTTAGCATCTAAACAACAATCAACATGACTACAATATACAAATATAAAAACAAACAAATGTTCGGCTCATATCATACTCGATACGAAACTGAGATGATAAATTATTTAACAACAAAATTAGAAGATAATAAGTTGTTAAATAAAATTTGTATAGAATTTGGAGCACATGATGGTATTGTTTTATCTAATACTCGACATTTATTATTAAATGGTTGGCAAGGAATTCAGATTGAGCCTATCAAAGAAAGATTTAGTAAGTTATCAGAATTATATAATGAAAATAATTTGGTAAAATGTATTTTTGGTTTCGTATCGCCAAAAGCAGAAGATTTAAATTCATTTGATAATATTGTTGGTTCAGTTTATTCTTATGAATCTTTTATTTTAGATATTGCATCAATAGATGTTGATAGCTGCGATTACCAAATATTTAAAAGTATTAACCGATGTTATCCTAAAATAGTTTTAGTAGAACCAAACGCGCATGTGCCGGGATATAAAGATGAAGGTATATCATCGATGACAACCATGGCTAACGCGAAAGGTTATAAACTTTTAGGTTATACTGGTAATTTAATATATTGCCATGAAAATTATTTTAATTTAATGAATTTAGAAGAACAATCACCAGAGCAGGCTTGGAACGAATACTGGGAACATTTAGATTTTGAAACTAAAAATCATGTACAACATGTAGTTGATATAAAAAATTATTGGAAATTATAAAAAAATAAATAAATTTTTGGTGTATACTATATGTCAAAATATCTTGTAACTGGCGGCTGTGGTTTTATCGGATCTAATCTTGTTGATACATTGATCGAACAAGGTCATGAAGTTAATGTCATTGATAATCTCTCTTCAGATGCACATGAAGAATTTTATTTTAACGAACATGCTTCGTACAATCATTACAATGTAACCGATTACACAATGACAAGAAAGATGTATCAAAATGTTGATACCGTTTTTCATATAGCTGCTGAAGCTAGAATTCAAAATTGCATCGAAGATCCACTCAGAGCATTTGAATCAAATATAATGGGACTTTCTACAGTTCTAGAACTTGCCAAAAAAGAATGTGTGCGACAAGTAATATTTTCTTCAACTTCAGCAATTTATGGGCTAAAGAATGAAGCTCCCATGCAGGAATCTATGGCTCCAGATTGTCTCAACCCATATTCCTTAAGCAAGTTACAGGGAGAAGAAATCTGTAGAATGTATAGTAAGCTTTATGGATTAAAGACATTCTGTTTCAGATATTTTAATGTTTTCGGCAATCGACAGCCGATCAAGGGCCAATATGCTCCAGTCATTGGGATCTTTATGCGGCAGAAACAAAACGGACAAGAACTAACCATTGTCGGTGACGGAGAGCAAAGAAGAGATTTTGTTAATGTCTCTGACGTAGTTGATGCAAATATCCTAATTGCCAATTCTGATATAGAAAAAACTGGACAAGTTGCTAATGTCGGTACTGGAATCAATTATTCTGTAAATGAAATAGCACAAATGATTAGCGGTAAAACAAAATATCTTGAACCAAGAATAGGCGAAGCCAGAGTCACTTTAGCCGACGCTACATACCTTAGATCTCTTGGGTGGTCCCCTAAGATTGATGTGAAGACTTGGATCATGCAAGAATTGATTAAAAGAAATCTTGTCAATATTTAAATTAATTGGTATAATAAAATTATGAACCCTACAATAACATTATGCATGATCGTTAAAAATGAATCAGCAGTGATTCTTCAATGTCTTGAGTCAATGTCTAAGTACATTGATCGTTACGATATCACCGATACTGGATCCACAGACGGTACTCAGGATATTATTCGTAAGTTCTTTGCTGAGAAGGGTATTCCCGGAGAGATCTACCAGTCAGATTGGAAGGGCTTCGGTGACCATGCTGGCCGCATTGGATCTAGAACTGAGGCATTCAGAAACTGTGATGGTAAGGCTGATTACGTCTGGGTGATCGATGCTGACGATTACCTTGAAGGTGATTTTAAGTATCCCCCTACCATGAATGCTGCTGCTTATGCTCTCACATTCAAGAGAGATGACTTCACTTGGTGGAGAACTCAGATCTTCAAGAATGAACTTCTTTGGAGATATGTTGGAGTTCTTCATGAATATCCAGATACCGATAAAAAGCCATATGCAGTTGAAAAGATTCATGGCAACTACCATGTAACAGCAAGAACTGCTGGTTTCGAAAGAAACGCAAATAAGACTCTTGTCGAAAAGTATTCCAAGGATGCAGAAACTCTCGTCAAAGCATTAGAAGAAGACCCAACCAATGTTCGATATATGTTCTACCTTGGACAGAGCTATTTTGATTCTCAGCAATGGGGTAATGCAGAGAATGCATATCTAAAGCGTTCTAAGATGGGTGACTGGGGCGAAGAAGTCTTCTTCTCACTTTACCGAGCTGCAATATGCAAGATTCTACAGGCAAAGCCATGGCCAGAAATTTATGATGCATTTCTTGATGCCTATGAATCACGTCCAACAAGAGCAGAGCCATTGTATCAACTCGCTAGGTTAAATCGCCTACATAATAGACCAAGAACAGGATTTATCTATGCACAAATGGCATCACAAATTCCATACCCTCAAGAAGACCTTCTTTTCGTTGATCACGGCATTTACAAGTGGGGTATTCTGGACGAAATTTCGTCAACTGCTTGGTATGCGGGTAAGCCCCACATCGGTTTCGAAGCCAGTCGCGTGTTGCTCCAAGAGAAAAGGTTGCCGCAAGATCAAAACGACAGAGTCACGAAGAACTTCTTAACCTATAAAGATTTGCTAGAAAAACTCCATACTCAGCAACAGATGAATATTGAGGCTGAAAAGGAGAAGGCAAAGCAACAAAAGAAGCAGCAGAAAAAGATGAAAAGGATGCAGAAGTTAAGAAGGTGACATGAAATTCTCAGATATCTTCAAAAAAGAACACAAAATAAATCTTGCTGGCTTATCCCAGCAAGATGTTCTTTTATTGAGAGAAGATATTTCTGAGTTTAAAACTGGTACTAAATTTACCGTCAATCCTAAAAATAAGAGTGATAAATCTGTAGAAATAGGCGATGGTCTTACCGAACTCCATTTAGTCGATGAAAAGGGTAAAACTGTCCTATTTTCAGGAAATTATTCAAAAATTGCTTCATTATTCACAATTTTAGAGGAAAAAACACCTGAACCTCAAATTATAGTTGTTGAAAAAACAATTGTTAATGAAATAAAAAAGAAACAAGTAATAGAAGGCCGCGAAGGCCCAATAGGACCACAAGGGCCGAGGGGTGATGTCGGGATCCGAGGAGAACTAGGGCCTGTTGGGGCCAATGGAGAGCAGGGAGAACGCGGTGAGGTTGGAGAACAGGGTCCGCAGGGCATTGAAGGTCCAATTGGTCCTATAGGCCCTATAGGCCCACAAGGCCCGAAGGGTGATAAGGGTGATAAAGGCGACCAAGGAATAGCCGGGGAGTTAGGTCCGATAGGCCCACAAGGCCCCAAAGGCGACCAAGGAGAGGCTGGAGAGCCGGGTCTTGACGGCCCACATGGAGAAAGAGGTCCAATAGGCCCCCAAGGCTCCAAGGGCGATAGAGGCGATCATGGATTACCCGGACCTAGAGGCCCTATGGGTCCACAGGGACCGCAGGGAGAGCGGGGAGAACCCGGAGAACCGGGACCAGAAGGTCCAGAGGGTTCGATAGGCCAAGATGGTCTTCCCGGGGAGAAGGGTGATAGGGGAGATCCCGGTGTTGTTTCTGCCAGTTTCCCTTTAGTCTATGATAAAAAGTCAGCAAACATAAGTTTTGATACTAAATTCTTAGATGATAAAATTACTAAGATTGCTGTAGATCCACTTCTTGCTAGCGGTGGTAGCGGTCTTGGTGTTAAAGAAAATGGGTCAATACTCGTAAAGACGGGTGTTGATTATTTGGATTTTAGAGGTTCTATTGATCTTACTAGACAGGGTAGAACTGTTATAGTTACTGGAACTAGTTCTGGATCAGGAACTGGTATAACTGGCCCTACAGGACCAGCTGGCCCAGCGGGAGCTACTGGTAATGTCGGTGCTACTGGAAATATAGGACCTACTGGTGCTACTGGGGTTACGGGAGCAGATGGTTCAATTGGTCCTATGGGGCCAACAGGTGCTACCGGAGTCACAGGTGCAGATGGTTCAATTGGTCCGATTGGACCGACAGGTGCTACTGGAGTCACTGGATCTATTGGACCCACAGGACCAACTGGACCATCTGGCATTACTAACATAAATGGTATTACTTTATCACCAATAACTATACGAGAAGGTGATGGTATCTTGTTAGGTACTGATTTTTCTATTAAAACAATTTCTATATCGAATGAATGGGGAACATTAGAAGATTCTGCGGCTACCCTTGATGATTATATTTTAGTAAGTTTAAATGGATTAATAGGTTCTCCTTCATTATTTGCTGGTACTGGTATAACTCTTTCTATTGGCGCGCAGGGAATTACAATTTCATCGACGCTTCCAAAGTTTACAGAAGGAGTTACAGCTCCAGCAAACCCTATAGCGGGAGATAGATGGTATAATACTGATGATGGCATAATCTACACATCAGTCACAAAATCAGGTTCACAAATTTGGATAGTTGGATGAGGATAAATAAAGTATGGCAATAAATTTTCCGAATACCCCTAGCATTGGTGCTACCTACGATTATGAAGGTATTCATTATATTTACAATGGTGTTGGTTGGGTAAATAAGAGTATTTTTGGAATTTCTGCTGGGACAAATATTAGTTTTATTAATTATAACGGCACTGGCCCTCTTATTATTTCTGCTGATGTTTCAACTGTAGTCGGTCCAACTGGTGCAACTGGAGCCACTGGTTCAATTGGTCCAATAGGACCCACTGGTGCTACTGGAGTCACTGGTGCAGATGGTTCAATTGGTCCAATAGGACCCACTGGTGCTACTGGAGTCACTGGTGCAACTGGTGCCACAGGAGCAACTGGTGCTACTGGTGCCACTGGAGCAACTGGGGCCACTGGTGCTACTGGAGTCACTGGTGCAGATGGTTCAATTGGTCCAATAGGACCCACTGGTGCTACTGGAGTCACTGGTGCCACTGGACCAGTAGGCGATTATGTAATTAGTTTCAATGGACTCACTGGAGCAGTTCAAGGTGTTTCTTCCATCAACGGAAGCACTGGTGCAATTACCAATGTTGCGTTTACAAATGTGGCACAGACCTTTAGTGCTTTGCAAAGTTTCAGTGCTGGTATCTCTGCGAATGGTGGAATTACATTCGGTAATAATATAAGCATCAAGAGTGCATCTGGAGATTTGACTGTAGGAACTAATACTAGTGCATTAAACACTGTTATATTTGCAAATAATTCATTAGCGGCAAATAATTCAATTGCAAATTCAGTTATAATAGGCAAAGATGCAATGTCTTCTTCTGGAGCAGCCTCTACTGATTCTTTTGCAATTGGATTTGGAGCACTCAATAGCAATGATGCGACTTCTAATTTCGGAATTGGAGTGGCAGCTGGATATAGTACAACTTTAGGCGCAGATAATTTGTTTATCGGAAATAATGCTGGATATGAATGTGTAGAAGGCAGTGCAAATGTTGCTATTGGACCAGCAGTTTTAGAAAATATTAATAATGGAGCAGAAAATACAGGTATTGGATATTCTAGTTTAATCACCGCAGTTGATACAAATTTTAATACTGCTTTTGGGGCTTATTCATTACAAAGTACAACATCAGGATCAGAAAATACTGCTGTTGGATATGGTACTTTAATATTAAATACAACTGGCGCAGGAAATATAGCACTTGGTTATAATGCTGGTAGATATAGAGGAACCGCCACATTAACAAGATCTACTGGTACTGGTGGAATTTATATTGGATATCAGTCAAGAGCATCTGCAAATGCAATGACTGACGAAATAGTTATTGGTAGAAATGCTGTTGGTCTTGGATCTAGTACAGCAGTCATTGGTGCAAC
>Ga0172372_10004316_pt1 | contig 20283 bp, 18 predicted proteins | sample LakKiv5m_2_FD_114544 | JGI IMG/M metagenome (GOLD analysis project Ga0172372, IMG submission 114544) | Freshwater microbial communities from Kabuno Bay, South-Kivu, Congo - kab_092012_9.5m | ecosystem: Environmental > Aquatic > Freshwater > Lake | place: Democratic Republic of the Congo...
AGGATCGTCATCATGTCCATCATCGCGTAGATGTTGAGCTCCTGATGCTCATGCTCCGGGTGACGCCGGATGCGCTTGCGGATGAGCCGCTTCACATCGCTCGTCGTCGCAATTTCCGGCTTGGTCGGGTCGCTCATGGGCGTCTCCGTCGTCCAGTCTCGCTCAGCGGATACCGGCCGAGAGCATCACGTTGGGGAAGAGCTCAGTCGTGCCCTGATTGCGGAGCGCGTCCATCGCCCGGATCATGTGCTCGTACTCGATCGTCGGGTCGGCGCCGACGATCACCTGATTTTCATCGGCGAACTGCGGCTCCGACTTGACGCGCGCGACACAGGCCGTGAGCGCCGCCCAGTCGTAACCGGCCGATGTCTTCGGCACCGTCATCACGCGACCGCTGGCCGTCGTCGAGCAGCCCGGAGCGAGTTTGCCACCAGAGCCGGCGACGATGATGCCGTCGCCCGTGATGGTCACGCTCAGGTTCAGCGCGCTGCTCTCCGTCTGCGAACCACGGCCTCGCCCAAGCTGGGGAAGCTGCGCCTCGATCTCCGACAGCGCCAGGACCGCCTGCGTCGTCGCAAGCAGGAACATGATGATGTTCATGACGATGTCGAGGAACGGGACGATGTTCAGCTCGCCCGCCATCTCCGACGGATCCAGCTCGTGGATCGCGGACTTCTTCCGAATCTTCGAGCGCTGCGGGCCAGTCAGCTGTCGCGTCATGGGGTCTCCGACCTCGCTATCCCTGCCTCAGTCCGCGCGCGGTCGAGCCACGCACGGACGGAGCGGGTCGCCGACATCACTCCTGGCGGCCTCGGAAGGTGATCAGATTCTCGAGCTTCATGACGGCCTTCTCGAGGTCGGCCTTCTTCGTCTTCGCCATTCCGTGCAGGATCAGGTGGAAGAACATGCACGTCACGGCGATGCCGAGACCGAGCGCGGTGTTCCACATGGCTTCCGAGATGCCCTTCGAGAGGAGCGCCGATTTCTGATCGGGCGACGCGAAGGCGACGGCGGCGAAGGACTTGATGAGACCGGAGATGGTCCCGAGGAGTCCGATGAGCGTCGCGATGTTCGCGAGCGACCACAGCATTCCGATGCGCTTCTCGAGATCCGGGAGCACTTCGGACATGCGCTCTTCCATCGCGGCGCTGGCCATGTCCTCGCCACGCTGGCTCTGCGTGAGACCGGCCTTCAGGACCTGGAGGAGCGGCACCGGGGCAGCGTCACAGAGCTTGATGGCCAGGTCGAACTTGTTCGCCTGCACCAGCTTCTTGATCTGCGCCATGAACTCGCCGGCATCCACGCGGTACTTGGTGAGGATGAAGACGAAACGCTCAGTCACGATGCCCAGCACGACAGCGAGCACCGCAACGTTGATGAACGAGAACGGTGCGCCATCCGAAAGAGCATGCCAGATAGTGTCCATCGACGAGATCCTTTCGATCGTCCTCTCGGGTGATCCTCGGCCGGGAACCGGGGTGTTCCACCCCTCGAACCTCGACCCTCACGAACCATCATCACGAACCATCATCACGAACCATCAGCCCGAAGCGGAGCGGCCACCGCATCGCGAACCGCTCTCGCCGGGATGTACGACCCTCCGAAGCGTCCCCCGCCCGCGCGCGCCGCACTGGTCGCCCGGCAGGCCGTCGGAAGCGAGCGGGAAGCTAGCCCAGGCCCGCTCGCATTGTCAACGGACGAATGTCAGACGCGCTCAAGGGGGCGCGTTTGCGATTCTCGTCGCGATGTGGCTCGCGCTCTCGTCGAGGCGGAGGGATCCGCGCGCCGCCGCGGGATGGTGGAGCGATCGCTGGGGTTGCGGACGCCGGCCATCGGCTCCCGGCGAGCAGCCGATCACGGCTTCGGAGATCGCGGGCGTCGTCCCCACGCATCTTGCGTCGTGTCGAGTTACCGCGGCCGCGTGCGATCGCGGGCCTTCCTCCAGCGGGCACTTCGGACATTCCGCGCGGCCCGTGCGAGTCCGCGCGGGAACTCCATGCGCGGCGCGTTGTCGAACGCCGTGGCCGCACGCGCCCGAAATGCGCCGTGCGTGCGTCGATGAACGAACCTCAGATCAGTATTGACACCCTGGGTGACCTGGGTAGGATGGCGCCGCTCCGAAGAGCGAGTTTGGGGCGATGGATGACGAGCGCGCGCGCCTGGCAAGCTGCCCGGCACGCCACAACGAAGGGCCGCAAGGCCGGCCGAGCAACGGGAGCCGCGCGGGGGATCGATGGTGATCCGCCGCGGGGTATCGCGAGGAGGATGGAGATCGATGTCGACGCTTTTCAAGCATTTCGAAGAGGGCGGCTGGGGCATGTACCCCATCCTGTTCTGGCAGGTCATCGCGATCGGCGTGATCGTCGAGCGTGCCATCTATCTCTACAAGTCTTCGATCAACAAGGACGTGTTCCTCTCGACGATGCAGAAGTGCATCCTCGCGGGTGACGTCGGCCGCGCGATCAAGCTCTGCTCGGCGGCGAACGCGCCGCTCGCCCGCATCGTCAAGGCGGGTCTCATGCGCGTGAATCGCCCGGACGCCGAAGTGCAGGCGGCGATGGACGAGTCGGCGCTCCGCGAGCTGCCGAAGATCGAGCACCGCACGGGCTATCTCGCCCTCCTCGCGAACCTCGCGATGCTCTCGGGCCTCCTCGGCACCGTCACGGGTCTCATCGCCGCCTTCGGCGCCGTCGCGAACGCCGACGCCGCGTCCAAGGCGACCATGCTCGCGAAGGGCATCTCCGAGGCCATGAACTGCACCGCCTTCGGTCTCCTCGCCGCCATCGTCGCGCTCATCGGCTTCGCCGTCCTCAACGGCAAGACGCAGGGCCTCGTCGATGACATCAACGGCGCGACCGTCGAGGTGATGAACCTCGTCGTCAACAACCGTTCGAAGGTCAACCTCCAGGGCGCGCAGCAGAGCTGAACCGCCGACGGTCGACGCGGGCCACTCCGGCGAACTGCCGGGTGTGGCCCGCAGACACCGAGGTCGCTTCGTTCGTCATTCATCTTTCTTCTGGCAACGCTCGGCTCCCGACTTCCTTCCAGTTCGCTCACGGGATCTGTCTTCGGCGTCCGTCGCCGCGGTCCCCGGGTCCCCCGCCCGACTTGCTCGCTCTCGCACGGCTCGGTCATGGGCTGTGCATCACGGAGCGCCGAACAGGGGCAGTGTTTTTCTCGGCAGTGCTTCTTTCGGCAGTCACGGTCTGAAGTAGCGATTCTCGACTCACAGGAGAACGACCCATGGGTGGTATCAGCGTCGGCGGTCATGGCGGCAAGAAGGCTCTGGATGCCGAGATTCCGCTCGTCCCGTTCATCGACCTGCTCCTCTGCTGCATCATGTTCCTGCTGGTCACCGCCGTGTGGAACCAGCTGGCGCGTCTGAATGCGAATCAGCAGTCGCCCGGCCAGCCCAACGTCGACACGCCTCCGCCGCAGACGCCGCAGATCAAGCTGATCCTGCAGCTCACGAGCACGGGTTACGTGCTCGCCTCGACCGCCGGCGACCGCGCTGAGATCCCGAAGAACGGCGACACCTTCGACTTCGAAGAGCTCAAGAACAAGCTCCAAGAGCGCCACCGCATGGAGCCGAACCGGCGCGACATCACCGTCGCTCCGGAGGACGGCGTTCAGTACAAGGATGTCGTCGCCACGATGGACGTCGTCGTCGGCGAGGGCTACCCCGAGATGAATCTGTCCGACGGCGCGAGCATGTGAGCGGCCGGACGTCGTTCCCCCCGCGCATCGCCTGAGCTCGCTCCCGCACCGTATTCCGAACGGCCCGATTTCGAACGGCCCAGCGACCAGAGGAGTTTCCCGTGCCCATTGCGAAACCCGGCAGAGTCCTGCTCAAGAACGTGCCGCTGAAGTTCGTCGCCAAGCGCGTCGGAGGCGGGGGACACAAGCCCCTCGACGCCTCGATCCCGCTGGTTCCGTTCATCGACTTCCTGATCACGCTGGTCGTTTTCCTGCTGACTTCGTTCAGCGCGTCGGGTGAGTTGATGGCGCAGCAGCCGAACCTCAAGATGCCCGACGCGCACAACGTCGTGGACCTCGAGATCTCGCCGATCATCGCGATCAACCCGCAGGTCATGACCCTCGATGGGCGCCGCATGGCCGACACGAACAGCCTCGCGACGAACCCCCAGCTCGAGCGCATCGAGCAGCTCGTCCAGGACCTCGAGACGCTCAAGCGCAACTGGGCGATTCTCCACCCGTCGCAGCCCTTCCCGGCCACCGTCATCATCCAGGCCGACCAGTCGATCGACTTCCGCGTCATCAAGAAGGCGATGTTCTCCGCGGCCCAGGCCGGCTACTCGAACATCAGCTTCGCGGTGAATCGCAAGGGCGGCTGAGCGCGGCGTTCGCGCCTTTCGCGGCGCAAACCCAGCTCGAATCCAGAGGCCTCGCGGGAACGCGGGGCCTCTTCGTTTGTCAGCCATGCGCGCGTCTCGTACGCGCCCACGCCAGTCTCCGAGGTTCCATGAGCGACACGACGCCTGACGACGAGCGCAGCCCCGACGCGCCGCTCGAGCCCGCCCGTCCCGACAGCGCCGGCGAGGAGCGCGCATTCGCGGAGGGCCTCCCGTGGCGCTGGATCGCAGTGGGTGCTGCGATCGTCGCAGCGGTGGCGGCGACCTACCTGTCGCGGCGAAACGCGGAAGCGGAGGCGCTTCGCGCACAGATCGTGCGCACCCACGAGGGAGCTCTCGGAGTTGGGCACGCGCTACGCCCGATTCCTCGAACGGATCGAGGGTTTCGTCACGGCCGAGGCACGGCGCAGCGAGCCTGAGCGCTTCGTGGATCCGCGCCTCCGCGTCGCCTCGCTCGGCAGCGGACAGGGCCTCTACCTCCGCGTACCGGCCGCCGAAGCGACCGATCCCGACAAACTCGCGGCCGCCGCCATGCGGATGGAGAGTGACGCCATCACGCGCTGCCTCGGCGTCGCCCCTGCGTCCGCGCGGAGCCTGTATGCGCTGCACGGATTCCTCGGTCCGGAGCTCGTCGAGCGGGCCAACGCGACGACGGATGTGATGGGCCTGCGGGTGATCGACGACGAGCTGAAGCGGCGGATCGCGCGCGACCTGCCGCCCGTCGCGAACCTCCTGCGCAGCGACTGGTTCCTGCTCGTGCTCGAACGCGGGGAAAACCGCCGCGATCATCCCGTCGACGTCTACCTCTGGGATCTGCGGAGCGGTCGCCAGCTCCTCGCCGTCCGCACGCGCGCCGACGGCCTGCTCGTGCCCGTCCGCATCGCGATGCCGGGCGCAGGGACGGCCCCTCGCCCCACGGCGGCGACGGGCGGCGCGAGCGACTGCTCGATCGCCGCGCAGGTGAAGGAACTGACGGGCGAGCCCGCAGCCCGCTTCGGGGCCGCGCTCGAAGCGTCTGCGGCACCCGCAGCCTCGGACGCGGGCCTCACAGACGGTGCCCCGATCGTCCTCGACGCCGGGCTTCGATCGCCCGCCTCCCCCTGACGCAACGAGCCTGTTTCCCGCGCCGCGTGCGGTATGGTCGCGGCCCGAGGAGGAGTACGCACCGATGGCCCTCTCCGATCTGCTCCGCGGTCCGAATCCAGACATTCAGAAAATCTCGGAGTATCTGGAAGGGCTCGCATCCTCCGCGCGAATCGCCGAGACGCAGGCGCTCTCAGGGCGGGCGCAGGCCGCGCTCTTCGACGCCGCGAGCGGATTCCGGCCCATCGGGCTCGACGACCTCGTGCCCGCAGACTTCGCGCCGCTCGTGGAGGTGCCGCACCACGGGCGCAATTCGTTGCCGGCTTTTCAGCGCTTCGCCAAGGTCTTCTGCCGTCCGGACGGCGGCGCGACGAACGAGTTGTGGGGGTACAACCGCAACCCGCGCGCCTTCGTGGAGACGGTCGTCGGCCCCGGCTACTACGTCGCCTATCCGTACACGACGCCGGGCGAGGTGCTCGTCGACTATCTGCGCACACCGCCGCGCAAACCGGCTGGCTGGCCACCGATCCTGGCGAACTCCGAGCGACTGTCGCGGTTCGTCTACAACGGCACGCAGGACGTGCTGCGGGGCGTGTCGCGGCACGTCTCGATCGGGCGAGCCTCGCGACACGGGAAGGTGATGGACAACTGGTTCGTGCTTTGTCGCGCGTGACGCGCCCCCTTCCCACCGTGGGCGCGTGGCCCCAATCCGTGAAACTGAAGAGGGCTCGGTCGTGAAGCAAATCGCCAACGAGTCGCTGCGAGTTCTCGCCGTCGGCGCCGCGCTCGGTCTGGGCCACGGGCTCGTACGTGGGTGGCCAGCGCTTCCACCGCCGCAAGCGGAGGCCATGAGTTGCGGAGGCCCGGTCGCCGCTGAGCCGAGCGTGGCGTGGATCCGCTGCGACGAGGCGCACGCCCTCGCCGACGACGCAGCCGTCGCGTTCGTCGATGCGCGCAGCGCAGAGGAGTTCCTCGCGGGACACGTGACACGGGCCGTGTCGGCACCGATCGAGGACACGGGGGTCGTCGGTGATTCGGTGATCGCCTCGCTGCGCGGGGCCCGCCTCGTCATCGCGTACTGCGACACGACCGGGAGCTGCGCGCGCTCCACGCGCCTCGCGGGCCTGCTCGCCCGCGCCGGTCTGCCCGACGTACGCGTCCTCGAGGGCGGGATGCCTGCGTGGCTCGACAGCGGCTACCCCGCCGAGGCAGGGCCGTGACTCGCTGGCTCGAAACGCGGGCCGGACGCGTCGCGGTCGCCCTCGCGCGACTGACCGTGGGCGGTGTGTTCCTCTTCGCGGCGCTCCCCAAAATCGCGGATCCCCACGCGTTCGCCGTGGCGATCGACAACTACCATCTCGTGCCGCCCCAGGTTGCGCAGGTCGCGGGGGCCGCGCTGCCCGTCCTCGAGCTGGTCGTCGCGCTGGCGCTCATCGCGGGCGTCCACGCGCGCGGCGCGGCGGTAATCTCGGCTGGGATGCTGCTCGTCTTCGCGGGCGCACTCGCGAACGCGCTGCGACTCGACATCAACGTGGACTGCGGCTGCTTCGGCGCCGCGGCGCGCTCGGAGATCGGCTGGGACAGCGTCGCGCGGAATCTCGCGCTGACGATGCTCTGCGTCGTCGTCGCAGTCGCCCCCGACCCCGGCTGGCGAGGCATGCTCCCGCGCCGCGCCGCGCCTCCGCCCGCCGCCTAGCGCGCGACGCGTCGGAGAACGCGTCGCAGCGGGCCACGTCGGCGGAAGGCGATGCACATCGCTGCCAGCACGACAGCGAACAGTCCACCGCGCGAAGAACTCTCGCGCGCGCCGACGACGCGACAACCGCAGTCTTCCTCGACGGGGCCGCAGCGCAGCGTCGCGCCACCGCGGGGTGTGTCGTTGCAGGCCGCGCCGTCGAAGGTGGCCGGGGGATACGCGTTGCAGAAGCCCTCGACGTCGTCGGCTTCGAGGATGCGCTTGCCCACCTCGCCCGGGGGCGAGCTCGCGAACATCGTCGCGCTCGCGGTCGCGCTGTGGGCGAGACCGAAGTAGTGCCCGGCCTCGTGCGTGAGGACGTTCTGCAGATCGACGCGTCCGTCCGCGCAGCCCGTCGGCGAGGGGCAGTCTGCGTAGACGCGCCCGTCCTCGTTGATCTCCATGTCGACGTCGTAGATCTCGCCGGTCCGCGTGTTGTGCCAGACCGTCGTGACCGCATAGGCGCTCGGGTCGAAGCCGCGGGCGGGCCAATCGTCGGCAAAGACCATGGTGCTCACGTTCGGCCCCTCGACGACGTAATTGGCCTGGTCGCAGAGGCTCGCGTCAGCGGCGAGATGCGCCTCGAGGCTCGGCATCCCGGGCGTGGTGACGCCATCGCACTCGATGGTCTCCCACTGCGCGAACGAGAGTTCGAAGATCTCCCGCACCCTCGGGAGCGGGATCGTCGCGGAGCCCGTCCCGAAAATGTGATAGCGCGTGCACGGACGGCGCCACGCGAGCGGTGTTCCGGTCGGGCACATCCCCGCCGGCGGAGGTGATTGGGACGTCGTCGTCCTGCACCACGCCCGCGCCGACGGCGCGGCGAGCACGCAGGCGGCGACCATGACCAGCCCGCACAACCACCCCACGCGGACGTCAGGGCGCACGCCGGCCTCCACGGAGCCGCGCGATGGCCTCACGCACCTCGCCGAGCGAACGGGGCGCGTCGATGGCGGGAGACGCCGCCACCAGCCCGCCCTGCGTCGGCCGCACGAGCGCGAGGCCCTCGCCGCCCGGCAGCACGCGATCTTCGCCGCCGGATACCCGCGGAGGCTCGATGCGCATCACGCCCTGCGCCATCCCGACGGGACGAAGCCGACCGCCTCCGGACGACGCCCATCCCGCGAAGAGGAGCACGCGCCCCCCGTCCTCGAAGAGCGGCTCACCCTCGACGCGCATCCCGAGCTCGCCGATCGCGCCGCCCAACCGCTCGACCACGAGGCGGTCGCCCGCGCGCGCAGGGCCCACGAGCGTCTCGTCGACGCGCAGCGTGACGTCCGTGACGATGCGTCCGCGATCGTCATAGCGAGCCCGCTGGGACTCGACGCGCGCGACGACGACGTGGCTGGCGCGCGTCACGAGCGCCTGCAGGTCGAGGGCGAGCATCAGGGACGCGGCCGCACGCGGCGCGACCCCGAGGGCACACGCAGCGACGACGATGAGCCCGGCGAGGACGCGCAAAAGACGAGATGTCATCACGCCGAGGAGGATGCGGAGCCGCACCCACGCGGGTCAAGCGAGGCGCGAGGCGCGACGTGCGGCCATCCATGCGTCCATGCGCATGCGTGCATGAATGCGACGAGGCCGCTCACCCGGGAAGGGGAGCGGCCTCGTGGTGGGAGCGTTCGGAGCGAGGTCGGCGAGACGCCCGGAGAACTTCCGGACGTACGCGGATCAGCCGCCCGTCTGCTCGAGGATGATGAACTGCGAGCGGCGGTTCCGCGCGCGGTTCGCCGGCGTGATGTTCGGCACGAGCGGGCGCGTGGAGCCGAAGCCCTTCGACTCGAGGCGGCTCGACTCGACGCCGCCCTGCTCGACGAGCCAGCGGCGCACGGCGTCCGCACGGCGCTGCGAAAGGTCGAGGTTGTGGTCGGCCGAGCCGACGTTGTCCGTGTGGCCCTGGATCTCGACCTTCGTGATCTGCGGGTTGCGCAGCATGACGTCGGCGATCTCGGTGAGCAGTGCGGTGCTCGACGCCTCGATCACGTCGCTGTCCGTCGCGAAGTTGATCTGGCGGCGGATGACGATCTCGCGACGGCTGACCGTGACGGTGGCGCGCGCGGGCTTGGTGACGAGCGTGATGCTCGCGTTCGTCGTCTCGCGGGGGCGGACGTCGAAGGTCGCCGTCTTGAGGAAGAAGCCCTGCGCCTCGACGCGGGCCGTGTAGCTGCCGGGCGTGAGACCTTCGAGCGAGAAGCCGCCCGACGCGTCCGTGGTCGCCTGGCGCGACGACGGGCCGGAGATGGCGACCGACGCGCCCCCGACGGCGGCGCCGCTGTCGCCCGAGACGTTGCCGCGGACGTTGCCGACGCGCGGGAGCGGCTCGAGCTCGCAGCGCACCTCGACGGTCACGACCTGAGGCGCGGGAGCCGACTCGCCCGCCGAAGCCGGCGTGGCAGGCGCCGCGGGCGCCGGGATGGTCGCCGCGCAGGTGCCGGTGTTGTACTCGGGGTGCCCGACCGAGAGCTGGACCTCGCCCGGGTCGAACTCGTAGGTGGTGAAGGTGCCGTCGTCGGCCGCGTGGAGCGCGGTGAGCGAGCGGCTCGGGAAGGAGATGACGGCGCCGGCGACCGCGGTGCCCGCGCCGCGCTCGACGATGACGCCGTGGACGCGACCCTTCGGCGGGAGCGGCGCCTCGCGCACGACCTCGACCGGGACCTCGCGGATCGTCTCGAAGCGCTCGACCTGCGGACGCGTGTCGTAGGCGTAGCCGACGCCGAGCATCACGTTGTACGGCGCCGTCGCGGCGAGCTCGCGCACCGACGTAGACACGCCCGTGAGGCCGATGTCGACGGCGGCGAAGGCCGAGAGACCGCGCACCGGCGGCAGGACGCGCGCGCCGATCGTGAGCGTCTGCGGGAAGGACGAGACGCCCTGGAAGTCGAGGCAGCCGTCGTCGCCGGCGATGGGCGTCTCGCTGCCCGCCGCGCTCGGCACGAAGAGGCACTTGTAGCCCTGACGGTTGACGGGCACCCCGAGACGCCACTCGAGCATCGGGCTGATGAAGAAGTTCTCCGCGGCCTTGAGCGGCGCCTCGACGCCGAGCGCGAGGGTGAGCCGATCGAGGCGGTTGATGCCGAGCGCGAAACGCTCGACGCGGGAGAGGAGGTTGCGCGTCTCGTCGCCGTAATCCGGGTCGCGGTCGGCCGGGTCGAGCGCGTCGTAGCGCTGACGCTCGATCTGGTTGGTGAGCTGCGACGAGTTGTCGACGAAATACTGGAGGTTGAAGCGCGCGACGATCGGGAGCGGACGCGCGAGGCGGCGGAAGTCGCCGGTGACGTTGCCGCGGATGCCGAGGCTGGTGCTCTTGCCGACGAGGCCGATGTCACCGACCGTGTTGAGCAGGTGCAGCGTCAGGTCACCGCCGACGGTGAGCCACGGCTGCTTGGGCAGCGTGTAGAAGCCCTTGGCGCCGAGCGTGGTGTCGCCGAGCACCTGGAAGAGCGAGGGGCTCTCGGTGTCGTTCGAGTTCGCGTAGCTCGAGATGGTGCCGAAGACCTCGAGGAAATCGAGCGGGGTCCAGCTCACGCTGAGGACGCCGCCGACCTGACCGTTGGTGTCGCCCTCGTTGAGGAAGTCCGATGCGGAGAAGAAGTGCGTTGCAAGCTGGAGACGGAAGGTGCCGCGCGGGCCCGACCCGGCGTCGACGACCTGGAACCCGCCGACCGCCCCATCGATGCTGTTGTGCGACAGGAAGCGCTGCGCGCGCAGCTGCGCGGCGGCCTCCTCGGACTCGGGCGCGGCAGCGGACTCGCCCTCGGCGCCTTCCTCGTCGGCGGACTCGCCCTCTGCGGCGCCTCCGCCTTCCGCGGAATCGCCTTCTGCGGGTGCGCCCTCCTCGGACGTCTCACTGTCGTCGAACTCGTCGTCGAAGTCGTCTTGCGCGCGCGCGGAAGACCCGCCGAACGGCGCTGCGGCGAACAGCGCGGCCGCAACGAAGAGAAGGAAGGGAGAAATCTTGGAGATGGTCGCGACGCGCATCGTTGCTCCTCGCCCGGGACGGCAGGTACCGCGGCGCGAATCCGCGCCTCACGGCCGTCGCTTCATACAACGTCCACGCGGAAGATCCAAGAATCCCCGCGCGACCTTCACGGCATGTCCACGTTTGGAAAACCGTTGGAATTCCTGCACGTGCCCGCGCGGAAACGCACGGCGCGCGACGCGGTCAGCCGCCCGGCACCGTCAACCGGACCGTCCCGCTCGGCGCGATCATCACCGTATGCGGAGCCGGCGCCGCGCGGCCGCCGTCGGGAACGAAGCGCACGGTCGCGAGACCTCCCGGCACGCCCGCGATGGTGCACGTGCCTCCGCGGGTGTGGCAGGTGAACGACCGCCCCGGCGGCGTGTTGGGCGTGATCGTCACCGTGCCATCGACGGGGGGGCGCACCTCGACCTGCACCGTCGCCTCGGCGTACGCGACGCCGACGACGGCCGCACCGAGCAGCGTGAGAGCGAGGGAGAGGGCGGTGAAGCGGACACGCAGGCGGGGCATGGCGGAACCTCTCGGGCGGGGGAGCGGCGCCCCCGAAACGGCAGCATCAGGCGCGACGGGCGGCTGTGACGGACCTCGACGCGCTTCGATTCTATGCGGGACGCGACCGACGCACGCCAGCCATGCACGCGGCGTTTTCTGGCCCGGGATCGGCGCCGCGATAGATTCGCCGCCATGTCGCGCCGCGCCCGCACCTCGCCTCTCTTCGGCCTCGCCTCCGTGGTCGGCTTCGCCGCCGCGCTCGCGGCGTGCAGCTCGACGCATGGCGGCCCGACGCCAGACACCCCGCTCCAGCGCGAGCGCGTCGCGCAGGCAGACACGCCGCCGACGCCATCCGCTCCATCCACGCAGCCAGCACCAGAGACACCGCCAACGCCCGCGACACCCGCGCCCGCACCCGCGGAACCCGGTGCGCCGCCGCGCGTCCACTACGCGCTCGCCGCACACATCGCCCGCGCCGAGCTGCGCAGCGGCGCGACGCTCCTCGCCGATGTCGGCGTGCCCGGCGGCGCGAAATACACGCTCGGCGGCTGGCTGACGAGCACGGGCGACGATCGGGTCGTCGCCGGCGCGAGCGCGATGATCATGCCCGGCACGACGGCGAAACTCGCGCTGCCGGCCGAATCCACGGACGCGCAGGTCATCGCGGTGCGCGCGCGGGCCGGACGCCGCGAGCGGCTGCGGGTGTTCTTGAATACACGCGAAATCGGGCGAGGAGAGCTCGGAGGCGACGGTGCGTGGACGACCGTGCGCGTTCCCGTCGCGGCCGGCGTGCTGAAGCGCGGCGAGAACACGCTGCTGCTCCGCGCGGAGAGCCCGGGGCTCGCCGTCGACTGGGTGAAGCTCGGTCCGGAGGCGGAGTTCGGAGACGGCGCGCCGCCCTCCCCCGAGCAGCTCGTCGCCCTCGAGGGTGCGGAGCAGGCGCTCGTCCTGCCCGACGGACTCCGCGCAGGGTTCGCGCTCGAGGTGCCGCGCGGCGCACGCTTTCGCGCTCGCGTGAAGGGCGCGGCGGAGGCGCGGCTCGAGGTCGTCGCGCAGCGCGACGGCGCCGACGAGCTGGTCCTCGGGCGGGCCGCGGCGACGAGCGACGGTGCCGCGATCGACGCGGACCTCGGCCCGCTCGCCGAGCAGATCGTGCGGATTCAGCTGCGCGCGACGGGCGGCGAGGTGCGCGCCGTCGGCCCCGCGGTCGTGACGCTCGACGGGACGCTTCCGGGGGCGATGCGACCCGTGAAGAACGCCATCGTCTACCTCATCGACACGCTGCGTGCGGACAAGCTCCAGGCCGTCAACGCGCGCAGCCGCGTGCAGACCCCGGGGCTCGCGCGCTTCGTCGAGCAGGCCGCGGTGATGGCCGGCGCGCACACGCAGGAGAACTGGACGAAGCCGAGCGTCACGACGCTGCTCTCGTCGCTCTTCCCATGGCAACACCAGGCCATCACGACCGAGGCCGTCGTGCCTGCGGCCGTCGAGCTGCTCCCGGAGACGCTCTCCGCGCGCGGCTTTCACACGGGCGCGTTCATCGCGAACGGCTACGTCTCCGACCGCTTCGGCTTCCGCCAGGGCTGGTCGTCGTACCGCAACTACGTGCGCGAAGGCCGTCGCAACGTCGCGCAGCACGTCGCCGCCGATGTGCTCGAGTGGCTCGATCAGCGCCCGCAGGAGAAGCCCTTCTTCCTCTACGTCCACACGATCGATCCGCACGTCCCCTACAAGCCGCCCCGCCAGTTCCTCGAGATGTACGACGCGAGTCCGTACACGGGCGTCGTCGACTTCACGAACGACAACGAGTTGCTCGAGAAGATCAAGGCCGGGCGCATCCCGCTCGACGCGCGCGACAAGGCGCACCTCGAAGCGCTCTACGACGGCGAAATCAGCTATCACGACGTGCACTTCAACGCGATCGTCGACGGGCTCGCGCGGCGCGGTCTCGCGGACGACACGATGGTCATCATCGTCGCCGACCACGGCGAGGAGTTCTGGGATCACGGCTCCGTCGGGCACGGGCACTCCGTCTACGAGGAGCTGCTGCACATCCCGATGATCGTGCGGCTCCCGGGGATCACGCAGCGCCCGCTGCGCGTCGAGGACGCCGTCGGGCTCGTCGATGTCATGCCGACGGTGCTCGAGGCGCTCGGTCAGCCGCTGCCCGAGGGGCTCGCGGGGCAGTCGTTCCTCCCGCTGCTGCGCGGCGAGACGCACGACGCGCCACGCGCGACGGTGAGCGGCTTCATGGAGGGCTGGCGCACGGTCGTCAGCGGCCGCTACAAGCTCATCCACCGCACGCTCGAGCGGCAGATGCTCTACGACCTCGCGAGCGATCCGCGCGAGCAGACGGACCTCGCCGCCGACCGGCCCATCGCGGTGCGCTATCTGCGCGGAATGCTCGGGCTCTCGCTCGGTGCGGTCGAGGTTGGCCCCGCCAGCGCGACTGCGACCGCGACGACGGGCCGCACGGCACCGACGCCGCGCGCACGCCCGCAGGTGCACACGCAGGAGACGACGACGATCGACCCGCAGACCGAAGAGCAGCTGCGCGCGCTCGGCTACATCCCCGGCGCGCGCCGCTGACGAAAACGCACTCCGGCGCCGCTTGCCATCGCGCAAGCAGCGCCGGATTCTCCATTGGTTTCAGATACTTGAAGCACCCGTCCGTGCGCGGACGGCGCGCACGCAGCTACGCGTTTGCGGGGCGCGGAGCGGGGTCGATGCGAGGCACATCGCCCGCCGGACGCGGTGGGCGGGCGGGCACCGGCAGGCCCTGATCGCCCCACGCGAAGACGCCGAGCGACGGGCGCGCGACGGGGGGCTCGGCCGTCGGCTCCCACGAAGCCGGCAACGTCGGCCGGGTGAGCGGCCCACGCGCGACGGGCGCAGGCGCAGGCGCGGGACGCGCCACGACGGGCTTCGCGACGTCGGGGACGGGGACGGGCCGCACGGGCACAGCGACCGGAGCCGCCGCGACCGGCAGCGGAGCTTCCTCGACCGCGTGCTCCGGCTCGAAGGCCTCGAAGGCGTCTGCGTCCGCGGGCGCCGCTTCGACGGGCTCTTCCGCGGGGGCGTCATCGACCGGGTCGGCGAAGGAGTCCACAGCAGCCGCGTCGGGCGCGGACGCCGACTCAAACTCGGTCGCCGACTCAAACTCGGACGCAGCGTCGAGCGACACGCCGAGCGCACCGAGGTCGACCATGTTCGTCGCCTCCGAGGTGTCGGTGAACGCCTCCGCCGCGCTCTCGTCATCCGCCGGCGCGGGCTCCGGCTCTGCAGGCGCCGCGACCGCCTCGCTGTCGTCTGTCGCGGACGCCTCGGCGGCAGCTTCCTCCGCGGGGATGGATTCGGCGGCGTCCGCTTCCGCGCCCGCGTCTTCGGCGCCCTCGGCGCCGGTCTGCGACGCGTCGAAGGCCGCCGCGATCTGCGCCCACGCCTCCGACGACGCGCCCTCGTCGAACTGCAGCTCGCCGAGGTAGATGTCGAAGCGCTCGGCCGCGAACTCCTCGCCGTTGTCGTTCGTCCCGGCGTGCTGCCCGAGGCCGCTCAGGCCCGGCGTGCCGTCGACGAGCAGGACCTCGAAGCGGATCCACTCGCCCTCGGGGACGTCATCCGGTGCGCGGAGCACGAGGTGCTCGCCCGTGAAGAACGGCGTGAGGCCCTCGATGAGCTCGTTCACGTCCTGGAAGGGGCTGTGGATCGTCAGCGGGTGCGTCATCGATTCTCCTCTTCGTCGAAAGGCCGCGTGCGCACGCCGCCGGACTCGTCACCGAGCAGTCGCTCGACGCGCTGCTCGGCCTCTTCGAGGCGGCGCTGCCCGCGCCGCGAGAGCTGGACACCCTCTTCGAAGATGGCGAGCGACTGCTCGAGCGGGAGGTCCCCGCGCTCGAGGTCGTCGACGACCTTCTGGAGCCTCGCGAGGAGCTCCTCGAAGGGCACGGCTTCGGCGGCTGGCGTCGGCATCGTCACGACCGCGCGGAACGATGCCCGAGACGCCGCGCCGACGTCAATCGATCTCGCGGCGCTCGCTGCGGCGCGCGCCATCGCGGCGAATCCGCCCCGCCGCGTGCGTGCGACGAGGTCAGGGCATCATGGACGCGTCGAGGCGCGGCGTGACGTCCGCGGTGCCCGCGGGCAGATCGGGGACGTAGAGCGCGCCGCCCGGCAGGGAACGGCGACGCGCGATTCGACCATCGGCGAGACGCACATCGAGCGCGACACCCGCGTCGCGCTGCGCGTCGGCGAGCGCGAGTCGCACGTGGAGCACCTGCTCGCCGCGCAGAAAAAGCGGTGCCGCACGCCCGGCGACCGCCGCCGCGTGCGCATCGCGAAGCGCCGTGTGAAGCGCCTCGTCTTCGGCCACGCGGGCTTCCGCAGCAAGCGCATCGACGAGCTCGGCCGGCGCGGGCAGCGCGGCGAGCGCATGCGCGGCGGCGATGGCCACCGACGCCGAGTCGTCGTGCGTCGCGGCGAGGAGCGCGCGGGCCGCCCGTGTGTCTCGCGCGAGGCCGAGCGACGACGCCGCCGCTGCGCGCAGACGCTCATCCCGCGCGTGCAGGGCTCGACGCGCGCGCACCGCGAAGTCACGTCGCTCTTCGGGGGATGCGAGCCCGAGCGACGACGCCGCAAGCACGAGCGCCTCGGGGCCCATCTCGAGATCGTCGAGACGCGCGAGGAGCGGTGCGAGCGGCACGACGACGCCGAGCGCGCGCGCGGCGTCCGCGAGTCGACGGAACGCCTCGGCATCCGTCTCGCGAAGGAGCGCGGTGCGCACGACGTCGGCGAGCTCGGACGCACCGAGCGCTTCGGCGCCGAGCGCCGCCGCAACGCGCGACGGAGCCGCAGCGGGCGCCGGATCGCGCAGCGCCTCGCGCAGCCTCGACCCGATCGATCCGTCACGCGCGAGAGCCCGCAACAGCAGCACCTCGCCCTCGGGAAGCGCGACACACGCGACCGCGAGCGCGGCGCGCGCGGCGTCCTTCGCGTCGGATGCGAGCGACGCATCCCAGCGGCGAAGCGCGACGGCGAGCGGGCCGGCGACGGCACGGCGAAGCGCGGGCTGTGGCTGGGCGGCGAGGCGCGTGAGCGCAGGAACGCCGGCCCCACCCGAGAGCGCGGCGAGCGCGGATGCGAACGCCTCCGGCTGCGCATCGCCGGGCAATCGCGTCTCGAGGAGACGCGCGAACGCAGGATGGCGCGCCTCGAGCAAGACCTCGCGCGCCGCGGGGAGCAGCACGGGATCGGCGTGCGCGAAGACGTCCGCGATGCGCGCGGCCGCCGCGTGCGGATGTGCGTCCGCAAGCGCCGCGAGCGCCGCGCGGCGCTTCTCCGGCTCGCCGCGTCCGAGCTGCGCCGCGAGCAGCGCCGCGTGCGAGGTGTCGCCGAGCACCGCGAGCGCGCGCAGGGCCGCCAGCACGACGCGGGGCGCGCGGTCTTCGAGCCGCACCGCCACGGAATCGGCCGCGCGTGCATCGCCGAGCGCCGCGAGCGCGTCTACTGCGGCCACACGCTCCGCCTCACGCGGAGACGCGAGCAGCGCGACGAGCGGCGCCGTCGCGCGCGCATCGCCGAGCGCGCCGAGCACCTGCGCGGCCACCACCGCCGTCGCGGGCTCCCCGAGCGCGCGCAGCAAGCGCGGCACCGCCACCGGTCCCACCCGCACGAGCGACGGCGCGATGGTCGTCGACGCATCGGGCGACACCAGCCCGCCGACGAGCGCACGCACGGCCGCGTCGTTGCCGACGGCTGCCAGCCCACGCGCCGCGAGCCCACGCTCCACGGCATCACCGCGCGAGACCCGCTCAGCCAGCAGCTCGACCGACTCCGGCCGCGCGCGTCGCACGAGCGCACGCAACAGCGACTCGCGCACACGCGGCGCCTGCTCTCGCGCGAGGGCCTCGCGCAGCGCCCGCTCCGGTGCAGTCGCCTCCGGCAGCGTCGCGAAGAGCGCGGCCGCCGCGGCGCGCTCCGGCTCATCGGCCACCCGCTCGCCACGGAGCGCTGCGCGCGCCTGAGGGACGATGAACGCCGCGCGCCATGTGCGCGACTCGCCGTCGTCTGCGTGCACGACTCCCCGCGCGGCCCACGCAGCGCAGCTCAGCACGAGCGCGCACGCCGCAGCGCGCGGAGCACTCACAGAAACATCCCGATGGCGGAGAGCACCGCGCTCACCGCGACGAGCATCCCGCCCATCCCGCGCAGGAGGCCGACGCCTTCGTCACTCGCGACGACCATCGCCTCGTCGGTGCGGTAGGTGATCTGCGGCGGGCACGCCGGATCGTCGATGGCCTCCCACGCGGCGGCCCGACTCCGATAGGGCCCCTCATCCCCTTCCACCGCGCGCGTGCGCGGCTCGAAGCACGCGACGAACTCGATCTCCTCGCCGTCGCGCAGACGTCGCTCGACGGAGAGCCCTTCGTCGGCGTCGAGGGTCGCTGCGTCGACGAACGCGTGCGCCGGATCGACGAGGAGACGCCCCGTCCCGTCGTCGAGCCAGAACGGATGCGCCCGCGTCTCGTGGGCGACCTCGCGCAGCAGCGGCACGGCCCGCGAGCCGACGAGCTGGTACTCGGCGCGCTCGAGGTAGACGCACGGCGCGCCGTCGATGCCGCTCGGCGAGGTCGCGATCGCCATCACGCGCCCGGCGACGCGAAAGCGGCCGGCCTCGAGCTCCGCGATCGTCGAGCGGCGCGTGGCCTCCTTCGGGAGCGTCACCGCAAGCCGACGACGCCGCGCCAGGAAGAGCAGCGAGAGCCCCGACAGCGCCAGCCCGAGCGCCCAGCTCCAGACCACGTTCGCCTCCTCGCACGCCGCACGGCGCGCCGCCCGAGCCTGACATGCGTCTCCACGCTCGTCGCGAGACGCACACGCATCGCGGGCTGCACTTCGTTTGACCCCGCGGGAGACCGCACGCATCCTCGCGCGCGCCATGCGTGAAGCGCGCGAAGCGTCCGCGGCGCCCCCGTGCGTCGTGCCGGGCAACCACGACGGCGTGCACCGCGGCCACCGCGCGCTCCTCGACGCCGCGCGCGCCTTCGCGCAGCCGCGCGGCCTGCGCGTCGTCGCGCTCACCTTCGATCCGCACCCGCTGCGCCTGCTCGCCCCGGAGCGCGCGCCCGCCTCGCTCACGTCGATGACGCGCCGCGTCAAACTGCTCCGTGAAGCCGGCTGCGACGACGTGCACGTCGCACGCTTCGACGCCGCCTTCGCCGCGCAGTCGCCCGAGCGCTTCGTGGACGATGTGCTCGTGCGCGACCTCGCTGCGCGCGGCGTCGTGCTCGGCCCCGACTTCCGCTTCGGCGCCAAGCGCGCCGGCGATCGCGCGCTGCTCGAAGAGCTCGGCCGCGCGCGCGACCTCACCGTCGTCCCGGTCGCGCCGCTCTGCGACGAGGGCGGCGCCATCTCGTCGTCGCGCATCCGCGCGCTGCTCCGCGAGGGCGACGTCACGCAGGCCGCTGCGCTCCTCGGTCGCGTGCACGACGTCGAGGGCGTCGTCGTGCGCGGCGATCAGCGCGGCCGGACGCTCGGCTTCCCCACGGCCAACATGCGGCCGGAGGACGTGCTGCTGCCCGCGGACGGCGTCTACGCGGTCGTCGCGCGGCGCCTCGACGTGCCCGATGCGCCGTGTCTCGGCGGCGTCGCGAACCTCGGCGTGCGGCCGACCGTCGGCGCCGGGCGCTCGGTCGAGGTGCACCTCTTCGACTGGCACGGCGACCTCTACGATGCTCCGCTGCGCGTCGGCTTCGTCGCGCGGCTGCGCGAAGAGCGACGCTTCGCGGGGCTCGACGCGCTCGTCGCGCAGATCCGCCACGACGCCGACGACGCGCGCGCACGCGTGCAGGGACGAGAGCAGGAGTACGGGCGATGGCTGTGAAGAGACTCGAAGATGCGGCGCGCCGCCTCGTGAAGAAGCTCGCGGATCTGGCGCTCGGGCCGGTGATCACGCCGGCGCCGCGCGCCTCGAGCGCGCAGAGCGCAGCAGGCACCGCGTCGCGCGAGAGCGTTGCACCGCCGCCCGCGACGTCGGCTTCGACCGCGACACCGGCCGCCCCATCCAGCGCGGTCGTCGCGCAGGCGTCGGCGCACGACGCTGCCCGCGTCGCCGAGCGCCCGACGGACGCATCGACCGACCCATCGGCCGAGACCTCGCCGATTCGCACGCGCACGCTCGCGCGTCTCCTCGCGGCGCAGGGCTACACCGCGCGCGCGCTCGCGGTGTACGACGCGCTGCTCGCCGAGAGCCCCGACGACACGGCGCTCGCCGAAGAGGCCACCTCGCTGCGCGCAGGCGGCAGCGCGGCCAGCACATCCGGCGTCGGGCCCATCCACGCGTCGGAGCGCGCCGAGGGCGGCGATCGCATCACCGCATCCGTCGTCGACGCGAACACGCTCTTCGTCCACTGGGAGAGCACGCCGGCCGGGGCCGCGCGCGCACGCAGCGTCGTCGAGAGCGCCGGTCGCAGCGCGGGGGAGTCGGCGCCCGCACGCGGGTCTGACCTCGCCCTGCGCGTCGTCGTGCTACGCGCCGATGAAGCGGGCGTCGTGCGCAGCGAGGCCATCGAGCACCTCGACGCGCCCGCGGGCGGCGAGACGTTCGTCACCGGATTGCCCGC
>Ga0172372_10004318_pt1 | contig 20279 bp, 15 predicted proteins | sample LakKiv5m_2_FD_114544 | JGI IMG/M metagenome (GOLD analysis project Ga0172372, IMG submission 114544) | Freshwater microbial communities from Kabuno Bay, South-Kivu, Congo - kab_092012_9.5m | ecosystem: Environmental > Aquatic > Freshwater > Lake | place: Democratic Republic of the Congo...
AAGACCCAGGGCCAGTCCGTCAAAGAAACGCCGTTGCAATTTCAGGTAACCTGTCAAGTCAAATGCGGCCTGCTCTACGGGGGAAAGGGTATTGTACCCGTTAAGCCATGTGGCTGCATTGCCTTGGTGGATGAGGCGACCGATGCCCCCAAGGAGAATGGCCAAAAAAAAGGGTAGGAAGAGGAGTTCCATATCGCACTAAATTTACCACATCATGGAGATTATACGGAAGAGCATGCCACTGGACCCCTGGAAGGCTTGGGTTTTGGTCGTGGTCTTGCTTTGGTTAGGGATGCTTGGGGATGCCAGGGGAATGGTCCAGGGTTTGGGTTCCTCCAAGTCAACCGGCAACGAAAGCAGAACCTGGGTTGAGGACAAGCTAAGCCGCTTGAGTATTCGCCAAAAAATCGGCCAGCTCATCATGGTCCCTGTTTTTGCCCAGGCGGATACCCCCGATGCTCAAATTCTACGATGGTTGCAGGATTACGACGTGGGGGGGTTAATCTGGATGAAGGGCAAGACCCCAACCTTGGAAAAATTACTTGAACGTTACCGATCCGATCGCCCAGTCCCACTTTGGATGGCCATGGATGCCGAATGGGGAGCGGCGATGCGTTTGGATGATCGTCCCCGTTTTCCGTATGCCATGACCATGGGTGCTTGCCGCGATACCCTCTTGGTCGAGGCCTTGGCGGCAGCGATGGGGAAGGAACTCAAGGAGTTGGGGATGCATATCAGCTTTGGCCCGGTGGCGGATGTTAACAGCAACCCATTTAATCCGGTCATTGGTTTTCGTTCCTTTGGGTCTCATCCCGATGAGGTTTTGGCCTTGGCCCAAGCCTATGCCCGTGGTTTGGAAAGGGCCGGTATCATGTCCTGTGCCAAACATTATCCGGGACATGGGGATACCGATTTGGATTCCCATCACGATCTGCCCGTATTGGAAAAAGAAAGAAGCCGTTTGGATAGCGTGGAATTGAGAACCTTTTGGGGTTTACGAAATTTGCCTTCCATGATGTCGGCGCATTTGATGGTCAAGGCTTTGGATGGCGGTTTGGGCCTGCCTGTCAGCCTGAATCCTGCCGCCCTGGAGGGTGTTCTAAGGAAGGAATGGGGCTACGAGGGGGTGATTTTCAGTGATGCATTGAACATGAAAGGCGCCAGTCAATGTTATCCATCGGGAGAATTGGAATGGAAGGCATTGCAAGCCGGCAATGATGTTTTGCTCTATGTTACGGATGTCCCCAAGGCGGTACATCGGATCGAACGGGCCTTACAGAGCGGGGAGTGGACCGAGGCTGAATTGGACCAAAAGGTACGCCGAATTCTGGCAGCCAAATTCCGTTATGTGGTCCAGATGTCGCCCACAACCTCTGCACAAACGCCGGGCCAAGAGGCTTTCTTGATCCAAAAACGTTGTTACCACCAAGCCATCACCGTTGTGTCACCTGGAGGTATGCCATGGCCTATCCTAAGGCCGGAAACCAAGCGACTTTACCTGGCTCTGGGTGGGGATCGATCGGTGGAGGCCTATCAAAGTTTTGGGGTTTATGCCCAAGCCGATTACCTTCATTGGCCTTGGAAATCCTCCAAAGAACCGACTTGGATGGGACTGTCTTTGGGTCAGGAGTCCTTGGACTCGCTCTTGGTGACCTATCCGGAATGGGTGGTGGCCTGGCACCTGCCCAGTCAGCGTTGGTCCACCGGTTTGGGAATGGACAGCGTTCGTCTGCAGCGCTGGAATACCCTCCTGGAAATGGCCAGGGAACGTGGGGTGCGCATGGTGCATCTTTTGTTTGGGAACCCATTGGCCCTAACCCGAATGCAGGTCAAGGAACCGGTGCTTTGTGCTTTTGAAGACCGACCGGATGCGTATACGGCCGCTGTGCATGCGTTGTTTGGTGTGGCGGATGCTCCGGGTCAAATGCCCACGCCCATTCCAAACATTTTGGGGGATGGCAGCGGGCCCTATGCCCTTGGTGGTGATGCAAGGGATCCGGTTTTGCGCTGGCAGCCACGGCTGGGGAACCAAAACAAAAAAGGCCGCGTTGTTCTGTCGGATCGTTGCCTGGCCAAAGCGGATTCCATGGTGGAGGCCGCAAGGCGTCAAGGTGCTTTTCCGGGGGCGCAGGTTTTGGTAGCCCAAGGGGAACAAATCCTCTGGGCCAAGGCCTATGGTTGGACCGATACCACGGGCCAAGTCCCGGTGGATATGGGTCATGTTTATGATTTGGCCTCCCTTACCAAGGTTTTGTCCACCGGATTAGCGGCGATGCACCTGCACCATCGCCGTCCACTCCCTCTCCAAACGCCATTGGGCCAACTTTTGACGGACCTTCAAGATCATCCTTTGGGTCAACGCAAATTGTCGGCTTTGTTAACCCATCAAACCGGCCTGGCATCACACATTCCCTTCCAAAGCCTTTTGGGACAAGACCCAAACTTGGCACAACGATGGGCCAAGCTTCAAAGCAATCCGAAATTGTTACGGGATTCTCTCGAAAAGCGAATTCTGGCCTTGCCCCTCGAAAACGAAGGGACGTATCGCTACAGCGATTTGGGTTTGTTATGGTTCGAGAAATGGCTTCAAAAAGAATACCAAACCACTTACGGGCAGGATTACCGAAGTTTTTTGGCCAAGGCTTGGTACGAACCCTGCGGAGCCACTCGCTTGCAGTTTCAACCCAGCGCTACGATGGATCTTTGGCGTATCGCACCCACCGAATACGATACCCTTTGGCGCAAAGGCTTGGTCCATGGTCGGGTACATGACCCCATGGCAGAACTCATGGGCGGGGTGGCGCCCCATGCCGGTTTGTTTGGGACGGCATCCGATGTCGCGAGGGTCATGATGCCCTTGGTTACCGGTTATTTCCCCGGCTCGGCCAGGGTGGATGCAGCCACGCTGAGCCGTTTTACAAGCGCGTACACCGCCGGAAATCGACGTGGCCTGCTTTGGGATAAACCCTTGCCTGGTTCAACCCAGGCTGCCGCGCCCCGAAGTTTTGGCCATAGTGGTTTTACCGGAACCTATGTTTGGGTGGATCCCGAAACGGGATTGATCCTGGTGTTTCTGTCCAACCGAATTCACCCCCATGCGGAACCCAATCGCTTGGCTCGCTCCAATTTGCGCACCGATTTGTGGGATTTGTTTTACCGGGAGGTCCAAGGTTCTATGAAGGATTCGTTATCGAATCCATGAACCTTTTGGGCTTAGAATTGTCCTAGTTTAGTCGATCTATGAGTCAACCCATGCGCATTGGAATGGTCTGTTACCCCACCTACGGGGGTAGTGGCGTGGTGGCCACTGAATTAGGCAAAGCCTTGGCAGACCGGGGCCATGCGGTGCATTTTGTATCCAATTCGCTTCCGGCCCGGCTCGATGTTTTTCGGGAGAACCTCTATTTCCATGAGGTGAGCATGGTTCACTACCCGCTTTTTGAACATTCCCCCTATGTTTTGGCCCTAACAGGCAAATTGGTGGAGGTGGTACGCGAACAAAAACTAGACCTATTGCATGTGCATTATGCCATACCCCACGCGACGGCTGCGCATTTGGCCCGCGAGATTTTGGCTGGTCAAGGCATTCGGGTCAAGGTCATGACCACCTTGCACGGAACAGATATCACCTTGGTGGGCAAGGATCCGAATTATGCTCCGGTGGTCAGTTTTGCCATCCAACAATCCGACTCGGCCACAGCCGTTTCGAATTTTCTTCGGGATGAAACGCACCGTTATTTTGATTGCCGCAAAAATGTCGTGACCGTTCCCAATTTCGTGGATCTCCATCGCTTTGCCCCCTCCCGACGTCCCGGTCTTCGGGAACGTTTTTGTCCCGAGGGGCATCGACTTTTAATTCACATTTCGAATTTCAGGCGGGTCAAACGAATCGACCGGGTGGTGGATTGGTTTCATCGTATCGCCCAAGGGGTACCCGCTTCCCTTTTGATGGTGGGGGATGGTCCTGAATTGCCCAGGGCTGAACAAACCGTCCGTGAACTTGGGCTCAGTGGTCGGGTTCATTTTATTGGCCGACAAGATCCGGTAGAGAGTTTGTTGGGAATTTCGGATTTGTTGCTCCTGCCCTCCGAAACTGAAAGTTTTGGTTTGGCGGCTTTGGAAGCCTTGGCCTGCGGGGTGCCGGTGATGTCCAGCGATGCCGGTGGTTTGCCCGAATTGGTCGAGGACGGGTCTTGCGGGATCTTGGTTTCCGAACATAGCCAAGAACAAGGCATTGCTCGAGCAATTCAACTCTTGTCCGATCAACAACAATGGGAGCAATATCAAAAGGCGGCCATAACCCGGGCTTCGGCCTACAACCTGGACCGGATTTTGCCCTTGTACGAAGGGTTGTACCGCGAATTACTGGAGGAGAAACCCCGTGATTAAGCCCTCCCTCGACGTCGTCAAGGCGGTGGGTTTGGTCAAGGACTACGGGTCTTTTCGAGCCGTGGATGGGCTATCTTTTACGCTTCAGGCAGGCGGTGTTATGGGATTTTTGGGCCCCAATGGAGCAGGAAAAAGCACCACCATGCGAATGCTGGTGGATTTGATTCGCCCCAGCGGTGGGGAACTTTTTTTGTTTGGTCTTTCTTTTCGAACCCATCGGCAAACCATCCTTTCCAGGGTCGGTTGTCTTATCGAAAAACCTGATTTTTACAAGTACCTGAGCGCTTTACAAAACCTGGAATTGTTGGCCAGGGCATCCGGCGTTTCCAATCCCAAAAAACGATCCGAGGAACTGATGGAATTTGTGGGGCTCAAAGGCCGCGAAAACGACAAGGTATCTTCGTTTTCGCACGGGATGCGTCAGCGGTTGGGCCTGGCCCAGTGTCTCTTGCATGACCCGGATTTGGTTGTCCTGGACGAACCCGGAACAGGCTTGGATCCGCAGGGCTTGGTGGATATGCGCGAAATGATCCAAAATCTCCACCAGGTTCAGGGCAAAACCGTTTTGCTTTCCTCCCATCATTTGGCCGAGGTCGAAGCGGTGGCCACCGACTTGGTGGTCATCAACAAGGGTCGCTGCGTGGTCCAAGGTTCAGCTCAAACCTTGTTATCCCAAAGCGAAAGGCAAATTCGCCTCACCGTAGGTCGACCCAAGGAGGCGCTGGCCTTGTTGAATGCCGGACCCTGGGCGGGGGGCGGCCGTTTGAACGAAAACGAGGAATTGACCATGGCCTTGGGCCGCGAAGAAGTGCCAACCGTGGTTCAGTTTCTGACCCAAAACGGGTTTGAGGTTTACGCGGTGGAATCCCGCCAAAAATTGGAAGATTATTATCGAAAACTTTTGCAACAAAACCCCCATCAAGCCTAATGTGGTGGACCGCTCTGCGTAACGAAAGCGTCAAAATCTTGGCCAAACCCCGGTCCTACCTGGGCTTTGTCGCCATCACCTTGCTGGTGGCGGTCATTTTGTTGGCCTTGGCTTTGGATGGTCGCTCGTATATCGAGTTTGTGACCTCATCCCTTCAACAAAGCCTCACCGTGGAAGGCCAAATGTTAAACGGTTACTTGGTGGGCTTCATCATATTGCAAATGTTGGTGGTTCATCTGCCCTTGTTGGTTGCCTTGGTGACCGGAGATTTGGTCTCCGGGGAGGCCGCCATGGGGACCCTTCGCAATTTGTTAACCCGTCCCTTATCCCGCAGAGGATTGTTGCTCAGCAAATACGGAGCTGCAGCGGTTTATACCCTGGTTCTGTTGTTTTGGTTGGGCCTGATGGCCGTTTTGGTCTCACCTTGGATTTTTGGGGTGGGAGATTTGGCGGTTCTCAGCAACGAAGGCCTGCAGATCCTACCGGCCTCCGAGGTTATGCCCCGCTTTTTTCAAGCCTTTGGGGTCGCTTTTGCTGCCTTGTATACGGTGGCTTGCTTGTCGGTTACTTTTTCCTGTTTTGCGGATAATTCCATCGGGCCCATTGTGGGGACCATGGCCACAATCATGGTCTTTACCTTGGTCGGAACATTGGACGTGGCGTTGTTTGACCATATTCGGCCGTTTTTGTTCACAACCCACATGGCGGCTTGGCGTTCCTTGTTTTTGGATCCGATTCCATGGGGAGATATCCTTTTCTCCATGTTGCTTTTGGCAGCTCATTGGGTGGTTCTGATCGGTGTTGGTCTGTGGACTTTTGATCGCAAAGACATCCTCACCTAAATTCCATCCCATGCTCGGTTTTCGCTTACTTCCAAGATTTGGCGCGCTCCTTTGGGGCTTCTTGCACTGCATCGCACCCGTTCAGGCACAGCGCTCGGTCCCTGAGCCATCGGGCAAGAGCCTGACCGCCGATGCCTTGGTTGAGCGTTTGGTTCAGCGAAGTTCCCTCATTCAAGACTTGTCCGCTGAGGTCCATGTTTTGGCCGATGTTCCCCGGGTCAAGATCAAGCCCCTTTCGGGGACCATGCATTACTTGGCCCCCGATCGTTTTCATTTGAAAAGTACACGTTTGGCCCTGCTACCCCGCCAAAATCCCATGGAGCTTTTTGAATTCCTCCGACAGCCTCAAAAATACCGCAGCATGCTCATGGGTAACGAGGCCGTTGGTCGCCAATCGGCCGTTTTGTTATCCCTGCTGCCAACAGGCATGGACCAGGATTGGCAACTCATTCGCCTCTGGGTTCAGCCTCAAAGTGCCCGCATTCTCCAGGCCGAAATTACCCGCCGTAGTTTGGGGACCGTGCAGATGCAGTATTTCTACAAGAATGCCTTGTCACCGAGTCCGGGGCCGGTTCCGGATTTACCGGACAGTTTGCTTTTTGAAATGGACGCCAGCAGCCTCAAGCTCCCCAAAGCCCTCACGGCCGATCTCCACAGGGGCTCGGTTCGGGATGGACTGAGTCCAGCCCAACGTCCGCTAAGAGCTCCCGATGGTAAGGCCCGGGTTGCGATGGGTTTTCGGTGGATTTCCCAAAATCAGGGCGCAGCTGCTCGTTTTTTCAAGACCCAAAAGGCCGGGTAACTGCTTATTTTGCGAGGGTTTTGCGATCGATTTCGATTGCCAAACCTCCATACCGCGCTATTGACTTTACGTATGAACCAAACCTTGAGCGAACAAGAACTTTTGCGTCGCGCCTCCCTGGAATCCCTAAGGGGCTTGGGCGTTGAGCCCTATCCCTCGGCCTCTTTTCATCGAACCCATCGGACCGCCCAGGTCCTCCAAGAATTCAAAGACGAAGAATCCGGGTCCTGGCAAGAGGTTTCGCTGGCCGGTCGTTTGATGAGTCGACGTATCATGGGCAAGGCTTCTTTTGCGGAATTGCAAGACGCCAGCGGGCGCCTTCAATTGTACATCAGCCGCGACGAAATCTGCCCCGGTGATAACAAAGACACCTACAACGAAGTCTTCAAAAAACACTGCGATATCGGGGATTGGGTTGGGGTCAAAGGCTATGTTTTTCGAACCCAGGTTGGGGAGATTACCCTTCACGTTTTGCAGTTTGTTTTTTTGTCCAAAGCCTTGCGCCCTCTACCGGTGGTGAAGCGCGACGAGGAAGGCCGCGTTTACGATGGTTTTACCGACCCCGAACAACGTTACCGAATGCGCTACGTGGATTTGGTGGTGAACCCGGACGTCCGAAATATTTTTGTGTTACGCTCACGCATGATTGAAACCATGAGGCAGTTTTTTAACCGTCATGGTTACCTCGAAGTGGAGACCCCGGTGCTGCAACCATTGTACGGTGGAGCCTTGGCAAGGCCCTTCAAAACCCACCACAACACACTGGACATGCCTTTGTACCTTAGGATAGCCAACGAGCTCTACCTGAAGCGCTTGATTGTTGGGGGATTGGAAGGTGTTTACGAATTTGCTCGAGATTTTCGGAACGAAGGAATGAGTCGATTTCATAACCCGGAGTTCACCATGTTGGAGCTGTATGTCGCCTTTGAAGATTATCAATGGATGATGTCGCAGACCGAAAAGTTATTGGAGGAATTGGCGATGACGCTGCATGGGACGACCGTTCTGCAGGTTGGGGAGCAACAAATTGATTTCAAAGCCCCGTTCAGACGGGTGACCCTTTACGACGCCATTTCCGAAAAAGCGGGGGTTCGGGTTGATGAGATGGACGAGGCATCACTGCGCGATCTTGCGCATCAAAAGAACTTGGAAACTGATCCTTCGATGGGCAGGGCCAAATTGCTGGATACCCTGTTTGGGGAATTGGTTGAACCCACCTTGATCCAACCCACCTTTGTGATGGATTATCCGGTCGAAATGTCGCCCTTGGCCAAGTCCCATCGGGATAGACCCGGTTTGGTGGAGCGTTTTGAACTGATTTGCAATAGCAAAGAAATCGCGAATGCGTTTTCGGAACTGAACGACCCACTGGACCAGCGTGCTCGTTTTGAGGCGCAACTGGAAATGGGCAAAAGAGGAGATCCCGAGGCGATGGTTTTGGACGAAGATTTTTTGAGAGCTCTGGAATTTGGAATGCCACCAACCGCCGGAATCGGAATTGGAATCGATCGCTTGGCCATGATTATGACCAACGCGGCCAGCATTCAGGAGGTCCTGCTCTTTCCTCAAATGCGCCCGGAAAAAAGCGAAGGATAATGCTGGAGGCGCCTCCCGCGGTTTTGCCTTTGAGGTATCCCAGTCATTGGAAGGAGTACGCCTTGTTGGATAGTGGCAACGGGCTCAAATGGGAAAAATTTGGAGATCGTGTTTTGCAGAGGCCGGAACCGCAGGCTCTGTGGGCTCCTGTCGAAACCCAAGCGGTGTTACGAAAAGCAACCCAATGGCGTTTTGAAGCAGTCGGTGGCCGTCAAGGTCAGTGGCTAGGGCCGGTTCAAGGGGATCGTGGGGATCGTTGGAACGTGAATTATCGCAGCCCGTCGCTAAATCTTCGTTTTCAGCTGGCCATGACGGCTTTTAAGCATGTCGGGTTGTTTCCGGAACAGGCGGATAACTGGGAATTTATAGCCAAGGTGCTGCGCTCATGGTCAAGCAAGCCCAAAGTACTCAATCTTTTTGCCTATACCGGGGGCGCCAGCCTGGCTGCCGCCGCCGCAGGAGCTCAGGTTTATCACCTGGATTCGGTTCGGCAGGTGGTGGATTGGGCCCGTCGTAATGCCGATCTATCCGGCATGGAGGGACTGCATTGGGTGGTGGAAGATGCCCGCAAATTTGTTCAAAGAGAAATCAAACGAGGCCATGTTTACGATGCCGTTTTGATGGATCCCCCGGCCTACGGTATGGGGAGTTCGGGTGAGCGTTGGAAGTTGGAGGATCAATTGCAGGATTTGATGGAAGAGGTCCGTCGAATTTTGGTTCCCCAAAAGCATGCATTGTTGGTGAATGCCTATTCGTTGGGATTATCTCCGTTGATCCTCCGCTCGTTGTTGTCCCGGTGGTACAAATCAAACGAGATGGAATGTGGCGAAACGGCATTGCAGGATCGTCATGGGCGTTACTTGCCGTTAGGGGTCTATGCCCGCGTTGTTCGGGGTTTGGAACCCCGTAACCTGGAGGTCAACCCATCGATGACGTTGGTATGATTCTGGTATTTGATACCGAAACCACCGGTCTACCCCGCAATTACAAAGCGCCGGTCAGCGATTCAGCCAATTGGCCCCGCGCCGTTCAGGTGGGTTGGCAATTGTTGGATGACCAAGGCCGTAGCGTTTCGACCCAGTGTTGGGTGGTGTACCCCGATGGCTATGAAATCCCCTATAACGCGGCCAAGGTCCATCGCATTACCACCGAAAGAGCCCAAAACGAAGGTCATCCTTTGGGATCTGTTTTGGATTTTTTTGAAGCTGATTTAAAAAAGGCCACCGTCGTCGCTGGCCATAACATTGAATTTGATTTGATGATCATTCGGGCCGAATGGTACCGGTTGGGGAGAAACGATGCCTTTGAGGGAATGCATGTGCTGGATACCAAAGAGGTATCGACAGCATTCTGTGCCTTGCCTGGCGGAAGGGGCGGTCAATTCAAATGGCCTTCGCTCACCGAATTGTACAGCAAATTATTTGGGACCACCTTCGAAGAAGCGCATGATGCCGCTGCGGATGTGGCCGCAACGGTGCATTGCGTTTTGGGACTCATCCAAAAACAAGTCGTAGGGGCCTCCCATTTGGGTTTGGCCCCCGAGGCCTACGAAACCCTACGGATTCACTTGGACGATCCGCAGGTTTGGACACCACCCTCGGCGACCAAGGCCAAGGATACCCGGACTTTGACGGAATCGGGCAAGGATCAAAGCGCAGAAGCTGCTGTTGATAAGGAGAATCTTCTTTCCAGGGCAGAGCCTCCTTCGCTTGCTCGTTTTGTGCATTTGCATTGCCATTCCCAATTTTCGTTGGGAATTCCGGGCTGCAGTACCGTTTACGATCTGGTGGATCATGCGGTGGCCAACGGAAGCGGTGCCGTTGCTTTGACCGATCACTCCACGCTTTATGGAGCCTTCTTGTTTTTTCAATACGCCCATGCCAAGGGGATCAAACCGATTTTGGGCCTGGACTTGCAGGTTTGCAAAGACCATCGCGATCATAGCCGCAAGGATAACGGAACGCCCCAATTGCTTTTGGCACGTAACCTCAAGGGGTACCAAAACCTGGTCAAATTGGGTTCGTTGTCGTACACCGAGGGCTATTATTATGTGCCAAGGGTTGGTCGTGAATTGGTTTTTGCGCATAGCGAAGGTCTGGTAGCGACTTCAGGTTCCTTGGATTCCGAGATCCCCTGGCTATTGCTGAATCATGGGGTTGCTCAAGCCGAGGAGGCTCTTTTGGCTTGGAAACAGGCTTTTGGGGAGAATTTTTACCTGGAGGTTCAGGATCATGGTTTGGAAGAAGAGGAATTTGTCCGCAATCAATACGTCAAGTGGTCGGCCCAATACCAAATCCCAATCATTGTTACCAACAATACCTATTATAACCGGAGGGAGGATGCCGATTTACACGACACCTACCTTTGTGTGGTCCCCTTGGAATACAAGGATACCCCGATAGGGCAGGGTCGAGGGTATCGCTTTGGGATGAGGGGTCAGGGTTATCATTTGTGGGAACCCAACGAAGCTCACCAAAAATCGGGTTTCCGCCCCGAGTGGTTTGCTCAAACCCTGGACTTGGCCGATTCCATGGAGTCGTACACCCTGCAGCGCGATGTCTTGCTTCCACGCTTTGAGATTCCCCCGGGTTTCCAAGACGAGAATGCCTACCTCCGACACTTGACCCTTCAAGGGGCTTTAAAGCGTTACGGAACGGTGAGTTCGGAATTGCAAGAGCGTATAGATTTTGAATTGCAAACAATCGCCCATACCGGTTATCCGGGTTATTTTTTGATTGTGCAGGACTTCACTTCGGCGGCTCGTTCCATGGGGGTGACGGTTGGCCCCGGCCGGGGTTCAGCGGCGGGTTCGGTGGTCGCTTATTGTACCGGAATTACCGATGTGGACCCCATACGTTACGACTTGCTTTTTGAACGTTTTTTGAATCCTGATCGGGTTAGTATGCCCGATATTGATATCGACTTTGATGACCGCGGTCGCGAAAAAGTCATGCGCTATGTTATGGAAAAATACGGTCGCAATCAAGTGGCCCAAATCGCCACCTACCACAGCATGGCCGCCAAATCGGCAATTCGCAGCATTGGCCGCGTTATGGGCTTGCAGCCCTTGGAAACCGATGCCCTCGCCAAGCTTTTCCCGGAGGATTTGAACAGGGCGGATTATTACAAAAGATCCCCGTTGCGCAAACTATTGCTTCAGCCCGAGCAGGGCCTCAAGCATTTGGATCAGCTGAGCACAGACGACCAACGCAAAGCCCGTTTGATGGTGGATATCCTGCGCAAAGGGGGACGCGAGGCCAGGGTTTTGGAGCAATCGGCCCTGCTCGAAGGTTCCTTCAAAAATTCCGGAACCCATGCCTGCGGTGTGGTGATTACCCCGGGGGATTTGACCGATTATGTACCGGTCAAAAATACCCCGGACGCTCAAATCGCTTTGGTAACCCAGTTTGATAACGAAGTGGCCGAGGCCGCAGGGCTTCTCAAGATGGACTTCTTGGGCCTGAATACGTTGACCATTATTAACGATGCGGTGGATTTGGTGCGAGCGGTTCAACCCGATTTTCCTGCCCCCGAGGAATTTCCCTTGGATGATCCCCTAACCTACGCCCTGTTTCAAAAGGGGGAAACGGTCGGGATCTTCCAGTACGAATCGCCAGGGATGCAGAAGTACCTTAAGGAACTTAAGCCGGACAAATTTGAGGACCTCATTGCGATGAATGCCCTGTATCGCCCTGGTCCTTTGGCCTATATCCCCAATTTTATCAACCGCAAGCACGGTAAGGAAGCCATTGTTTACGACTTGGCGGATATGAAAGAATTGTTAGGAGAAACCTACGGAATTACGGTTTATCAAGAGCAGGTGATGTTGCTCAGCCAAAAATTAGCTGGTTTTTCCAAAGGCAAGGCCGATGAATTGCGCAAGGCCATGGGAAAGAAAATTCCCGAAAAGTTGGCCAAGCTCAAGCCTCAGTTTTTGGAAGGCTGCAAAGAAAGGGGCCATGACGAAGGAATTGCCTCCAAGGTCTGGAAAGATTGGGAGGCTTTTGCTGAATACGCTTTTAACAAATCCCATTCCACGTGTTATGCCGTGGTGGCTTTTCGAACAGCCTACCTAAAAGCTCATTATCCTGCACAGTTCATGGCGGCCGTTTTGTCCAACCATATGTCGGATATAACCAAAGTCGCTTTTTTTCTGGAAGAATGCCGCCGGATGGGATTGCAAGTACTGGGGCCGGATGTCAACGAATCTTCGTTCCGTTTTTCGGTCAATGCCTCCGGTCAAATTCGTTTTGGATTGGGCGCGATCAAAGGGGTTGGGGAGGGTGCCGTCGAGAGCATGGTGGAGCAGCGGCGCATGGGCGGATTCTACAGCAGCCTCTTTGATTTTTGTAAACGTATTGATTTACGGCAAGCCAACAAAAAAACCCTGGAGGCCCTGGCCCTGGCCGGCGCCTTGGATCGCCTCGAAGGGATTAACGGTAACCGACGTTTGTTGTTGGATTCCGAAGCGGGTGGGGGAAGCAACCTCCTAGAAAAGGCGATGCGCTTTGGACAGCAATTCCGGGAATTATCGCTCCAATCCCAAACCTCTTTGTTTGGGGAAGCGGGCATGGTGGATATCACCGAACCCGAAATCAAGCCCGTGGAACCTTGGCCGTCCTTGGAGGTTTTGCGCAAAGAAAAAGAAGTGGTGGGGCTTTACATCACGGCCCATCCTTTGGATAGCTATGCGTTGGAAATTCGACATTTGGGGCTTAGTCCCTTGGCGCACATGGATGAGCGGCCGGAGCAGGACCTCCAAATGGCGGTCATGGTCACGGATGTCCAGTATTTCAGGGATTCCAAGAATCAGGAGGTTTTGGCCTTTGCGGTCGAAGACAAAGAAAGTACACGCAAATTCAGACTACGGGGTGATCAGGCCATGAAGTTCAAGCATTTGGTCGAATCCGGCACGGCGCTCTTGATCTCGGGTCGTTGGGAATACTTCCAAGGCAAAGACGGTCAACAAGCCGGCTTTTTTCGATTTTCCAATTTGGAACTTTTGTCCGAACTCCGCGACAAAAGGTTCAAGAACCTGACGATTCGTCTGCAGCTGTCCCAATTGGCTCCAGGCTTCAACCAAAGCCTGGGTCAGGTATTGCGGGCCTATCCGGGCAAACTGGGCATCAAGGTCGAATTGTGGGTTCCTGAGGACCAGCGGGCGGTAGGAATGCGCTCGGAGCACCTCAAAGTGGCACCGGACCCCGGACTTTTTGAAGAGCTGGAACGCCTGGACGTGGGCTATGCCTTGGCTTGAGCGTAACTTTGGTACGGTTTTTGAACAGAACAAAACAAATAAATTTAATCCTATGGCCCTCGAAATCACCGATTCCAATTTTCAAGAAACTGTCCTTCAATCGTCCCAACCTGTGCTGGTTGATTTCTGGGCCGAATGGTGTGGACCCTGCCGTATGGTCGGCCCGGTTGTCGAAGAAATTTCCCGCGAAATGGAAGGCAAAGCCGTTGTCGGAAAACTCGATGTTGACAGCAACCCCGAAGTGGCCACCCGCTACGGTATTCGCAGCATTCCGACCCTTTTGGTTTTCAAAAACGGGGAGGTTGTTGAGAAGCAGGTGGGTGTGGTCCCCAAACAAAACTTGGTGGCCATGTTGAACGCCCACATGGCCTAAACCCGTGCTGGGTCTCAAACTGCCCACCGATCCTCGTTGGGCCGAAGTAGCCGAGAAATCCATTGAGGAAATCTTGGTGGACCATGCTTTTTGTGAGCAGAAGGCCGCTTCCTCCTGCATTTCACTGGTAGTTCAATACCCGGATTACCCAAGGTTGGTCCGGGAATTGGCACCGATCGTAACCGAAGAATGGGGCCATTTTCGAACCGTGGTTGAGGAAATGGACCGTCGTAACATTGCATTGGGCCCGCAGCGCAGCGATGAATATGTGGTGGCCTTGTTGGCTTTTCAACCCCGAGGGCTGGATCGCAAAGAACGCCTCCTCGAAAAATTACTTTGCTGCGCCCTCATCGAAGCTCGATCCTGCGAGCGCTTTCGTCTTTTGTCCTTGCATTGTTCCGATCAAGACCTTCGCAAGTTTTACCATGCCTTTATGGTCAGCGAAGCTGGGCATTACCGACTTTTTATGGATTTGGCGGAAGTTTATTTTCCCAAAGAGCGCGTGCGCTCGCGTTGGGAGGAATATTTGGAATACGAAGCCGAGGTCATGCTGCGTTTCCGCTCCCGCAGTGGTCGTATTCACTAAATCGCGGGCATGGCGCACAATCTCCATTATGACGGCAGCAGGCCTGCAGAGCGATCGCAACGCTACGCGGATTTATGGCGAGATTGGGAGGCCTTGAAGGATCCTGATGCGGGATGGTTGGCCAATGCCTCCAACCTGGTTGCCTTGCTTCACCAGGGGTTGGGGTTTTGGTGGACCGGTTTTTATGTGTTCAGGGAATCGGATGAAAACTTGGTGCTTGGTCCTTTTCAGGGCCCGGTTGCTTGTACTCGAATAGCCCATGGGCGTGGGGTTTGTGGAGCCTGTGTTTTGCGAAGAGAGCCGGTGATTGTCCCTGATGTGGACGCCTTTCCTGGGCATATTGCATGCAGCAGTCTCAGCCGTTCGGAATTAGTTATGCCCCTTTGGTTTGGAAACCGGGTGGTGGGTGTTTTGGATTTGGACAGCCAAGAACTCCATGATTTTGGTGAAGCAGATGTGGAGGCTTTGCAGCCTTTTTTGGATAGCCTCCAGAAATTCTGGACCGACCTTAGGTAGGACCAAGGCCCAAAACAAAGCGCACATTACGCTGCATGTTTTGGAGGCCGGCTCGTGCAATCGGGCTGTGCTGAAACATGGTTTTGAATTCCTCTTCGCTCATGTTAAGCCATTCTTGGGCGGTCGGAAAGGAAGGGGTGAGCGGATCAAATCGGGGTTCCTTGTGGGTTGTTGAAAACCGGTTCCAAGGACAGACCTCCTGGCAAATATCACAGCCAAAGGCCCATCCTTCGCTTTGACCCTCAAAGCTTTCCGGTATTTGGTTGCGGAGTTCGATGGTCAAATACGACAGGCAACGACGGGCATCGAGGCGGTAGGGCTCCAAGGCCCCGGTGGGACAGGCATCCACACAGCGGTTGCAATCCCCGCAATGATCTTTGACGGGATGATCGTAGGTGAATTCCAAATCGCAGAGAATTTCGGCCAGAAAAAAATAGCTTCCGCTTTGTTTTTGTAACAAATTGGTATTCTTGCCCACCCAACCCGCACCGGCCAAGGCGGCCCAGGATTTTTCGAGGATAGGTGCAGAATCGGTAAAAATCCGAACATTAAACTCGCCAAATTCCTCACGCATTCGTTGAACCAGAAATCGCATTTTGTCCTTGAGGACGCGATGGTAATCCTCGCCCTGGGCATACATCGCAATTTTGGGGGAGTCCGATGGGGGGACTTCTTGGTAGTAATTGTGCAACAAAACCACCACGGATCGACAGCCGGCCAACAGCCGACGGGGGTCCAACCTCTCTTCAAAATGCCTCTCCATATAGCCCATTTCTCCGTGGTTTCCTTGCTGGAGCCAGTTCTCCAGGCGCTGACTTTCTTCATCCAACCGTCGGGCTTGGGCTACTTTGCAATCCAGGAAGCCCAGTTCAAGGGCCAAGGTTTGTAGGCGTTGACGACGTTGCTGGGCCAGAAGATTCATAGAGGCTAAGAACCCCTAAAATACGGCTCTTGTCCTAGGCTGTTTCGTTAGATTTGTGGAGTGGACCAAGATTCCGGTTGGTTTTTGGAAGTTGCCGTGCCGTTGGGGGTGGATGGTTTGTACACCTATGCGTTGCCTGTATCCTGGATGCTGGGGCATCAGCCCCCGGACGACTTGGTGGGCTGTCGGGTGAGGGTGCCGTTTGGGAAGCGCAAACAGTACGTGGGACTCGTCATGGAGGTCCATAACCAGCGACGATCCTACCCTGTCAAGGAAGTCTTGGAGCGTTTGGATACCCAAGCGGTTTGGGGAAAGCGCGGGCAGGCCTTGTGGACATGGATGTTGGGGTATTATTTATGCTCTCCCGGAACCTTGATGGGGGTGGCCTTACCGGCCCTGATGCGGGTTGGTAGCGAAAGCGTTTTGGTGGCCATGGATATTCAGGACGATGAATTGGAAGAAACGGGGGCCGATCTACACCCTCTGTCCCGCCAATTATGGATAAGGCTGCGCCAAGGTCCCGGTATGAACTTGGAAGCAGTCAGTCGCTGGATGGAGCCGCATAACCCGGCACCCTATATCCAGGAATTGATGTCCGCGGGCCTCATCAACACGTTGGAGTCCTTTGCCAAAATATACCGACCCAAAAGCGAGCCCATGGTGGCACCTGGGCCACGTTGGCTGGCTGAAGGCCCCCTCATGCTCCAAAGTTTGGCCCGTTCGCCACGCCAACAAGAATTTGTTATGGCGATGATGACCATAAACCGCGGGCATGAGCCAGTCTCCTTGCAGGCCGTGCTCCAAAAACTTCAAATCCCAAAAACCCCAACCGCGGTACTGCAGGCCTTGGTCGAGCGGGGTTGGGTTGTTCGCAGCACCCGAAGGATTCCTCGCGTACGCCTTCGCTCCGGGCTTCAACAACCTCTGCTCCTGAGTCCGGTTCAAGAAGCCGCGTCCCATCAAGCGAAGAAGGCCATCGATCGAGGTCAAAACATTCTGCTCTACGGTGTTACGGGCAGCGGCAAAACCCATGTTTATTTGGACTTGATACGACCCGTCCTGGAACGAGGGGACCAAGTTTTGTATCTCTTACCCGAGATTGCCCTGACCCATCAGTTGGTGCAACGGGTTGCGGCCTATGTTGGGGTCGAAGTTGGGGTCTACCACTCCAGGTATTCGGACCACGAGCGGGTTGAACTCTGGAACATGGTGAGGGATGGGGTCGTGCAATTGGTCTTAGCGCCACGTTCTGGTGTTTTTTTGCCTTTTGAGCGCTTGGGTATGGTGGTGGTGGACGAAGAACACGATGCATCCTACAAACAGCAAGACCGTAGCCCGGCGTACCAAGCCAGGGACACGGCCTTGTGGTTGGGTTCGGCTTGGAAGGTGCCCGTTGTTCTGGGCTCGGCGACGCCATCGGCAGAGTCTTGGCAGGCCGCACTTTCGGGCCGAATGACCAAAGTAGACCTGCACCGGCGTTTTGCGGATCAACCATTGCCCGAATGGGTTTGGGTGGATATGTTGCGCGAAAAACAAAGCGGTCGTTTGCAGGGCGAATTTTCCACGACCCTATTGGAGGCCATGCGTCAAGAAATTGCAGCGGGGCGTCAAGTGTTGCTGTTCAAAAACCGCAGGGGTTATGCGCCGTCCTTGCATTGCGAAGACTGTGCATGGACGGCTCGATGCAACCAATGCGATTTGTCTTTGGTTTACCACAAAAGTGAACATCGCCTTCGTTGCCACGGTTGTGGACAGGTCTTTGCTTCACCGCCGGGGTGCAGTTCATGCGGTAGTACTCGGTTGATTTACAAGGGCTACGGGACCCAAAAAATCGAAGAATCCCTTGCGCTCTTGTTGCCTGATTTGCGAATCGGTCGTTTGGATCAAGACGCGGTGCGTTCCAAGACAACGTATGCAAGGACCCTGGACGCCTTTCATCGCGGTGATATACAGGTTTTGGTGGGGACCCAGATGATAAGCAAAGGACTTGATTTTCCCGGTGTCAATTTGGTTGGGGTCTTGGATGCGGACCAAGGACTTTTTCGTTCCCAATTCAGGGCCCAAGAGCGAGGTTACCAACTCTTGGCTCAATTGGCTGGACGATCGGGAAGGCACAGCGGCAAGGGAACGATCATGCTTCAAACCCGCATGCCCCAACATCCCTTGTTCGGTTGGCTGGAAAGGGATGCGTATCCTGCATTCATGGACCAAGAGCTGATCTACCGATCGCAGTACGGTTATCCCCCTTATGTACGCCTTTTGCGGGTTGGGCTCAGTCATCCTCAGCAAACGGTTTTGGAAGAAGCCGCCGCGGTCCTGAACCACGCATGGCGGCCGCTCTTGGGTCCACGGCTCTTGGGTCCTGCCCCGCCGCTTACCGCCTTGCTCCGCAACGAGCATCGTTTGGAGTTCTGGATCAAAAGCGAAAAGACCACCGAAATTCGTCTCAGGTTGTCCGAATGGATACCTAGCGAACTGCGGCGTTTGACCAGCCTTCGTAAGTATCTTCAACTAAAGGTCTTTGTGGATGTTGACCCCGAATAAAGGCATGCTATTGGCTTATTTATTATGAAAACACAATTTCGAACCCTGTTCTCTTATTTCATTAACGGCTTGCTTTTGCTGGCCCCGGTCGGTTTAACGGTTTACGTCACCCTAACACTCTTTCGTTGGTTGGACGGGTGGATTACCACCCCGGTACCGGGTTTGGGCCTATTGATTTTGGTATCGGCAATCACGGTTTTTGGTTATGTGGGTTCCTTGTTTTTGTTTAGGCCGTTGTGGGGTTTGGTGGAAGGACTTATGCAAAAAGCCCCCTTGATTAATTTGGTTTACAATTCGCTCAAGGATTTGGTGGATGCCTTTGTAGGAGACAAAAAGAAGTTCAACCAAGCCGTGTTGGTTGACCTGGGTAACGGATGCTTCAAGCCCGGTTTTATCACAGCAGACTCCCTTTCCTTGGATATTAATCCACCTGAGCTACCGTCTCTTCATGGACCTTTGACCGTGGATGCAACGGAGTCTGGAATGGGTGGGATGAACGATGCATGGGTTGCCGTTTATTTTCCGCATTCGTATAATTTTTCGGGCAACGTCTTTGTGGTTCGGCGTTCTCAAACCCGACCTGTTGACGCGGCGTCAGCAGATTTTATGAAATTTATCGTTTCGGGTGGGGTGATGCCCATCAAAGGTGGCCATGAATAAGCGATTAGCTCTTTGGGCTTTACGTCTATTCGGTTGGCGATTGGGTCCCTTTCCAACCCATTTGCGGCGAGCGGTTTTGGTCGTGGGTCCTCATACCAGTACTTGGGATTTTCCAGTTGCTTTATTGGCTAGAATTGCTTTGGGTATTCACGTGAAATTTGTTGGCAAGGCCGAATTGTTCAAGCCGCCTTTTGGGTTTCTGTTTCGGTATTGGGGTGGAATCCCTGTTCGTCGCGTTGTCAAAGAAGACACCGTATCGGTGATAACCCGATGTTTTGCAGAGAACGAAGACTTTTTGTTTGGAATATCTCCCGAAGGCTCTCGGCGCCATGTTCCGCATTTACGGACTGGGTTTTATTATATCGCCCAAGGGGCGGGGGTTCCTATCGTTTTGGTAGGTATGGATTTTAATAAAAAAACCATCGAAGCAGGTCCCACGATTGCGCCCGGTTTGGGCGAAAAAGAAACCCTTTCGATGGTTGTTGGATATTTCAGCAAGGTCCGGGGCCGTCATCCCGAAAAGGGCATAGGCCCCGAACACTTACCGAAATAGGTTCATCCGTTTGACCGGATTACTTCTTCATGGATGCCTTAACGGCATCGTACCCAACCGGCGTGTTTTTGCCGATAACGGGAGTGCGAGGCTTACTAGCTCTCTTTTTGGCAGCGGCCTTCTTAGGAGCAGCAGCTTTCTTAGGAGCAGCAGCCTTCTTAGGAGCAGCAGCTTTCTTAGGAGCAGCAGCCTTCTTAGGAGCAGCGGCTTTCTTAGGAGCGGCTTTCTTAGGAGCAGCGGCTTTCTTAGGAGCGGCTTTCTTAGGAGCAGCGGCTTTCTTAGGAGCGGCTTTCTTAGGAGCGGCTTTCTTA
>Ga0172372_10004324_pt1 | contig 20264 bp, 14 predicted proteins | sample LakKiv5m_2_FD_114544 | JGI IMG/M metagenome (GOLD analysis project Ga0172372, IMG submission 114544) | Freshwater microbial communities from Kabuno Bay, South-Kivu, Congo - kab_092012_9.5m | ecosystem: Environmental > Aquatic > Freshwater > Lake | place: Democratic Republic of the Congo...
GGATACCGCGTCCAGCTCTACCTCGGCGACCTGCAGGCCGCCCGGCAACTGCGGGCGGAGGTGCGCAGGCAGCAACCACTTCCGGTCTACGTGATGGATTTGGCCCCCAACTACCGCGTGTGCCTCGGCGACTTCCGCGACCGGTTCGCGGCCGAGCACGTGCGCGCGGAGTGGCTCGCCGCCTACCCCACCGCAACAGTCATTCCTTGCCCCATCGAGCCCCCGGCCCTTCCCGCCCGGGGCAAGGACCAGGACTGAAGTCCGATTGCGCGCCCAAGCGGCTCACCCTTCGAGGGTCTGCTTCACCGCGACTTCCTCGAATGCCTCGATGACGTCGCCCACTTTCAGGTCGTTGAAACGCTCGATGTTCAAGCCGCACTCGAACCCGCGGTTGACTTCCTTGACGTCGTCCTTGAACCGCTTGAGGGAGCCCAACTCGCCGGTGTAGACCACCACCCCGTTCCGGATGAGGCGAATCTTCGTGTTCCGCTTGATGGTGCCGTCGGTCACGAAGCAGCCGGCGATGGTGCCCACCTTCGAAATTTTGAACGTCTCGCGGATTTCTGCAGAACCGGTGACTTGCTCTTCGATTCGCGCAGACAGCAGGCCCTCCATGGCCTCCTTCATCTCCTCGATGGCGTTGTAGATGATCGAGTAGAGGCGGATTTCGACCTGCTCTTTCTCGGCCAACTTCCGCGCCGAAGCAGACGGGCGGACCTGGAAGCCGATGATGATGGCATCCGAGGCCGAGGCGAGCAGGATGTCCGATTCCGACACTTGGCCCACCGCCTTGTGGATGATGTTGACTTGGACTTTCTCGGTGGACAGCTTGAGCAACGAGTCGCTCAAGGCCTCGATGGAGCCGTCCACGTCGCCTTTGACGATGAGGTTCAATTCCTTGAACTCTCCCACCGCGATCCGGCGCCCGAGTTCCTCCAGCGTCACGGAACGCTGGGACCGCACGCCTTGCTCGCGCTGCAGCTGCTGCCGCTTCGTGGCGATGGCCCGTGCCTCTTTTTCGTCTTCGAAGACGTTGAATTTGTCCCCGGCCGCCGGTGCCCCGTCAAATCCGAGCACCGAAACCGGCGTAGACGGCCCGGCCTCGTCGACCCGCGTGCCGCGCTCGTTGAACATGGCCTTGATGCGGCCGGAGTATTGCCCTGCGAGGATGGCGTCTCCGACCCGCAGCGTTCCGGCTTCGACGAGCAGGGTGGTCACGTAGCCACGCCCCTTGTCGAGCGAGCTTTCGATGACCGTGCCCAAGGCGCGCTTCGTGGGGTTCGCCTTCAGGTCGAGCAACTCGGCCTCTAGCAACACTTTTTCAAGCAGCGCCTCGACGTTCAACCCTTGTTTCGCGGAGATTTCTTGGGACTGGAACTTGCCTCCCCAATCCTCCACGAGGATGTTCATCTCCGCGAGCTGTTGCTTGATGCGCTCCGGCTGGGCCCCTTCGCGGTCGATCTTGTTGATTGCGAAAATCATCGGGATGCCCGCGGCCTGTGCGTGATTGATGGCCTCGCGGGTTTGGGGCATGACGGCGTCGTCTGCGGCGACCACGATGATGGCCAAATCCGTCACCTGCGCGCCCCGGGCCCGCATGGCCGTAAAGGCCTCGTGGCCCGGCGTATCGAGGAAGGTGATGTTCCCCCCCGTCGGCAACGTGACGCTGTAGGCCCCGATGTGCTGGGTGATTCCCCCGGCCTCGCCCGCGATGACGTTCGCTTTGCGCACGAAGTCCAGCAACGAAGTCTTGCCGTGGTCGACGTGACCCATTACCGTGACAATCGGGGGTCGGGGGACCAAATCCTCCTCGCGATCTTCCTCTACTTCAATGGACTCCTGAACCTCTGCGCTGACGAACTCGACTTGGAAGCCGAACTCGTCGGAGATGATGGTGATGGTTTCCGAGTCGAGTCGCTGGTTGATGGACACCATCATGCCGAGGGACATGCAGGCCGAAATGACCTCGTTCACCCCCACGTGCATCATGTTCGCAAGCTCAGCGACCGTTACGAACTCCGTCAACTGAAGCACGCTCTCAGCCGCCTGTTGCCGCGCCAGTTCGCGTTCTGTGCGCTCGGCATAGGCGCTGCGTTTCGCCTTCCGAAGCTTCGAAGCCTTCGACTTCGAGCCCCCTCCGCTCAACCGGGCAAGGGTGTCCTTGATTTCTTTTTGGATGTCCGCTTGGGTGACCTCCTTGCGGGGCTCGTTCCTGCGCGGGCCTGCTCCAGGGCGATTCGGTGCCCCGCCGCCCGGCCGGTATCCGGGACCGGTGGACGTCCCCGGTGCGGGGGCTCCTCCTCCGACCGTCGCGGCCGTCTTGTCCACATCCACCTTCGTAATCCGCTTCCGCTTCCGCTTTTCCTCTGCAGAAATGCCTCCTGGCGTCCGCTTCCGCTCGACGGGCAACTCGATCCGTCCTAAAACGGTCGGGCCGCTCAACTTCTCCACATTCGCCCGCATGAACTCGGGAGCAGCGGGGGTCGCTGGGGCCTGCTCCGCCGGCTGTGGCGCCTCCGCCGGTGGCGCTTGCGGGGCCGCGGTCTTCGCTGCAGGGGCCGCTTGCGGTTCGGGAGCCGGCGCGGGGGCAGGCGTCGCAGCGGCCTTCGCCGCCGGGGCCTTTTTCTTCGGTGCCAACCCTTCGAGGTCCACCTTGCCCACCACCTTCACGCGCGATTCAGGCGCTGCGGGGGCCGCAGGGGCTTCGGGTGCTTCTTGCGTCACAGGGGCCGTGGCCGTGGGCGCGGGCGCGGCGGGAGCTGCTGGTGCCGGAGGCGTCTCAACGGGAGCGACCGCTTGCGCCGCAGGCGCAGGCGCAGGCGCCTCGGCCACGGCCACGGGAGCCGGGGCAGGAGCCGCGGCAGCAGGCTTCGCCACCGGGGTTGCCACAATCCGCTCGACGACAGGCTGCTGAGTGCTTTTTTGGAACATCGACAGGTCGATCATTCCACCACTTCCGTCCTCCCCTTTGCGGCGGGAGGAATCCAAGGTCACACTTTCCCGCCCAGCCAGCGCACGTGTCGAGCTGATGGCCTTCTCTTTTGCCTCCTTCTCGCCTTGGAAATTCGAACGCAACAGCGCGTACGCTTCCATGTCCACCTTCGCGTTCGGATTGTTCTCTACGGCAATGCCTTTGCCGCCGAGGAAATCGACGATGGTGGTGATGCCCAGGTTGAATTCCCGGGCGATTTTGTTCAGTCGGACCGTTTTGCTTTCGTCAGTCATGAGCGGGGTTGGGGGCAACGGAAAGGTAGCAGAATGGGGGCAGTTCAACACATGATCAGGCGAGTTCTTCCTTCAAGATCTTCACCACCTCACGGATGGTTTCTACCTCGAGGTCGGTGCGGCGCGCAAGTTCTTCTTCGTTCAAAGCCAACACCGAACGGGCCGTATCGAGGCCGATGCGGATGAACTCGTTGAGGATCCACTCGTCGATTTCGTCCGCGAATTCGCGCAATTCCACGTCGTCAGAAGCCTCTTCCTCGTCGCGGTACACATCGATTTCGTAGCCGGTGAGGGCGCCTGCGAGTTTGATGTTGTTCCCGCCTTTGCCGATGGCCAAACTCACTTGGTCCGGCTTGAGGAACACCTTCGCGCGCGGCTGGCCCGGCACGAGTTCGATGGACGTGATTTTTGCCGGGCTGAGGGCGCGTTGCATGAGCAACTGCTCGTTCTCGGTCCAGTTGATGACGTCGATGTTTTCGTTCTTCAACTCGCGCACGATGCTGTGGATGCGGGAACCCTTCATCCCCACACAGGCCCCGACGGGGTCGACCCGCTCGTCGTACGATTCGACCGCCACCTTCGCACGCTCGCCGGGGGCGCGGACCACCTTCTTGATGGTGATGAGGCCGTCGAAAATCTCCGGAACTTCCATTTCGAAGAGCTTTTCGAGGAATTCCGGCGCCGTCCGCGAAAGGATGATTCGCGGGCTGCCGTTGCGCATTTCTACGGCGTACACCACCGCACGCACCGTGTCGCCTTTTTTGTAAAAGTCCCCGGGGATTTGGTGTTCCTTGGGCATGACGACTTCGTTGTCTTCGTCGTCGATGAGCAGGACTTCCCGTTTCCAAATTTGGTACACCTCCGCACTCATCACCTCGCCGACGCGGCCCTTGTACTTTTGGTAAATCGCGTCTTTTTCCAGCTCCATGATGCGCCCGGCCAAATTTTGACGCAGCGCAAGCACGTTGCGGCGGCCGAACTCCTCGAGCTTCAGCTCTTCCGAAACTTCTTCGCCCACCTCGAAGTCCGCCTCGATCCGCTTCGCTTCGGTCAACCCGATCTGCTTGTTCGGGTCCTCCACTTCGCCGTCCTCGACGATTTCGCGGTTGCGCCAAATCTCCAAATCGCCCTTCTCCGGGTTGATGATGATGTCGAAGTTCGAGTCGTCCCCGTACCGCTTTTCGATCATGGACCGAAAGACGTCCTCGAGGATGCCCATCATGACCTCGCGGTCGATGTTTTTGAACTCTTTGAACTCCCGGAAGGAGTCCACCAGGTTGAGTTGAGTCATGGGTGTGACGTGGTATTTACTTGCTTAGGTGCTTTGAAAGACACCACGATCCGGGTGGATGCGGTGTCGGAAAAGGCCAAGGTGCGGGAGGCGGTGATCCACTTGCGGGACTTGGTGGCTTCGTCCCGAACGCGCAGTTCGAGCGTGAAGGTGTCCGCGTCCACTGCCACGAGCACACCCCCCACCTTCTCGCCGTCCGTCAGGCGCACGTCCACTTCCCGGCCGATGTTCTTCACGTATTGGCGGTGAAGCTTCAACGGCATGTCCAGCCCCGGAGAGCTCACGTCGAGCGCGTAATCCTGCGCATCCCGGTCAAGCGAGGCGTTCAGGTGGCGGCTCAATGCGATGCAATCCTCGATGGACGTGGACGTGTCGTGGTCCAAGAAGACCTTGATGTTGTTTCCGTCGCGAACGACCACGTCCACGACAAAGCCCGGCGTTCCTTCGAGGAACGCGTCGGCCAGTGCACGGACGTCTTCAGGGCGGATCATGGGATTCGGTAGGACACGAAAAGAGGGGCCGAGACCCCTCTTCATCGCACTCCTTCTGAGAATTTTCGCTGCAAAGATAGTCCGAATTGCTCCCCTGCCGCAGGGCGTTCGCACTTTTTCACACGACGGCCGCGTTCAGGGCTGCGTCCGCCCGTAGTTTTGAGAACCGCCATGTCGTACGTGCTGAAAATGATCGCTGAAGGCGAACACCTCCACCAGGATTTCAAGACCCGGGTGGAGGATGCGCGAAAGATTGCGCGGACCCTTGCCGCGTTCGCAAACACCGCGGGCGGACGTCTGCTCGTGGGGGTGCGTGACAACGGCTCGGTGTGCGGCGTGCAGGCGGAAGAGGAGTTTCACATGATCCAAACCGCGGCCCAACTCCATTGCCGGCCCGCCGTTCCGTTCGAAATCCAGGTCTGGAAGGCCGAACTGCGGACCGTGCTCGAGGTGCAGGTGCCGCGTTCGGTCGGGCGGCCGCATTTCTGCGACGACGAACACGGGCGCTGGTCTGCGTGGCTGCGCCGGGCCGATTGCAACCACAAGGCCTCGCCGGTCCTGGTGCGCGTTTGGCAGTACGAGATGCGGCGGGAGCGGGCAGAGTTCCGCTACGACCAGTACGTCGGCAAATTGTTCGCGCACTGGCGCGAGGGGCGCGTGCTGCAGTTCCGTCAGGTGTGCCGGTATGCGCGGCTGGAGCCCGCTGAGGCCGAGGAATTGCTGGCCATGTTGATTGTTTGGGGCATCGTGGCCACCGAGCCGACGCCGCGGGGGTACACGTATGCGTTGACGGACGAAGCGGCGCTCGACCGGTTGGAAACGGAGGGGCCACAATCCTGGAAATATGCGGGGTAACATTTTCATTTTCGGTGTGTTGCTTTCCGCCGCCGTTCCGGCCGCGGCCCAAACCCGCCCCCTCCTCACCTGGGAGGACCACCTGCCCTACACCCAAGCCCTCGAACTCACCTGGTGCGCCGCCGCCGGCGACACGGCCTCCGACGCCGGCTTCATCGCGGTGCGCACCCCCGGCGCCGTCTTCACGTACCGGCCCGAAGACGGCACGGTCGAAAAGCGCTCGAAGGTCCGGAGCCTCAGCGCCGGCGCGCCGACGGCGCTGTTTTGGGACGCCGCCCGTGCCACCTTGGTCGTGGGCCACGCCGACGGCACGGTGGACTTCGTCGCAGCAGACGGGCGGCGCACCTACACCCTCATCGACATCCGCGAAAGCTCCCTCATCGGGAGCAAGGCCATCCGCAGCTTCGCCGCATCGGAAGACGGGCAACAGGTCCTCGCCGCGACGGCCTTCGGCGTGGTAGTCATCGACTTGCGCACCCGCGATGTGCGCGACACCTGGTACCCGGAAGGCTCGCAAATCCGGCGGGATGTGCGCGGGGTCGAGGCGCGCGACGGGCGGTTCATCGTTTGGACCGACGCCGGCGTGTTCGAGGCGGATGCCGGGCACCCGTTCCTCGGGTCGCCGGACGCGTGGACGCGGTGGACGGACGTTCCGGACGAGCAGGCGGATGTGCGCGCGTTGGTTTGGGACGCCGAAGGCGAGCCCCTCCTGCACCTTCACACCCCGGGGGCCACGCCGACCGACGCCCTGTGGGTGCTGGAAAACGGGCTGTGGAGCCCCCACCCCACCTTCGCGTCGAATGCCCTCGAATGCGTTACCACCGGCTACGCCCCCGACGGCACGTGGCGCCTGGCCGTGGGCGACTACAACGGGGTGCGCATTTACGACGCATCCGGGGCGCAGCTCGATGTGGACTACGCCGCCGGCGGGGTCGAGTTCCGCCCGCGGGACCTGGAGATGCGCGGGCGGTACGTGTGGGTGGCGAGCGCCGCAGGGGGGCTGCTCCGGATGGACCTGCTCAACGAGGATGCCGGGATTGCACGGGCGCCCGAAGGACCGCCGGTTGCGGCGTCGCGGGCCATCGATGCATGGAACGGGAACGTGTGGGTGGCGTCGGGCGCGGTTGATGAAACGTGGACGAGCCGGTATCGGAAGGACGGGCCGTTCGGCCGGGTTGAGGGGGAGTGGGTGGGGGTGCCGGTGGGGGCGGGGGTGAATGAGCTGGCCGGGGTGAACGACCTGCTGTGTGTGGCCATCGATCCGAGGGATCCCACCCACGTGTACTTCGGGTCGTGGGAGGAGGGGCTCGTGGAGGTGCGGGAGGGGGCGCTGGTGGCCATTCATAACGCCACGAATTCCACGCTGCAGCTCGGGGACTTCGGGGGGTCGCCGCGGTGTGGGGTCGGCGGGGTAGATTTCGATGCGGCAGGGAATCTTTGGTTTACGAATGCGTTCGTGGAACGGGCGTTGCAGGTGCGGCGTGCAGACGGGACATTCGTGCCGATGGCACTCGGGTCGGCGCTGGGTTCAGGGGGGTGGCTCGGGGACGTGCTGGCCGCGCGCAACGGCTACGTTTGGGCGGTGATGCCGCGCGGCCAAGGGCTGCTGGTGTACAACACGGCCGGGACGCTTGAGACGACCGCGGACGACGATTGGCGCATCTTGACCACCGATCCGGCGCAGGGCGGGTTGCCGTCGAACGATGTCTATTGCGTGGAAGAGGATTTGGATGGGGAGATTTGGATCGGCACGGGGGCCGGGCCGGCGGTGGTGTACGTGCCGGAGGCGATTTTTGCCGAAGAGGCGAGCGGCCCCTGGGCCGCCCAAATCCTGATCGCGCAGGACGGAAACAACCAGTACCTCCTTGAAACAGAGGTTATTCGCTGCATCCGCGTCGACGGCGGCAACCGCAAGTGGATCGGCACCTCGACCTCCGGAGCGTTCCTGCTTTCCCCCGACGGCCTCCAGCAATTCGCCCACCACACGGCGGCTGACAGTCCGCTGCCCAGCGACGCCGTGACCGGCATCGCCCTCAACCACGCTTCCGGAGAAATCTACTTTGCCACCGAAGCTGGCATCGTCAGCCTGCAGGGCGATGCGACGAATTTCGTCCCGGCCATCGACGACCTCGCGGTGTTCCCGAACCCCGTCCGCGCAGACCACGCCGGGCCCATCGCGGTCGACGGGCTCGCCTACGGCTCGACCGTGCAGGTCACGACGGCGGCGGGGCGGTGGGTGGCAACGCTGGCATCGGAGGGCGGACGGGCGGTTTGGGACGGGCGCGATGCGGACGGGCGGAATGCGCCCAACGGCGTCTACCTCTTCTTTGCGGCCGATGCCACTGGACGTTCAGCCGGCACCGCAAAAGTGGCCATCCTGCGCTGATCCCATGCAGTTTCCCGGCGCCCTCCCCCCCAGCCGACTTCCCCACGCCGGCACCACCATCTTCGCAGAAATGTCCGCCTTGGCAGCCGCTCACGGGGCGGTCAACGCGGGCCAGGGCTTTCCCGACTTCGACCCCCCCGCGGCCCTGCAAGCCCGCGTGACCGAGGCCATGCGGCAGGGTTGGAACCAATACGCCCCCATGGCCGGCGACCCGGCGCTGCGGGATTGGCTCGCACAAGACGTCCTGCGGCGCACCGGGGTCCTCCTCGATCCGGCGCGCGAAATCACCGTCGGCGCCGGGGCTTCGTCGCTGCTGTTTGCCGTGACGGTAGCGCTGTGCCGTCCCGGAGACGAGGTCCTGCTCATCGACCCCGCGTACGACCTGTACGCCCCGGCGGTGGCCCTCTCCGGCGCCACGGCAGTCCGCCTTCCGGCGACGGGACCCGACTTCGCCCTGCCGCTCGACGCGCTCGAAGCCCGGCTCTCGCCGCGCACGCGCATGCTCTTCCTCAACTCGCCCCAAAATCCCACCGGCAGGGTCGTCACTGCCACAGAACTCGCCCGACTCGGCGAACTGCTCGCCCCCACCGACGTCCTCGTGCTCAGCGACGAAGTCTACGGCCCGCTCGTCTTCGACGGCCGCCTCGCCCTCAGCGCCTTCCACGAACCCCGGCTCGCAGAACGCGCCCTCGTCGCCGTCTCCCTCGGCAAATTGCTGCATTGCACCGGCTGGAAAATCGGGGCGCTGTTCGGCCCGGCCGACCTCATGGCCGAAGTCCGCAACGTGCACCAATTCGATGTCTTCTCCACCGGCGCCCCGTTCCAACGGGCCATGGCGACCTTCCTCGGTTCCGACGAGGGCCGCGCCCATTTGGAAGCGTTGCCCGCCCTGCACGCCGCGGGCCGGGACCGGCTCCTCGCCGGCCTCGCGGGCACCCCGTGGGCGTTCAAGCCGGCCGAGGGCGGCTTTTTCCAACTCCTGGACGCCTCCGCCTTCGTCGCCGGTTCGGATGCGGAACTGTGCCGCCGCTGGACGGTCCGTCACGGTTTGGCCACCATCCCCTTGAGCAGTTTCCTCGGCACATCGCCTCCCGATGCCCCTGTGAAGGTCCGGGTGTGCTTCGCGAAACGCCCGGAAACCCTCGATGCCATCGCGGAACGGCTCCGCGCCATCCCCCTTGCGCCATGAACGACCTGCACGTCGTACTGCTCACGACCGCCCCCCGCTGGAACGACCCCGCGGGCAGCATCGCGGAAGCGGAAGCCCTGCTCGCGGACGCCGAACGCGCAGGCACCCTGGCCGCCGTCGACCTCCTCGTCTTGCCGGAGCTTTGGACCACCGGCTTCACCCTCGAACCTGCCCACGCCGGTGAGACCGAGGCGGGTGGACCCGGCCGCGCGGCGATGGCCCGGTGGGCGGCGCAGTGGCAGTGCGCGGTTGTTGGGAGTTTGGCGGTGGAAACCGCGGACGGCTCCTTTGCAAACCGCATGCACTTCGTCCGACCGGACGGAACGTTCACCACGTACGACAAGCGGCACCTCTTCGGGCTCGGCGGCGAACCCCGTGCCTACCGACCGGGACGGGACCGGGTGGAGGTCGTTTGGCGGGGGTGGAGGATCCTGCTCTTGATTTGCTACGACCTGCGCTTTCCCGTCTTCTCGCGGAACCTCGGGGAGCCGCCGTACGACGCAGTGCTGTATTCCGCGTGCTGGCCCACGCCCCGCATCGCCGCGTGGGACACCTTGCTGGCCGCCCGGGCCATCGAAAACCAATGCTATTCCATCGGGGTCAACCGCTGCGGATCCGAACCCGGACCCCTCGAATACCCCGGGCATTCTGCAGCCTATTCGTTGTTAGGGGAGCGCCTGACACCCCTCTGCACTGCACCCGGCGCCGCTTCATGCACCCTCGAAGCCCGCACCTTGCGCGAATTGCGCATGCGGCTTCCATTCTTGGCCGACGCGGACCGGTGAAGGCCTTGTGCGATGAACTCAGCGGCCCGGAGGGTTGGTCCAGTAAGCCGGGTGGCGCGGGTAGCGTTTGACTCCAACCCCTTTCTTACCTCCGATTCCTCGGTACTTCGGGCTCGATTTTGAAAAGGTAACCTGGAGCGTGCCATACCCGTCGTTGTTGTTCGGGTTGCCGCGCAGGGTAGGCCCGTTCGGGTTGTAGCTGTGATTTGAAAGACTTCCTGCCCCTTCTCCCGCCGCCTCGATGCTCGAGGCATTTGCACGGGAAGAAAGCGGCCCCTCTGCGTAATAACCAGAAATGTCGTCCAAATAATCGGTCGTGGTCAAGCGATAGCACAACTCCACACCCACTTGCCATCCTCCCTGAACCTGCCATTGAGCACCGAAGCCGAACGGAATGGCAATTCCGATGGGACCATAACTCACCCCCTCGGTCTGTTCCGGGCGCAAATTCTGCCAAACTCCAACTACCTCTGAACCCCCGCCGATTTCACGGCCTTGAGGATTGGAATAAAAGAGTCCCAATCCTGCAAAACCATACAATGCGGGCATGCCCCCACTAGACATGGAGGATTGGTTCGGACGCCAGTACCCTTCTGCCCGCGCAGAGGCTTCGATCAGGTTGTTCCGGAAGTGCAAATTCCGCGCACGCCGCGGGCCGTATTTCGTATGCACATCATCTCCTCCGATGCCCACATACTGCAATCCACCACGTACCGCCCAAACTCGGTGAAAATCATAAATCGCTTGGGCCCCGATGGTCAAGCGGGTCTCTTGCACTTGCAAATCGTAGATGAACGGTCGGCGCGGGGAAGTTCCATTGCCGATGTCCCCCAAATAATTGGAGATGCCAAATACCAACCCTACATCCGGGGCACTGATTTGCGCAAAGACTGACTGAGTGCTTGCGAACAGCACAAGGAGCAAGAGGAGTTTACGCATTTCTTTAAAGCTATGAACCCGGTGCCGAAGATAGCGGCGATTCCGACTGCTTGCCCGATTCATAAACGCCGCTAATTGACACCGCCGTGTGCAGCGGACGGTGCACGACCGCTCCGTTCTTAAACAAACGCATTCAAGCCGGTGATGTCGAGGCCCGTGATGAGCAGGTGGATGTCGTGCGTGCCTTCGTAGGTGACCACCGATTCGAGGTTCATCATGTGGCGCATGATGGGGTATTCGCCGGTGATGCCCATCCCGCCGAGGATTTGGCGCGATTCACGCGCGATCTCGAGCGCCATCTGGACGTTGTTGCGCTTCGCCATCGAAATCTGCGCCGAGGTGGCGCGGCCGGCGTCCCGCAGTTGGCCCAGGCGGAAGGTCAGCAGCTGGGCCTTCGTGATTTCTGTGATCATCTCGGCGAGCTTCTTCTGCTGCAGCTGGAATCCGCCGATGGGCCGGTCGAATTGCACGCGCTCCTTCGCGTACCGCAACGCCACATCGTAGCAATCCAGTGCCGCGCCGATGGCTCCCCATGCGATGCCATACCGCGCAGAATCGAGGCAGCTCAGCGGCGCCCCGAGTCCGTCGCGCCCGGGCAGGATGTTCGCCTTCGGCACCCGGACGTTGTCGAAAATCAACTCCCCGGTGTCGGACGCGCGCAAGCTCCACTTGCCGTGCATGGTCGGGGTCGAAAATCCGGTCATCCCCCGCTCCACGATGATGCCCTTGATGCGGCCCTCCTCGTTCTTCGCCCACACCACGGCAAGCTGAGCAAACGGCGCATTCGAAATCCACATCTTCGCCCCGTTGAGGATGACGTCGTCGCCGTCCTCGCGGAAGTGCGTCGTCATGCCTCCCGGATTGGAGCCGTGGTCCGGCTCGGTCAACCCGAAGCACCCCATCCACTCGCCGGTGGCGAGCTTCGGCAGAAACTTCTGACGCTGTGCTTCCGAGCCGTATTTCCAAATCGGGTACATGACCAGCGAACTTTGGACGGACGCCGTCGAACGCAGGCCGCTGTCGCACCGCTCCAGCTCCTGCATCAAGAGGCCGTAGGCGATTTGGTCCAAGCCTGCCCCCCCATATTCCGCGGGGATGTACGGCCCGAACGCCCCGATTTCGCCGAGGCCCGGCAGCAAATGCTTCGGGAACGAACACCGCTCCGCCGCATCCTCGATGATGGGGCTCACTTCTTTCTTCACCCACGCCCTCGCCGTCTCCCGAATCAACTTGTGTTCCTCCGTGAGCAGGTCGTCGAGCAGGTAGTAGTCGTGCCCTTGGTACAAATCTGTGCGCATGGCGCAAAGATACGGGGGCCGCGACCGACCGCGCCGTCAGGAAGCCGTGGATTCGTAAGCGGCGTCCACGAGCAGCCGTCCCCGGCGGTATGCATCCACGGCCAACGCATCCACCCGCTCGTTTCGCGGGTCCCCGTTGTGCCCGCGCACCCAGTGAAACGTCACGCGGTGGCGGTCGTGGACCTTGAGCAACCGCTCCCACAGGTCGGGGTTCTTCTTGTCCTTGTACCCCACCTTTCTCCACTTGCGCACCCACCCTTTGTTGATGGCGTCCACCACGTACTTCGAATCCGAGTACACGTGCACCTCGAGCCCGTCCTTCGTCAACGCTTCGAGGCCCACGATGACCGCGAGCAGCTCCATGCGGTTGTTCGTCGTCAGCCGGTAGCCCTGGCTGAGTTCCTTTTCGTGCGGACCAAACTGGAGCAGCACGCCGTACCCCCCCGGCCCCGGATTGCCGCTCGCCGCACCGTCCGTGTAGAGCGTTACGTGTGCCATGTGGCTGCTTCGCGTTCCACCACGTCCGCATAATGGGCGTGTTCCAACTCGAGCACCTTTGCCGCGATGTCCGCGGCGGTGTCGTCGGGACCCACCGCAGTGCGCGCTTGGAACAGGATTTCGCCGCGGTCGTACTCCCCGTTCACCCGGTGCACCGTCATCCCGCTTTCCCGCAAACCGTCCGCACGGACCGCCTCCGCCACCGCCTCGTGGACGTGCATGCCGTACATCCCCTTCCCCCCAAACGCCGGCAACAGCGCCGGGTGGATGTTGAAGACCCGGTTCGGGAACTGCTGCAAAAAGGCGTCCGGGACGTGGAGCAGAAATCCCGCCAACACCACCCCTTCCACGCCCCGCGCCATCCAACGCGCTCCGAGCGATCCGTCCGCAAGTTCGGCCACCTGCACCCGCTCAACCTCGAGGCCGAAGGGCCGCAAGCGGGCATACACCCCCGCACGCGCCTCCGGACGGTTGCACCCGACGGCCACCACCTCGGCGATGCGGGACGTCGCAAAGTGCCGGCAGAACACCTCGGCATTCGAACCCGAACCCGACGCGAGGATCGCCAGTTTCACCCGCATCGGGCTCACCGCGTGCTGCTCACCGCATCGCTGCCTTCGAGCTCCTGCTTTGCCTCGTTCACCTGCCCTTCGAGCTCCTTGTACAGGGCCGAATCCGGGTGGTACACGCGGAGGACCTGCAAGATGCGGTCCGCCATTTGGGTGGCCAAACTGCGTTCGCGCGCGGCTGCCGTCGAAAACTCGCCGTCCAAAGAGGCCAGGTAACGCATCATTTGGACCTGCTGCTCGATGAGCCCACGGGACAAGGATTCATGCAATTCGGTGGCCCGGGCCAGTTTCTCCTTTGACATGCCCGCCGCGTACTTCGCTTTCGACGTGTCCGTGCACGTCAACTCGCTCAGCTGTTCTTGCATGGGAAGGACCACCCGCGAATAGGGGACATTCGACACCGGCGTCACAGAGAGGAGCTTGTCGAGCACATCCACCGCCCGCGCTCCATCGCCCGCGTCCATGAACGCCCCGGCGAGGTTCGAAATCTGCAGGCGCAGGTTCGTGACCATCCGGCGGTTGTTCTCGTCCAAATACAGGCCGCTGCCTTCGGTGCGGTCCATGTTGCCCCAGTGCCACTGCTCCATCACACTGCGGTACATCTTGTCCCTGGCCACTCCGCCGAGCGCGTTGGGGTTGTCCGACGGCGGGTACTTTACCGGGACCAACCGGTAGGCCAGCCCTTCGAGGCGGAAGTGATCTTCTAGCCCGAGGTAGGCATCGGGGCCGGTCGTGACCGCGAAATACATCGGGCGTTCCCAGTTGTTGGTCGCAATCATGTCCAGCAATGCGAGCTGCCCTTTGAGGATGTACTGCCGGGGGTTGCCCGATTCATCCGCAATGGTCCACGTGAGGGTGTCTGTGAAGTGCGCCCAATCCTCCTCCGTCAGGAAGCCGAGCTTCTGCACCTGGGCCCGGTCGACGGGCAAGTTGAACCGCGACCCCGGCAAATAGGCGTACGTCTTTCCCCGGCCATAGTCCTGCACGTCGGCATCGTCCAGCGCTACTTTGAGGGCGTCGTGCAAATTGACCGATTCCGGTCCGTCCGGCGCCATGCGCTCGAGCAACACCACATCGCGGGTGCCTTGGCGGTACTTTTCTTCGTCCATGGAAATGGGAAGCGGCGCGCTTTCGTAGGTGCGCTTCTTCATTTGGTCCACGTACCAGTCCGTATTGAGCAAGCTCAAATTGCAGATGCGCACGTCGGTCCGGTACCCCTCGACCTCCTGCACGTACCACAACGGGAAGGTGTCGTTGTCCCCGTTCGTGAACAGAATGGCATTCGGCTCCAGCGAGTCCAAATAGTTTTTTGCGAAATCCACCGCGGTGCGGCGGTGCGACCGGTCATGGTCGTCCCATCCGTCCGCGGCCATGACCGCCGGAACGACGAGGGAGATGCCTACAAGCAGCGCGCCGGCCGCCGGACCCTTCTTGTCCACCTGCCCCACCGCATACGCGAGCGCAAACAAGGCCGCCGCCACCGCGCCGATGAAGAGGGCTGACATCCCGAGGGCCCCGCCGCCACCGAGCACCGCACCGGCGCCCCACAGCACCGCGCCGGTTCCGAGCGAGCCCGCCACCACGCGGCCTAACCCCTTGACGTCGAGGGAACGCGCAGATTCCACCAAGGCGTACACCCCGAGTCCGACCCAAATGGCAAAGGCATAAAAAGACCCGACGTAGGCGTAGTCCCGTTCGCGCGGCTGCAAGGGGTATTGGTTCAAATACACCACAATCGCGACGCCTGTCAAGACAAACAGCGACAGCACCACGGTGAACCGCTTCGGGTCCCGCACGAAGTGGAACACCAACCCGATGAGGCCGAAGATGAGCGGCAAGTAGTAGAACGCGTTGAACCCGCGGTCCGCGCGCATCTCGTCGGTGAGCTCCGCCCGATTGCCGAGGCGGGCGGCGTCGATGGCGTCGATGCCGCTCACCCAGTTCCCGTGGAGGAAATCGCCGTGGCCTTGGAGGTCGTTTTGGCGGCCGACGAAATTCCAGAGGAAGTACCGGAAGTACATCCAGCCCATCTGGTAATCCGAGAAGAAGCGCAGGTTTTCCTGCTGGGTCGGCATGGATTCCTTCAAGACCCGGTTGAGGAGCTGTTGCAACTGGAGCGCTTCGCTCCGGGCTTCTTCGTTGCCCGCATTAGCCATGGCGATGGCCTGGCGCAGGGCGGCCTCAAGTTCGTTTTTTTGGGCGCGCAGGCTTTGGGCATAGCCCTCGCCTTCCTTCGCCCCTTCCGACAGTGCCTCCATCATGATTTGAACGATGGTGGGCCGGAGTTCGAGGCTCGACAGGGGTGCACGCTGCATTTGGCCCGTCTGGGGGTTGCGAACGAGCAACGTTGAATCCGATTCCATTTCGAAGTTGTCCGAGAACCGGGCGCCGTTGAGTCGGAACAGGGCGTTGAAATCCTTCGTCAACTCCGCGGCCGACTTGCCGGAACCGAGGAAATCGAGCTCGATGTGGGAAGACAATTCTCCTTCGCTCAACTCCCCGTCCGCCAGCGGGCTCTTGTAGGTCGTCTGGAGGTTGAAGTTCTTGTAATTGCTCCACCGCATGTACTCCTCGATGTGCGAAGGCGTGTCGCTGTACATCCGCGGGAATACCATCGTGTAGTCGGAATCGAAATTCGGGACCGCATTTTTCTTCTCGCCGCTGTCCACGTACTCCTCCTTCATAACCCGGTTGCCGCCTTCGGCGATGAACGCCTCGGCCCGTTCCCGTTCACGGAAGGACTTCAACCGAACTTCCTGAACTCCCTTCTTCTCGAACACGCTGAAGCTCTTGACCCACGTGGGGTTCCCGTCGGTATAGGGCTGGTCCTCGTCGGTAGGCGAATCCCAAAATTGGCCCTTCGACAGCGGACGATCTCCGTACTGTTCCCGGTTCAAGTAGGAGAGCAAGGCAAACAGGTTCTCCGGGTTGTTCTCGTCCATCGGGGGATTCGCAGCTGAGCGGATCACAATGACTGCGAACGAAGAATACCCCAGCAGCAGGAGCGCCACCGAAAGGAACACGCTGCTCAAGGTCCACCGCTGCGTCCGTTGGCTCCACCAAATCCCTGCGCCCACCACCCCCAACACCAACAACGCATAAACCAGTACGCCCGTGTTGAAGGGCATCCCGAGGCCGTTGACGAAGAACAACTCAAACCGACCGGCCAGCTGCACGACCCCCTTGATGATGCCTTCCTGCACCACGAGCAACACCGCTCCTGAGGCCGCGAGCGCCAGGAACAACCCTTTCCACGAGAAGGTGTATTTGCGGAAGTACACCACGAGCCCGATGGCCGGGATGGCCAGCAAGTTGAGCAAGTGGATCCCGATGGACAGGCCCATCAGGTAGGCAATGACCAGCAACCACTTCGCATGCCCGGGCTCATCCGCCACATTTTCCCACTTCAAAATGGCCCAAAACACGAGCGCCGTAAACAGCGACGACAACGCGTACACCTCGCCTTCTACCGCGCTGAACCAGAACGTATCGCTGAAGGTGTAGGCCAGGGCGCCGACGACGCCAGAACCCAGGATTCCCCACACCGCCGCCCCTGTCGGGTCCTGTCCCCCGTGTCCCGTGAACCTTCGCGCGAGGTGCGTGATGGTCCAAAACAAAAACAGGATGGTGAAGGAACTCGCCAGCGCAGACATCATGTTCGCCAGCCACGCCGCGTTCTCCGGCGTTCCAAAAATCATCAACAAGCGCGCCAGCAGCATGAACAGCGGCGCCCCCGGCGGGTGGCCTACTTCGAGCTTGTACGCCGACGCGATAAATTCACCGCAGTCCCAAAAGCTCGCTGTAGGTTCGAGCGTGAGGATATAGACCACCGTAGCCAGGGCCCAAACGGCCCACCCGGTGGCGAGATTGAGGGTACGAAATGACATGCCGGGCGAAGTTAGCAAACCTCACCGGGCCACGATGACCTTTTTCACGAACGTCCCGATGTGCGTTGTCAACGTCACCTGGTAGACGCCCGGCGCCCACCCGGACACGTCGAGGACCACCGGTGCTTCGGACGTTCCCTGCGCCACCACCCTCCCCGAAAGCGCCACCGCCGACCACTGCACCGGTCCCGTCCCGCCCCCGCTGAGCACCACCCCCTCCGACGCGGGGATCGGGTACGCTTTCCAAGGATTCACGGAAACCACCGGCACCGCGACGGAACAGGCCAGCGGGTTCAGCCCGAACGCTGCGCTCGGAACCCCTGCCGACCACGCCACCGGGGCATTTGCGATTTCGCCGACGAGCGCATCGAGCCCCTCCCACGCCCCCTCCGGAACCTCCACATCGAGCGAGAAGCACAACGACGGCAAGCAGAACGTCAGGGTGTCCCCGGCCCACCCCGCCTCGCATTCCAGCGTTTCGCCGAGTTCCCACCCCCCCACGGGCAAGCCCCACCAGTCTGCCTCGAACGTCAACGACATCCCGAACCCGGTAGCGGTGAGGCCGGCAGGCGACACGATCAGCGTCACTTCTTCGCAAGGAAGGCCGACCGACTCAACTGCGAGACAGGCCGTTGCGCCCTCGGGGCAGTTCACAGCAGGGTCCGTCGTCGCGCACACTTCTGCGACGCCCGCGAGTTCCGGCCAGGTCCAGGCGACCGGGTTGCCGGTTGCCGTCCCGCCGCCGGTGAATGCCCAGTCCACGGGCTCGGGCCAAACCGCCCCCCCCGGCCCGACCGCCGTAAACACCCACACCCCCTCCGCGACCTCCTCGCTGACCACGTCGAACGCACAGCCCGGCTCCCCGTTCGAGAGGCAATCCGTTGCGGCACAGTCGCCGAAGGTGTACGCCGCGCACACCGTCCAGTTCGGATTGAAATCAAAGCCGATTTCGAACGTGGTTTCCGGTCCTTCCGCCACGGGCGTTCCGTCCACCCACCACTGCACAACAGCCCCCTCCGGAACGCCGGCCGCGGAGAACAGGTAGAAGAACCCGTTCGACACCGTGTACGACAATTCGAGCACGCACTCCTCTGCGCAGGTTTCCTCGCAGACCAGCCCGGTAATGGCTTGGGGCGGGCATCCGGGGGCATTGACTTGGGCCACCACCGGCACACACTCCGCCATGATCACGTCCCACAGCGGCTCCACCACCACCGCAGCCCCGTCCCCGACCACCGCGCCTGCCATCGTCCAAACCACGTCCGACCCCTCCGGAAGTTCGAGCAGTCCGACCTCCCACACATTGCACCCGACATCTTCCACCCCGAGCGGGAACATGCACGGAGGGCCCGAGCAGCCCTCCACCACGACCTCGGTGGCAAGGGTCACCCCCTGCGGACACAGGTCCGAGCTGTAGGCCGCGGTCACGACATAGCCGCCATCTCCGGGAAAGGTGTGGGCGATGAAATGCCCTCCTGTGGCCACCGACCCGTCGCCGAAGTTCCACACCACCGATTCGCCCGCGACGAATCCGCCGATCTCAAAGGCCCACGCACAGCCGTCGCCCGCTGCATAGTCAATGGCATCGGGGCAATCGGTGGCCCCGCCTTCCACGCATACTTCGAAAATCCACTGCTGGGGTCCATCCGATACCCATGTGTCATCGACCCCTTCCCCCGTGAACTCCACGTCGAGCACGTCGCCGTTCAAGGGGAAATTCGACGTAATCGTCACGGTGTAGCAGCCGTCGGCGAAACAAAATTCCGGGCTGAAGGTGCCCGGACCGGCGAACGGAACCGTGAACACCGGCACGACGACGGCCCCGTTTACGGTGACAGAAACGGTGAGGAGGGCCGTGGAATTGCCCTGCCAGGTGAGGGCGGCGGTGAGGGGGGTGCAGGTTTGGGCTGCGGCGGCCCCGGCCGACGCGGCAAAAAATGCCGCCCAAAGCAGCGCGTACAATCGGTTCATGGACAGGGAACTCCGCGCGCGGCGGACGGGTTGCATCACCCCACGAACCGCGGGTCTGCTTCCATCACGTGGCCACAGGCACCGCAGGTGCGCAAGGCCTCACTGCCGTAAAATTCCCGGAAGCGCGGCAAGAAGTCCCGCTCGATGTCCTCCAACGTGAAGTAGGTCTCGTGGAGTTTGTGGTTGCAACAATCACAGAACCAAAGCAATCCATCCCGCGACTCCGGACGCTTCCGCTCGATTACCAGCCCGATCGACCCCGCTTCCCGCATCGGGCTGTGCGGCACGCCGGCCGGGTGCAGGTACATGTCGCCCGGCCCGAGCCGCATGTCCACCGCCTTGCCGTCCTCTTGGATGCGGACGGTGATGTGGCCTTCGAGTTGGTAGAACAGCTCCTCGGTCTCGTTGTAGTGGTAGTCTTTTCGGGCGTTGGGGCCCGCCACAATCATCACGATGTAATCGCCGCTGTCCACGTACAAGTTGCGGTTTGCAACGGGCGGTTTCAGCAGGTCGCGGTGTTCCGCAATCCACTGCGGCAGGTTGAAGGGAGGCGCGATGGGCATGGGGGAAAGTTAGGCAGATTCCCGCTCGAGCACTTCCATCCGGTCAATCAGCGCCCGCAGCCCATCTTGCCAGTCGTGCTGGTTGTCAATGACCACGTCCGCGCGCGTGCGCCAGGGTTCGATGTGCGCGATGTCCGCAGGCCGCACGTGGTGCTTCCACTGGTAGCGCACTTCCTCTTCCGTGTAGCCTCGCTCTTTGCCGTCGCGCTGGATGCGGCGCTCCAGCCGAACCTCCACCGGCGCATCGATGTAGCCGATGGCGTCCGTGCGCCGCCGCATCCCCTCGGACGCCAGCACGAACAGCCCCTCCACCACCA
>Ga0172372_10004325_pt1 | contig 20264 bp, 17 predicted proteins | sample LakKiv5m_2_FD_114544 | JGI IMG/M metagenome (GOLD analysis project Ga0172372, IMG submission 114544) | Freshwater microbial communities from Kabuno Bay, South-Kivu, Congo - kab_092012_9.5m | ecosystem: Environmental > Aquatic > Freshwater > Lake | place: Democratic Republic of the Congo...
CCTTCATCAGAAGGAATCTTTTTGTATTCGGCGTACGAATGAAGATAAATCACCTTCTTTATTCCGGTCGAATAAATGATGCGTGCACAGGAAATACAAGGAGATAAGGTTACGTACAAAGTGCAATCTTCAATCGGCACATTGTTTTTAGATGCGTAAAGAATAGCATTCATTTCCGCATGCAATGCCAGTGAGCAAGATCCTTTACTGTCGCGCGGGCAACCGGTTTCCGGCCACTCGAGATCACAGTTATGTGTTCCTGCCGGCGGGCCATTATATCCAAGTGATATGATGCGTGTGTCTTTGGTAAGCACAGCTCCCACTTTCGCTTTAACGCAATGCGAGCGTAGCGCGAGATTTTCCGCGAGATCCATATAGATTTCGTCAAACGATGGACGTACAGTTTTAATTTCAGCCATGCGGAGACAAATGTACCAAGAAACAGTCACTCCTGCCGCTGCGAATACTTCAACAAATGCGGGAAAGTTGCTGTCGTCGCTAACTGTACTTGTTTATCTTTGCGTAACGCACTTAACGCTATGACGAGGGCTCTTCTCGCTTTTTTTATTTCTGTGATGATTCTTGCCGGTTGTTCGGGCGAACCCGAAGTGAACAACAAGATTCTGATCAATCACTCCCCTTTTGTTCAATACATTTTTCAGAGCGACGACAGCCTGTTGCATGGAATTACGCTTGGACAGAAAAAAGAAATCGTTAAGAAAAATGCAGCTGCTAATGATAGTTTAAGTCTGGAAGAATCCGACTACGTCTTTTACGAAGGTAAATTTGATCCGACGCATTATTACACGTATGAGTGCAGCTTTGATTCTGCCGGGGTTTATTCCCTGACACTTGATATTTACCTTACGTCCGATGAATCGGGAACCGGAGTATTTCAGGATATCACTGCCTATTTCACGGAGAAGTATGGACCGGCAACGGACGACGGTTATTCACTGACCTGGGAAATAAAAAACACACGCAGACCATACCGCATAGAATTGCGTGAAGACACTGAATATCCTTACGGCAAGGTTACAATGGATTGTTATGATCTGAGTTTTGTGCCGGAGGAAAGAGAGCCATCCAGCCAAGATTCATTGTTTTTGCCTGAATCTATCTAATCATTCCTTTCGGATATCCTACATGTTTTTTCGCATAAAACGAGAGCAGTTATTTGATTTGGGTCTGTTCCTTGCAGCAGCGCTGGTTCTTTGCGCTTTCGCCATCTTCAATGGCTATCTTTTGGTATACTCGGACACGGGAACCTATATCCACAGCGGATGGATTAATGAAGTTCCTAATGACCGGCCTATTATTTACGGTCTTTTCATCCGGCATATCAGTTTGGCTGAAAGCTTGTGGTTTGTTGTTGCAGCGCAGGCTTTAATTACGGCTTATGTGCTGCGTAAATTCGTTCAGCTTTTTATTCATTCAAAAAAACAACAGAACATCGTTTTTGTAACAACTTGCATTCTCCTCGCAATCGGAACGGGAATATCGCAGAAGTGCAGCAATCTGCTACCCGATTTTATGACTGCGAACCTGGCCTTGCTTAGCATACTATTTCTGTTTCATCGACAGATGTCGAAAGCTGATTGGATCTTTTGTGTAGTCCTATTTTTGTTTGCGACGACGGCACACACTTCACATTTGCTGATCGCGGTTCTTTCCGTCTCTTTCCTGATTATTGTACGGCTCTTCAGCAAAGAACTTCAACAACATTTGCCGCGGAAGCGATTCGTCGGAATTTTCGTGTTGCTTTTCAGTTGCTGGTTACTGAGCGGAATTACCAACTGGCTTTACACCGACGAATTTACCGCATCCAAAAAAACATCAATTTTTCTTACCGGTCGCTTAGCTGATTCCGGTTTGCTCGACGAATACCTGCTTGAAAATTGTCCCGAAAAGCAATACAATCTTTGTGAGTGGGCAGGACAATTTCGGACGGTTGATTTTCTTTGGGATTTCAATAACAGTCCGCTGTATAAAACAGGCGGCTGGGACAACGCAGATTACAGTAATCTTCTTTCCGACTTCTATACCAACCCGAAGTATTTAGGAAAGTACATTTCATTTGCATGCGGAGCCACACTTAAACAGATCTTCGCTTCAGGACTGCGTGTGGAATCTGAGAATTTTCAGCAACGGGAAAATACACCACCTTACGCATTAGTCCATTGGCGCTATAAGCATGAATTGAAGCAATACATGGCTGCACGACAACAAAACGGAACCCTTTCATACGAATGGGTAAATAGTATACAATGGTTTTATATAATAACTTCTGTCGTGTTCTTTACCTTGGTGGTGCTTTATCGGAAATGGCGTATTAAACTGAAAACATTCTTCGGTCCGGTTATTTTTATTATGGTGTTTGTGTTGATGAATGCAACCGTTTGTGCGTCTTTTTCCATAGTGAATACCCGTTACGGCTCGAGGACCATTTGGCTCATTCCGCTCGCTCCCATTCTTATGATTGCTTATTTGCTGATAACACACAAGCGCAATACATCAACGCCTTCGGAACGAGGTAATATTTAACCCGAAACTTCTTTCGTTAGAACTAAACGGGGACTTGTAAGATCTTTTTCTGACTTTGACGTATTTTCCTTGTTACAATTCAGCAAATACGTATTTTTAACTTTCTATGGACAAGGGGCACGAAGAGCTTCGCAGAACAAGCGCAACACCTGAAGTTTTATTGGACATCAGGAACCTGGTAACAGAGTTCCGTACTGACAGTGAAACTGTGAAGGCGGTTAACGATGTTTCGTTTTCCATCAGAGCCGGTGAAACAGTAGGAATAGTTGGTGAATCAGGTTCAGGAAAGTCTGTTACTTCGTTGTCCGTAATGGGATTAATTCCCAATCCGCCCGGAGAAATTACCGGAGGTGAAATCATTTATCACTCCCGAAAAAACGGAGCGATTGATCTGACGAAACTTTCCGAAAAAGAAATGCGGAAGTATCGCGGCAATGAAATTGCAATGATATTTCAGGAACCGATGACCTCTCTCAATCCTGTTTACACTTGCGGAGAGCAGGTGATGGAAGCGATTATCCAGCACAAGGATTTTCCTGAAGTATCTAAGGGTCGCAATTTTGCAGACAATTTTCTGAAGTGGACTTTCCGCATATTTTTCTTTCTGAACTTCTGGGCAATCAGAAGTTGGATTTCTTCGAAATACATCGGGCCGCGATCATTTTATACCAAGAAGCAAAAGATTGCACGTGAACAAGTGCTTGAATTATTCAGACAGGTTCAGTTCCCCGATCCTGAGCGAATTTTGAATGCATATCCGCACCAGATTTCCGGAGGACAGAAGCAGCGTGTGATGATTGCCATGGCGATGTCATGCAATCCGCAATTGCTGATAGCAGATGAACCAACAACAGCCTTGGACGTAACCGTTCAGAAAACGATTCTGGAGCTGATGAAAGATTTGCAGTCATCGCATAACATGTCTATCATGTTTATTACGCATGATTTGGGTGTGATTGCAGAGCTTGCCGACAAAGTCATAGTAATGTACAAGGGGAAAATTGTTGAACAGGGAACTGTTCTTGAAATTTTTTCTAATCCCCAACATCCATATACGAAGAGCCTGCTTGCTTGTCGTCCTCCGCTGAACAGAAGATTACATTGGCTTCCGACGGTGAATGATTTCATGCATACGGATGAAAGCGGAAATATCATACAGAATGAACAATCCGTTCATGATGTAACCTACAACCTTGTCGTAACGGATCAGGAACGAAAACAGCAACATGAGAATCTTTATGCAAAAGAACCTGTTTTACGCATTGAAAATGTGAGCACGCATTTTGTTACACAGAAAAGTGTAACCGGCAAACCGGTGAAAGTGGTGAAAGCTGTTGATGAAGTTTCATTTGATGTTTATCCGGGGGAAACGCTTGGTTTGGTAGGAGAATCCGGTTGCGGAAAGACAACGCTCGGACGAACCATTTTACGACTGATTGAACCGACCGGAGGAAAAATATTTTTCCACGGCAAAGACATTACGAAACTTTCCACTTCGGAAATGCGTGCGATGCGCAAGGATATTCAGATCATATTTCAGGATCCGTATTCTTCACTAAATCCGCGAATCACAATCGGGAATGCGATAATGGAGCCGATGCGTGTACACAACATCGGTAAAGACGACAATGAGAGAAAGCAAATTGTTGTTGATCTGTTGAAGCGGGTTAATATGAATGTGGCGCACTTCTACAGATATCCGCATGAGTTTTCGGGAGGGCAGCGTCAGCGAATTTGCATCGCGCGAGCTCTTGCATTGAATCCGAAATTTATCATTAGTGACGAAAGTGTTTCCGCACTTGACGTTTCCGTACAGGCGCAGGTTCTGAATTTGCTGAATGAATTGAAAAAGGAATTCGGATTTACTTACATTTTTATTTCTCATGATTTATCTGTTGTGAAATTCATGAGTGACAGAATGGTAGTGATGCAGAAAGGGAAGATTGAAGAGATGGGCGACGCAGACAGCATTTATGAAAATCCGAAATCGGAATACACGAAGAATCTGATCAATGCCATTCCGAAAGGAGAGCTTGATGATATCAGAGCTGCGATGTCTCAAAAGCGAATGCGAATGAACGCGTTCTGATTTTATAGCGGGTCAATAAAATCTGCCGCTGAAAGTTTCATAATTACCAATATCAACCAACCAATCAACTTCCGGTGGAAACAGCACAGATCAACCGTTATATACGCGTAACGTTCGTGTTGCTGTTTTTTGTGTTAGGAATTACAGCCTTTCTTTCAGAGGGAATTTTCGACACCGGCGATGGCATTCTGCATTATCAGATTGCGCGTTGGTCGTGGAAGCATCCGGAGTTATTTCTGCATCATTGGGGTAAACCGGTTTTTACTTTGATAGCGTCACCATTTGCACAATTCGGTTACAAAGGTGTTGTGCTGTTCAATATGACTTGCCATATAGGTGTAGCGTGGTTGACCTGGAGAATTGCGGTGCGGATGAAACTGCCATATGCAACACTTGCTCCGTTTCTTGTGGTGTTCGCGCCAATCTCGTGGGGCGTTTGGCAAAGTGGATTAACAGAACCTTTGTTTGCAGCAACATTAATGAGCGGAATTTATTTTGTGATTGCCGGGCGTTATCGTGCAAGCGCAATAGTGCTTTCCTTGTTACCGTTTGTCCGCACTGAGGGCTTTCTGTTGCTTCCTTTATTCGGCATTTATTTTTTGATGCGTAGAGATTTTATTGCTTTGCTTTTGGTGGGCGCCGGCACATTAATTTATTCCATTGTTGGAGGAATGATGGTGTATCATGATTTCTTGTGGGTAATTCATGGTAATCCATACAAAGGAGAAGCCAATTACGGAAGCGGAAGTTTATTTTACTTCATATCGCAAAACGAATTTTTATTTGGCTGGTTGTTAACTGCTTTGATCGGAGCCGGGAGTATTGCTCTGATTTTTAGAAACAGGGGAACAGTGCCGGTTTCGCTAGCGGCCTATCTTCTTATAGGCGGTTCTTTTGCAGTATTCTTCACTGCGCATTCCATTTTCTGGTGGAAAGGACTTTTCGGCTCATATGGATTGATACGTGTGATGGCCTGCATTGTTCCTTGCGGTGTTCTGATCGGAATCATCGGTCTGGGACAGATCACACGATTGTACGCTGCGAGTAAAGCGGGCATTGCCGCCACATTAGTTGCAGTTTTCGTTATGACTTCTTTTAATGCAATTAACCAACACGGCTTGGTACGCCACGTTGACGAAAAACAGCGAATTGTATTTGCAACTGCAGAAAGTGCAAATCAAATGTGTAAGCCGAACAATCGGATTTTTTATGGTTATCCATTGATCACACATGCATTGGATGCAGATCCATTTGATACAAATCGGTTTTATGAAATGTGGGGAGTTGATTCACGTACCGATTTCAGAAGCGGCGATCTGGTGGTTTGGGATTCGCACCTCGGACCTTTACAATACAATTTATCCGAACAACATCTGCTTGCCATTCCGCGCATGAAGGAAGTGTACCGGTCAGAAAAAGGAACAGATGGCAACAACCACTACTTCGTGATTTGCCGATACGAATGAATTACTTAACTGCCTTGGTGTCGAAAATATTGTATTTCAATATACAATAGATTGCACGGAAACCGTCTTTCCAACCGATCTTCTTTCCTTCTTCATAGGTTCTTCCGTAATAGGAAATCCCCACTTCGTATATGCGCACTTTAGGAACACGGGAAATTTTTGCAGTAACCTCAGGCTCGAATCCAAAACGATTTTCTTTCAGCAATAAAGACTTCACCATTTTCGCGTCGAACAGTTTGTAACACGTTTCCATATCTGTAAGATTCAGATTGGTGAACATGTTGGAAAGAAAAGTCAGAAACTTATTCCCGATTGTGTGCCAGAAGAAAAGAATACGATGCGGTTTTCCTCCCATAAATCGCGAACCGAAAACAACATCTGCAAATCCATCAAGCACCGGCTTCAGTAGTATATTATATTCTGCAGGGTCGTATTCCAAATCCGCATCCTGAATGATAATGTAGTCGCCTGTAGCGATTTCTATGCCTTTGTGAAGTGCAGCACCTTTGCCTTGATTGTAAGGTTGATTAAACAGTCGGATATCATGACCGGAGTGATCGGCGATATACTTCTCCACAACTTGTTGCGTGTCGTCTTTCGAGCAATCATTCACAATGAGAATTTCTTTTTGAATGCCTCCGATGAGTTCCACTTCTAATACTTTATTCAGGATAAAGTGGATTGTGCGAGCCTCGTTATAAGCCGGAATTACAATCGAAAGTTTCTGCATGTGATTTTCTGCTATTGCTAAAAGTCCGTAAAAATAGTGTTTTTCAGCGAGTGTGGATCGCATCTGTAGGATTGCTCTTTCAATGGCGAGAATGGCTATAAAGTCGAAAAACGGATTGGTTGTCCTGCACTTACAACATTACATGTTAACAACCGATACATTAAAAAAGAGAACTTGTTCGGAGATCACAAAATCGAGCCGATTGAATAACACCGTGCTAATTAAAACAATCTTCTGACAGTAAAGTCGTCCACTGCAAATACTGAGTTTGGTGCAGCTGCAACATAGATATCAATTTTGTCTCCGGGCAACAGCAACTTATCTACGTACATATTCATTCTTACCCGTGTCCACTCCTCCGTGCTTTCATATTGTGTATATACTGTGTGCCAACGCGCTTGACAGCAAAAACCACCCCCAAGTCAGAAGGTTCGGAAATTTTTTTGACATAAAATTCTGCTTGCCATCCTGCACCGGGACCAATTTCCGTTAATATGGAATCGTACAGCAATGGCGTACTCTGAATATCACTCACTCGTCCGGCATATCCGTTCTTCCGACCCGGTAATCGATGGCGCTGTTCAATAAATTCGAAATGCTCCGAGTCGCATAGTTCCGTCGTAACCTTATTTGGCTTGTTCTTCATCAAGCGGATTTCACTAATTGTTGCCAGATTCTGCGCAGTAGTTGCTACGTCATCCCGATTCATATGAGAGGCCACAATGTAATCGCGGTCACGATTGAAACCTACATCTTCAAAATGTATCGGATTAAGCCACCACGCTTTGTTTCTGAAAAAATAATAATTAAGAGCAACATGCTGATCGAATGAGGAAGATACACTGCAGTAAATGTCTTCGGAGGCGTACTTACGCGAATCATTGATTAATTTTAAAGCTATCTCTTTTGAGCCTGCATTACTACTCCAGTAATTCGTTCGGTTAATGTTAATATTTACAACGAATGCTGTAACCGTGAACAGCATCCATACTAAAAACACAACGCCACGTATCCATCGAAGTTGCTTCATTGAGTCAGTTAGGGTAGTGGTAAAATAGAAAACCAGAAAAGCGAGAAGATAAAGTGCAGTTCGATCAAGTGAATACGGGATGTCCATCACGTCGTGTTGTACAATTATAGCACCGGAACATCCTACGATAGCATACAACAAAAAAAGTCCGAATCTGAATTCAGGGCCGTAAGCTTTGTGTCGCATTTTAATAATGATTGTCGCTGAGGCCAGCAGAACTCCCGCTACCGCAAAACAGGACAGAGCCAGAGGAAACTTAGTGTTTATCACTCCGAAAAAATGATCATTGCAAAATAAAACGGACGCAACTGTGTCTTGAAGAAAACCTTTATTTCCACCGAAAGAGAAATTATTCAGCGCTTTTAATTTGAGCATTATTCTGAGGAAATCCTGAAATGCAAAAAAGGTGGTTACAGCTGTGAACAACACGCCGCCGATAAACTTCAGAGAAAATGATCTCTGCTTAAACCTTTGTATCAATTCCACTGCCAACCATGATACGTAAAACAAAAGTGTTAATCCAACATAATTAGCCAAGGTGTAATTGGCGTACGCGGCCGCAAAAATAAATGCAATGGATAAAGTTGCAAATGGAAGAAAGCGGCGTGTTTCAAATCCGCGCCACGTATAATAAAGTGAACCGGCCAGCATACCCATGGAAATTCCGTATCCGCGAGCGAGTGAGAAAAATTCAAAATACGCCAGATTGAGCGTGAGACACGCGAATGCCGCAAGTCGCCACCAATCATTTATTTTGAGTCGCATTACAAAAGCACGACAATAGACGAGATAAATCAGTCCCGCAACAACGTTTGGGAGCCGGAGAGAAAATTCTGAAGATCCAAACCAATGATAACACCACCGCATTGCGATGCTGTTCAGTATGTGATTATTGGTGTAATCGACGAGCATCATTTTCTCCGGACGGGTGATAACATAATTCAGAAAGGAGAACGCTTCATCGTGAGTGAAGGACAGAAAAAAAGCACGCAGTACAATCAACAAGAAAAGCGAGAACAGCATCGCAAGAATAAGCAAGCGAGGAAAAGAATGACTGTTCAGAAGCGATTTCATAGACTTCATTTTTTATCCGGAGGAAACTCCCAAAAAATAAAAACCAAAACCGCTATTGGTAGTGGTTAGCAGTAGTCAAACTTAGTATTACTGATGTGTCCGGAACGCGCTTTGCTTCAGAAAAATGAAGAATATGCAATCATTAAAGTTTCATTTCCGGGATCTCACCTTCAACGACCAACTTGCCAGCTGTTGCATTTTTAATTTGCTCAACAGAAACTCCCGGAGCGCGCTCGCGCAGAATGAAGCCTTTGCCCGGTACAATGTCAAACATACCGAGTTCCGTTACAACTTTCTTTACGCAACGAACGCCTGTCAGCGGTAATGAACACTTCGGTAACAACTTTGATTCACCTGCTTTGTTCACATGCTGCATGGCAACAATGATATTTTTAGCCGCCGCTACAAGATCCATTGCGCCGCCCATTCCTTTCACCATCTTACCGGGAATTTTCCAATTCGCAATATCGCCGTCTTCGCTGACTTCCATTGCGCCAAGAATTGTGAGATCCACTTTGCCAGCACGAATCATTCCGAACGAAAGCGCAGAGTCGAAATATGCCGTTCCGGGAATCTCAGTAATGGTTTGCTTTCCCGCATTAATCAAATCGGGATCTTCTTCACCTTCGAATGGAAACGGACCCATTCCCAGCATTCCGTTTTCAGATTGAAGCATCACGTTTACTCCTGCAGGAATAAAATTTGCAACAAGAGTGGGAATTCCGATCCCGAGATTCACATAATATCCGTCGCGCAGTTCCTGTGCGATACGTTTTGCGATTCCGTTTTTATCTAACATGATAACAAAGTGTTCAATGTGTCAATGATTCAGTTTCTGCCCGAACTATGCGCGTTTACGCGTTGTGCGTTGTTCGATTCGCTTCTCATACGATTTTCCCTGGAAAATGCGTTGAACGAAAATTCCGGGAATGTGAATTTGATTCGGATCCAATTCTCCCGGCTCAACGAGTTCTTCAACTTCTGCAATTGTGATTTTAGCAGCACCCGCCATAGGATCGTTGAAGTTACGCGCAGTCTTTCTGAAAATCAGATTTCCGAACTTATCACCTTTCCATGCTTTCACTATGGAGTAATCAGCACTGAATGCTTCCTCAAGCAAATAGTTGTTTTTCTCACCTTGAAATACAAACTCACGAGCTTCTTTCCCGTTCTGAATTTCTGTTCCGAAACCGGCACGCACCCACACTGCAGGCATTCCGTATTTAGCCGCCATGCATCGTGTTGCCAACGTTCCTTGCGGAATTAAATCCACTTCGAGTTCTCCGCTGAGCAACTGACGTTCAAACTCTGCATTCTCTCCAACATAAGAAGAAATCATCTTCTTCACCTGACGCGTCTTCAACATCAATCCAATGCCGAAATCATCTACGCCAGCATTGTTTGAAATACACGTCAGATTTTTAACGCCTTTTTTGATGAGAGCGGAAATGGAATTCTCAGGGATTCCGCATAATCCGAAACCGCCAAGCATAATTACAGCTCCGTCGTTTATGTCATTCACCGCTTCCGCAGCATCTGCAACTACTTTATTCATAATCGGAAATTTGTTGAGCAAATGTAAGCAATGCTCATCTATTCCGATATTCCGGAAAATGATATTCCACTGCGAAATAATTGTAAAAACGGCGGTGTTTCTATTCTTCACCGAACGGATCGATGTCATCGAAACCGGGATCATAAATCGGATTTGCTTCCTGATCGTATTTACTGCAATCAAAATCCATCAGCATCTTGCGTTTCGGTTTTTCGAAAGCGCCTTTTGAAATCTTGATGGATTTATCAGCGTAAACTCTCTGGAAGAAATACGCCCAGATTGGCAATGCCATGCTCGCGCCCTGACCTTCACTCGTATTATCGAAATGCACGCTTCGGTCTTCACCGCCAACCCATGCGCCGCCAACGAGATCAGGAGTAAGTCCTATGAACCAACCGTCAGAGTTGTTCTGCGTTGTTCCTGTTTTTCCTGCGATCGGAGTATTGAGATTGTATTTGTAACGAAGTCGCACGCCTGTTCCTGAAGAAACAACGCCTTCCATCAAACTTACCATGAGGAAAGCTTTTTCTTCACTCATCACTTCACGTGATGAAGGAATAAATTCTTCGAGAACTTTGCCGTTACGATCTTCGATTCGTGTGATGAACGTTGGCTCAATCCATGTGCCTTTGTTTGCGAATGTGCTGTTCGCACCAACCATTTCATACAATGAAATATCAGCAGTACCAAGACACAATGACGGAACAGGATCCAGCGGACTTGTAACACCGACATTACGCGCAAACTCAACTACAGCGGCAGGGCCGAATTGTTTCATGATGTAAGCTGTAACATAGTTCACCGAGTTTGCCAATGCTTTTTTGAGTGTGAGCATTTGTCCGTTGAGCTTGTTGTCGGAGTTTTCCGGACACCATTCCTTGTCAGCAGACTCTGTTGGTATACACGTTTTCACATTCGGTATCTGATCGCACGGCGACCATCCTTCCTGAATTGCGAGCGCATATACGAACGGCTTGAAAGTCGAACCTACCTGACGGCGGCTTTCTTTCACGTGATCGTATTTGAAATGCCGGAAATTGATTCCGCCCACCCACGCACGTATGTAACCGGTTTGCGGCTCCATAGCCATGAAACCTGCCTGAAGAAATCCTTTATAATAGCGAATGGAATCCAATGGCGTCATGATTGTATCGATATCACCTTTCCATGAAAAGACAGTCATTTCTATTGGCGTTACAAATGCCTTCTCAATTTCCTCTTCTGAAGCTCCGGCTTTCGTCATGTTCTTGTAACGCTCCGAACGCTTCTTCGCAGAGTTCATGATATTCTCAATCTCTTCCGGTTTAACTTTCCAGCTGAACGGAGCATTCTTTTTGTTCTTCAGAGCTTTGTCAAACTGTCCTTGCAAATCGGTCATGTGCTGCGTCATTGCTTCTTCAGCATACACTTGCATTCGCGAATCGATAGTGGTATAAATCTTCAGACCGTCGCGATACAAATCGTAAGGCCGACCGTTCGGTTTCAGATGTTCCGCGCACCATTTCTTGAGATAATTGTCGCGCAGATATTCGCGGAAGTACATGCCGTGTCCTTCGTTATGCGTTTCAGGATTGAACTTCGTAACGAGCGGCAATGTTTTGAGTGAATCGTATTGTTCCTTCGTCAGAAAGCCGTTCTTCTCCATCTGAAAGAGAACAATGTTTCGGCGCTTGAGTGCGTTCTCCGGAAAGCGAATGGGATTCCAACGCGAAGGATTCTGACACATTCCGACAAGCATCGCAGCTTCTTCAACCTTCAGTGAATCGGCAGTTGTACTGAAATAAACTTTCGCTGATGATTTAATTCCCACAGCGTTATACGTGAAGTCGAACTTGTTCAGATACAAAGCGAGAATTTCTTCTTTTGTGTACAATCGCTCGAGACGAATTGCAATGATCCATTCTTTTAACTTCTGAAAAATTCGTTCACCGAAAGAAGCAGTTTGCGATTCTTCCTGGTGAAACTGCATTTTTGCAAGCTGTTGTGTAATAGTGGAAGCTCCGCCGCCTTTCCCCATTTTAACGATGGCACGTACCAAGCTTCGCGCATCAATTCCGGAATGTTCTTTATAGCGTTCATCCTCTGTTGCAATCAATGCATTGATTACATCTTCATCGATGTCTTTGTAAGCAACGTTCACACGGTTCTCGGCATAAAATCTTCCCAACTCTTTGCCGTCTGAAGAATACACAACAGTTGCCTGATTGCTTTCAGGATTCTGCAATTCTTCAACATCCGGCAGATCTGAAAACCACGCAATACCCAGCATGATCGCAATGAAACCGAGTATCGGAGTAAGAAACATAAACCAGAAAATGCGCACTGCGTATTTTTTCAGCTTGCTTTTCCCGGATCCGGTTTTCCCGGCCGGGTTTTCGTTTGTGTTTTTTGACTCTGCCATTGAGCGAATTTACAGAAAAACACTGCCGCTGCCGTAGCGATTTATTAACTGTAATGTGTGAACGGATAAGTGTGAGGAACGTGCATTATTTCAGCACATCGTGCATTACACGACCTGTTCCTGTTGGCATCGGAAACATCATCAACTGACTGATCGTTTTCGGAATGTCGACCAATTCGTACTCTTCTGATGAAGTGTAATTCTGCTTAATGTCAGGCCCTATAGCGAAAAACTCTATGTGTCGGCATCCGATACATCCGTCGCCGTGACTCACATAACCGTCCAGCCAGCCCGCGGTATGACGACCGTGATCGTTGGTTACGATGAGCGTTGTTGTTCCGGCATAGTACGGATCAGAATGCAGGTAACTCCATAATTGTCCGATGTACGCATCCGTTTTAATAATTCCGTTTACATATCCGATTGTATCTGCAGCATGAGCGCTTGCATCCGGTTCTTTGAAATTGATTACAACCAAATCCGGCTTGTCGGTTTGCAATTTCTGAATCGTGTGCGCGAATGTTGTGGAATCGTCGCGGTAACCGGTGAAAGGGCCGTTGATTCCGCAGTCGAACATCGGACGAAACATTCCGGCCATTGTTGTGTCAACACAATCACTCAGCACGTGTAATTTATCTTTAGAAGTAATCAGCCACGTTTTATTTGCAGGAGCATTCTTCGCTTTGCGATAATATTGAAATATGCTTGGCCAATTCGGATACTGATAACCGTTGTTGCTGATGGCTTCGTTTACGCCTGTACAACCTGCATCGTGACCGCAACAGGTGTTGGTCTGACCCAGATTATAAAACTCCGTACAAATCGCGCCTTGCGTACTCAATGCAGCACGATTCGGAATCAACGTAAGTTCTCCGTTGCCCCATGTTTCAGTGTAGCGTGCACCATCTACAAAAACCAGAATAACATGCTTGGTTTTATAAACATCCAGCGGCGGATCTTTTTTGCACATAGCGCAAAAACCGAACAGCGATGCAGCAAGCAGTATGGCGGTGAGTTGTTTCACGTAATGCTAAGATAGAGAAAATCAGGCGGAAGCTGGCCGTGTTACTCCGCTCTTTCAATACGGATTCCGACATCCTTCACACCCGGAAGCTGCTGCATACGCATAGCCTGCTCCACTTCCATGTGATATTTTCCGGAAACGGGAAAGCGCACATTCTTGCGAAACAATAGTTGACAATCGTGTAAATCACCTTGACCGGTTCCGATCCATGAACCATCCGGATTTACCAACGGCAATTCAATTGTGTCTGAACCTTTTTTTCCATTGGGAAAATCGATATGCTGAAACACGTAAAGATTACTGTATGGATAATCGTCACTTGTTCTTACGTTGTAGTAGAGGTTGTACGCGGTCAATGTATCCGGCACTTCAAACTCGAAAGTGAGACGTTGTTTCATGTCCCAAACGCCATTGATGATTTCTTTGTTCTCTTCGAAAAAGCGATTGGAATCACATGAAGTGAAAAGGATCGTCAGCAGAAAAAACGGGGCAAGCAGCTGTTTCATAACTATACAGACGGTGGCGGAGGCGGATTATTGTTGTTGCCATGATTGCGATTGCCCTGTTGATCGTTATTGTTACGGGGCTGATTCGGTTTCTGATTGTTCGGTTTCCGCTGCTGTTGATTGTTATTCTTCTGCGGAGGACGCTGCTGCTTATTCTGAGGATTTCCCTGCTGTTGCCCTTGCGGACGCTGCTGATTTTTTTGCTGTTGATTCTGCTGCGGGCGCTGTTGATTGCTGCCTTGCTGTTGCGGATTTCCTCCTTGCGGATTGTTGCCTTTCTTCTTCTTGTTGCGTCCGCTCTTCTGCTTATCGAAACGCGTCAGACTGTCCTGTCCGACTACATTTTCAAAATCAGGAGCTTTCACTTCAACGCTCTCTTTTACTTTCTCAACAAGAATTTCCGGCTTTTCACCGCGCTTGTTCATCTCGATGAGTTCTTTCGCTCTGTAATTCGGAACAGCAATAAACTGATCCGGTTCATCCGCGAAAGTGTAATACATCAAGCCTTTGAAAATATCTGTTTTCTGATGGCGAGCTTTCCCACGCACAGTTTCAATATCTGTTGCTTCCGGGAAATCTTTTAACGCATCGAGATACGAATCCAATTCGTAATTGAGGCAACATTTCAATTTGCCGCATTGTCCCGCGAGCTTCAACGGATTCAATGAAAGCTGCTGATAACGCGCCGCAGAAGTTGTAACCGAACGGAAGTCCGTAAGCCATGTTGAGCAACACAATTCACGACCGCAAGCACCGATTCCACCAAGACGTGCCGCTTCCTGACGCGCACCGATCTGACGCATTTCAATGCGCACACGGAACTCTTCCGCCATCACTTTGATGAGCTCGCGGAAATCCACGCGATCATCAGCGGTGTAATAGAAAATCGCCTTTGTCTTATCGCCTTGATATTCCACATCACCGATCTTCATCTGCAAACCCAGACGCAAAGCGAATTCGCGCGATTTCACCAATGTAGGTTTCTCCTGCGCCTGCGATTCCATCCATTTGTCAATGTCCGTCTGCTTGGCTTTGCGATAAACCTTTTTCATTGCAGGATCATTCGCCTGAATATTTCTGCGCTTGAGTTGCGAACGCACCAATTCTCCCGAAAGAGAAACGGTTCCGATATCGTGTCCGGGAGATGATTCCACAGCAACAACATCGCCCATTGCCAATGGAAGTTCATTTACATTCCGGAAAAATTCTTTTCTGTTGTTTTTGAAACGGACTTCCACCACGTCAAATGGTTTCTGTCCCGGAGGCAAGGCCATATCCGCCAGCCAGTCGAACACATTCATCTTGTTGCATCCGCCTGAACTGCAAGATGCGCCGCTGCCATCCTCAGTTTTTTTACCTGAAGTAGCCGTACTGCATCCACGTCCGCTTGAACAACCTCCACATCCCATACTGGTTTGCCTTTAGTTTGGTAATCAGCAAAAATAAGGTTTCTTGCCGCATTGCAAGATACACTTGTAAACGAAGACCTGTGGAAAATCAGCCTTTTACCTTGTCCGGATTGGAAACATTTAACAGTTCATTGGCCCGGAACGACAAATCAAGGAAGATAATCTTGGCGCTTCCATTGCGTTCTATGTGCTGAATGGCGCGATCCAACTCGCCCATGAACTGTTTCCCGTTGGCAGAATGCACAAAAGGAGCGAATTTCGCAATGAAGTTGCGCTCTTCACCTGCAATGCGAATCATCGTCGGATCAGCATAATTGGCCATGAGACTTTCACGAACCATTTCCAATGCATATGCGAGAAATTGCTTCTGACGCTCGCGACCTGCAGTAGCAAAATTGTCAACGGACTCCATCACTTTTGTGATGTCGAATTTCAGACAAGCGCGCATCCACGTCTGAAAAACCTGAAAATTGAACGCAGCCTGCTCGTCTTTCTCCAACAATTGCAACGCAGCACTGTAGCTGCCGTCAGCCTGAAAAGCAATACGCACAGCTTCTTCTTGTGGCAATCCTTTTCGCTCTGCAAGTGCACTTGCAAGAACATCGTCCTGAATACGCGGAATTTTCACCAATTGTGTACGCGACACAATGGTTCTCAACAGCTGATCTTCGCTGGTGGTGATAAGCAGAAACAACGTTTTGTCCGGTGGTTCTTCAAGAATCTTCAGCAACTTATTTGCTGCAGGCAGATTCATCTTCTCCGCCATCCAGATGAGCATGATTTTGTATTCCGCTTCAAATGTGGTGAGCGATAATTTTTTGAGGATTTCCGCGCTCTCATCAGTACCGATCACCGGCTGTTTGTTTTCAGCATCCAGCTTGAGAAACCAATCCTTCAAGGTCAGATACGGATTCTCCAGAAAAGCTTCGCGGAATTCTTTGATGACCGTGGTGCTGACGCGAAGTTCTTTCGACAATGCCAGCGGATAAACAAAATGCAAATCAGGATGCACAAGTTTGTCGTACTTCTGACAGGAAGGACAAACGCCACAAGAATCATCTGCTCCGCGGTTGGTACAATGCACATAGCGCGCATACGCCATAGCGAGCGGAAGTTCACCGCTTCCCTCGAATCCGTAAAAGAGCTGCGCATGAGAAATACGGTTTCCCTGTACACTTTGTACAAGACGCTGCTTGATGGAATCGTGCCCGATGATATCGCGGAAAAACATGCGGAACAAATGTAAAGAACAGAATGCGAGGTTGCGTGTATTCCGACGGATTTCGTGGAATAATATCCTGCTAAATCCTATTTTTGCGCCCACACACAAATTGTTCCGAATGAAAACCGTTGACCAATTCAGTTTTGCAGGCAAAAAAGCACTTATTCGTGTTGACTTCAATGTTCCGTTGGATGCTTCGTTTGCCATCACAGATGATACACGCATGCGTGCAGCCGTTCCGACTATTGAGAAAATTCTGAAAGACGGAGGAAGTTGCATTCTGATGTCGCATCTCGGCAGACCGAAAGAAGGTCCGGCAGAAAAATTTTCCTTGAAACATTTAGTGAGTCATCTTTCACAACTTCTCGGTGGAGTGAAAGTTTCATTTGCAGAAGATTGCATCGGAGCAGCAGCTGAAAATGCAGCAGGCGCTTTGAAGAACGGAGAAGTATTGCTTCTGGAAAATCTTCGCTTTCACAAGCAGGAAGAAAAAGGTGATGAAACATTCGCGCAATCACTTTCAAAGCTGGGCGATTTTTATGTGAATGATGCATTCGGAACGGCGCATCGTGCACACGCTTCAACAGCGGTAATTGCAAAATTCTTCCCGCAGAACAAATGTTTCGGCTACGTAATGAGCGGAGAAATTGCTTCTGTAAACAAAGTGCTCAACGGCGCTGAAAAACCATTCACCGCTATTATGGGCGGAGCGAAAGTTTCCGATAAGATTCTTATTCTCGAGCAGTTGATGAAGAAAGCAGACAACATCATCATCGGTGGCGGAATGGCTTTCACGTTTGCAAAAGCAATGGGCGGAAAAATCGGGAAGTCATTGGTGGAAGATGATCGTTTGCCGAATGCATTGGCAATTCTTGAAGCCGCGAAAAAATCAGGAGTGAACATTTACATTCCTGTTGATGCAATCTGTGCTGACAACTTTGCGAATGATGCTAACCGTCAGACCTGCGACGTTAATGCAATTCCTGACGGATGGATGGGATTGGATATCGGTCCGGCAACAGAGAAAATTTACGCGGATGTAATCGCAAATTCAAAAACCATTTTGTGGAACGGACCAATGGGTGTGTTCGAGATGGAAAACTTTGCGCACGGAACAAAATCAGTTGCTGATGCCATTGTAACAGCAACATCCAAAGGAGCATTTTCATTGATCGGCGGCGGTGATTCCGTTGCTGCAATCAACAAATACAATCTTGCTGAGAAAGTAAGTTATGTTTCCACCGGTGGCGGCGCTTTGTTGGAGTACATCGAAGCCGGAACTTTGCCGGGAGTTGAAGCAGTGAACAATGCAACTGTAACACACTAAAATGAAATCAATGCGGATTTTCATTGTTGCTTTTCTGATGGCTTTGGTTGCAGGATGTACATCCGGTGGCTGGCGCGTAGTGGAAGGCGAAGAATTCTACATTGAATTTCCGGGTATGCCTGTTGACACAGCAACGATGGTTGGTGACGCAGCAGGTGCGCGTTTGTATTACGAGCCGCAGGACGGCGGATTGGACTCGAACGCATATTATTCGCTCTCCACTTACATGCTCAGCGACTCAGCAGAAAAGATGGGAGATTTGCTTGACGACATCATGCTGAAAGATGCAGAGATTTACGCATGGTCGATGGGCGCTATTCTCGCTGACAGCGGAAAAACGGTGAACAACAACGGAACTGTTGGTCGCGAGTATCAGATTTTTATGAATCGTAATGCAGGAGTGATTACAATGCGAAAATATTACCGCGGAAAAAATCTCTACACGTTGGTGGTGATTACAGGCAATCAGTTTCTCGGCAATACGTACATCTATCGCTTTCTGAACTCGTTCAAGTTTAAGGAAGCGAAGAAAGTTCAGTAACTGTATTGCGGATTATTGCTTGTCCAGGAGAGAATCTTCTTTCAACTTCACATTCACATCAAAGCCGACTTGCACATCTTCCTTTTTCGGAATCATCTTGCCGAGATCACTGTCGCGCAATCCCGGAATAACTTTCGGTGCGACTGAAGCAACAGGACGATAGAGCAAAGAGTTGTCTTTGGTATCAGGCGGGATCACAGTTACACTTTTCTCAACAGCATCTACAACGAAGAAAAGTACGCTCAGGATGAGCAGAAATTTGAATCCCCCGAAAGCGCCGCCGGCCAATTTATTGAAAATGGTAAGCGGTGATTTTTCCATTGACTTATCAATGAATCTTGCCAACGCAAAAACCGCGATGAGAATAGCAACGAACACCAATCCGAAAGCAATAAGCGGCACGTACGGCGATTCAGTAGTGAACCATTCGCGTATATAACCGGCAATAAGATCGGAGAATTTCATTCCGCCCCAAACGCCCAGGAAAAATGCAACCAATGTTGCCACTTCCATCACAACACCTTTCATAAAGCCGCGCCAGAATCCCCAGAGAACCGGAATGATGATGAGAATATCAATGAAATTCATGAAGCAAAAATAAACGCTTTGAAAGCAGATGAACCGTCCGCGATTTCCAGTTTTCAGATGCAGATTGTGAATAGCACAGCGTTATTCAAGAATCCGCGTGTTTACTGAAATTTGTCTGCTTAAATTCGCACAATGATGAAGCGAGACGAAGTAATTGCGTCGATTAAAGTGGTGAAAGAAAAACTGAAACCGCAATTCGGCGACGACATTGATGTGCAATCAATGCTGTTCATCATTGGTGTGCAGGAACTGGGCAAAGGCCGACAGAAATTTTCGAAAGACGAGAAAGTGGAAGTCATGCATGTTGCACTTTGCACGCTGTTGGAACCATTCGGTTACTATCTTTTCAAAGGTCGCGATGAAGACGGTTGGCCGCATTGGGAACCGGTTGGTAAGCTTCCGTTCATGCGTCCAGCAGAGCAGAATATGTTTATGCAGGAAGCGATTGTATTGTATTTCCGGAAACAAGGGTTGATTGATTGAGATGTCAGGACTCACGTCCTCTTCACCTGTCAGGACATAAGTCCTCTTCACCTGTCAGGACATAAGTCCTCTTCACCTGTCAGGACATAAGTCCTGACAGAACCATCTGTCTGAGTTAGAGGCAACTTTCAATTGAGAAGCGCTTGCGTTGCAAGTGTTTTGCGATGCAAAACACTTTTGTTCCGCCCTAGGAGATCGTAGCCGGGTACCCGCTTGCGGGTGGCGAGAGATCCAAGGCGGGAGCTTTTTTGCGAACTTTTTTGGCGGAACAAAAA
>Ga0172372_10004326_pt1 | contig 20259 bp, 15 predicted proteins | sample LakKiv5m_2_FD_114544 | JGI IMG/M metagenome (GOLD analysis project Ga0172372, IMG submission 114544) | Freshwater microbial communities from Kabuno Bay, South-Kivu, Congo - kab_092012_9.5m | ecosystem: Environmental > Aquatic > Freshwater > Lake | place: Democratic Republic of the Congo...
GTCAGTGCTTGTCTTTGCCATGATGAGTTTTTCATTGCTATTAACTTTCTTGCCGTTTTTAGTGATAGGTGGAAAAAATGTCATCGTCAGTTTATATCACCTATTGATGCGTTTTGATGTTGGTCCAACAAGTCATAAGGGTGTAGAGCGATATTTGAGCATGGGGGAGTATGACAAAGCTCTGCATGTATTAATGAGACTAGAGCGGGATTATCCAACGAACCGCTATATCAATGAAAAGTTATTATTGATTTATGAATTCAAACAAGATAGGCAAAGGTGTCTTGATAAGTTGTTTTGCCTTTGTCGATTTCATTTTGAGGCCGAAGCCTACACCGCTTGGATTGAGAAGGCTCACTTGCTAGACACGATAGCCGCCAGTCAATTTGAGAAGAATTTTAAAGCGAAAGTCAATCGAGATTGATTTGCGTGAACACAGTTTTATTTTAACGAGAGTGTGTTGTCCTTTTGGTCAGTGTAGGTGTTTAGTGCTTTAAAATTGTTGATCAGGGGTGATAAAGATTTGTATTAAGGCCGTAGTAGAGTTCCGTTTAGGGCAATAATGGACTCGAGTGGGGATCCATCTCTCTGAAGGAGTGAATTGAATGGTTTTAGATCCAGAAGTGCGAGAACTTGCGCAAATTTTGTGGAACTTCCATGTTGTTCGTGACCCTTTGTCAGCAGTAGATGCTATTTTTGTCATGGGCAGTAATGATCTTGAGGTTCCACGTTACGCAGCCGAATTATACCAACGAGGTCTTGCCCCATTGCTCATTTTCTCGGGAGGTTTTGGGAATTTTACAGCAGGCGTCTTTGACCAAACTGAGGCTGAGTTATTTCTAGAAATTGCACGAGATGCTGGTGTGCCAGATTCAGCCATGCTCATTGAGAGCAAATCTACCAATTCAGGAGAGAATATTCAATTCACGAAACTACTATTGCAGAGGCAGGCGAGACAAATAAGTTCGGTGATAGCGGTACAAAAACCAATCATGGGCAAGCGTGTTTTGGCTAGTATGGCGAAGCAATGGCCAGAAGTGAGATGCTTGGTCACTTCACAGACGGTGAGTTTTGACGAGTATGAGAGCGAGCATTTTTCGAGTCATGATATTGTGCATGTCATGGTGGGTGATTTTCAACGTATATTGCGTTATCCGGAACTCGGTTATCAGATTGCGTTAGAGGTGCCTGAGCACGTTATGCATGCCTATAGGTTATTGGTCAAATTGGGATTTGATGGGCATATCGTAAAATAACATAGGCCCACGACAGTTAGGTCGATTTTCACAGTCAGTCTGTTAGTATAGGAGAGTCTTACTTTATCCACTCAATTCAAATGCTTGATGCCGGTGATCTATGTTTTTCATTGGAACCTTTCAGTGTTTTTTGCGAGGTATTTTTATGAGTGTCCCACTAACTAGGGCGACTATAGTCAGTGGGATTGCGAAGTATAGCATGACGGCACTGAATCTTGGCAAGGCATCATGATGAGATGCGGCTAAAATGAGGTATAGCGTGTAGGCCAGATAGTATCCGAGCAATAACACCCCTTCCCATCGACTGATAACGCCATCTGTAAAGAATATGGGTAGACATACTAGAGCTACTGCAATCATGACCGGCATATCGAATCCGATGACCGCCGTTGAAATTTCAATACCTGTTGGTGCAACGATACTGGCAAGCCCAAGCACTCCCGTTATATTGAAGATGTTGCTGCCAACAACATTGCCGACAGCGATGTCGCGTTCTCCGCGAATAGCGGCAATGACTGAGGTGACTACTTCGGGCAAGGATGTGCCTGCTGCAACAATGGTCAACCCGATGACCAATTCGCTGACTCCAAGATATTGTGCAAAAGATACCGCGCTATCGACAAGCCAGCGTGAGCCGAGTATCAACAGGATGAACCCGCCAATAACTAAGCCAATGTTTTTTAACCAACTGGTTCTGGTGGATAGGTTGGATTCAAGATCTTTAGAGTAGTCCTCTTTTGTTGCGACGTTTTTCTTGCGACTCAGGTAAATTAATAACCAGAGGTAAGCCGCTAAGCCCATGACCAACATGAAACCATTTGTGCGACTGAAATTTCCATCGAGGGAAATGGAGAAGACAATGATCGAGAGGGCTATCATCAAGGGGACATCAAGCCTTATCAATTGTTGCGCTACAACTAGTGGTGTGATGAGTGCTGAGAGTCCGAGAATAAAAAGAACGTTGAAAATATTGCTTCCAATGACATTCCCCACAGCAATACTGGCTTGACCTGACAGAGCTGATTTGATGCTGACTGCAAGTTCAGGTGAACTGGTGCCAAACGCTACGACGGTCAGTCCGATGACCAATGGCGATATACCGAGGATCATCGACAAACGAGACGCGCCACGCACCAGTGCTTCCGCACCGGCGATTAAAAAAAACAATCCAACGCAGAATGCAAAAATTGTCATGACCTCTTCAGTTTAACATTTGAGATAACGGTATGTAAACGTGTAGCTTGCTCGATTTTGTGGTTTGAAAAGAAAGGGGTTGGGGTAGCTCCCTCGTTTGAACAATTGTTTTGAAGGGTCGATGGCAAAAAAAAATCATAGGGGTACAGATGGAATTTTCGGATTCGCTATCAGCCCTTGGAAAGTTGCACAGTGTTTTTTTTGGGAGGAATGAAGAGGTTGATGTCTAAGACGATTAAGCCTTGTCGAACCGTGATGTTTTGATATAAGATATTTAAGTTAAATGCGAACTGTCGTTTGAGGCGTCGGCGGTGACGTTGATAAAGGAGGGTATCAGATATTTTGTGTAAATGGCCAACCGTTAAATTTTTAATATAAGGGGCTAGCCCCTTAAACCCTAGGATTTTTCGCTTTAGGGCTGATTTACACTAATTAAAGGAACTGAACAGAGTGACTGTCCAGTTCCTAGGAGTATAACTCCAGTAGCTAGGTCGGCGCTCGAGTTGCGTTCCCGCATTGCTCTATCCTCTGTCTAGGCTGTTATCAATTTTAAAACAAAAGAAAATGCTGAGACGCTTCAATTGAAAAATGAAACAACTCGTAAACATATAAAATCACATTGCAGGCTGGATTATCACCTTAATTCCTTCGATTTTTCTTCTCACGTTTTGGGGCCACTTCAATTGCATTTTAGGTATTTGATTAGAGTAAAAGATTCATTGCAATGATTTGGATAAGAAGGTAGAATGTTTATAGATTTGTAAATTTACCATCCAGATTTAATTCTAGTGGGTACGGTTATTTGGATCCTCTTGAGATTGAGAGAAGTTTAGAGTTTGGCAAAACTGCTTGAATCGGGGATTTCTTGTAGTCGTCAATATTTCTTGTGACAATATATCTGCACCCAGTTCTCTGAGCTACCGTAGATTGAAGCGAATCTTCAAAATCTTTCATAGGGGATTCGACAGCGTCACTCGCCATATCAGTATTGGACGGACCAACTTCAAGGAATCCGAGTAGATATCTAATGTGTTCTCTAGCTTCAAGGTCACCATTTTCTCCCTGCTTTCTTAGCTGCCTTTCAACCATAAAGTAAAAATCGTTTATGGTATGCCAAGCGATAAAACCCTTTAAGGCTCCATTCTCGCATTGGTCGATAACATTTTCGGAGTGATGGTCATCATGCCGATCAAAGACATTATCTAAGAGAATATTGGTGTCGATGAGAACCTTCATGACCCAAATCTCTCATCCATGATTTCATCTTTAAGATCTTTGTCTGAAAGATTGTCTGGCCATTTATGTTTTGGTCGACTATTTCTGAACTCCTTATAAGATTTCTTTTTCCTCTTATAGGGCAGACCCATGGTGTCTTCGATCATTTGGGACAAGGACGTGTTAAATTCTTTGGCCCTAATCTTCCATGCCATCGTGAAGTCAGGTGACAGTGTTAAGTTGACTCGTTCTTTATTCATGCCAGTTTGTCTTCGGACTGCGCATCATTATATTTGTGTACGCATACGTACAAGTAATAATTTATGCGCATTAAAAGGCTCAATAAGAAAATAGATTTTCAACTTTAAGCCAAAACCAATAATTTATCAGCTATTTTAGTCTTCCCTTCAAATCCAGCCCCTTCTCAGAATTTTAAACCTCTGAGAAGGGGCTGGATTTGAAGGGAAATTCCCTTAAGTTAACTGTCGTTTGAGGCGTCGGCGGTGACGTTGATAAAGTTTTTAATCACGTCAAAGACATCTTCGCAGTTTTCGCCGTGCAAAATTCCATGGCGTTTGTAAGGCATGATGACGACTTCTTTAGGATCAGATTTGATGGTTTTTTTAATCATGGTTGCGCTGTCAACATGAACCACAGGATCTTGATCGGCTTGAACGATCAAGGCGGGGGCTAAGACTTGACCAAGTTTGTTGTGAGTGGCTTTGATGAGACGCTCCAACTGCCGTACGCCGTTTAGATAGTTTCGTGAGTAATTGATCTCAGGATGTTCACTCATATTTTCGACGTAATCCATCTTCACGTTATCGAGGTGAAGATGGGACATAATGTCATTCCATACCATCAGTCCGGGCGCGAGTTTGCTGCGTATATCGTGTAATTTAAGTGCAGCATTGATGGTAAAGACTCCTTTGATGTCATTGGCCTTATTGGCTGCCGCTAATAGTGCAATCAGGCCGCCAGCAGAGAACCCACCAACGAAGACGTGCTTGCAGATATTGCGAACAATGGCATAAGCACGATCGAAGCTTTCTAACCATTCCTCATAACGTACCTCTTTGAGCCCAATAGGGGCAGTGCCATGACCTTTGAGTCGAACACAGTAGACGGTAAAACCCATTTTATTCAAGACTTGCGCTAAAGGTTCCACTTCTTTTGGAGAAGCCAAGTATCCGTGACATAAGACAATGCCGGTTTGCGTGTATTTTGATTGTAGGAAGATGGGTTGGCCGAGACTTTTTTCTTTTGAAAGATCTTTGTCGTAATATTTGGTATACTCATCATGATAGGCTTTAAGATCTTGGTCGAGAAGGATTTTGGCAACTTTTGCCTTGATGTTTGGTTTTGGTAAACTGGTTAAATACTTGATAAGGGTCGTGACCTTTTTTAAAGGTTCGATCTCATTGGCGATAACACTGATTAAGTTTTTAAGTCGTATCAAATGGAAAGGTTGTGGTTTGCGCAAGGCGAAAGGCTTGATGTAGATGATATCTTGTCCTCTTTGTATGGCACCTTCCTTGATAGCTAATTCACAAATGCTTTCAAAAGGCTCATAAAGGTTATCGCAAACCAATTGTAACGTTCCGTTTTTTAAACCGGGATGCACGCGACGTTCAGGAAGTGTTTCTAGGTAGTTGGTCACCAAAAAAATGATGCGTTTTAGTTGGCGCTCATCAATTTCATGGTGGTTATAGTAGCGTAGGCAAGAGCTGAATACATGGTCAATATTAACGGCCACCTTGTTGTAGATTTCTAGCATGAAGGCACGAGTGAGTCTAGTTTTTTGCAAGCCAATCAACAGATCCGATCTAGTCTTTTCATTTAGGAAGGGCAGAAAGGTGTTTGTTAATGGCAATGTATTGTCTAAGTAGTGATACAACGAGATGGGTTTGCAGAAATAAACATTGATGTCGGTGGCGGATAAGAAGATGTTTCCTTCAAGACTAAGCTCTTCTTCAACACGTTCTGGTAATTCTTTGACGAGAATTTTTCCTAATTGTGAAAAGAAATTATTGCCCGGTCTGATAGGGTAGTAACTGATGTTTACAGGTATGATTTGTATGTCTTTGAAACAAAGTTGATCGGGACCGGAAAAATCGTAACGTTCCTCATAGTGCTTGACGAGATTCTGGTCACCACGTTTGTAGGCACTCAAATAATTGCGTTTGGTGATTTCAGCCTTTAAAGCCATTACGGCTGCTCCGGTGTGGGGCGGTCCATTGCGTTCTGGATTGTCCAACATCAGTTTGCCATTTTTCATGACTTGTTTGTTTTTGACCATGATGCCTTCAGGAAAAATAACCCAGTTGTGTTGGCCCATCATCAGTTCACGAATGATCTTGCGGTTTCTAAAAGGCTCTTTGGTGGAAATGGCACCTAAAGATCTTAAGTACTCGCCAAATTTTCCGTGAAACAAACCTGCATCCGCCAGAGAGTGCAACATCTCACCACGGTGTTTATAAAGTATGTAGGGAAGTAAAAAAGTTTCGCTACGAGTAAAGTGGTTTACAACAAAAAGCGTCGGCTGGTTGTTTAAGTGCTCTGTGCCTTCAATGTGAATGCGCGATTGGAATATTTTATCCAATAGTGCCAACATCCATCCGGCCGCTTTAAATGAGAAACTGACATTTGGCATGGATTAGGTTAAAGAAGGTTCACTCTCTGGGGCCAAACCAAGCGATATCTGATTCCATCCAGCGCATGTCTCCTGCTAAAATATCTTTAGCGAGAAGATTATCTTGGCGGTCATGGTTTTGGTTTAAATCTTGAAATAGTTTTTCGATGGTGTCTTTTGCATGATTGCACCAATTGTCTGCCAAGACGGTGGCATGCATCGAATGGTCTTTTTGTTTAAGGTGATGAGCGTAGCTACAAGTCGCTGCAATAACAAAGAGTTCAGTTCCGATATCCATGAGGCGTCCCAAAATATTCTGGCGCTTTTCGAGTTTTTCTCGATAAATGCCCATATAGTGGAAGATAGTTCGGGCGAGTTTGTGGGAAGTGATATCGACGTAATGGAAATGATCAGAAAGCTCTTCCAGTTCTTCATAGCTTGACCACAAGCTGTTGTTGACCCATTGTGACGGATACCAAGTGCTATAGTAACTTGCTAGTTTAACCCCAGCTTTGATTTTATCGCCAGCAGGAGTGTGACGTTTTAATAAGTCGGCGGCAACCTTAAGGTGTGGGTCCATCGCTTCTCTGGCTAAGAACAGTCTCATGATGTCAGAGGTACCTTCAATGATAGTATTGATACGAGCTTCACGCATCATGCGTTCAACCGGATAAGGCTCCTCTCCCCGTGCACGCAGCGAGGTGGCACGTTCGTAACCACGGCCGCCTCTGAACTGCATGGTGGTGTCGATGACTTTCCAACATTGCTCGGTGGTGAACAGCTTGGCCATAGCTGCCTCAATGCGGATGTCGAGGTCTTTGCGATCAGCCCAATGTGAGGTCAGCCAAGCAACAGCCTCAATAGCAAACGTGCTACGGGCAATAAAGCTAATTTTACTGCGACCATTGTCGTGAAGGCCGACCGGACTACCCCACTGCACGCGTTTATTGCCCCAACGCCTAACAATAGAGAGACATTGTCGCGACATGCCTGCACACGCTGCGGGTAAGGTCAAGCGACCTGTATTCAGGGTTGCTAAAGCGAGCTTTAGTCCTTTTCCTTCTCCGACGAGAAGATTTTCCTTGGGGACTTTAACATCGACAAATTCCATTAAACCATTTTGAATGCCGCGAATGCCCATGAAATCGCAGCGGTGTAATAAGTTGATGCCAGGACTATTGCCCTCGACGATGAAAGCTGAAATCTGTGCAATACTTTTGGTTCCAACCATTTTGGGTTTGGTTTGTGCCATGACAACCATGATGTCGGCAATGGGGCCATTGGTGGTGTATAGTTTTTTACCATTTAAAATATAATGTTCGCCATCCTCACTGAGCTCGGCTTTAGTTTCCATACGTGCAGGATCTGAGCCAACATCGATTTCAGTCAAGGCAAAAGCCGAGATGGCGCCATCGCGAAAACGCGGTAGAAAACGTCGCTTTTGCTCTTCGGTGCCAAAGAGTTTTAATGGTTGAGGCACTCCAATGGACTGGTGTGCAGATAACAAAACAGCGGTTGAACCACAATAGGAGGCAATTGCCATCATCACGCGGTTGTAATTTATTTGAGAGAGTCCAAGCCCATTGTACTCTTTTGGAACCTTCATGGCAAACAAGCCCATTTCGGCCAGACCTTTGATGACATTTTCTGGAACGGTTCTCGTGGCATCGACTTCCTCTGGGTCGAGGTGCTCTTCTATGTAGGCGATCACTTTGGCGACGAGTTCATCGCCAATAGCTTTTTCTTCGGGGGTTTGCTCAGGGAAGGGAAACAACATGTCTTTGTCAAAAGTTCCCATAAAAAGTTGTCCGCCAAAACTGGGTTGTTTGGTGCTGGTGTCGCGCGCCATCTCGGCCACCTCCAAAGCTGCCCTCATGCCTTCATTCATGCCTGTTGTGTCGATGACCATCTCATTATCAACCTGCATGGATTCGATTGCAGCTTTATTGGTGTCGTCTTTTTTTGAGTCGCTCATATGGGTCTTTAGTTAGTTGAGAGGAGGGTAAAAGGTTTGTTGTTTCTCTGCCATAGCAATGAGGTGAGGTGCTGGGGCGAAGCGTTCGCCATAGTCTTGCGAAAGTTGAGTCAGTGTCCTGATGCAAGCCGTAAGGCCGTATTGATCAGCATACTTCAATAAGCCTCCTCTAAAGGCGGGGAAGCCAGTGCCCATGATCATTGCCATGTCCAATTGTTCCGGGCTAGTGACGATTTCTTCTGCCAAGCACATAGCAGCCTCATTGATCATGATCATGATGCAACGTTCGACAATGGTGGTATCGTCAATAGTTTTGGAGGCTACTTTTGGTTTTAAGGCATCGACCAATTGAGTGTTGACCTTGGATTCTTTGCCCTTCCAAAGGTAGAAGCCTTTGCCTTGTTTCTTGCCTAATAGTTTTAGCTGATCGTGAGCCAAGCTAAGTGGCAAGGCTACTTGCATACGGTTGCCATAAGCTTGTTCGAGCGTTTGAGCAACATGTAAGCCGACGTCAAGTCCGACTTCATCGGCTAGGGCAAAGGGGCCCATGGGCATGCCAAAATCTAACATGAGTCTGTCGACATTCGAGATTTCGGCACCATCTAGTAATGTTCGTGCTGCCTCATTCATGTAGGTGAGTAGAATGCGGTTGACTAGAAATCCTGCGCAATTCTTGACAATCACGACAGTTTTGCCCATTTGTTTGACCCACTGACAAGCCTTGTAGAGAACTTCAGGTGATGTTTTTGAACTAGGAATGATTTCAACTAGGGGCATGCGATTGACGGGGTTGAAAAAATGCATGCCAAAAAAACGCTCGGGATGTTGCAGCACACTGGCCATGTCTTCGATGGACAATGCTGAGGTATTGGAGGCAATGAGGCAATCTTCACGCACCTCACTTTCCAATTGGGTTAAGGCTTTCTTTTTAATATCGATATTTTCAACAATGGCTTCTACTACCAAATCCATTTTATTGAAACCATTTAAGGTTAGGTCAGAACTGATATATTGCATGGCCATCGCTTTTTGAGTGGGCTTCATGCGACGGCGTTTGACTAATTGTGAATAATACTGGTCGGCAGTTTGATAACCTTTTTGTAAACCCTCGAGGTTTAAATCGCGAAGTCTAACGGGGATTTTTTTAGAACTGAGCAGCCAGGCGATGCCGCCACCCATAACTCCAGCACCTAATACTCCACTATACCGAGGTGGTGCAACTGGTCCTTCAAAGTTAGGGCAACCAGGTAGTTTTTTAACGGCCTCATTGGAGAAAAAGAGTTGCACCAAGTTTCGACTCACTGTGCTTGTGGCGAGTTGGACAAATTTTTCGCGTTCAACTTCAAGCCCCTCTTGTAGCGAGGCGTGATGGGTGTTTTCTAGTACTTCTAAAATGGTGGTGACGGCGGGGTAGTGGCCCTTTGTTTTTTCGAGAGCTTTCTTTTTAGCAATACTGAATAATAGTTTTCTTCCGATAAGAGTTTTTTCCAAAAGTGTTTGAGACCATGAGTTTCGTTTTGGTTTTCTTTTAAAGGTTCCATTGAGTATAGATTTCCACAAGTCTGAGAACTCAAGTTGTTTCCGATTGGGAGTGAGGAGGGCATCAACAAGTCCTTGTTTGTAGGCTTTGCGAGCGTCTAAAGCTTTACCCGTTGTAATTAGTTCCATTGAGGCTTGCAATCCAATCAGTCTGGGCATGCGCTGTGTGCCACCCCAGCCGGGCAAGAAACCCAATTGGACTTCTGGCAAAGCGAGTTTGGTTTTAGGATCGTCTACTGCAAAGCGATAGTTGCAGGCGAGGGCACATTCCAAGCCTCCTCCCATGCAAGCGCCGTGAATTAAAGCGATGGTGGGGAAAGGACATTTTTCTAATAGATTGAAAATGCTTTGACCACGTTCAATCTTGTGCCGTGCGTGTTCTGGTCCTTCAATTTTTTTAATCTCTTCGATGTCGGCTCCGGCAATAAAAATGCCATTTTTTGCGCTTTCAATCACCAACCCTTTTACTGTGGCATCACCTTGTAAGAGTTTGAGGTGTGCTTCAAATTCCTCCATGACAGTTTCGCTAAATTTGTTCACCTTCTCGTTGGGAAGGTCGAAGGTTAAGTGCACTAGACCATCGGTGTCTTTATTTAAGTGAAAGGCATCCATCAATTGACCTCCAATGCCAATGCCGCACCTTGACCACCACCAATGCAAAGCGTGGCCAAGCCACTTTGTAGATGTTGAGATTTAAGTTCATTGAGCAGGGTGATGACGAGTCTGGCTCCGGTTGCACCAACGGGGTGTCCAAGCGCAATGGCGCCACCATTGGGATTTAAGGCTGCTGGGTCGATTTCTCCAAGCGCTTCATTGCGGCCTAAGTAAGTTTCGGCAAAACGTTTGGAGGCGAAGGCGCGTTGATTGGCGATCACTTGCGCAGCAAAGGCTTCGTTGAGTTCGATGCGTTCAAAATCCTTCACCTGTTGTCCAGTTTGGCGCATCAGTTTTGAGGTGGCGTAGATCGGCCCGAGGCCCATGCGTTCTCCTTCCAAGCCAGCATAGGCCCAATCCTTCAAATAGCCTAGGGGTTGTAACCCTTGCTCCTTTGCTGTAGATTCTAAACATAGAACCATTGCAGCAGCGCCATCGGTGATGGGACAAGCATTTCCAACCGTGACCGTTCCACAGTCGCGATCGAAGTAGGGTTTTAGTTTACTCAAATCTTTCATGTTTTGTTGGTGACGGATGCCATCATCAGCTTCTAGGAAGGTGTATTTAGGTGGAACGGCAATGCTTTGAGTTTCTGAACGATAGAAGCCGCGTGCTTGAGCGGCACTTGCTTTTTGATGACTCGTGAGCGCGAGTTGATCCTGTTCTTCTCTAGATATAGAAAACTCTCTTGCCAAAACCTCAGCTGTTTGTCCCATGTTAAGATCACATACTGGATCGGTTAGACCTTCTTTTATGCCGACAACGGGGCTTAGAAAAGAAGGTCTAAAGGAAAGCATGGCTTTGAGTTTTGCGGATAAATTTTTTGCTCGCATCAGGTCAGCAAATAGCTTGGTCATTTTCTCGTTGTAAAGAAGAGGGATTCTGCTCATGCACTCTGTTCCCCCTGCTAGGATGAAACGAGAACGTTTTAGCAACAATCGCTCTGCGGCACTGGTGATGGCCTCCATCCCACTGGCACAATTGCGATGCACACTGCATGCCGGAACGTGGTCTGCAATACCGGCTTTTCTAGAAATGATACGGGCGATATTAGCTGAGCTTACGGGTTGAGATACATTGCCGATGATCACTTCATCTAACTGTGTGGCGTCAAAGTCGAGTTTGAAGAGAAACTCTCTGATGAGAATAGCTGCTAAGTCATCAGATTCCAGACTGGCAAGTGGCCCCCCAGCTTTGGAGAAGGGCGTTCTGAGCCCACCCAGTATGGCGATGCGTTCTTGCATTGACTCTCCTTAATTTGAGGCAGCATTATAGATAGAGTCAATTAAAAAGCCATATTTATTTTGAACCACATGGCGCTTGATTTTCATGGTGGGGGTGAGTTCACCAGATTCAACGCTTAGGGCTTGGGGCATCCATGCGTATTTGCGTACTTGTTCCCAAGGGCTAAGTTTTTTGTTGACAGAGTCTAGATGGGTTTGAATACTATTTCTTACTATGGTGTGTTCTAGAAGCACGCCAGTATTGGCATGAGGCAATTGAGTGAGGGTTCGAATTTCAGCTAGAGCCTTTTCATCTAGAGTGAGCAATGCTGTAACATAGGGCTTTGCGTCAGCGACGATCATAGCCTGGTCGATCCAGCCATGAGCACAAAGCTCGGCTTCAATGGGAACTGGGCGCACATACTTGCCGTTGGAGGTTTTGCAAAGCTCTTTTATACGACCTGTGATGTAAAGGTAACCATCTTCGTCGATTCGACCTTGATCACCAGTGTGCAGCCAATGTTCTGAGTCGATCATTTCCGAGGTGAGTTCTGGTTGTAGGTGATAACCTAGCATTGTGTTAGGCCCGCGGCTTAAGACTTCGTCATGCTCATCGCAAATGCGTACCTCTATGTTGGGGAAAGGACGTCCAACACTACCGATTTTGTTGTGACCGGGGCAATTTGCAGTGATCACCGGAGAACTTTCACTTAAACCATAACCTTGATAAGTTGGCACTCCAATGTTGTTAAAGAAAGTAGCTAAATTTGTCGGTAGTGCGGCTCCGCCTGAGATGAGCATAGTCATACGACCACCGAAAGCTAGGCGGAACTTTTTGTAAAAAAGCAAATTGGAAATGAAATAATTGATTCCCGCAAGGGGTTTGTCGGCGGGATTGCTTAAAGCTAAAGTGAGAGCTCGCTTGCCTAAAAGTTTGATGGGCCAAGGCGAAGCGTGAATTTTAGCATGTATGGCGTTGTAAACTTTTTCGAGCAGTCTAGGAACGGTGGTCATTAAAGTTGGCTTTGAACTTTTCATGCGCTCGGCGACTTTTTGGAGATCGTCGACCCAATGAATGGATATACCTGCGTATAAATAAAAATAAGTGACCATGCGTTCAAAAACATGAGCCAAAGGCAAGCAACTTAAGGCCAGATCCACGGTGGGTTGGGTGGGAAAACATTGATGGGCGGCCTTGATTTGGGTGACGAGATTGTGTTGGCTTAGAACCACCCCTTTGGGACTAGCCGTACTGCCACTGGTGAAAATGATGGTGGTTGGGTGATTGGGATTTAGCGCGGAGCAAAGTTTATCCCAAATTTCTATCAATTTGAAACGGTCGTGTCCCTCCATAAGAGGGGTTAGAGATTGGAAGGGTTTACCTCTTTGCAGTAAAGAGTTGGACTCCGTCCAAATAGTGTCGAACTGCTCGATGAGAGGCTCGAAGTTTTCAAAGGAGGTTTGGCCTAGCCAGATCATTTTTTTCACTTTGGCCAAGTTGATTTGATCTTGAATCACTGTTGTTGGCAAGTTTGAGAACATGGGCACGCATACGGCGCCACAAGCTTGAATGGCTAGGTCAGCTATGAGCCAATGTGGGCCTGAGGGTCCAATCAATGCAATAGGTTCATGTTTTAAAAGAGCACCGGCGCTTAAGCATCGACCTAAATTCGCGCATTTTAAAAAAAAGTCATCTCTTTTTAAAATGATCTGTTGATTATTTTTATATAAAACGAAATCGACATCATGTTGAGGGCACCTAAGTTCATTTAAGACTATTTGGGGTAACGTGCTACATGATGGCGAGTTCAAAATTTAGAGAAATTTATTTTTTAATTTCTTCAAATGCTTTAGTTTCTTCTTTTGCGGTTAGCCCTTTAGCTGTAAAAAAACTAGGTGCGGCCAAAGCTTCGTTAAAGGTGCGAACTTCTTTTAGAGATAGGCCTGATTTGTCGCTAACGCTGTAAACTAAAATTTTTTTAGAGTTTGTATCTACTAAAACTAGAACATTTGGATTGGAATAGCTCAATGCAATGATGCCGTTTCCATCTTCTGCAGAGAGTCCAAAGTTGAACACGAGAGCCGTAAATAGTGTAAAAAAGAGTTTTTTCATGAAGCGTGCCTCAAATGAGAGTGAGTTAAGGGTATGATTTTCATGCTGAAGTGTTCGATTCAAGAACTAAATATAAGTCTTTTCAATTGATTTTCATAGTTCTATGTCAAAATACCTCCCATTAGGTCACCGTTTTGGAAGTTGTTCATGAAAGAGAGCCATAGGGAGGAGGTTCTCAAGTTCATCCAGCGTAGGCGTTTTAAGGACGATATCAAGCGTTATACGGCAGTGTTATCCATTTCATTGCTCATGCATGCCATGATTCTTTTTTTCATCAGCATGATTCCTCCTGAAGATCCATTTGAAGACGTAGACGTTGTTGTGATTGAAACGGCTTATGAAGCGCCCGAACTGGTTATCGAAGAGGTTCCCAGAGTGGACGTGCGAGTGGATGAAGTTTTGGAAAATATTGAGGCTACAAAAATAGAACTCAGTGAACCTAAAATTGAAGAGAAGCCTTTGGAGGAAATCGTTGAGGTCGAACCGCCTGCTGTAGCAGAACCTGAGCCGACTAAGGATTTAGATGAATTGATGAATCTTGTTGATGAAGGCTTGAACAATGCAAATGACCTTGGCACTATGGCGATGCTCGGATTAAAAGCGGATTCTGGCCCTGGGGGTGGTATTCCAGAGGCTTATAAAGGACGCAGCAGTCAAAAACAGAAATCTAAACTTTCGACCATGTTTGGAGGTGGAGAGCGGACCTTAGATGCTATGGAGAAAGCGTTGGCTTGGTTAGCTGCTCATCAAAATCTGGATGGAAGCTGGTATTTCATGCCGATGGAAAATGTGGTTGCAGCCAAAAAAGTCGAACCAAAAGCCGACAATGAGGATAAAGCAGTTGTCGTTGATGCCAAGGTGCAGTATATTAATTCTATAACAGCTTCTGCGCTGTTGGCTTTTTTGGGAGCTGGTTATAGCGAAACTTCAGGTAAGTACAAAAAAAATGTCTCTCAGGGCATAAAGTATTTGAATAGGAGCGTTAAAGCAAAGAAAGACAAGCCCCATTTTGACAGCAATTATGGAACGGCGCTGGTGTTGATGGCACTATCAGAAGCCACTATTTTTGGCTCTAGCCCTACGACAAAAGTCAATGCTGATGCTATTGCATCTTATTTATTTAAAATGTATCAAGGTGAAAATGGCTGGGGTTATAGCGGCGCAGGCATAGATTTTAGTGTTTCTGGTTGGGTGGCGTTGGCCTTGAAAAGTGCCAAGCAGGCGGATTTGCCAAGTCTTACCGAAGAATTGATGAAGAAGTTCTATGTGAGTTATGGAAAATGGGTGACCGAGAGGACGAACCCAGAAAATGGTTTAGGATCTTATCGTGGTGAGGACAAGTGGTCTCATTCGATGGCTTATGTGGGCATGTTCCAAAAACAATTTTTGGGATTCCCAAAGAATGACCCCTTCTTGGTCAAGGCGTCAGCCGTGGGAACATTAGAGATACCAAAATTGTTTGTCGAAAATGGCGATTTAGATGAATACTCTATCTACTATGGAACTTTAGCAGCTTTTCAGCAGCAGGGTGTGTTTTGGCAAAGTTGGAATGCAGCTATGAAGAAAATTTTGGTGACTCGTCAAAAGTCGGGTGAGCCAGAAAAATTGGGAGGATCGTGGGATCCGTCAAGCAGGCATGTGGGTGAGCGAGGTGGTAGGGTGATGTCAACGGCACTATTTTGCCTGTGCCTAGAGGTTTACTTTCGCTATTCTCTAATCAAGTAAAAGGGCTCAGTGGTTAAAACTAAACGCATCGACGTGCCCAAGAAAAAGATGAGTGACAGGGAAGAGGGACTCAACCCTTTGTTGATCATGGCATTGAATTTATTGTTGTTGTTGATTTTAACGCTGAGCTTTGGCTTTGAGAATTTTTTTTATTTTAAAAATCGTTTGAGATTGGTGGGCAGCTTGGTTGTGGCTGAAGAAAAGGCGGCGACTAAATCCAGTTTAAGTCAGTCTAAGCTGAATGAATTTGATGAGGCTTACCAGTCCGCGGTTCAAAATATCAATCACTATCTCAAAAATCCAATTGAGAATGGCCGTGTTTTGAATATTGCCAAAGCGCAGCTGAACGTGGCAATGAAGTTGATTGAGGGTCAAGGCTATGATAAGTTAAAAGAAGCTTTGCAGGGCTTGATGAAAAAAGTGGAAGATTACCAGAAAGAAGAGCTCGCCAAAGAGCCTGCAGAGGAGTCTCTTTGAGCAAAAGTTGGCAAGCCATCATTTTCTTAGCTTCCGTAGTGGTGATTTATTTATGTGATGTTCCTCTAAACGATATGTTGGGTGAGCATCCTTTGCAATCAGAGCTATCTCTGGTTGAAGGGCATGTCCAGCAGGTGAGGCGTGAACAATTGCTACGTGAGCAGGGAATAGACGCTAAAGACACTCGTGGTCTCACACAGGAAGAATTGCAGGTGCTCTATATGAGTCTCTATGCAGTGATCGTTCTATTGATTTCATTTGCGCTCTTTTGGTTTTTCTATCGCGGTTTTAAAGCTAAGTCGAAGCACGAGATTCATGTGCCTGTGCGTTTGGGGCTAGCTCACTATCTCTTTGTCTATGGTGCATTTTTTGTATTGAGTGGTTTGTATTATTATCAGCAAGCGCATAGCAATGTTAAAGAAAATCAAAAAGCTCATGAGCAACTTATACAAATGCGCAAGCGTGGCGCTCAAAGGAATGAACAACAACGAGAACGGGATGAACGCCTTTTATTTATCGTTGAGAATGATGAAATCAGACGTGATAAAGGCTTGTTTTTAGCGGTGTTGGGTGTTTTAATTATAGGTAGTGGTGCGGCGACTCACAAAATGGGCTTTCGCGGTTCGCGCTAGAGTTAACATTAACTCTCTGTAGATATTTTTGGATGCAATTTCTTGATTCCTTGGATAAAGAATGTCTCTTTGTTTGAAAACCTTAGTGAAGAGGTGCTTGAAGAGATTTCTAAGGTCACAGAGATGGTCACTTTCTATTCAGGACAAGCCATTTTTAAAGATGGTGACGAAGCCGATTGTCTTTATATTATCGTTTCTGGTCAAGTGCTAATAGAAAAAGAATTCAAAGACCAAAAACGAAAAGTCTTGGCCATTTTAGAAGCGGGAGATTTTTTTGGAGAAATGGCTGTTGTGACCAATGCCAAACGCTGTGCTAATGCAACGGTATCTCAAGAATCATTGATTTTGAGATTAGAAAAAGAATCCTTTATTGAAAAGATGAAAAGCAATGCACTGCTCAGTTTTGAAATTCTCCAACAAGTATGTAAGCGATTACAAGTGGCAGATACGGAGATTGAAAACCTTTCTTTTCAAAATATTCCGGGCCGAATTGCTTCGAAAATATTGGAACTGGGAGATCAGTTTGGTGTTGTTGTGCCCGATGGAACCCTGATAGCGATAGATATCACACATGCGACGCTGTCTGAAATTGTGGGAACGAATCGTGAAACCGTATCAAAATATTTAGCTATTTTTAGACGAGAAGGTTCAATTGAGTACAGCAATCGTCGCATAACGGTGACCGATAGGCATAAACTGGTGGCGTGGAGTTGAAGTTAAAATTTGATTATTTAGCGATTGAGTTATTTCATCAAAAAGAGGCATGAGGAAACATGAAAGCGTTGAGTAAGATGAAGGCCGTCTTCCTTTCTTCACTGTTTGTTCGCTTTGTATTTTATCTAGCGCTCAGTGCTGCTGAGCCTAAAGTTGAAGCAGTGACGACCACTGAAAAATTAAAGTCTTTTTATCAAAATGAATTATTAGGGTGCATCAGCGAGTTGGAGCATCTGAAATCTGAACTAAAGCCTGATGGCATCAATCTCGAAGTGATCAAACAAGTGTGGCAAAAGGCTCGCTTTCATTTTAAACGAGCAGAGACAATTTTAGCCTACTCAGATAAGGATAGTTATAAAAGTTTGAATGGCCCTAACTTGTTGATTGTGGAAGAGGAGGATTTGACAGACATAAAAAAAAGACAACCTTTTGGTTTTCAAGTGTTGGAAGAAGTTTTATTTTCCGATCAACTTGATCTAAACGAAGCGAAGGCAGTGGTCAATTCAACCAGTAATCGTTTGAAGTTGATAGTGAATAATTTTAGTTTTAAAAATTTTAAAACCCAAAATTTCTTATGGTGCGTTCGCGATGCTATGCTTAGAGTTGCAATCAAAGGCATCAGCGGGTTTGATTCGCCTGTGTTAAGTCAATCGCTGTTAGAAAGCTCTTGGGTCTACGGCTCCCTAATAGAAATGATGGATTTTTACAAGATGCAATTTTCAAATGCGAGTCTTTACGAACAGTGGCAGATGGAGATTCTGCAAACGCAAGCGGTTTTGGAGGAAGGCAACAATTCTTTTGATCTTTTCGATCGTTATGTTTTCATTAAAAATCATACACATGAGCAAATGAAGCTGTGGCAGCAAACCGTTGTGGATTGGCAGGTGAAATTTCCTTTTGAATTAGCAGTAAAAAATTCGGCGACGAATCTTTTCTCAAAAGATACATTCAATTTGGGTTATTTTTCCGATCCTGAATATATGAAGACGGATCCGGAAGTTGTTGTGTTGGGCAAAGTGTTATTCAATGATACGCGTTTATCTAAAAATGGTAAAATGAATTGCGCTACTTGTCATATCGAGACATTGGCTTTTAGCGATGGAAAATCAAAACCTTTGAACTTGAAGAGAAACGCTCCCACCATTTTATATGCATGTTTGCAGCAAAGTTTTTTTCACGATGGCAGAGCCGGAAGTTTAGAGGCTCAAATTTTTGAAGTTTTCCAAGGTGAAAATGAATTCAATACAACGACTGAAATCGTGGAAAGCTTGGTGACGTCTGATCCCTACTATCGCGCCACGTTTGAAAAATATTTTAAAACAGGAGCCAATGAATTGAACGTGAGGCGTGCCATCGCTACCTATGTGAGAACAAAGACGCCTTTCTCGAGCCGTTTGGATAGAGCCATGCGTGATGAAGGTGTCGAATTGAGTGGGGAAGAGATCATGGGTTTTAATCTATTCATGGGAAAAGCAGCATGTGCCACCTGTCATTTTGCTCCTTTGTTCAATGGTACTTTGCCACCTTATTACAATGACTCTGAACTGGAGATGCTGGCGGTACCTGAAACTCATCAATTGAAAAATGCTCAATTAGATCCAGATTTAGGTCGTTACGACGTCTATCAAACGCCACAGCGAAAATATTTTTTCAAAACCCCCACGCTTAGAAACATTGCGCTAACAGGTCCTTACATGCACAATGGGGCTTATAAGACGTTAGAAGAAGTGATGGAGTTTTATAACTTAGGCGGTGGCATTGGATTGGGGGTAGACCCAGAAGAAGCTTCCTTGCAAACTTTGCCACCGGAGCCCCTCAAATTAGAAGAAGATGAAGTTAAAGCGTTGATTGCTTTTATGAAAAGTTTAAGCGAGGCTCAGTATGAAAAGGATTAATCCAACCACCAAGCGCTAACGGATGTATCATTGCGAGTATTGGCTTGGTTGCGGCTTTTTCCACTTGAGATGATTTCAGCGGCTTTTTGCTTGAGTTTTTCAGCAATTTCAGGATATGAAGCATAGACATTGTCTCTTTCAGATGGATCTTTCTCCAGATTGTAGAGTTCCATAGCTGAAGAGTTTTTGCTTTGGGTCGCCAAATTTCCTACGCCTAAAACAAGTTTCCAATGGTTCTCGCGAATGGCAAAACCGCCATTTGAAGAATGATGAAGCATAGCCTTTCGAACTTGAGTTTCTCCATTGAAGGTGGAAAAGAAGGATTGACTATCCTCGGCTTCGTTGTTTTGAAGTTTATCGCCAAGTAGTTCGGCAAGAGTTGCGAAGATGTCAAGTTGATTAACTGGTTGGTCGTGGCGTTGTCCTGCTTTGATGCCATTGGGCCAGGAGATTAAAAAGGGCACGCGATGGCCGCCCTCGTAGATATCGCGTTTGCCGCCGCTGTAAATTAGATTGCTGCGGTGTTGGTGTAGTTCAATCCTTTTTGTCCAAGTATTTTCAGGACCATTGTCGCTGGATAAAATGAGCATGGTATTCTTATAAATACCGTGCTCCTCTAATTTTTGAATCACTTGGCCAATCCAATAATCCGTTTCCACTATAAAGTCTCCATAGGCACCAGCTTGAGAAGAACCACGAAACAGTTCTTGTGGGATTACCGGTTTATGTGGGGAGGTTAGCGGCATATACAGAAAGAAGGGTTTATCGTCATTGCGGCATTTGTCGATATAGTCGCAGGCTTTTTTAGTGAAGTTTTCTAATGCGTTCATATCTAAAAAGTCTGAGGCCACTCTTATGCTGTTATCATTGTTATTGGTTTCCGCATAGGGGGGCATGATTCTATAGTCGTCGATAGCTATGTCGTTAGGTTTTTTCTTGGTAAAAAAGATCGGAGCGGAGTGGGTGGTATCCATTTCGTACCATGCACAGTGGCCAAAATTCATGGAGGCGGGGA